>OBLW0100002866.1_pt1 | contig 13774 bp, 4 predicted proteins | sample 1520161 | NCBI WGS metagenome assembly OBLW01 (sample SAMEA3539309, study PRJEB22396) | soil metagenome | biome: tundra; feature: field; material: soil | place: USA | collected 2010-05 | depth 0.15 m
CTTCCGATCTAGCCACCCTTAATGCGGCGCTATTGTCCGCCGCCGCGTTGAAAACCGCCGCAGGCAGTGCGCCGCTTTCCACGCTGACGCAAGCGACGATTGAGTTTATGAAGTGGACCAAAATCAAAGTCATCACCACCTGCGCGATTGCTACTCTGCTGGCTGGCGGGATCGGAACCTACACTTGGAAAGCCCTTCACACATCTGGGGCGCAATCAGGGGCCTCGGCTCCGGCCCCATCTGGCGGCAATCCCAACACCGACTGGTTCAAGGACGCCCATTACGGCGTGCTCATACACTTTCTCCCCGGCGATGCAAAAGGGCTTGAGCTGGTGAACCAATTTGACGTGGACGCGCTCGCCGGCCAATTGGATGCGATTGGAGCCAAGTATCTCGTGTTCACAATGGGCCAATATTCCGGTTACTACAACGCGCCGAGCGCTGCCTTAGACAAGTTGGTCGGGTACGCGCCGGGCGAGCGGTGTTCCAAACGCGATCTGCCACTTGATCTGCATCGTGCGTTGAACGCCAAAGGCATCAAGCTGATGCTCTATGTCACCTGCCAGGTGGGTTACGAAGATGCGCGCGCCCAGGCCGCCTTCGGTCTGCCGCAGGGCAAACAGGACCAGCCCTTGAATTTCGGCGCGGTTGATAAATGGGCGGAAGTGATCAAAGAATGGTCCGACCGCTACGGCGACAAGGTGGTCGGCTGGTGGTTTGATGGCGGCTATCCGCATCTGAACTTCGACGAATCGATGGCGGAGACCTACGCCGACGCCGCCAAGCACGGCAATCCAAAGGCCATCGTGAGCCTCAGCGCCACGCTCGGTCCCCAACGTGCCTTTGAGGCAGCAGATTTCACCGCCGGCGAGATAAATGATCCCTTCAGCGTGCTTCCCGCATCGCGCTGGCAGGAGGGCTCGCAATGGCATGTGCTGACCTACATCGGGAGTAATTGGGCTAAGCGCGATACGCGGTTTGCCGCGGAGCAGTGGGCGAATTGGGCGGCCAAGGTCTCGGCCAAAGGGGGGGTCGTGACCCTGGACATGGGGCCGAACTATGATCCAAATGCGGGCCCGATCGGCGCGCTGGCCGAAACGCAGATGGCCCAGGTCAAGGCGATCAAGGCCGCGTTGGAGAAGCGCTAGCGCTTGGCAAGGCCAATACAGTAATAATCAATGTCAATGAGCTTCTTAATGTTAGTCCGATCCGCGGCGAGATCCACCATGGCAATAGGCTTTGGTTTGGTGGCGGTCGCACATTCGGCCAACGGCGGGATGGCGTTGCTGCTGGCAGCCATTGCCTGTCTCGGACCGGTGAGTGCATCCGGTGAAATTAACAACCCCAACACCGACTGGTTCAGCCAGGCGAAATATGGTGTTTTCATGCATTTCCTGCCTGGCAATGCCAAAGGCCTGTTCTTGGTGAAGAACTTCGATGTCGAAGCCCTCGCCGGCCAACTGGAAGCCATGGGGGCGAAGTATTTCGTGATTACCCTGGGACAGAACTCTGGGTACATGAATTCCCCCAACGCCGCCTACGGACAGCGCACCGGCTACGCGCCCGGCGAGCGCTGCTCGACCCGCGATTTGCCGCTGGACCTCCATCGGGCGCTGCAGCCGAAGGGCATTCGCTTGATGCTCTACCTTCCCTGCCAGGTGCCCAACGAGGACGCCCGCGCACAGAAAGCCTTCGGTTTGCCTCAAGGCGCGAAAGATCAGCCGATTGACCTGGCCTTCGCCGAAAAGTGGAGCGAGGTCATTCAGGAATGGTCGGACCGCTATGGCGACAAGGTTTCCGGTTGGTGGTTCGACGGAGGCTACGAACACATCCGCTTCAACGACGCTATCGCCGACCGATACGCGGCGGCCGTCAAGCACGGCAATCCCAAGGCCATTGTCACCTTCAACCCCGGTGTCAAAGTCATCCGCTGGACAAAAGCCGAAGACTATACCGCCGGCGAACTTAACGAGCCGCTCCAAGTCATTCCCGCCGGACGCTGGCTGGCAGGCTCGCAGTGGCACGCGTTGACGTACGTGGGAGACAACTGGGGGCGGCGGAATACCCGGTTTACCGCTGAGCAATGGGTGGAATGGGCGCGTAAAGTCACAGGGCAACAGGGCGTGTTTACCTTGGATATGGGTCCAAACTACGATGCCACCACGGGACCGGTGGGAAGCCTGGCTGAGGCCCAGGTGAGACAGGTGAGAGCCATCCGGGCCGCCCTCCGCCGGGAATCCAAGGCGGCTGCGGCACTGCGCGCGGCACCGCTGGACTATTCCGTCTCGTGGCTCGGCAACTCGTTTTCCGGCGCGAGCAACAAGTGGGTCCAGAATTTCCTCATCCACACGCGCGTTCAGCCCGACGGCACCGTCAATACGTGGAGCCACTGGGATGAGGGCGGGAAGAAGTTCGGTGTTTACAAGGATGGAGACGTGATAGGGAATACGAACATTAATCCGAACAGTCTCGAAACAACTGACAAAGCAGGCCGCAAATGGAAGATCGAGTTCGATTACGTTGAGCCGAAGTTCCACGAATACGATTTCAACCCCAAGGGTATCACCTGCGACGGCGAAGCCATCAGGTTCCCGGACTTGTTCGAGCCGATGGCCCTCGCGCTGGCGAATGACGGTCAACTCATGGTCGCCGATTCGCATACTGGCCCGCGCCAGCAGCTCTTGTTTTATGATATCACCGACCCGAAGAGGCCGAAGTTGACGCGCGCGTTCGGCGATTATGGCGGCATCGCCAGCGGCAAGCCAGGCGAAGTCACGCCCACCAAGTTCTGGGGCATCCGCGGCCTCGGCATGGATGCCGCGGGCGACCTTTATGTGGCCATGAGCGAGATGGGCTCGTGCCTGCGCAAGTTCTCGCCCGAGGGCCAACTAATCTGGGAACTGCGCGGCGACTTCTTCGTCGACGTCGTCTGCGCCGACCCAACCACGGATGGCCGCGACGTGTGGGGAATCCAGGAGCACTACGCTATGGATTATACCAAACCTCCCGGCCAGGAATCGAAGCTGGTGGGCTATTCCCTTGACCGTCACAAGTATCCGCGAGACCCGCGGGGCCTGACGTTTGTCAAACAGAACGGCGAACACGGTCTCACCTCGCCCCAGGTCGTCTATCTGAAGGGCCGGCGATTTCTCTTCGTGGGAGGCATGTTCGCCACCAACTTCATCAACATCTTCCGTTGCGACGGCGAAATGGCGGTGCCGAGCGGCCTGATTCTTCAGTGGGGCAACGACCTGTACCGCACCGAACAAAAATGGCCACCCAACAAGCCCAAGGGCACGTCCATCTGGCGCGACCTCAATGGCGACAGTGATTACCAGGCTGAGGAGTTCGCGCCCGACACTGACCGGGTGAAGCCAGGCCCGTTCTGGGTGGACAAGCGAGGCAACATCTGGATGGCCTACGGCTTCTTCCGCTACGACTTTCAGGGGCTCGACGAAAAAGGCAACCCAATCTACCGGGCGGACAGAATCACGGTTCTGGACCCGCCTGATGGCGTGAAGAAAGTGGCCCGCGTCTGTTACCTGGAGGATACCGACACGCTGATCGTGGCGGACGAGGGCGAAGACATGCGGCACATCGGCCGTGTGTTCATCTGCAAGGGTTATCTCGCGGGCAATCGCAAGACGGTTTCCTTCGCGCCGAGTGCTGGGAAGGAGGCGGCCTGCATGGCAGCAGCGGGAGACTACGCTTTCACCGGTGGTTGGAAGGAACGTGCGCGGATCGGGATCAATCGCCTCAGCGACGGAGCCGAAGTCGGTGTGTTCGACCCCGGTCCGACCGTCGGTGGCGTTGAGAACACCGGCTGGATTGATATTCTCACCGGCATAACGGCTCACCGACGACGCGACGGCACGTATCTGGTCTTCATCGAAGAAGATTATCGCGCCAAATCAATCCTGTATCGCTGGAAACCCTGATGCACCGCCATATTCTACTGGGACTATTGGCAGGCGGTTTGACTATTCCGGTTGCAAGGGTCTGGGCCGACAAACCGACCGAAGACCGGATCCAAACGATCTGTCCTCGTGAAATCGACGAGCCGCTGGTCAATCCGTATTGCGGGTGGGGCATTTGGGCCGGGCCGCGATTCTTCGACAGCCGGCAGTTCTCCGTCGCTTACAACACCACCGGCTTCGGCGACGATGCGCCGCTGTTCAGTTGGGTGCTCCTCGACTGGATGTGGGCCGACCTCGAACCTACGGAAGGCCGGTTTCACTGGAACGATCTCGATGCGGTCGTTGCTTACTGGAAGGCTCGGAACAAGCAACTCGTCGTCCGGCTCTGGGTCACCACCGACCCCGGCTGGGCCGGTGCGCCCGGCAACAAGGCTTGTCCCGACTGGCTCTGGGATGCCGGCGTGAAATTTCACGAATACAAAGGCGAGGGCGGGGTCATGCGACGTTGCCCGGCTTACGCCGATGCCTCTTGGGAGAAGGACTATCTCCCGAAGCTGAAACGTTTCCTCACGGCCTATCGCGACCGTTACCACCAGGTCGGCAGCGCCATCATTCTTGATCACGTAATGGGGTTTGGCGACTGGGGCGAGTGGCACACCATGTGGTCGCATTATCCGTGGCCGAGCCGGGAGAAGAAACGCGAGGTGCTCGGCAAAGCCATTCGTGCCTATCTGGATGTCTTCGCGCCGAACCAACCGGAGAATCAGCCCGCGCGGAATCTGGCCATCGCTCACGTTTATGACGACGATTGCGGCGGCGACACGCCGTTGACCGAGGCCATCCACCGGCAAGCGCTCGATCTCGCCCTCGCGAGAGGTTTCGCACTGAGCCGCAACGGTTTCATTGATGGCTTGGGCGGCTGGCCCAACGACCTGATGAACAAATATTGGCGCGATCACCAGCTTATCGCCGAGGCCAACTGGTCCTACGAGCAGGTCAAGCGGGACGAGACTCACGGCACGATGACCGAACACGTGGACGCCTTCGCCCGGTTTCATTCCGCTTACGCCCACCTTTACATGCACGCCGACAGCTACAAACAGGCGATGGCGCAGGATCGCGGCGAGTTTGAACGCACCCTGCGCCGCGGCGGCATCGGCTACCGGTTCGCAATCACTTCGGCTGCGTGGGAAACCAGCCGCCAGCCCGGCGAGACGCTGACGCTGCGGCAGGAATGGGCGAACCGCAACAGCAGTTGGTCCGTCCATCCGTATCGGCTCAAGCTCTACCTGCTGGATGACGCCGGCAAGACGGTGTGGTCGGGCATCGATGCGGCGTTCGACCCGCGTCCGTGGTTGAGCGGCGTTACCTACAGAATCGATAGCGGCTTCCGTCTTCCCGCCGACGTGAAACCGGGAACCTACGAGATCCGCATCGCGCTGGTTGACGAAGCCGGCACCCCGCGGGTCCGCTTGGCCATCGCCGGGGGCGATGACGCCTTGCGTTACCGGTTGGGAGTAGTGACAATCGGCGGCAACGCGCTGGTTGTCGCACCGGCCCCGGGGGGAGCGCCGGTCTCGCAGGCACGCTACCGGGTGAGGTTGCGCGAACCGGGCGGTGCCTGGAAACCCGCGCCGGTCTATGCGTTTTTTCAGCAGCACGACTATAACTTTGCGCTGACCGCGGAGTCGCAGTTCGTGAACTTCGAATCCTCCGGCACCATCGAGGTTGAAGTGCAGGTGACCGGCGCGGCGCAGACTGCGCTGCTGCGTCCGCTCCGACACGGCCTTGCTTTAAGACAGGAAGGTTCGACGCTGCGCTTCCGGATGACCGATACCACGCGCCAACTTTGTCTGGAACTGAACGGCGACCCGCGCCACGCGTTGCTGCTCTTTTCCATTCCACCCGACACGGACGCGCCAAAGCCGAATGCCAAACAAGTCACCTACTTCGGCCCCGGCTACCATAAGGCCGGGCCGATCGAGTGCTCGGGCAGCAAGGCCAAGGGCACGACGATCTACCTCGCACCCGGCGCGGTGGTGGAAGGTTCGCTGCTCATATCCGGCACCGAAGACGTGACGGTCCGCGGCCGAGGCATTCTTTACACCCCCGCGCCGAAGGATAGGGGCGCCGAGCCCTCCCTGGCCACTTACGAAGCGAAGAACGTGCGGGTGGAAGGCATCGTGGTCGTCAACCGGGCCGACCAGTGGTCGGTTCGCCCCACGGCCAGCCGGCACATCACCTTCGATAACTTCCATCTGCTCTCCGAGATTCGTGACGGCTTGGACATCGTCAATTCCCAGTCGGTCACCATCCGTGACAGTTTCATCATGGCGCACGATGATGCGATTTGCCTGAAGGGATTGTCCTTCGGCAAACGCCAGCCCGTCGAGGACATGCTGGTCGAGCGTTGCGTCATCGCCAACATGGGCGGCGGCAACTGCCTCGAAATCGGCTATGAAAGTGTGACGCCGGTTTACCAGCGAGTGACCTTCCGTGATCTCGACCTGATCTACAGCCTACCCAACGGCGACCAGCCCGACCCATACTGGCCCGAGGCGGCCATTGCCATCCACCCGACCCGGATGACGGAATACAACGACCCGGCTTACCTGGCCGTCATGCCACCGGTCCGCGACATCACTTACCAACAGATTCGCATCGAAAGGTGCGAAGACGACTACCTCTTCGACATCCGCCCCAACCGGGCAAGTCCCGGCCAAGGCATCGAGAACATCCGGATCGAGGATGTGTCGGTGGTCGGCGGCCCGGCCCGGCCATCGCGCGTGGTGGGCTGGCCAGACCATCAGATCCGCCGCGTGAACTTTCGCGGGTTGAGAATCCTCGGCCAGTCCATCACCAACGCCCCACAAGGACAATTCACCATCGAAAACGCCGAGTCAGTATCATTTGACGGGTCGGACAAGGCAGGTCATTCAAGCGGAGTCGGGCAACCTGGCAGCGCATCGAGAGTTAAATAAGGAACGAAGAACAATGAACAAACAAAGTCTGTCTCACAGTGCCGCGTGCGTGGCACTGTTTCTCAACCTCGCGACCGCGGGGTTCACCAAGGAATTCTACGTCGCGCCGAGCGGCGCGGACACCAATCCCGGCTCGAAGTCCAGACCGTTCGTCACGCTGGCCCGCGCCCGCGACGCGGTGCGCCAGCAAATCGCCGGTGGCCTCCGCGAAGATGTTACGGTCTATTTGCGCGCCGGGTGTTATGAATTGGCCGAACCGCTGGTTTTCGGCCCGGCCGATTCCGGTGACGACGCGCACGCCGTCGTTTACGCCGCCAGTCCCGGCGAGAAAGTTGTCATCAGCGGCGGCCACCGGATCACCGGTTGGAAGAAGGGCGCGAATGACACCTGGACCACCACGGTCTCCGGCGCGTGGCCGTTCCGGCAACTGTTCGTCAACGGCCGCCGCGCCGTCCGCGCCCGAACGCCGAATGCCGACGCGGCGTCGCCCTGCTGGCAATTGCAGGGCGCGACGCTGGAAAAAGACCTAGCGAAGTGGACGTATCAATTCGCCCCTGGCCAACTCGCGGACTGGAAGAACATCGGCGATGTCGAGTGCGTGACGTTTGGCAACTGGGAGATCATGCGCAAGCGGTTTGAAAAAGTCGAGCCGGCCAGCGGCCTCGCGGTCATGGCCCCGCCGCACGCCGAGCCGCACGACGCCATCGCGCCGGGCGCCAACCGTTATTGTTATCTGGAAAACGCGCTCGAGTTTCTCGACGCTCCCGGCGAGTGGTATCTGGATCGTCACACCGGCGTGGTCAGCTACCGCCCGCGGCCCGGTGAGACGATGGAAAACGCCGTCGTCATCGCGCCGCGCCTCAAGCGTCTGCTCGAAATCACCGGCACCGCCAGCGCGCCGCTGCGCAACCTGCACTTCAAGGGCTTCACCTTCGAGTACACCGATTGGGCGTTGCCGCCGGTCGGGTATCTCGGCGTTCAGGCCTGTCATTTCGCCGTCGGAAAATCGTGGAACGACCCCGGTTGGGGAATGATCGATGCCGCCATCCGATGGGAGAACGCGGAGCATTGCAGCCTCGCCGACAGCGTGCTGGCCCGGCTCGGCGGCAGCGGCCTCGAACTGGTGAACCGTTGCCGCGACTGCGTCATCCGCGGTAACGTCATCGCCGATGTCAGCGGCAACGGCGTCCAAATCGGCGGTCCCGATCGCGCCGGCGAAGTCCCGGCCGGTTGCCGCGTGGCGAACAACCACGTCCACGACTGCGGCCTCGATTATTTTGGAGCCGTCGGCATCTGGGTCGGCTTTGCGGAGCGGACGGTGGTGGCCCACAATCTCATACATGCGCTGCCCTATTCCGGCATCTCCGTCGGCTGGCAATGGAACTCCGAGCCGACCGCCTGCAAAAGCAACACCGTCGAGTTCAACCACATTTACGACGTGATGAACCGGCTCGGCGACGGCGGCGGCATCTACACGCTCGGCTTCCAGCCCGGTACCGTTCTCCGCGCGAACCACATCCACGATGTGCGCCGCAGCCTGTTCACCCAGGCCGCGCCGAACAACGGCATGTTCATTGACGAAGGCAGCAAGGGTTTCCTGTTTGAAAGCAACGTCATCTACCAGACCAGCGCCGAATCCATCCGTTTCAACCAATGCCAGCGCGACTGGCACACCTGGCGCGGCAACATCCTCGGCGAAATCGCCCCCTGCCCACAAGCCGGCCTCGAATCCCCTTGCGCGGGAGATCGATGATCGTAAACACAATTGTGCGTGGCGAGAATCAACCAAGGCAAGTTTCCAACGATTGACAGTTTGACAGAAGACTCATGAAGCAGAAGGCTCTGTTCAGTCTAATACAATTCGCGTTCTGGTTTCTTCAGGCCCCACTTGGCCATTCTTGAAATCAAAGTGCTGGGCTTCAAGCCCAGAAGTTCCGCTGCGCCGTCGCGTCCGGCAATCTCCCAATTGGCCGCTTCCAATGCCAGCGAGAGGTTGTCACGTTCGAAGCGTTGAAGCTCGAATTCAGTAAGGAACTTGGCCTGCGCCGGGCTGGCTTCCGGGCCGGTCGTCCTTTAGTTCAAAAGCTCGAGGCTATCTTGCGGCATGACTTCTGAAAAACCAGAGCGACACTTCACAGCCGCAAACCGAACCTTTAGCTCATTGATAAATCAGACGATAGAACACACTGCCCTTGCTGGCATCAATTGGCAGCGTGAGGGCATTGGTCAGGTCCGAACCAGGCACATCCACCCAATTTGTGCTCAGCCCGACCGTCAGTGTGTTCGTTTGAAGCTGCAGCCGCCAGCCTGTATAGCCCGACGGCCAGGACAAATTCAGGTTTGCGTCTGCCACACTCCACACCAGGTTGGTCGGGATAGTCTGCACCACGCTCAAGACACCGTTGCTCAACTTGCCCGTGTTCCAAACTAAGCTTGAACCCAACGCTGGCAAGCTGAGTAAGCCGAACGCCCCGGCGATGCTCCCGGCTTGGAACAACTGGAAACTGTCGCCGCCCTGCAAGGCGGGACCGGTATTGGTCACGATGAGAACGCTCCCGTAATTGAGCGTGCCGCTCCTGATCACGATTCGGTCTGAGTTGGGCGTATTGGTGCGGTTGAGTTCCATCAGTGTGGTTCCATTCAGAAGAGGTGCGGCCGAAAAAGTCAGCATGCCTATGGATGGCCCCGGGGCCACCGTGCCGTTGATGGTTGCCATGCCGTTCACCGTCCCACTGCCTGTGAGCAATTGCGAGGCGCCCAGTCTGTAACTGACCCTCGAGACATCAAAGGTTGTTCCAGCCGAGAGATCAATGCTCGCGGAATTGCCAATGGAACCGCCGCCGATCAATGTCAGTGCGCCCCCGGTGATTGCGGTAGGGCCGGTGTAGCTGTTCGCGCCGCTCAATGTCAGCGTGCCGTTTCCCATTTTGGTCAACCCCCCGTCAATGGCGCTATCGCCGCCGATCGCAGAATGTTGCAGCGTCTGGCCAATAGTTACGTTGAGTCTAGCAGTATCAATGATGGCCCCGCCATTGCGCACATTTGCGGCGCTGGCCACGCCGGGGGCCATGAAGGTGACGGTGTTGCCGGCGGCTTTAAGGGTGCCTCCGTCAAAATTGAAAATCCGGGCGCCGCTGGCCGATGAGGCTACGATCTGCGGCACTGTCAACGTGCCTCCGCTTAGAGTGTAGGTGTTGCTGCTGTTCGTCCCGCCTGCATAATTCAAATCCAGATTCCCACCGCCACCGACGGTCACGCCCGCATCGCTGTAAAACGTCAACGCGCCGCCCAACTGGTTAACCACGTTGGCTCCCGTGTTGTTGTTGCCGCGGCACATCTTAATGGACGTGCCATTTTCCAGCAGAAGACTGCCATTGGTGATGTCCAGCTCGCCCGCACCGGTATCCCAATAGCCGATCGTAAGCCATTTGGTGGTGGTGGGGCCGACGATCAAGGCGCCCCCGTTCAGCTCCAGCTTGCCACGACCGCTGCCCGCAAACTGGAGGACCACGTCGTTCGTGGAGACAAGTGTGCTGCCGTTATTCAATGTGAGCGTACCCGAAACGGAATTGTCGAGATAGTTCCCGCGAGCCACGGTGAGCGCCCCAACCCTCATAGTCGCGTTGGCCAGGGTGGCTGTGCCCCTGGCATTGTATTGCGTTCCGCTTCGATCCGACCCGCCCACCTGAAGTTCGCCGCCAATTGCGAGACTGCCACCGCTCATGGTTAGATTGCCGCTTCCGCTGAGGTAGCCAACGGTAGATGTGCCGCTCCCAAAGGTCGTGGAGCCGCCGGTCACGTTCACGGTGCCTGCATTAACGGTCAAACTGCCGCCAACAGAATTGGCCCCGGTCAGCACCAGCGTGCCATTGCCGGTCTTGGCAAAACCGCTGCCACCTGCCAAGGGAGTGGAAATCGTCGCCGTGTCTTGATTGACCGCGACCGTGGGCACGTTGGGGGAACCACCGTCCAGCGTCAGGGTGTTGACACCGGCCAAAGTCCAATTGTGCGTGCCGGACGTGTTGCCAAATCTTAATCCGCCAACCGTGCGTGCGCTATCGAGTGTCACCGTTCGATCCGAGGTGATGTTGATCGTGCTGAAATCCGCCATGCGACTGACACCGTTGGCAATCAAGCCACTGCTCCAGTTGTTGCTGCTGCCCCACGTGCCGTTGGCGTCATTCGTCCACACGCCGCTGGTGTAGGTCGGATACAGCGCGCTGCTGTAAAGCACCGCGATCTGAGCAGCAGTCATGGCGTAATCCGCAATCTCCACTTCATCGAGCCTGCCATTGAATAGCGGATCGGTCGAGAACTGGCTCTTTCCGAGATAATTCCAAACCGGACCGAACGCCGAAGGCGTAATCGAAAAGCTCGTTGAGGACGCTACTTGCGCGCCGTTTAGGTAAAGAACGGCGGTGTTGCCGTTGAGGGTAATGGCGACGTGCTGCCACGAGCCCGAGGCCAGTGCCCCGGCACGTTCGACGACTTGTTCGCCACCGCCGTTATTGATGGCAAAACGCAGCGTGCTGCTGCCGGAACTCGGCGTCACGAAAAGATAATGCGAAGTGTCGTTTCCGAAATCAAAGATGCGCTGCCAGTCCCCGCCGCCATTCCAATAAACCCATGCCGCGAATGTGAAGGCGCTGCCCCTGGCGATGTTGGCCGGGAGCTGAACGTAAGTGTTCGCGCCATCCAGGGCAATCGCCTGCCTCTGACTGTTGTGTCCGGTGGTGTAAGCCGGCGCACCCATGGCCATGGCGTTGTTGTAGTAGCCGGAGGCATCATAGGTGTTGGTGGCAAAAAGGTATTGCGCGATGCCGCGCGTGCCGTTGTCGGGCAGGGCCTGCTGGTGGGAAAGCGCCGAAACCCTGTCGCGATAGGTCACGCCGGCGCTCGTCAGGACGCCATTGGTGGTCATGGCACGGACATCCTCCACCCAGTTGTAAATCGCGTAACGTTCCACGAACGGCGCGTTTTCCAGCATGTCGATCATGGCAGAAATGCAGGCCTGCTGTTGGGCGTAGGTCGGCGGTGGATAGGGATTATTGTCCGTCCAGTTTGCGCCGTTGTTCCACTCCGTGATCCAGATTGGCCGGTGAGTATTATTCCAGACATCCAACAGGTAGTTATACATCTGGTTTGCCGTGCGATTCGGATCGGCCGGGTTCCAGGCCCAATAATAATGCACCGCAACAAAATCCACTCGCAACCCGGAGACGTCCGCTTGTTGGACGAATGGGTACAGCCAGTTGTAGCGTCCACCGTCGGAGGTGGCGGGCGAGCCAGCGCGCAAGCCGGTTGCAAGCAAATCGCCCCAGGCGGAAATCGCCATGCTCACGGACATGTTGGCCTGGTCGGACTTATCCGGCTCGTTATAACCAAGCAGAGTGTTTATGCCGAGTGACTGCCAGTTCTGTCCCAGCCCCGGCCAATACTGATTCTGACGAATCGCCACGTATTCCAGATCGCGAGAGGAACTTGAACTGATGTTCCAGTTATACCACCAGCTCAGGTTCAGCAGGCTGATTCCCGGGTCGCCGGCAGTTCCTTTCTTGGGCGTCCAGCGCCACGGCGCGACATAAATGAACCGCACCTGCTTGTCCAGTGTCGCCGGAAGCACGCCGACCTCGAGGTCACCGTCCTGCGCGACGTAGCATTTGCTGTAATTCACGCCGTCGGCTGATTGGGCGAAAACCGCCTGATAGCCGCGTTTCAATTTGAACGAGCTGATGTTGGTGATTCCGTTCCCCGTGTAATAGGTCCATTGGCTGTACGAAGTGGGCGCCCCGCCGAACTGCGGCTGACTGAAAGTGGTGAGCGGCTGGAAAGTTGCAGAATGAGGAATCACGACGGCGCCGTTCTGGCCGTACTGCACTACCCGCACATTGCTGTCGGCCTCGGCGGCCACGCCGTTCACCCGCACCTGGTGCAGATAAGTGGATGCCACCACCATTGAAGGTTTGACGCCGGGCAGAAACAGCCATGCGTCAGGCGAGTTCAAGTTGATCACGCATCCGGAGAGCGGGATGAAGGAATTGGTGACCCAAAACTCGCACCTGCCACTCTGGTTCACGATCGTGTTGGTCAAAGCGGCGCATTTCTGGACGCCATTGGTGATCGTCAGAGTCTGAGTTTGAGAGGGCGCCCCGGGAACAATGGCCAAACCCTGAAAAATGCCGTTTCCAGTGGCAGCCCTGGCCCAAGTGAACTGCAGCGTATCCTTGCTCGAATAAGCCGCCGAGGTGGCGAAGGGAACCACGAGCAGACCGTGTCCCGACGCGGTGCTGGCGAAGGTGATATTCGGAGTGTTTACGGGTTGGAAAAGCCCGTCTTCAGCCGTGCCCGAAACCGGAATCGTTCCAATCAAATACAGCGTGTAATTGGTGCCGGGGATTAGATTGAGATTGCTGACAGTCATCGTTCTCGGCGTGGCGGTCGTGGTGTACAGATAACAATCCATCAGGCCATTATTGGATCCCGCGCCGGTGTCCTTGGTCCAGTTCCCGCCATTAGCCGCATTGCTTAGATACAGAGCCTGCCCGCCATTGGTGAAGGTCATGCGCGAAACGAGGGCTTGCTGGGCGGGCTGAAAGCATTGGCTGATCAGCTCGCTCCCGGTCAAACCAACCACACCTATAGCTTGATAATTTGACCCCGAGGTGGGGATGCCTGCAGAGGTCCAGATATTCAGCAAGGCGGTGGATTGCGCGCGCACCCAGAACGGTGAGAGGCTCACCATGGCCACAAACGCCAATCGCACAAATATTCTCAATTGCACACTGGTGCCAGCAACTATATCAACTGCTCGAAATAGTCGATACTGATTTGCTCCGGCTGGTCTCGGTGCAGCGCCAATTCATGAAAGGGGCGGGG
>OBLW0100002868.1_pt1 | contig 13770 bp, 7 predicted proteins | sample 1520161 | NCBI WGS metagenome assembly OBLW01 (sample SAMEA3539309, study PRJEB22396) | soil metagenome | biome: tundra; feature: field; material: soil | place: USA | collected 2010-05 | depth 0.15 m
TAGAGCTTCGGCGCGTTGGCCATTGAGACCTGCGCGACGAAGGGCGATCCGTGTCCGGCCAGGAACGTTTCTGCAACCGTCTTCTTCTCCGTGTTCTTGCCTTGTGTGGCGGAGCCAAAGGTGTTCATATCGCCACCGCCCAGCATCGGTGTCGAGTCGGAGTTCTGTCCGCCGGTGTTTGAGTACACCTGCGTGTCGAGCATCAGCACCTTTACGTTGGGCCGATTCTGCAACATCACCTTCGAGGTGTTCTGGTAGCCGATGTCGCCGATGCCGCCATCGCCGCCGACCACCCAAACCTTGGGCAGTTCAACAATCTCCTGGTCGGTCATCAACGCATCAGTAAAGTGCGTCAAGTGGTAGTACTCTTCTTCGCTGATGACGTTCGAGTCTCGCGTGAGAAGGATGTCGGCCAACCGCTCCGGCAGAACCGAGCGCCGCGCGTGGTCAACGATGAAGCTCTCGCCCATCAGCCAGCCAACCGTCACGCCGTCCTGGAAGAGTGAATTCATCCACGGATAGGGATGCGGATTGTTGGGAGCCGTTGAGCCATACACGGTGTTGCAGCCTGTGTGCGCGGCCATCGCCATTACGCTCATGCCGTTGGCAAGGCGGCCATCCACCGGTTGCAGGTTCTTGTGATTGAAGGCCTCAGTCAACAGCACCGCGGCAATCGCTTCAACAAGCTGTGCATCCGTGACGGTGCCGTGCTCGGCTTCGTAGGCTGCAATGCGTGTCTTGGTGTCCTTGAGGTCTTCGCCGCCCAGGCCCATCACCAGGTGGAGAATCGCTTGGCGAAGCAGCGCGTACTCTTGCGGGCTGCTGTCGTTGAGAGCCGCGAGTTTTGCCGCGCCGGTCTTTTCCAACTCGCCGGCCTTGACCACAAAGCGGTCGCTCTTGGCGTGGAACACCGGACGCATGTAAGCCTCGGTTACTGCGGCGATGGAGCGGAGAACGCTCTTTTCGCCGCAGCCCGCGCAGGCGCCGTCGCCCGCAACCAAGGCGTCGTAGTTGGTGCGCACCATGAGCATGTTGCGCAGGGTCGCGGTCTTCGAGTCCGCTGGATTCGCGCCGTTAAAGAGGCCAAGATACTTTTGCGAAGTATCGGGCAGCAGGTCGAGGAAGCCGGTGCCGCTTTCGTGCTCGGCGTTCACTTCCTCGGTTTCAGCCACCATCTTCAGAGCCTCGTGATCGCCGCATGCTGTAACGCAGGCCGCGCAGCCCTTGCACAGGTCGCTGACAAAAATCGAGAAGATGCCGCCAGATCCCGGCGCCTTGCGTTCCGGCGACGAGAAGATCGCGTTGACCTTCTGGTAAGCCATCGGCACCTTGTCCATAATCGCGAAGAACTGCTCTTTGGAGCTCGCCGAAAATCCGTCTACCTGTTCGGTAACCTCGCGCAGAATGGTCTGCAGCGGCGTGCCTGTCTTTATTTCGGCCATCATGCGCTGGCGGGCTTGCTTCTCAATCTCCGGCAGTGCGCGCAACATTTTGGTACGCTCCACGCCATCGGCCACGTAGTAGGAAATTGCGGTGGATAGCAGCGTGCCCAGATCCTGCGAGCAGTTGGGCAGCGCCGTATCCGGGCAAACCGAGATGCACTCCATGCACTGCGTGCAATTTTCGGGAATGTAGAGCGGGGTTTCGCGGCGAGCAACGTACTTGGAGGCGGTGTCGCCTGTTGCCGCTGCAATTACGCCCATCGCCGAAAGCGGCGTTGCGGGCTGGTCGTATCCGTAGTGCGAGCGGAACTCCGCATCGAAAGTTGCAATGCTGTCGATGGGCGGACGCTTGCCCTGGCCGGCCGGAACGGGTGTGGAACGGCAGCCGGTGCCGCATGATCCGCCAGCAGTTGCCAGTTCCAGAATCGGCATGAGTGCCTGGCCACGAAGCGTGGAGCGATCAGCCGCGCTGAGCGCGCCGATCTTGATCTCCTTGACCTGGTCGTAGCCTTGCAACATGACTTCCATGTTCGACTGCACGACCGCATCGCCGAGCTTGCCGAACTTTTTTACATACTGCTTGTAGACGACGTCGCGGTACTGCTCCTGCGTGATGCCGAACTCCTGCAGCAGAGTGCTCACGGCAAAGAACGCACCGAGAAACGCATTGCCCTGCATGCGCAGTTGCAGATCGGCGCGGTCAGTTGCCTTTTTCGCGATTGCAAAACCGGGCAGCGTGAATACGCGGATGTTCTTGTCGATAATCTGCTTGCGCGCCCACAGAGGCAACCGCTCCCACGCCTGCTCGCCCTCTTCGTCCGACTCCCACACCAGGCTGCCGCCCTCGGCCATGCCGTCGAGCGGATTGGTATGCGTAAACGCCTTGGGGTCGCAGCAGAGAACTACGGTTACATGACGCAGATCGCAGTTGACGCGGATGCGGTCTTTGGCAGCAACCATGAAGTAGCTGGTCGGCGCGCCCTTCTTTTCCGATCCGTACTTGGGATTGGCGCTGACGTGAATCACTTCCTTGGGATTGCCCAGGTCGTCTTTCAAACCATCGCGCTCGTAGAGCAGATCGTTCAAGTCGCCGATGATTGCGCCGAGGTTTTTGCCGGTGGTAATGGCGCCCCAGCCGCCGATGGAGTGGAAGCGCACCGCAACCGCGCCCTGAGGCAACAGTGAAGGTGTCTCGTCGCCCACGACCGAATAGGGGTGATCGATACCGAGCACGATGAACGAAACGCCGTCGGCAGCTGTCTTGCCATCCTTGCGCGCGCGGCCTGCCGTGGCAAACTCGAATGCGCCGATGACGTGCTCGGGACGAAAATCGCGTGAGCCCAGTCCGTAGGTGCCGCCAAAGATTGTGGGCACTTCATCGAGTGTGACAGCCGGAAGACCCTCGGCCGCGGGACGACCCGCAGTTTGAATTGCCTTCGACAGCGCGGTGCGAATGTCGCGCCCGAGTGGATTGTCGCCGGAAAGCGCTTCGTCGGTCCGCTCCAGAATGATTACGTTCTTCTTGCCCCTGAGTGCGGCCACCACTGCGGCTTCAGGGAAGGGGCGAATCACATTGATATGGATAGAGCCAACGCTGGCGCCGCGCGTGTCGCGCAGGTAGTCCACCGCGGCTTCGATGTTTTCTGCTGCTGAACCCAGCGAAACGAACACCGTTTCCGCATCCGCTGTCTTGTATTCGGTGATGAGCCCATATTTGCGCCCGGTCAGTTCGGCGAAGTCCTTGTACGCATCTTCAAGGAACCGCAGAATCGGCTCGGCGAAGTTGTTTCTCCGCGCCACGATTCCGTTCATGTAGTGTTCCTGGTTCTGCACTGGTCCCATCAGAATCGGGTTCGCCAAATCCATCATCTTAGGAACGCGGCGGCGCGTGGGTCCAAACAGAACCCGCTGCGCTTCGGTCGGACAGTCGATGATGTCTTCCGGCGCGCCCAGGTACTCGCGGATCAGCTCCGACTCGTGCTTGTAGAAAGTGCGCTCGAGGTGTGTGGTCAGGAAGCCGTCCATGATGTTCATGCCCGGTGTGAGGCTCAGCTCGGTCACGCGGCGCAGAATCAGCGCCTGGTCGGCGGCCTGCTGCGCGTCCTTGCCGAAGAGCATGATCCAGCCGGTATCCAGCGCTCCATATATATCGTCGTGTCCGCAGTGCACATTCAGCGCGTGCTTGGTGAGCGCGCGGGCGCCCACTTCAAGCACCATCGTTGATCCCTTGCCGGGCGCGTGATAGTACTGCTCAACGCCGTAGACAACGCCTTGCCCGGAGGTGAAATTCACTACGCGCTTGCCGCAAACCGAGTGGGCAATGGCGCCGCCCTGGGCCGCATGTTCACCCTCAGTCTCGATGGCGATCGTATTCTGCCCGAACACGTTCAAATGGCCTTCAGCATAGGCCTGCTGGAACAGCTCACCGCCTTCCGTAGACGGCGTAATGGGGTAAAAAACGCCGGCGTCGGCGATCCGTGTCTCGGTGTGGTACGAGACCAGTTGGTTGCCATTTGCGGTAACACGAATGCCTGGAAAACGTGCTGAAACTGTCATGAATCCCTCTCTGTGAGCCCTGTTCTTGAGTTCATATCTACGCCTTGCGCACTGAGCTCCCGGATGCCTGGAAAACGTAGCAAAAACATATCCGAGCGCAATCGCACCGCGCCTGATTTCTGTCGCTTCAGGAGTCCGCTGATCCGGGCTGCCTAAAACGATTCATCTTGCAAGTTTAATGGCTGGAATGAAGACGAGGGACCCCACGGGGGAAGGTTACGCCTCACAATCACAGCCTATTGATCAGTATGCACCCCATTCTGGTGCTCTGTATATCAAGATAAAGTATTGCATACCGCTATACGATACTTGTTTGGCCCCTTCCCTAGTGCATCCCGAACCCGATTGTCTTCAGTGCTCTGGGGCACGGTATTTCCCATGCGCTGTATAATTGCGCCGGTCTTTGAACCGGCCAGTATTTCATCGGACGCTGGAGCCCGGATTGCTCTTATTCGTTATTTAACAGCCGGCAAAGCCGGCGGAGTGCATGCCATGATTACTCGTTTGAAGCGCCCAGAACGCATGGGCCAAACTGCCTTGATTTTCATGCTTGCGACTTTGGCCATGGCGCCAACTCTCGCTTCGGCGCAGACTCCGGCGCTGACCTACCCCGAACTGAGCGAAGGCCGCCGCGCTGCCATTGCACAGATGCTTCCTGAAAAGCCTGCGGGATTCGGGGTGCCCTGTGCCAACCGCGCCGCCTGGGAGCCTGCTGCGCAATATTTCCAATCCAGCATCGACCGCGCCGCAACCTTCATTGCCTCCCCGCTGCCTCCCTGGGAAGACATGGCCTATCTCCGCTACTCCCGCGACGGCGATCGGAACGAGGGTCAGGCCATGCTGGGTCGCCACACCGGTCAACTTACGCCGCTGGTTCTGGCCGAGTGCAGCGAGTGGAAGGGCCGCTTCCTGGCCCGCATCGCCGAGCAGCTCGATGCCATCTCCGCCGAGAAGTCCTGGACATTGGCAGCGCACGATCCGCAGCTCGTGAACTTCAACGGCACCCGCTATTACGTCGACCTGAACGCGGCGGCTTTGGGACACTCGGTCGCCGAGGCGCTTTACCTGTTGGGGGACAAGGTCCCCGCCGACACCCGCCAGCGCGCCATGGCGGCACTTGAACTCCACGTCTTCGGGCCCATGCGCCGGGCATACGCCGGTCAGGAAAAAACCTACATTTCATGGCTCGACGTCAAGCACAATTGGAATTCCGTCTGCCACAACGGTGTCACCGACGCGGCGCTCACGACTCTGCCCGACCGCAACGATCGCGCCCTGTTTGCCGCGGCTGCAGAGCATTGGGTTCCCAACTATCTCGACAGCTTCTCAGACTCCGGTTACGACAATGAAGGCATCGGCTACTGGGTTTACGGCTTCTCAAATTACAACGAACTCCGCGAACACCTTTGGTACTCCACCGGCGGCAAGATCGACCTCTACGACAATCCCCATGCGCGCAAGGCGGCACTGTTCGGCTTCCAATTCGCCATGCTGCCAGGTGTCTATGCGGACTACGGCGATGCACATTTTGGCTACAAGCCCGACCAGACGTTCCTGGCCGTCATTGACCGCACCTTCCGTCTGGGCGTCTTCCCGGACGATCTGGCCATCATTCGCGGAGCCCGGTTCGAGTCGCTTCCGGCAGCTGTCTATGCTGCCTTCCCAAACGAGTCCCAGCGCCACGACCCCGGAGCTTCAGCCAATGATTTGCTCGGCCTCCGCGCCTGGTATCCCGAGAACGGCATCCTGGTCGACCACCCCGCGTCTGGAGGCGATTTCGCTGTCACCATCAAGGCCGGGGGAAACGGCAATCATAGCCACAACGATGTCGGTTCCTACTCCATCGGCATCAAGTCGACCCAGATCGTCGGCGATCCCGGCGGCCCCAGCTTTTATATAGCCGACACATTCAGCCCCAAGCGCTACACCTACAGGCTGCTGAACTCATTCGGCCACCCGGTACCAGAGATTGACGGCAAACTGCAACTGGAAGCGACGACCGTTCATCCCACGGTAGTCTCCACGGACTTTACTCCGCAGCAGGACACGATCAGCATGGACATCACCGCCGCCTACAACGATCCGAACCTCAAAAAGGTCCTGCGCACGATGAAGTACTCACGTGCCAACGGCTCGGTGGAACTGACCGACCAATTTGATATCGCAGGCCCTGCGGACATTGTCGAGTCGTTCCCGACTCACGGAACCATGAAGCAGATCGACGCTAAGACCATTCAGATTGACTACGAGGACGCACATCTGCAGATCACAATGGACGCCCCCGGCGGCTTTACCTTGTCTGAGGACAAAGTCGATGACATGGGCAATCCGTTTACAAGAGTCGGCGCAACATTGCATCTGGCAAATTCCGGCAAAGTGGTCATGCACTTCCACCCGGTCCCGGCGAGCTAACGAAATCGCACCAGGAATGGTTCCTCCAATAAAGTGGGTGCCCCAGGTCTTCCGCCGTGGCTGACCGAGGTCCGCCACGGCGGAAGAGCTGGAATACCATCAACCCTAACCGACAAATCATCCGGAGCAGCCCGAGATGCAGAACGCCCAATCGAACTTCGCCAGCTACCCCAGCCTGAAGGACCGCGTAGTCCTCATCACCGGTGGCGCCAGCGGTATTGGCGAGGCCTTTGTCACGCAATTCGCACGCCAGGGTTCGCGGGTTGCCTTCCTTGATATTCAGGATGAGCAAGCTCGCAACCTTGCCGCCTCGCTCGCCGGCGAGGGCTGCCCCGCGCCTCTTTTCATTCACTGCGACGTCACCGACGTTGCTGCCCTCAAGAGCGCCGTTGCACAAGTCGTGTCCACCTACGGGACCGTAGATGTGCTGGTCAACAACGCCGCCAACGACCAGCGGCACACCATCGAAGAAGTCACGCCGGAATCCTGGGACCGCGGCATGGCCATCAATCTACGCCCTCACTTCTTCACCGTTCAGGCCGTTCTGCCTGCCATGCGCGCAGCGGGCCGCGGGTCGATTATCAATATGAGCTCCATCGCCTGGATCATTCCCAACACCACCCTGGCCGTCTATGTCGCCGCCAAGGCCGCCATCGTCGGACTCACCCGCACCCTCGCCCACGATCTCGGTCCCCTCAACATTCGCGTCAACGCCATTCTCCCCGGCGCCATCGCCACCGAGCGGCAGAAGAAGCTCTGGTACACACCCGAGTACCTTGCCAACATTTTTCAGCGCCAGGCGCTGGAGCACCAGATTGAGCCTGAGGAAGTTGCCCGGCTCGCCCTCTTCCTGGCCGCAGACGACTCCCGCTCGATTACCAACCAGAGCTACATCATCGACGGCGGGTTCGTGTAGACAGTGTCTGACTGATTCTTGACTCGAGGGTCGGGCCACGCCGGCATCGGGTGAAGCAGTTGCCGAACGTGGTCTACGGTTTTGCATTCATCGAGGAGTGGGCGGTATTGCTCAGTCCGCAAAAGTTCCCAACCTTACTATCGAGGTCGGGTGCATCCCCGCGGATTCTCCTTTTTGACCAAAAGACCGAGGTGCCTTGACCTTGGCTCTCGCATTCGATAAATGACTGAAACGTCATGCAATCCGCAGGGTACGCCCACTTTCTGCCAACGTCCATGTAGTACCGGACGCCATTACACCAGGGGTTCGGATTGAGGTTCAATGCTCACTGACCCAATTGCGCTGCGCAACAAGCTCCCGAAAATTTGGAAGACGCTTTCAGTGCGAAGCCTGGCCATCGTGGTCCTCGCTGGCTTGGCGCAGTTGAGCCTGTTGGGCCAAAAAGCATCCGTTGTTGCGGCGAATGACGAAAACCTTGTGAACGCACCGGAGGTAGCAATCACCCAGAAGACTTCGGGCGTCATTTCCGGCACCGTTTTGGACACCAATGGAAACGTGATTCGAGGAGCCCGGGTGGTGCTGACCAGCCCGGCCGGAACAGGTGAGCGGGTATTGCAGTCGGGCCCCAACGGCGAGTTCAACTTTGCCGAATTGACACCCGGTTCCTTCACGCTGACGGTCACGGGAACGGACATGGGAGCCTATGTCCTGCCGGAGATCCAGGTTCGCGCAGGCGAAACGCGCTTTATCTCGGGCGTGATTTTGCCGGTGGCCACAGCCGGCAGCGAGGTTCGGGTTAGCGGGGATCGGGACGAAATGGCTCAAGAGCAGCTCCATATTGCCGTGGAGCAGCGGCTCCTGGGGATTTTTCCAAACTTCTATAGCAGCTATGACTGGAACGCTCCACCGATGCGAGCAAAGCAGAAGCTTCAGTTGGGGCTCCGATCCGTGACCGATCCGATGGCCTTTGTCGGGGCCGGCATACTGGCAGGCATGGAGCAGGCTAACAATACCTTCCCCGGTTACGGGCAGGGTGCGCAGGGCTATGCAAAGCGGTTTGGCGCTACCTACGCCAACGACGCCTCCAGCAGGATTCTGAGCAGCGCTGTCTTTCCATCTCTGTTTCGCCAGGACCCTCGCTACTTTTACAAGGGGACGGGAAGCATCTTCTCCAGGACTCTTTATGCACTTGGCGGCGCAATCATCTGCAGAGGCGACAACGGCCGGTCGCAGCCCAACTACTCGCATATTCTGGGGACCTTCGCTGCCGGCGGTCTTTCGAATCTTTACTATCCGGAGGCCAGCAGTGGCGTGTCGTTGGTTTTCATCAATGGATCTCTGGCCTTGGCAGGCCACGCTGGGAACAATCTGCTCCGGGAGTTCTTCTGGAAGAGGTTTACTTCCAGGGGGTCCGACGTTGGCAATGGAAAGCCTTAAAGCTCTTTCTACCGAAGACGCGAAGCGTAGCCGTGCCAGTCTCCCCTGCGCTACCATGAAAAGAAGAAAAGATTGGGGATAAGCATGTTCGTCGTAGTCTGGCAGTTTGAAATTGCAGAAGATAAAATCTCGGGCTTTGAAGCCGCATATGGCCCCGAGGGCGCCTGGGCAAAACTCTTCAGCACCTCGCCTCACTACCAGGGAACCGAACTGCTCCGCGATGCCTACATTCCGGGCAACTATCTCACCATCGACCGCTGGGCCAGCGAAGCTGACTTCCGCGCTTTCCGCAAGCAGCACGACCAGGACTACGAGATCCTCGACCGCGCCTGCGACTCGTTGACCAGCCGGGAAACACGGATTGGGGCCTATACCGTCTGATTTGGCAGGGGGCCTGTCCGACAATGGCAGGGATTGGCACCCCCCAAATTAGGGGGAACTAAACTTTCTCCATATCTTCGCCATTTTTCTCTGTCTTTGTCTCTCAGGCCCTGCTACAATCCGATCGAAATCCAATTCAAGCCCCCGCCGTTTCCTGCTGGGAAAGCAGGAGATTTGGCAGGGAGAAACTTTGAGGAGCCCTCCCGATGGCCATCGCCGATGACCGCACTAAAGCAGTCGAACTTGCCCTTGCGCAGATCGAAAAACAGTTTGGAAAAGGGTCGATTGTCCGGCTCGGGTCGAAAGAAGCGCTGCTGCCTATCGCCGTCATCTCTACTGGCTCCATCAGCTTTGACGCCGCTCTTGGCGTCGGGGGTATTCCTCGCGGCCGTGTTACAGAGATCTACGGTCCTGAGTCCTCCGGCAAAACCACCATCACCCTGCAAATCATCGCGGAAGCCCAGCGCGCGGGTGGCCTGGCGGCCTTCGTCGACGCCGAACACGCGCTCGATCCCGGCTACGCCAAAAAGCTTGGCGTCGATGTGGACAACCTGCTCGTCTCCCAGCCCGACTCCGGCGAACAGGCTCTCGAGATCACTGAGGCGCTGGTCAAGTCCGGCGCCATTGACGTGCTGGTCGTGGATTCGGTGGCCGCCCTGGTGCCCAAGGCCGAGTTGGACGGCGAGATGGGCGACTCTCACATGGGCCTGCAGGCGCGCCTGATGTCACAGGCATTGCGCAAGCTCACCGGGAGCGTGTCGAAGTCACGGACTGCACTTATTTTTATTAATCAAATTCGCGAAAAGATCGGTGTCATGTTCGGCAATCCTGAAACAACAACGGGCGGCCGCGCACTCAAGTTCTACTCCTCGGTCCGCGTTGATATTCGGCGCATCTCCGCCATCAAAGAGGGCGACGTTGTCACCGGCAATCGCACCAAGGTGAAGATCGTCAAGAACAAGGTGGCTGCGCCCTTCCGCGAGGCCGAGTTCGACATTCTCTACGGTGAAGGCATCAGTCGCGAGGGCGATGTGCTCGATCTCGCCGTTGCGAATAACATCGTTGAAAAGTCCGGCGCGTGGTACAGCTACTCAGGCGAGCGCATTGGACAGGGCCGCGAGAACACCCGCTCCTTCCTCAAGGAGAACAAGGACGTTTTCGCCAAGATGGACGCCGCGCTTCGCAAGGCGCTCAACATCGGAGCCGTGAAGGCCGACGTGCCTGAAGTGCCTGCCACCGGTCCCGCAGAAGCAAAGGAAGCCATTCGCGGCCGCAAGGGCTAACGTATTTTCACCGATGGCTTAATGTCGTGATGCCCCACCTGCGCCGCAATCTTTATTTGTGGCCAGTGTGGGGCGGCACGATGGATCGATACACTCTCCCGATATACTGTGCAGTTCCGACCAGGAGTGCATATGAATCGCCGGGAGTTTGTTTACGGCGCGGCTTCGACAGCCTTCGCTACTCTTAACGCCAGCGCTACCAATTCCAATGTTGCCGTCAAGCTCACGCCACCCGGCGCGCAGTCGCCTGTCATGCCGGCCGACTTCATCGGCCTGAGCTATGAGATGGGGCAGCTCTACAATCCTCGCTTTTTTTCTCAGGACAACCTGCCGCTGGTGAAGGCATTTCGCGGATTGAATATGAATGGCGTGCTCCGCCTCGGCGGGCACTTGAGCAACATCACAAACTGGGAAGGTGTTGGGCAGAACGATCCGAAACAAATTCGCGGCGTCCGCCATGGAATCGAAGATTACTGGGAGTGGCCGCTGGTCGATCCGGTTGTCCAGAAGAACAAGAAAGGCATTCTTACACGCAAGGCGATCGAAAATCTTCGCGGCTTTCTGGATGCGGTGAATTGGCGGCTGATCTATGGGCTGAATTTTGCATGCGGGAGCGCTGTCAGAGCGGCTGATGAAGCTTCTGCTGTCACTTCGATTGTTGGCGATCGGCTCATCGCATTCGCCATCGGCAATGAGGCAGATGGTTTCGGCGAAGATAGATTTTTCCGGGCGGAGGGTTACGGATTTCAGCAGTACATCGACGAATACGAAACCTGGGTGAAGACCATTCGGGAGAAAGTTCCGCACGCGCAGTTTGTCGGTCCTGATACCGATGGCAAGGTGGACACATGGGTGCTGGAATATGCCCGGCGCACTCGGGGAGATGCCGTTTTGCTGGCGAGCCACTTTTATGGAATGGGGCCGGCGAGCGATCCGCACATGACCGCGGAACGGCTGCTGCAAAAGACGAATCCTGAGTTGGAGGCGCAGATCGCAGCTGTTGCCGTGGCTCGCAATGCGGCGGGCGGAACACCTTACCGCATGGCCGAAGGCAACTCCTGTTTTGGCGGCGGCAGAAAAGATGTAAGCGATGCGTATGCTTCAGCTTTGTGGGCCGCGGACTATGTGCTGAAGGTGGCGTGTGCTGGATTTGCGGGCGTGAATCTGCACGGCGGAGGAGTGGGCGTTTATACACCGATTGAGAGCTCTGAAACTGCGCCTGCTCTGCGGCGGCCGGTGTATTACGGATTGCAGTTTGCCCAGATGTTTGTGGGCTATCGGATAGCGCCGTGCTTGCTCGACACTAGCGCGAACACCACTGCATATCAGGCGACAAAATCCGGGAAGACGATGTTGGCGTTTGTGAACAAGGGCGGCGAGGCAGTTCGTTTGACGCTTCCGGCGAGTTTCAAAGCAGCAGAGAATTTGCAGCGATGGGAGCTTCAAGGCCCTTCGTTGACGGCCAAGAGCGGAGTGCAGTTCGGGCCTGTGCCGGAAACAAAACAAACCGGAGCGATCGAAGTCGCGGCCAATTCAGCAACGATCCTCAAGGTGAGCTGAGCTCTCTCAGGATGTCCGGATCGATGTGAGCTAGAGTTGAATGCTTGAATGATTTCCGACCAATATTGGGAAGTCCCTCAGGGGCTAAAGCCCCGGAACTTATGCGTCTGCTGCGGCGCGGCTAAAGCCGCGCCCTTTCAAAGCCCGATTGATGCAACCAGCTCTAGCACGGTCCACTCGGTCGAACAGCGGTGCCGATTTCCTGCGTCGGTAGAGTTTGAGGGGTGGGGAGCACGTAGGGCGTGGTGCCGACCAGGTTGGCGGCGCATTCGGTAAGGATTGCCGGAAGCGCCGCGGTGGTTGAGGGCAACGAGGGAATGGACGTGTCGGGCTTGGTGAAGTTGAAGGCCTTGGTCATATCGCCCACGGTGGCGCGGCGCCACGCAGATAAGTTGGGCACCTCGGCTCCGAATCGCGTCTCGAGGAAACGAAGCAGCGAGGTGTGATCGAACAAGTCGGATGACACAAAGCCTCCGCGGCTGAATGGAGAAATTACAAACGTGGGCACACGGAAGCCAAGGCCGATGGGGCCGCTGATCGCGGGACTGCCAATCACCGTTGGATCAGGAACCGCGGGTACAGTCACATATTCGCCGGCAGTACCCGGCGGCGCGGTGATGGGAGGAACGTGGTCGAAGAAGCCGCCGTTTTCGTCATACGTAACGAAGAGAGCTGTCTTTGCCCATGCCACTGGATTTGCCGTCAATGCGGCGATAATTCCGGCCAAGGTACTTTCTCCGAAGAGTGCAGGCGACGGAGGATGATCGGAATCGACGACGGAACCGATGATCCACGAAACCTGCGGCAAGTTACCCGCCACCGCGTCCAATGCAAAATCAACCGGGAACTGGGGCGCGAATGCGTTGTGATAGATCGTTGATGAAGTATCTTGGAAATTTTTGAAGTAGGAAAGAACGTTGTCTGAAAAAATGCCGTTGAGAAGATTTTGATCGGGCGAGGTGTAGACCTTCCATGAGATGCCGCGGGCCTGCAACTGCTCGGGCATGGTGGTGTACGTGAGCTTGCCAAAGAACGAAGAGCGATTCGTCACCAGCGTCTGCAGCAGCGGTCCGCCATTTTTTCCGTCGGGGTCAATGGAAGCCGCCATGGAATAGAGGCGATTTGGATCGGTCGGGCCGATTACGGGACAGAAATAGTTGTCGCAAAGCGTGAAGGCATCGGCCACGGCGTAGTAGTAAGGCAAATCGGCGCGCGTGTAATAGCCCATGGCGAGCACAGCATCGTTGGCATTGATGGCAACGCGCGAGGTGACAAAACCATTCATGGCGCCACCATTCCAGCTCTGATGCTGCGGGACCCAGTCGTGCGTGATGTCGTGGGAGCAGGCTGCGTTGGACTTGGTGGTATCGAGATGGAAAGGCTGCAGCACGCCGGTCGGGGGGTTGGAAGTGTTCGCAGGATAGGGCTGCTGGAATGCGGCACTTGTGTCGGAAAATCCGCGCACTCCGCGATAGCTTCCAAAGTAGTGATCGAAGGAACGATTTTCCTGGATGAAGATGACGACGTGGTCGATGTCGGTCACTTTGGCGCAGGCGCTGGATCCGGGCGTGGACGCGATGCCAGCTAGTCCGCCGCATCCAGAGAGAAGCGATCCGGCCAACCCTGCTGCTCCGGTTGCCGCGCCCATTTTCATCAGCTCTCGCCGGGTGATTCTTGTTGGATGCATGGGAGTCTCCGTATCCTCTCCTTACTTGGATGCGGATTCGACCACGGGCAACAGGTTGGGGCGGGGTTTAATCGGATTGCCGCAGGGAGGACCGGG
>OBLW0100002870.1_pt1 | contig 13768 bp, 11 predicted proteins | sample 1520161 | NCBI WGS metagenome assembly OBLW01 (sample SAMEA3539309, study PRJEB22396) | soil metagenome | biome: tundra; feature: field; material: soil | place: USA | collected 2010-05 | depth 0.15 m
GGAGAGGCGCTCGGGATGAGCTTTGGGGGCCTGGCGATGGGAGTGGCGATCGCATTCTGGGGCAGGCGCCTGGCCGGGAGCCTAAGCCCCGACCTGCCGGCAGAGAGCGCGTGGCCGATCGCCTTCGGCGCGACGACTATGATTGCGATCACGCTGGTTGCGGCGTATGTACCGGCACGGCGGGCGGCGCGCGTGGACCCGATAGAAGCTTTGCGCTACGAGTAGGAGGTGCTGCTCCGCGCGGTGGTGTTGGGTGGAAGTGGTATAAAGGATACCTATAGGGTAACCTATGCGCCAGCGCGTTCGGCCAATCGCTCTGATCTCCGTGGCAATCGCCTGCGGGCTGTTCGCGGCGGGTGTGCGTGCTGCCGATCCTCCGTCCGCACCGTATCTGCGCATCGAGACGGGGATGCATACGGCCCCTATCCGCCGGATCGATACGGACGCCGCCGGACGATTCCTGGTGACGGCATCTGAAGACAAGACGGCCCGAGTCTGGGATCTGCAAACTGGGAACCTGCTGAAGGTGCTGCGGCCGCCGCAGGGCGACGGTGACGAGGGAAAGCTCTACGCGGCAGCGATTTCGCCTGACGGCGCGACTGTGGCCGTCGGGGGCTATACCGGCTACCAATGGGACAACACGTGTTCCATTTACCTGTTCGACCGCGAGACTGGGAGCTTGCAGCGTCGCCTGACTGGGTTGCCCGACGTGATTGAACACCTTTCGTATTCCCACGACGGGCGCTACCTTGCTGCTGCGCTTGGCGGAGCGAACGGCATTCGCGTCTACCGAACCAGCGATTATCAGGAAGCGGCGCGCGATACTGAGTATGGCGCCGAGAGTTATCGGGCCGAGTTTGACCGCGCAGGCCGCTTGTTGACTGCCAGCTCCGATGGCTTCATCCGCCTTTACAGCGCTCCGTTCCATCTTCTCGCAAAGCGACAGTCGCCTGGCGGCAAGCAGCCGTTTGCGGCACGCTTCTCGCCGGATGGCGGGAAGATCGCCGTAGGATTCAACGACTCCACGGCGATTAACGTGCTCTCAGGCCAAAACCTTTCGTTCCTGTACGCACCGGACACGAGTCAGGCCACAACGGGCAATTTGCTCACAGTGGCTTGGTCTGCAGATGGGCGGACGCTATATGCGGGCGGCAGATATGCCGATATCTCCGACACGTTCCCGGTATTCTCCTGGTTGGATGGCGGGCGTAAGAAAGGCGGCGCATGGCGCGCAGCCTGGAATACCGTCATGGACCTCCGGGCACTGCCCGGCGGGCGGCTCGCATTCGGGGCGGCGGACCCGGCTATTGGGGTGTTCGACGACAAAGGGAATATACTCTGGCGGCATACCCCCGACATCCTGGACCACCTGGGCAACCAGCAGAAGCTCCAGGTTTCGCCGGACGGCACCGTCGTGCAGTTCGGCTTCGATACTCTCACCCCGCAGGGAACCTGGAACAGCCGTCTTGCCCGCTTCGCCGTCGCAGCGCGGCAGTTCACCGTCGACCCGCCTTCGGACCTTTCGCTGAACGCGCCGCGCACCACGGAACTTAAAGTTGCCAACTGGAGGGACTCGGAGAAGCCTACCCTAGATGGTCGCGATTTGCCGCTCGATCAGTATGAAAGGTCGCGCAGCCTGGCCATCTCGGAGAAGGCCGACAACTTTCTCTTGGGGACGGAGTGGTGGCTGCGGTTTTTCGACCGGCAGGGTCGGGAGCAGCGAAAGGTTGCGATACCCAGCATAGCGCGGGCAGTCAATCTGACGGCCGACTCACGCTACGCCGTGGCCGCCTTCGGCGACGGCACAATCCGCTGGTACACGGCCGACGACCTCCGGGAGGTGCTGGCGCTGTTTGTTCATCGCGACGGCAAGCGCTGGGTCGCCTGGACTCCCGAGGGCTTCTACGATGCTTCGCCCGGTGGAGATGCATTGATCGGTTACCACCTGAATCAAGGTCCCGAACACGAAGGCGAGTTCATCAAGGTCGATCAGGTATCCGATTTATTCTATAGGCAGGACCTCATCGGCCAACGGCTCAAGCCGGGTGGCGCTGAAGCCGTGCTGGCCGCGCGCGAACGCATCGGCGATATCAAGGCGGTGCTGGCCGGCGGCCTGCCTCCCGATCTGGAATTGCTATCGCCCGCCGAGAGCGACTCGGATGGAGATTTCGAGCTGCGGGTGCGGGTGAAGAACCGCGGCGGCGGCACCGGACGCGTGGTTTATCGCGTTGACGGCGCGGAGATCCAGGGGCGAGCCGTGGGTATTGCCGTCCCCGGCGGCGAGCGGGCCCAAGTGTTCCCGCTCCCTCCCGGCCGGCACCAGGTTTCAGCGACCGTATACAATGGCCGCAATCAGCTTGAATCCCGGGGGGTTTCGGCCTGGGTAACCGTAAAGGGGAGCCAGGAGGGCTCGAATCTGTTCGTAGTGGCCGCGGGGGTAACGCACTATCGCGACAATTCGCTCACGGAAGGAGTCAAGTTTGCCGCTGCGGATGCCCAAGCCGTGGCAGCCAGTCTTAAAGAGAAGGGCGCCGGGCTCTTTGGCGAAGTGACGGTCTATGCGCTGCCGGACAGCCAGGCGACGCGGGACAACATCACGAAGACGGTGGCCCTGGCTGCGGGTAAAATGAAGCCGACCGACGTGTTCGTGCTCTATCTCGCCGGCCACGGCGTGGCACAGGACGCGAAATACTACTTCATACCTTGGGAGGCGCGTTATACGAGCCAGGATGCACTGCTCCAGCAGAGCCTCGATCAGGAGTCCCTGCGAAAGCTCCTGGAGGTTCCCGCCCAGAAGACGCTGCTCCTGTTGGATACCTGCGCTTCGGGCGCCTACGTTTCCGATTCCGGGCGCGGCCCGGGGGAAAAGGCCGCGGTCGGCAGGCTGGCCAAGATCACCGGCCGGGCTGTAATGGCAGCCTCCGCTACCGACAAGATGGCGCTCGAAGGGTACCAGGATCACGGCGTGTTCACCTACGCGTTGCTGGAAGGGCTCTCGAAGGCGGCCGACGATCAAGGGCAGATCCAGGTTGGCACGCTCGCCGACTTCATCGGGAACCTGGTTCCCGAGATCACCCAGAAGCAATGGGGCATTGAGCAGAGCCCAACGCTCGAAATCAGGGGACAGACATTTCCCATTGCCCGGAAGCCGGCGCACTGATCCATGGACCTCGCCAGCCAAGGACCGCTTCAGGTTTTCATCTCCTACGCCCACGAGGACGACGAACTGCGTGAGGAGTTTGTCAAGCATCTGCGCCAACTCAAGAGGGACGGGCTGATTCAGGATTGGCATGACCGTGAGATCACGGCCGGCTCGGAATGGGCCGGGCAAATCGACGAGCATCTGAACGCGGCGGATATCGTCGTTTTGCTGGTCAGCCCGGATTTCGTGGCATCCGAGTATTGCTACGACATCGAGATGAAGCGCGCGCTGGAACGGCATGCGGCGGGCGAGGCGCGCGTAGTGCCGGTGATTCTGAGACCGTCGGACTGGCAGACAGCACCGTTTGCGAAGCTCAATGCTTTGCCCAAGGACGCCAAACCGGTGGTGGACTGGCCGACGCAGGATCCCAAGGTGCATGACCACGGCTTTCTGAACGTAGCCGCGGGATTGCGCCGGGTCGCACGGGAACTGCGCGAGATGCACGGGGAGCGACGGGCCAATCAGGACGAGGACGCGCAGGCCGGTCGAGCCATCCGCGTCGAAGAGGCGCAGCGGCGCGCTGGGGTGCCGGCGCCGGCGCCGCCGGTCGCACGGCCCGTCATGCGCCTGATTGGGCTGTGGCAGTTGGCCGTCGCCCTCGGATTGATCGCGTTGACGATTGCCGCGGGGTGGTACTTGTGGGCCAGGCAGCAGCGTCGCGCGCGCGAGCGGCAGTATGTTGCCCAAGGCGACGCCAGCCTGAACGTGGGCCGTTACGAACAGGCTCGCGAGCCATACCAGCAGGCCCTTCGCTTGAACCCAGGCAATCGGGCGGCGAGTGTTGGCCTCGAGATAGTGGACCTCGCCAAGCTCAAACCCGATCTTGTGGCCTTCGATCAGCGGCTGAAGCAGTTGCTCCAGGAGGCGCCCCAAGACCCGCACTTGAAGGTTCTGGAGGGCGACTATCTCGTCGGCCGGGACCAGCCGGACGAGGCGATGAATCGGTACCAGGAGGCCGCCAAGCTGGATCGGAATCTGGCGGAAGCATACTTCTCGATGGGCGTGCTTTACGACCAGCGGCACGACATGGCGCACGCCCTGGCGATGTACAAGCGGGCTGTCGAACTGGCGCCCTCCTCGCCTCAATACGCCTGTAACCTGGCGGACCAGTACTTCAAGCACGGGGAATACACGGAGGCGATCCGCGTCTACGAGGGCATTCCGCAGTTCCCGCTGGCGGCGCTGGAGAGCGCGAAGATCTACCGCCTGTTGGGCGACCTGAAGGCCGCCGGCCAACAGGAGCGCATGGCCATCGAGTGGATGGATGGGCCTGCCGGGACGAAGGCACCGGAGAGCCGTTTACCATGGGACATCGAGGCTGGGGGCGGGCAGCCCGTGAGTCTCTCCACGGAAGGCGCGCGGCTCTGCTATGCACATCTGGAATTCTCCGCAACGTTGTACCTGGATGGCGACGAGGCGCGCGCCAAGGAACAGTCGGACCGCGCAGAAAAAGACTGCGGTGCGCGGTTGGGCGTGGTGAAGGCGGCCGTCCGGAGGGGGCTGAAGCGCGTCGGCGAGGAGCGCGAGGAACTGGCCGTCCGGGCCGCGGCGTACAGCCGGAAGTTTCTGGCGGAGTAGGGGTTCGCACCGTCGCCGCGGGGCCTACAACTCCCAGTACCGGGCTGGTATCTGGCTTACTTGATGCATTTGACAATTTGATTGCAAACAGCACAACCGTCGTGTATCATTTATTCAAACTCCGCTACCACGGATAACACCGAAAGGAGATTAACCTCTATGCATGGTGGCGATAGTCCGAGCGCGCCAAAGCCCCACGACGGGGCCTTCGGACTTCATATCGTGGCTGCGGAGCTTACCTTTTTGCTCGGGCCCTTCGTGGTCGTTGGTCTCGCCTATTTGTACAAAGGTGACTTGCACAACGTCCTCTATACCCCGTACTGGTCCATCGCGTCGAGCGTGCTGATCGGCCAGGCTTTGATCCGGTTCATCGTCCGGTTGCTCCAGTCCAATGCCCACGATCCGGCAATTTCCTGGGAGAGAGTCACCATGATATTCTCCGTGCTGATCGTTCTCGGGCTGATTCCTTCTCTGGTGGTGCTGCTGCTCGTGCTGATTTCCGCTCAGCCGTCGTTTTATTTGGCCGTGGCTCAGTTAATTCTGTTCGTCTTTGGGTTCTCAATTTACCTGGCGCTAGGTTGGACAGCGCAGGACATGATGTCAAATACTGCCTCGACCGAAGAATTCACCGCGGAGGTGGATATCGCCACCGCAAATGTTCCCCGGTCTTATAAAAAGGCCAGCGGAGAGTAGCCCGCGGCAGACGCCGGTGACTTTCCTCAAAACCCCTGCAAACGATTGAAAGTGCAGTCCGGCGGCGCCGGGGTATCCCGGACCTTCACCGTCGCCGTGCTACCGTCAACTCGATAGGCTACTTCGGCGCGCGTACCCGGCCGGCTTTCCGGGGCTGCCCAACAAGAGAAATTGCGAAACGAACCCAATTTGAGCCACTAAGCCGTTTGTTTGCAACAACGCCATAAAGCTCGCGGCCAGTTTTTGACTTCCGGCACTGTGCTCGACGGCGAGCGCGCCGAAGCGGACGCTTTCGGTCTATATTAGTATTTACAGATCCTTTAATCTGCACTATAATCCAGATAGACCCACTTGGAGGTGGGGGCTAAGGTGAAACCGGCCGGCCAGTTCCGCCAGAAGGTCGTTAGCGCTGAGCGCGCCGTCGAAGCCGTCCGGTCGGGCGACCGCGTCTGGATACACGAAGGCAACGCCACTCCCGTACCCCTGATCGAGGCATTGCTCGGGCGCGCGCCGGAGTTGCGCGATGTCGAGGTCGTGCACATGCTGACCCTGGGCAGCGCCGATTACACCCTGCCGGAGTACGAAGGGCACTTCCGCCACAACGGTCTTTTTCTGGGGCACAATGTGCGCGCGGCAGTGGCCGCCGGACGCGCCGATTACACGCCCATCTACCTCAGCGAAATCGAGAAGCTGTTTTGGACCGGAGAGATGCCGCTGGACGTGGCATTGATCCAAACCTCGCCGCCCGATGAGTACGGCTACCTCAGCCTGGGCACCAGCATCGACTGCACGCTAAGCGCGGCGCAGTGCGCCCGCCACGTCATCGCGGAAGTCAACGACCAGATGCCGCGCACCCTGGGCGATACCTTCCTGCACGTGAACAAAGTCTCGGCCATCGTGGAGACCTCGCGCCCGCTGCTGGAGCTGCCTGCCGTGCCATCGAGCGACGCGCAAAACCGTATCGCCCGGCACGTGGCCGCGCTGATCCCCGACGGGGCCACGCTGCAGCTCGGCATCGGCGGCCTGCCCAATGCCGTGCTGGAATCGCTCTACGACCACAAGGATCTGGGCATTCACAGCGAGATGTGCCCGGACGGCGTGGTGCCGTTGATCCAAGCCGGCGTCATCACCGGCGACCGCAAGACGCTGCATCGGGGCAAAGTAGTTGCGGGCTTTGTGCTGGGAACGAAACGGATCTTCGACTTCATCCACAACAACCCGGTCTTCGAATTCCATCCCACGCAATACACCAACGATCCGTTCACGATCGCCCAGAACGACCGGATGGTGGCCATCAATTCGGCGATCCAGGTGGATCTCACCGGCCAGGTCTGCGCCGATTCCATGGGTACGACGCCGTACAGCGGTTTCGGCGGGCAACTGGATTTCGTGCGCGGCGCGGCGCGCTCGAAGGGCGGCAAGCCCATCATCGCGCTGCCCTCCACAGCCAGGAACGGGCGGGTGTCGCGCATCGTGCCGGTGCTCGATCCGGGCGCGGGAGTAGTTACCAGCCGCGCGGATGTACACTACGTGGTCACCGAGCATGGGGTCGCCTATTTGTGGGGTAAGAACCTGCGCCAGCGGGCCGAGGCGCTGATCGCGATCGCCGATCCCAAGTTTCGCGACGAGCTTTACGTTTACGCCGCGCGCGCTCATTACATGCAAGGTGGGGCAGGCCTTCAGCCTGCCTTGGAGGTCGCATGACAAATACCGGCAAACCCGACCGCGGCATGGTCGAGCTGAATTCCGAGGAGTGCAAGGGTTGCGGGCTGTGCGTGGAGGCCTGCCCGCCCAAGGTCCTGCTGCTGGCGGACCAGTTGAACCGCTACGGCTATCACCCGGCGAACTACGCGGGCACGGGCTGCACCGGATGCGGCATCTGCTTCTTTGTGTGTCCGGAGCCGGGCGCCATCATGGTGCTGCGGTTGGCGGCATGAGGAGGACGGGGCGATGACGACGAAACAAATCACCAAGGGCAACGAAGCCATCGTGAAGGGCGCCATTCTGGCCGGGTGCCGCGCCTTTTACGGATATCCGATCACGCCGGCAAGCGAGATTGCGGAAGCCGCCGCGCTCTACATGCCGCAGGCGGGCGGAGTGTTCCTGCAGGCCGAGAGCGAAGTGGCCGCGGTCAACATGCTGTATGGGGCGGCCTCCACGGGCGTGCGCGCCATGTCGGCATCCAGCGGTCCGGGCATCAGCCTCATGCAGGAGGGCATCAGCTACATCGCCGGCTCCGAGCTGCCCTGCGTGATCGCGGATATCATGCGGGGCGGCCCGGGTCTGGGCAACATCGCGCCGGAGCAGGGCGATTACCACCAGGTGGTGAAGTGCGGCGGGCACGGCTGTTATCGCACCCTGGTGCTGGCGCCCAATTCCGCGCAGGAGATGGCGGACCTGACCATCGAGGCCTTCGACCTGGCCGACCGGTATCGCAATCCCGTGTTCGTGCTGGCGGATGGTTACATCGGGCAGATGATGGAGCCGGTGGAGTTCCCGGAGGCGAAGGCGCCTCCCGCGCGGCCGGATTGGGCTGTGTTCGGGACCGCGGAGAGCCGCCGCAATCTGATCAGTTCCATTTACCTGGAGCCGGACAAACTGGAAGCGCACATACGCAAGCTGGAAGCCAAATACAAGCGCGCCGAGCGGGAAGCGGTGCAGTTCGAAGACTGGCGCACCGACGACGCGGAAATCGTGCTGGTGGGTTACGGGATTGTCTCGCGCGTGCTGAAGCAGGTGGTGGAACAGGGCCGCGCGCGGGGCATGGCGTTGGGGCTGCTGCGGCCCATCACGCTCTATCCGTTCCCCGTCGAGCGCATGCGCGAGTTGAGCCGCACGGCCCGTAAGTTCCTGGTGGTGGAATGCAGCACCGGGCAAATGGTGGACGATGTGCGCCTGGCAGTCGAGGGGCGCTGTCCGGTCGAGTTCTATGGGCGGGTCGGAGGAAATGTGCCGAGCGCGGAAGAGGTACTGGACGAGATCGCCCCCTCGCCCGCTCGCCCCCCCGCCCGCTCAGCACAACAGGAGGTCCCGGCTTATGCCTAGCTACGCGGTAACACACGAGAAGGCCAAATCGTTCTACCCAATCTACGAGCGCAAAGCGGAACTGCAGCATCAGACCCACTATTGCCCCGGCTGCGGGCACGGCGTGGTGCACAAGCTGATCGCGCGCGCCATCGACGAACTGGGCATACAGGACCGGACCATTCTAATCAGCCCGGTGGGCTGCTCGGTTTTCGCTTACTACTATTTCGATGTCGGCAACATTCAGGTGGCGCATGGGCGCGCGCCGGCGGTGGCCACGGCGGTCAAGCGCAGTTGTCCGCAAAGCGTGGTGCTCGACTATCAGGGCGATGGCGACCTGGCTGCCATCGGCTGCGCGGAGATCGTGCATGCGGCCAATCGCGGTGAGCCCATCACGGTGATTTTCGTCAATAACGCAATTTATGGTATGACCGGCGGGCAGATGGCACCCACCACGCCGCTGGGCGTAAAGAGCACCACATCGCCGTTTGGCCGCAACCAGTGGAACGAAGGCTTCCCGATGCATGTGAGTGAATTGCTGGCATCGCTGGAGGCTCCGGTCTACATCGAGCGCGTGGCGTTGGGCAATAACAAACAGGTGATGAATACGGGGCGCGCATTGCGCCGCGCCATCGAGAACCAGGTGCGCGGGATTGGCTTTTCATTGGTCGAAGTGCTCTCGCCCTGCCCCACGATCTGGAAGCTGGACCCGCTTGACGCGCAGCGCCGCGTGTTGGAGGAGATGCCCAAGACGTTTCCGTTGGGGGTGTTCCGGGATCGGACCAAGGATGCGCAGGTGCGTCCTGCGGCGGCTGCTCCGCCGGCGCTCGAAGATATACCGGCGATGCTCGGCTTGGTCGCACAGGCTTCAGCCGGTGAACCAGCCCCATCACAGGCTAAAGCCTGTGCTACCACAGATGCTCGGCTTAAGATTGCCGGGTTTGGCGGCCAGGGTGTTCTGCTGCTCGGCGAAGTGCTGGCCGAAGCCGGATTGACCGCCGGCCTGGAAGTGTCCTGGCTGCCCTCTTACGGGCCGGAGATGCGCTCGGGCACTTCCAACTGTCACGTGCGCCTTTCCACCCGGCCCATCGATTCGCCGCTGGTGTCGGTCCCCAATGTGCTGCTGGCGCTCAATGAGCCTTCGCTACGCAAGTTCATCGGCACGGTCCAGCCGGGTGGTTGGGTAATCTATAACGGGACGGCACTGCCGGACGACTGCGCGCGCGCCGACGTCCGCACTGTCGTACTGCCGTTCACGCGGCTGGGCGACGAGTTGGGCGCGGCCAAAGCCGCCAACATCGTGATGCTGGGCGCGCTGCTGGAAGCCACCGGTATGCTCACCGAAGAGCAGGCCACCACGGCGTTGCGCAAGCTGGTGAAGAGCCCGCGCTGGATGCAAATCGACCTGGCCGCCATGGCGCGCGGGCGCGAGGAAGCCAGAAAGGAAATCCACCATGAAAACTGAAGATCATTCCGACGTCATCGTTTACTTCGACAATCAATATGTGCCGCTGCACGATGCGAAAGTCAGCATCCTGACGCACGCGCTGCATTACGGCACCGGCGTGTTCGACGGCATTCGCGGCTATTGGGACGAGCGCCAGGAACAGCTCTTCCTGCTGCGTCCCATGGAGCACTTCCGCCGCTGGAAGGCGAATTCCGGCATTTTGCGCATCGGCATCGCGCCGGACGCTTCCGAGCTATGTGGCATCGCGGTGGAGTTGATCCGCCGCAACCGTTTCCACTCGCATGTGTATGTGCGCCCGCTGGCCTATAAGTCCGCCGAGCGCATCGGCGTGAATCCCGACGACCGCGACGCTTTCTCCGTGATCGCGGTTCCGTTCGGCGATTACCTGGACAGCCGTCACGGGCTGCACGCCGGGGTGGTCTCCTGGCGGCGCATTGAGGACAACGCCATTCCCGGCCGGGCCAAGATTTGCGGATCGTATGTGAATAGCGCGCTGGCGGGCGACGAAGCGCGGCGCAACGGATTCGACGAAGCGATCTTCCTGACCGAAGCGGGGCATGTGGCCGAGGGCGCCACCTGCAACATTTTCCTGGTGCGCGGCGGCAAGCTGGTGACGCCGCCGGGGAGCGAGAACATCCTGGAAGGCATCACGCGGAATTGCGTGATGGAACTCGCGCACAACGAACTGCATATGGAAGTGGTGGAGCGCCCGGTGGACCGCAGCGAACTCTATCTGGCCGACGAGATCTTCTTCACCGGCACGGCCGTGGAGGTGGCGCCGGTTACCAAAGTGGACCATCGCGCGGTGGGTTCCGGCGCCATCGGTCCGGTGGCCGCCGAGCTTCGCTTCCTGTACCTGGAGGCCACCCGCGGCCACCTGGCAAACTATCGCCACTGGCTGCTGCCGGCCTACGATCTGGCGCCCGCGGAAGCTGTCGAACCGGAGCCGGTGCTGGCAGGGGCGGGCGACGGCGATTTGTGGGGCGTGTAGGGTATACTCAAAACGGATATGGACAACGTCCAGCTATACTTGGCGATCGGGGTGCCCATCGTTTTCAATGGCCTGATGTTCACCGTCTTGGCCGTCATGACCACCTCGCGCATGGCCGCACTCGATTCGCGGATGTCGGGTATCGAGTCGCGAATGACTGCCTTGGAGAACACGCTGACCACGCGCTTCGATCTCATCATGGGACGGCTGATGGATCTCGATACGCGTCTCACCCGCCTGGAAGAACGTACTCACCGGTCGTAATACAATTCAGGCACGTCGTTACATTACACAAATAGCGTCCGAGCTTCGCTTCCTGTGCGGGAAGCCACCGGCTCGCCGCCAAGGCCGCCGGCTATCACAAAACTAGTTATAATTGCATCTGTGGCGGCTTTTACCCCGGACCAGTTACGATTGGCGCGAGAGACCACTGGCTTCACGCAACAACAAGCCGCCGGGCATCTTGGCGTTTCGCAGGCCTACCTTGCATTGATGGAAACCGGCCGCCGCCGCGTCACCGAGAAAGTCGGATTGAAGATGATGGATCTGTACCGCTTGGGTCCGACCGTGCTGCCTCTGCGCGTTGACGATCTTGAATTGTGGGACTCCGCATACCTGGCCAGGGCACTCGCTAACCTTGGGTACGCTGGCTTCCGGCATCTTTCGGGCGGCCCGCGCGACAATCCCGCGGTCGTAATGCTGGCGGCGCTTTCCCGCCGCGACGTCGAGGTCCGCGTAGTGGAAGCTCTTCCCTGGCTCGTAGTGGAATACTACAATCTTGACTGGGAGTGGCTGGTGCGAGAGGCCAAGGTTCGCGATGCTCAGAACCGGCTCGGTTTTGTTGTGACGTTGGGCCGGCGGGTTGCCGCGAAACGGGGCGGCGATGCGGCGCAAAACAAGCTGCGCGAGGTTGAAGAAGCGCTCGAGCGGGCACGCCTCGCACGTGAAGACAGTCTTTGCCAGGGCTCCCTTTCAAAAGCGGAACGCGGTTGGCTGCGCCGGGTGCGGCCGGCCGATGCCCGGCACTGGAATCTTCTGACGGACCTCGACGCGGAGCACCTGCCTTATGCGGCGTGACCGGCCGCCGGAGCCCTGGCACTCATTCTTTCGCGATATCGACAAGACCTTCGATCAACCTATCGCTCTCCAGTGCATCGGCGGGTTTGCCATTGCGATGTTGTATGGTTAACCGCGACCGACCGTGGATGTTGACTTCCTGTCCGTGGTTCCGGCCGGCGAAATCGGAAGGCTCGATGCGCTGGCAGGAATGGGGTCTGCGCTCGACAGGAAGCACGGCGTGTACGTGCAGCATGTGGGTATTGTCACCGTCCCGGAGAACTATGAGGACCGGTTGATTCCGATCTTCCCGGGCGCGTATCGCAGAGTGCGCCTCGCCGGCCTTGAAGCCTACGATCTGGCGCTTTCGAAGCTGGAGAGAAACTCGGGGCGCGATCGCGAGGATGTGAAGTTCCTGGCCCGCGCCGCCCCACTTAATCTCACGACTCTGGAAGAACGGTACCGGTCGGAGCTTCGGCCGTATCTCGCCGCTGCCGAGCGGCATGATCTTACGATGCGGCTGTGGATAGAGATGCTGCGAGCATTGTAATCCGTTGCCTTCACCAAAATCCTTGCCGCAGCGTCCCAGTAAACCTCAGCAAAACCGGAAACATCGTTATAACCGGCGGTGGTGCATAAACATTCAAGTCGTCGTGTTCTGCGCGCATGGAATCCCTCTGGTGAATGACGATGCTGGATGGTTGAGCCTTGAGCCATTTAGCGCAATGGTCATGGAATCATTGTGGTACAAAGCGGCGTGTGTTCGCCGCCATTCGTTGCAGCAGTTTGTCCCCTGCCGGCCTACACGCCCACGCCCGCTGGATCGGCCGAACGGGGGTTGCCGTACAGGGTGGGCAGTGCTGGCCGAGTGGCGCATACTCGCAGAGACAGTATGAACAACGTCCAGCTTTACCTGGCGATTGGCGTGCCCATAGTCTTCAACGGCCTGATGTTCACTGTGTTGGCCGTCATGACCACCTCCCGCATGGCCGCGCTCGATTCAAGGATGTCGGGCATCCAGGCCCGTATGACCGCATTGGAGAACACGCTGACAACTCGCTTCGATCTGATCATAGGACGCTGGATGGATCTCGGCACGCGTCTTACCCGTCTTGAGGAACGCAGCCACCGGTCGTGAAACACAGGTATGCCCGCCCTTCGCGCGACATAATCAGGCATTTCGACCAGGCCGACGTGGACGTCGGCCGCAGGACTGGAGTCCCGCCCCACTCACGTCACACAAACCACGCACGCCACAAGGTGACCACCAGCGCGTGTGTCACCATGCTGGCGCGGATACTCTGCCCCTGCTGATACGCCCGGCCGTAGAACCAGCCGGCTACCGCCGCGGCGAGCGCGAATTTCCAATTGGGGAATTGGCGAAAGCCGAGGTGTACGGCGCCGAACAGAATCGATGTGCCGGCCAACGCCCATGCGGGACGGCCGGTCAACTGGACCATCCACTGTTGCAGCAGGCCGCGAAAGAAGAACTCCTCGGACAGGGCCACTACCCACAGCACTCCCACAAAGGTAGCCGCGATTTTCCATAGGGGCATGCCGGGGCCCAGGCGCACCAACCGCGTGGCCCAGGCCAGCGGAATGCCTGCGATCAGGAAGTAAAAGAAATGCCGCAGGCCGATCTTCCATTCCTCAAAACTCGGCATGAATCCATAGCCCACGCCGGGGACGCGCCGCTCGACCAGCATGACCATGGCGCAGAGGCGCGTGAGCGCCACATGGCCGAGTATCTCGAGAT
>OBLW0100002871.1_pt1 | contig 13767 bp, 8 predicted proteins | sample 1520161 | NCBI WGS metagenome assembly OBLW01 (sample SAMEA3539309, study PRJEB22396) | soil metagenome | biome: tundra; feature: field; material: soil | place: USA | collected 2010-05 | depth 0.15 m
TCGCCCGATTTATTCGCCCAGGTTTGACTAAATCAGCGCTCACGTTCGTGAGCGCTGATTTAGCCTCAGGGCACGATGCCTTCCTCCGAGCCTGCCCTCGCCGCAGCGATCGCCTGGCTCCGCAGGCAGCCCGACGTTCGGTACGCCGAAGCGCGCTTCGTCGAGACGGAAGGTCAGCGCCTTCGCGTGCGCGACGGCCGCCCCGAGCAAGTGACCGCCGAGGCGTCTCGAGGCGCGGGCATACGGGTGCTCGGCGCCAAAGCATGGGGCTTCGCGTGCTCGGCCGACACGAGCGAAGGGGCGCTCCTCGCCGCGGCCGCGCGGGCCGTCGCGATCGCGCGCGCCTCGGCGGCAGCGGCCCACGCGCCCGTCGCATTCCCCGAACAAGCTGCATCGAGGGGGCGCTACGAGACCAAGCTCGCCGTCGATCCGTTCTCGATCCCCCTCGAAGACAAGCTCGCCGCGCTCGACGCGCCGGTGCGCGCGCTCCGCACGGGCGACGCACGCCTCGTGTCGGCCGAGGCGTGGATGGACTGGACGCGCCAGCGCAAGCACCTGGTGACCACGGAGGGCACCGATACGGACCAGTCGCTCACGTTCGGCACGTGCGGCATGCACGTCTTCGCGGTCGGGCCCGACGGGGTGTCGCAACGACGGAGCTACCCGACCTGGCAGGGGGGCGACGGGTTCCAGGCCGGGTACGAGCGCGTCGGCGCGCTCGATCTCATGGCTCACGTCGACTCCGTGAGAGACGAGGCGCTCGCGCTGCTGACGGCGCCCGCGTGCCCCGCCGGTACGCGCACTCTCTTGCTCGACTCGAGCCAGGTCGCGCTCCAGATCCACGAGTCGTGCGGTCATCCCGCGGAGCTCGATCGCGTCCTCGGCGGCGAGATCTCGCTCGCGGGAGGGTCTTTCCTGCAGCCCCGGTGGCTCAATCAATTGCATTATGGATCGCCCCTCGTGACGCTCGTGGCCGACGCGACGACCGAGGGCGGGCACGGCACCTTCGGCTGGGACGACGAGGGCGTTCCTGCGGGCAAGCGTCCGCTCATCGATCGCGGGCTCTTCGTCGACTACCTCTCGAGCCGCGAGACGGCGGCCGCGCTCCATCGACCCTCGACGGGCACGATGCGCGCCGAGAGCTGGAACCGGCCGCCCATCATTCGAATGGTGAACGTCTCGCTCGAGCCGGGGAACGCCGGGTCGCTCGAAGATCTCGTCGCCGACACCGACGACGGCATTCTCGTGGCCACCGACAAGAGCTGGAGCATCGACGATCTCCGCCTCAATTTTCAGTTCTCGTGCGAGATCGCCTGGGAGATCAAGCACGGCCGGCGAGCCCGCATCCTTCGCAATCCCTTCTACACCGGCCTGACGCCCCGCTTCTGGGGCGGCTGCGACGCCGTGTGCAGCGCGCCCGACTGGCGCCTCTGGGGCATCGCCACCTGCGGCAAGGGCGACCCGATGCAATCGATGCACGTCGGCCACGGCGCCGCTCCCGCGCGCTTCCGGGGCGTCACCGTCGGGAGCGCGTCGTGAAGGGCGACGCGCTGCTCGTCGCGTGTCGCGAGGCGCTCGCGGCGGCGGGGGAGGGCGAGGTCGAGCTCTACGCGCGCGTGGCCGAGCGGGGGTGCGCCCGGTTCGCCAGCGGGGAGCTCGGGCAGCACATGGAGCTGTCGGAGCCTCTGGCGGTCGTTCGCGTCGCACACGGGCGTCGCGTCGCGGAGTCGGTGACGAGTCGGCTCGAGCCGGAGGCGCTCGTCGAGGCGGTTCGCGCCACGGCGCGCGCCGCGCGTCTCGTGCCCGAGATCGAGGGGTTCCCCGGCTTTGCGGGGGCCGATGACGCGGGCGCTCCCCCGGGCGACTTGCCTCGCTACGAAGCGGCTACGGCGCGCGCGACCCCCGAAGAGCGCGTCGCGCTCCTTCTCCCGGTGCTGCGGTCGGTTCGCGACGCGGGGCTCGTGAGCGCCGGCATGCTCGAGACTTCGCGGGTGTCGCACGCGATGGCGACCACGCGCGGGTGCGAGCGATCCCACGACGCGACGTTGTCCGCGTTTCGCGTGTGGGCGCTCGAGACGCCGGGGGCGGGCGGCGCCGCGGGCTACGGCGGCTGCGCGCATCGGGACGTTCGCGCGCTGCGCCTCGAAGAGGAGACCGCGCGCGCGGTCCGGATCTGCCGCGACTCGCACGCTCCGGCGTCGCTCGACGAGGGCCACTACGACGTCGTCATGGAGCCCGAGGCGGTGACCGAGCTGCTCGAGTGGCTGGCCACGATCGCCGCCGGAGCCCCCGAGGTCGAGCAGCGATCGAGCCCGCTCGCGGGTAGGCTCGGCGAGCGGATTACGGGCGAAGGGGTCGACCTCGTCGAAGACCCGCTCGACCCTTCGGAGCTCGGCTTCGGCGTCCCCTTCGATCGCGAAGGCACCTGGCGCCGGCGGGTCCCCATCATCGAGCGCGGCGTGGCGCGCGCGATCCTCTACGATCGCACGTACGCCGCGCGCGCAGGCACCGTGTCGACGGGCAGCGCGCTCTTGCCGGCCATGGGCTCGTCGAGCGGCGTCGGCGCGTCGGCGCTCTCGCTCGGCGCGGGCACCGCCGCGAGCGTCGAAGAGCTGATCGCGGGCGTCGAGCGTGGCCTCTACGTGTGCCGGCTCCACTATGTGAACGGCTTGCTCGAGCCGCGCCGCGCCGTCATGACGGGGCTGACCCGCGACGGGTGCTTTCTCATCGAGAAGGGAAAGCTCGCCGGTCCCGTCGGCAATCTGCGTTTTACCGACAGCTTGCTCGAGGGGCTCGGGCGCTGCGACGCCATGACGCGCGAGCGAAAGGCGGTCCCCACGTACTGGAGCGACGCGGGCGCTTTCGTGGCGCCGGCCGTGCGGATCCGCGCTTTTCGCTTCAACGGTCGGAGCCAGGAGCCTCCGACGCTCGAGTGAGACGTGACCGCTCCCTCCAGCCCGTGAATGAAGACGCCATGGTTCTAGCGATGTCGACGCCGTCGCGTGCCGGGAAGCCGACGCCACCGAGCCCGGCGTTCGGGAGCCGCCTGCGCGGGCCGTTCTTGCTCGCGCTCGCAGGTCTTGCTTGCGGCTGCGGGCGGTCCGACTTGCTCCTCGACGACGACCCGCTCGATGGCGGGAGCCCGCATGGGTCGCTCTCCACTTCGTCGGGCGCCGCCCCTGGCTCGCGGGCGGGCTCGTCCGGTGGCCCCGGCGACGGTCGTACGGCCGGCGGCGGTTCGAGCTCTGGCGAGACCTCGAGCTCCGGCAACACGGGCCCTTCCGCAGGCGCGTCCAGCGGCGGCAACGTGTTCCAGGGCAGCGACGGCACGGGCGACGATGGCACGTCGCCGCGACCCGACGTGACCGACAGCGGCATCGACGGTGGGCCCGGCTGCAATGCCGGAACCTGCGCGGGCTGCTGTTCGAAGGGGGTCTGCAGGCCCGGCCACTTCCAGTCGGAGTGCGGCATCGGCGGCGTCGCGTGCTTCGGGTGCGACGTCGAAAAGAACTGCGCAGCCGCCGGCGACGTCTGCGAATGACGCGAGCGGTCGGGTCGGCGCGCTCGAGGTGGGGAAAGCCCCGTCCGGCGGTTCTCCTAGGCTCCCGCCCCCAAAGTTGCTAAGCCCTCGGGCGCGTTCCGGTCGATCCCCCGCCCTTTGCGAGGTGCCTGCCGCCACCGCCTTACAATGAGCGAGACGAACACCACGGAACCGGTCCGCGATGGCGAACCGCATCGCGACAGCTCGCCGGTGCCCGCGCCCGCCGGGCGCGACGACTCTCCGTCAGAGCCTGGACACGTGACGAAGCCGTTGAACGCTCGTGACGGAAAAGACGTCGCCGGGGTAGACGAGGCCAAGCCCGCGCCCACCCGTCTCGTTCGCAAGGGCAACCCCCTGCGCCTCGTGCGAGGCGGGTTGACCGCGCTGCTCGGATCGATCGCGGCCCTCGTGCTCATGGGCCGCCCGAACCAGCTCCGCTGGGGGGTCCCTGCCGGCACGCTCTTCATCATCGTGGCGTCGTGGGGCGTCATGGACCTCCTCGGCACCTTCGACGACGCCGAAGAGCGCGTAGCCGGGTCGACCACGCTCGAGGCCCTCGCGCGTCCGCTGCTCGCCCTCATCGGCGCTGGCCTGCTCTTCTGCACCACGCTCGGGCTCGCCGCGGCCGGCGTCGCGTTCGCGCAGCCCGTCTGGGGCGTCCTCATCACGCTCGCGTTCGTCGCCACGACCGCGGCGCTCTTCAACGTCGGCCGCGTGCTCGGCGCCTGGAAGACCGACGAGCAAGGCCTCGACCGCCCGCTCTGGAAGCGCCACGGCTTCTGGCTCGTGGTCGCCGCAGCGGCCCTCTACTTCCCCTTCATGGGGACGTACTCGCTCTGGGATCCGTGGGAGACCCACTATGGCGAGGTGTCGCGCGAGATGCTCGCGCGCGACGACTGGATCAGCCTCTGGTGGGCGCAAGACGGCTGGTTCTGGAGCAAGCCGGTGCTCGACATGTGGATGCAAGCCGTCGCGATGGCGACGCTGGGCATCCACTACCAGCCCGACAAGATGCTCATCGGCAACGGCACGCAGCCGCTCATGCACCCCGAGTGGGCGGTGCGGATGCCCGTCGTGCTCCTCACGATCGTTGCGATGTACCTGCTCTACAAGGGCGTCGCGAAGACCTTCGGGCGGCGCGCGGCGCTCCTCGGGGGCCTCGTGCTCGCGACGATGCCCGACTGGTACTTCCTCGCGCACCAGACGATGACCGACATGCCCTTCGTTGCGCCGATGACGGCGTGCATGGGGCTCGTGATGGTGGGCCTCCGCACGCCCGAAGGGCGCGAGACCCGCGCCTACGAAGTGAAGGTCGGGAGCCTTCGCTTCCGGCTGACGGCGTGGCACCTGGTCTTCGGAGCGATCCTCGTGTGCGCGCTACCGCAGATCCTCTACCTCATCTCGCGGAACGTCGCGTTCCTCTGGCGGCCCGGGGCCCACGGCTTCCAGGCCCACTGGGACGAATTTCGTAGCGGCTCGGGCGGAGGCAACTGCGGCATCCCCGGCAACGAAGACTGCCGCATCACCGAGCCCGCGAGCATTCCGCACGCGGCCGGCACCAACCCCGAAGCGTTCGGCGGCGTGCTCCTGCGCCTCTTCGGGGGGTTCGAGCCGATCGTCCAGGGCATCTTCTGGGCGGTGTTGCTCGCCGTCGTTCTCTATATGAGCTGGGGCGAGCGCCGCGTGCGTCGCCTCGCGTACCTCGCGGCCTGGTTCTTCGCCGCCATCTCCACCCTCGGGAAAGGCCCGGCGGGCTTCGGCATCCCCGTGCTCGTGACGCTGGCGTACCTCGCCGCGTCGCGCCCGGGCGAAGACCTCTTGACGCGCCTCTTGCGAGTCATTCGCGAGATCGTCGAGTTCGAGATCGTGGCGGGGTTCCTCATCATCCTCGCGGTCGCGCTGCCCTGGTACGTCGCGATGTACGTGCGCCACGGCGCGCCGTTCACCGACCGGCTCATCTTCCACGACATGTTCAACCGCGCCTTCTCGCACGTGCACGACACGAACGAGGGCGACGACACGAGCTTCCGCTTCTACATCTGGCAGCTCGGCTACGCGCTCTTCCCCTGGACGGGTCTCGCGCCGCTCGGTCTCCTCTGGTGGCTGCGTCGCAAGAACGACGACCGCGCCGACATGTCCGTGCTCCTGTGCATGTGGGTGGTCTTCGCCTTCGCGCTCTTCTCGTTCATGGGCACGAAGTTCCACCACTACATCTTCCCGGCGGTCCCGCCGATCGCGGTGCTCATCGGGGTCGTGCTCGACGACATGCTCGGGGCGCCCGAGCGAGGGCCCGGCGAAGCCCGCGGTCTCCGCGGGTCGATGGCCCTCTACCTCGGGGGTCTCGTGGCCGGCACGGCGCTCATGGTCGTCGGCGTCGCGCGGTTGTTTCCGGGCTCGTTCTTCGGCACCAAGCCCGACGGGCACCTGGCCGATCCGTCACGCGCCCTCGGCATCGTGCTCCTCGTGGCCGGCGCCGCGATCATCGCGCTCGTCACGCGCGCCACGCGGTCGCCGCGACCAGCCGACGTGCCCGACAACGAAGACACCGTCGGCGCGAGCCCGGTGGCGCCCGAGAGCACCGAAGCCGCCGCGCACGCCTCGCGCATGCTCGCCGCGGGCTCGGTGAGTGCCGCGCTGCTCCTCGTGGTCGTCGGGCGCGACCTCATCATCACGCCGCAGGGGGCCGACCAGCCGGGCGCCATCCGCCTCCTGCAGCTCTTCACGTACAACTACCGGCGCGGCTGGCCCGACTCGCTCGACTTCTCGGCTCCGCTCGCCGCGTTCACCATCGTCGGCATCGGGCTGACCCTCGCGCTCGCCGTCAAGGCCGTCCGCCGTCACGCCGTCGCCGCGATGTGCGCCTTCGCGTTCGTCTGGGGCGTCTGGGGCCTCGACGTGTACATGGAGAAGACGGCGCAGCACTGGGGCCAGCACGAGGTCATCGCCGCCTACTACGCTGACCGCGCGTCCGCCGCCGAAGAGCTCGTCGCCTACCAGATGAACTGGAAGGGCGAGAACTTCTACACCGGCAATCACGTCCCGGCGTTCGTCTCGACCGGCTCGACCTTCACCACCTGGCTCAAGAAGCAAAAAGACGCGGGCGCGAAGGTCATGTACTTCATCACCGAGCACGGTCGCATCAGCGGCCTGAAGAGCGAAGTCGGCGCCAAGGCCTACCGCGAAGTGACCGACAAGGTCCTCTGCAACAAATTCGTTCTCGTGCGCGCCGAGCTCTGACCGAGCGAGAGGATTGGCCGCAGAGCCGCTGAGGATGCAGAGGCGAGCTGTCTTCGACCCCTCTCACCTCTGCGCTCTCTCTCGCCTCTGCGGCCAATCTCTCTCTCCGGGATCATTGCGCGGCCGCGGTGATCGGATCGTACTTCGCCATCTCGAGGATGGCGCGGCCCTGGAACTCCATCGAGCCCACGTGGCGGAGGCGGCTCTCGGTGTCGAGCCACACCTTGCCTCCGATCTTGCGAAACCGGTGGCAGAACGTGAAGTCCTCGCTCAGGTAGACGCCGGTCTCGGGCTCGACCATGCAGTCGAAGAGGTTGTAGAGCGACGAGCCCTCGACGTTCGGCGTCGGGTACGTGTGCATCGTGCGGTACGCCGTCTCCGGGTAGGCGGCGATGAGGCGCCGGATCGCGCTCCGCTTGATCATCATGAAGCCGGTGCCGGCGTAGAGACCCGTCACGAAGCCGCCGCGCTCCTCGCGCTCCGCCCCGGTGCAGGGCACGCCGACGAAGTGCATGCCGGACTCGCGCAGCAGCTCCTCGGGCATGCCTGGGGCGATCACGGCGCTCATCCTCGACCAGTCGACGACCTTCACCGGGTACATGCCGGCGGCGACCTCTTCGTCGAGCTCGAGGAGGCGATGGACCGCCTCCGGCTCGAAGCCGATGTCGGCATCGATGAACATGAGGTGCGTCGCGGCGTGGTTGTCGAGGAAGTTCCGGACCAGGGAGTTGCGGCTGCGGGTGATGAGCGAGTCGTGCGCCGAGGTCAGGAGCCCGACGGAGAACGACCGCGGTCCCGACGAGGCCATCAGCTTGAGCAGGGAGTGCACGTACACGTGGGTCATCAGCCCGCCGTAGCAAGGCGTCGCGATGAGGACGTTCGGTTGCGGCGAGGGCATGGGATACGGTCATCCGCGCAGTGCAAGCGTCGCGCCCCGCCGCACCCCGCTGCACCCGCCGCGATCGAGCGTCGCGCGCGAGGGGGCTCCCGGCGCCACCGCGGCCGCGCCTGTCGCTCCGTTGGCCCCGTCAAATATTTGACGCCCACGGCGCTCTCAAGAATCTCGTCGCCGTGCCGTTCGTGCCTGTCGAGGGCTCGAGCGTGGATCCGAGGAACCTGCCATGAATGTCCCCGGTCTATACGGAACCTACCCGGCCACACCGGTGACCGCCTCCAGCGCCGTCTCGCCTTCGGGCACCGTCGTCGGCGGCGGCGCGACGCCTTCGCTGGGAGGGGGCGCCGCGACGGTGACGATCTCGACCCCCGGCAAGTTCTTCAGCGAGATGCAGTACCTGTCGCAGCAGGACCCGGGCGAGTTCAAGACCGTGGCGGCCCAGGTGGCCACGAACTTCCAGACGGCCGCCAATCAGGCCGTCGGCGTGGAGGCGCAGTTCCTGACTCACCTCGCCAATCAGTTCACCCGGGCCGCGCAGACCGGGAGCCTCCAGCCGCCCGAGGAGCCCAAGCCGGTCCTGGCGGTCCGGGGTGCCCAGGACGCGCTCGCCAGTCGCGCAGGGCGCCAGTCCCCTCATCCGGGCGTCGGCGCGTCGGCGCCTTCGTCGAGCGACGTCCAGCAAGCGTTCCTGAGCGCGATGAGCGTTCTCGGTCAGGCGACGCAAGGTACGGCCCTGGCGATGACGTCGCCGAGGTGACGGCCGCGTCGGGGCTCGGACGGGCGGGCGCTCGCCGTCAGGGCCCGAGCTTCGCCACGAAGAACTGCGTGGGTCTCAGCGCGCCCCATCGAGCCCCCCGCGCGAGACCCTCTCGACTCTGGCGCAGCGCGGCGTGCGGCACTAATGTGAACCGCCATTCAGTTCATCGGGGCTCGCGCGAGCCTCGACGAAGCCGCAAGAGGAGATCTGCGCCGTGTCCAAGCCCATCCCCACGATCAACCGTTACAAGGCCGATCTCCGCGAGTTCGCGTTCCTGCTCTTCGAGCAGTTCCGCATCGACCAGCTCCTCGGCAAGGAGCCCTTCGAGGCGTGGGGCGAAGACGAGTGCAGGGCCACCCTCCAGGGCTGTTACCGCTGGGTGAAGGAGGTCACGGGCCCGCTCAACGCATTCGGCGACCACCACGGCTGCACCATCGAAGACGGGCACCTCATCACGCCCAAGGGCTTCAAGGAGGCGTGGAAGAGCCTCTACGAGTCGGGCTGGAAGCAGATCGGCGCCGAGCCCGAGTGGGGCGGCGGCGGCTCGCCCGTCACCTTGCAGGTCATGGTCGAGGAGATGCTCACCGGCTCGAACACCGCCTTCGGCATGTACTCGGGTCTCTCGGTCGGCGCGGCCGAAGTCATCGCGTCGTTCGGCACCGAGGAGCAGAAGAAGCTCTATTACCCGCGCATGCTCAACGGCCAGTGGGCCGGCACCATGTGCCTCACCGAGGCCCAGGCCGGCAGCGACGTCGGCAGCGCCAAGACCACCGCGAAGGCCAACGGCGACGGCAGCTATCTCGTCACCGGCACCAAGGTCTTCATCTCCGCCGGCGACCACGACCTCGCCGAGAACATCATCCACCTCGTGCTCGCCCGGGTCGACGGCGCGCCCGCCGGCACCAAGGGCCTCACGCTCTTCATCGTGCCCAAGTTCAACGCCAGGGACGACGGGACCCTCGAGGGCGCGAACGACGTCACGCTCGCCAACATCGAGCACAAGATGGGCATCAACGCGTCGGCCACGTGCATCCTGAACTTCGGCGACGCCGGCACCTGCCGCGGCTGGCCCGTGGGCGGAGACGCGAAGCTGAACCAGGGCATGCCCCAGATGTTCAAGCTGATGAACAGCGCGCGCATCGCCGTCGGTCTCCAGGGCCTCGGCGTCGCGTCGAGCGCGTTCCTGAACGCCGTGGAGTACGCGAAAGAGCGCAAGCAGGGCTCCAGCATGGCCCACTGGAAGGACCCCACGGCCCCGCGCGTCCCCATCATCGAGCACGCCGACGTGCGCCGCATGCTCCTCGACATGAAGTCCCGCGTCGAAGGCATCCGCGCCCTCATCATCAAGCTCGCGAGCCACAACGACTGGGTCGAAGTGCTCCGCGGCAAAGACGAGCAGAAGACGGCCTACCACCAGGGCCAGGTCGATCTCCTCGTTCCGCTCGTGAAGGCCTACGGCAGCGACCAGGGCTTCCGCGTCTGCGAGACCGCCATCCAGACCTACGGCGGCGTCGGCTATACGAAGGACTTCCCCGTGGAGCAGTACTGCCGCGACTCCAAGATCTTCAGCATCTACGAAGGCACCAACCACATTCAGGCCATGGACCTCGTGGGCCGCAAGCTCGGCCAGGCCGGCGGCGCCAACCTACAGGCGTACCTCGGCGACATCGCCGCGTTCGTGCAGAAGCACGGCGCCGACCCCGTGCTCGGCAGCGCCGTGAAGACGCTCTCGCTCGCGCAAGAAGCGCTCGGCGGAAGCGCCATGCGCCTCTTGATGTGGTTCCAGACCGGCAACGTTGGCCTCGTGCCGCTCCACGCGAATCGCTTCCTCGAGATGATGGCCGAGACCACCGTCGCGTGGATGCTCCTCGAAGGCGCGTCGATCGCCCTCGAGAAGAAGAAGACCGTCGCGGCGGGCCACCCGGACGCGGCGTTCTACGAAGGAAAGATCGCCGCCGCGCTCTTCTTCGCGCGCAACGTGCTCCCCACCGTGGAGCTCAAGGCGAAGCTCATGGGCGAGGAAGACAAGAGCCCGCTCGAGCTCAGCGACGCCGCGTTCGCGACGGTGTGACCGGTCGCGGCGGCTCGAAGCGTTGAGGTGCATCCATGAGGTCTCATGGGTGCATCTCTTCAGGCTCATGGTCGTGGCCCTGAGCTTCTGAAGCCCGCGACGAGACATGGCGGGCGCGTCCGTCTCGCTCTTGGGGCGCGGCCGCTTGTCTCAGGGCCCCATGGGGAAGGTGGGGACCCATGTCTCTCATCCCCGACCGGTGCATCTCTCTTGCGTCATCCCGCCGGGATGAAGCCTGACCGGCGTGTCTGCTTGTCTCGAAGGTGCGCCTGCGAGCCCGGCACGCCCGGCCCTGAGCTTCATGGCTGGAGGAATGAGACGTGAAGGTCCCGGAGCAAGGCTTCATGGCCACAGGAGAGCGGTCTCGTCGTGGGGGAGAGCGACGGGATGGTTGGGTGGGCGAGGCTCAGGGGCACCGGGTAGGGCCTCGTCGCGATCGGGAAGGGGTGGGAGAGCCGCGGGAGAGCGACGTCATGGCGCCGGAGTGAGGCGTCGTGGTTGAGGGGCTGAGCTTCGGGGCGGCGGGAAAGCGTGAGGAAGGACGCGGTCTTGAGCTTCAGGGCGGCGGGGGACGGCCCGAGTGGCGGGGGAGGTGACCCCCGGTGCTTGACCTGCTGGGGTGCGGCGGTTAGAAGACCGGGCGCTCTCGTTAGGGGAGCTTTTTCCGACTTAGCTCAGTTGGTAGAGCAGGCGGCTGTTAACCGCCGGGTCGCTGGTTCGAGTCCAGCAGTCGGAGCCACGCGTGGCCCAGTCGTGGCCCGCTCGAGTCTGCGCCCCCTGCGGGGGGCCGGCGCGTGCGACGCAGGCCGCGTCGACGGGCCGGGCTGCGATGCCTCGCGTCTCATCTCGGGCAAGAGCGTGTCCAGGGGCAAGAGCGGTCCGAGGTTCAGCTCTGCCCACGTGCGCGCCTGTCTCGCGTAGAGCGCGATCATCTGGCTCGACTTGTGGCCCGTGCGATCCATCACCCACTGCTCGGTCTTGCCGTTCGCCAGGCTCACGGTCACGAACGTCGCGCGAAGGTCGTGCAGGCGTATCGGTTGTCTGGACGCCGTGCGCTCGAAGAGCTCGGAGCGCTGCTGCGGCGTCGGACATTCGGGAGGCGTCGCGACGCAATTGCGTTCACTGCAATTTCACCCTGAATCCATCGTACGGTTCATGCGGCGAGGTGTTCGCTCGGCGGTGCCGCCCCGCGCGAGCAGGCCGCGCACGCCACCGCACGGTTGCGTGCCACGCGCTCCCGGCGCGCGTCGCGTCGCCGGGCCGCGAGCTCACCGGGGATCTGGTCGCCCCGACCGAAGTAGACCTCGTCCGGTGTCTGGCCCTCGAACGCGGCGTGGGGGATCCGCTCGTTGTGCTCGGTCACGTAGAACTCGACGAGCCTCTTCACCGTCGCGATGTTGTCGAGCGGGTGCAGAAACAGCCACCGATGTTTGAGCGAGCGCCACCATGCCTCGATCAGCGAATTCGAGAAGCTCACGTCGATCTGCGCGATGACGCGATGCAGAGCGCTCCCCTCGAACAGCGGGTCCACGTCGCCGTTGAGGTTCTCGACGCCCGAGTCCATGAACACGTCCGACTTCGTGGATGCCGCGAGGTGGCCCGCCGCCCGGGTCAGCACCTCGTGCGTGTTCATCGAATCGAGGCGGCCAGCGACCGTCCACGCGAGTATCTTCCGTGAGAAGTTGTCGATGACGGCGTACACGTACGCCTTCGTGCCGTCGAGCAACCGGATGATCGTGACGTCGATGTGCCAGGCCTCGTTCGGTGCCGTGGTGCGGAGTCCGACCTTCGGCTTGGCCGGATACAGTCGAAGCCTGGGGCGTCCCCAGCCTCGCTCGCGGATCAGCTTGCCCCAGGTCGCGGGGTGCGCGAACACCTTGCCGATGCGCTGGGCGTGCAGCGCGAGGCTCCGGATGGACAGGTGGCGGTGCTCGGTCGACTGGACCATGCCGCCGATCGCCTCGACCTCGCTGTACGTCAGCCGCTGCGGCATGGATCGCGGACAACTGGGTCGATCATCGAGCGTGCAGACTTCCTCGGCCCGGACCCAGACGTGGAACCGAGCCGACGCCAGCCGCAGCACTCGGAGAGCCGCCGACAGCGGCATGGCCCGCCGGGCTCGCTCGACCGCGCCGAGCAAGCGTCTCTTTCCGGCCGCGTCGGGGACTCGCGACCGTTCGAGCGAGAAGCCGGAGACTCGCAGCAGGGCGAGCACCAGCCGCAGGACCGCGGTCAACATCGCCACCCGCCCCTCCAGCTTGGCGATGCGCTCCCGCAAGGCGGGCTCGCCACCGTCTGCCTGGACGAGCGAGACGATCTCCCCGAGCCCGCGGCGGATCCAGCTCACCGCCGTCGAGCGGGGGATCTCCAATTCCGGGTAGAGCTCCGGGTCCCCCGCGCGGATGATCTCCTCCTTGATTCGGTGGTCGTAGGCGCGGCGCGAGCGATGGCTCATTTGGCGATCAGACCATGGTCAAGCCGACCAGTATGGTCGACGAAGCCGTTGCAGAAAATGGCGAGCGATTTCGCGAAGTGCAGGTGCGTCGCGACGGCCCACAATGTCCGACGCCTCAGCAGCGATTCCAGCTGCAATAGGCCGCGATCGAGATCTGGAACACTACGAGGTGATGTGCTTGTGCTGCGCGTCGCTCGTGAAGAGCTCCGATGTGGCGAGAACGTCGCGTCGCTCCGAGCCGCAATGCGCAACGCACCCGGGAGCCTCCCCGATGATGGCTCCGGCTCTTGACGCGCTGGACGTGGTCGGCGCCTGACGACGACTACGTCTGCCAGGTCGGCCGCGAACCGACGTTCGCGCGCCACCCAGCGCGGCACCTCAGATGACGTGAGTTCGATCGGCTGCCGGACTGGCGCCAGAAAGTGGTGGTGGGTGGGCCACCGCCGCGCGTGGCAGCAGCATCCGCGTCGGGCTCCAAAAGAAGCCGAGCCTCGGGCCAGTTTAAGAGCCAAGCCCTTTCGGGCGTGACGCGCCCCGCCCTCAAAGTCTACCTTGCGACTAACCATGCCTTCAGCCACGTTCCTTGAGAAGTCACACCTCGACTGGAGTCTTCGCCACCACGAATCCCAAGGCGATAACGACCTCTTCCCTCGCCCATTCGAGTTGACTACTATCCAGGAGCACTGGAGTGCCGTCGCCCACGCGCTGAGTTCCAAACCAGTTGAACGATACGCCTGGCAATCTCCCCGGCGCCTCCTAGTACCTCGAATCCATTGAGGCGACGGGTTTCGCTTTCCATGGCCGCGCGGGC
>OBLW0100002872.1_pt1 | contig 13764 bp, 12 predicted proteins | sample 1520161 | NCBI WGS metagenome assembly OBLW01 (sample SAMEA3539309, study PRJEB22396) | soil metagenome | biome: tundra; feature: field; material: soil | place: USA | collected 2010-05 | depth 0.15 m
GCTCAGGCACAGGCCCGGACCCACGCTCAGGCGGCCGCTCCCGCTCAGGAACTGGACCAGGCCCGGACCCACGCTCAGGCGGCCGCCCCCGCCCGGTGGCGGCCGGCGCCGAGCCATTCCGCCCGGGCTCAGGACCGCTCCCCCGCCCTGATCCAGGTGGCGGGGAGTCGCCCCACGCGGGAGCACGTCCGGGTCGGGGAGTGAGGCCGGGGTTTCGTTGAGGATTATCGGGGCTGGGTGGCACTTGGCCGGGACCCGAGGTCCGGGGATACTCTGCATCAGGTTCGGCGGGGTAGGGATACGGAGCACGCGACCGCCTCATATCTTGAGGCTCCCGCGGACGTCCGTCGCTCATGCTGCCCCTCACGGTGCTACCGACTGAAATCACCCCATCATGGGGCATGGCGGCGCTGGCCGCCACCGGGTCGGCCGCGCCCGCCGCCGCGAGCCGACGCGAGCGTCTTGACCTCGTGAATAACGCCGCGCGGGTTTCCGGCCGCCGCTGCCGGGACATATCCCGCACAACGGCTCGCGCACCGAAATCGCCTGTGCCGCCTGCCGGCGCCGTGGCGGACAAGGCCAGAAACTCCCCCTTGACGCGAGCCATCAGAAGCCTACGATGTCAGTATCCTGACGACGGTATACAATATGAGGCTCTGTTTTGGAGGACGGCACGTGTACCACGAGCTCACCGTCTGGTCCCGCGGAATCATCATGGACAAGGAGGCTCGTGATGTCTCCTCGTGCATCGCGGCCGCCGCGCGCGCACTCGGCCTCTACGCCGACAACGTCAGCGACTACATAGACGACCCGGACCGGACCAACTGCCTGGTGCGCAGGTACGCCCGGTTCGGTGATTCGCCCATCGTGGACCGCTTCGTGTACGAGAATCCCCGCCCGGACTGGGTCGTGCTGGTGGAAGAGACGATCATCAAGGCCGTCAACTTCCTGCGCGGCACGCCTGACGGCTCCGGGGTGCTGGTCATCAACTCGGCCCGCGAACCCGAGTATCTGCTCAAGTTCCTGCCCGACTCCATGCGGGCCAAGCTGGCCAAGCTGGTGGTCGTGGACGCGGTCGAGCTGGCCGAGCAGCACGACGGCAGCAGTCCCTGGATGTTCGTCCGGGACCTGGGTGAACTCGCCTTCGACCGGATGTCCACCGAGGGGGCCGAGGAACGCCTCGCGATCGGCCTGGGCATCGCCGCACCGCTGATCGGCGCGCTCGTCGCGGCCACCGGCGAGCTTCCGGTGGATGTGGTCGCCGATCAGGTCGCCGACCGTGACGCCATGCTGCGCGGGGTCGCGCACCACAAGGTGATCGAGTTCCCATCTGGACCAGCCACCACCGGACCAGCCACCACCGGGCCGGCCACCACTGCGCCTACCACCGGGGCCGCCACGACGGTTCCCACCGCCCACGCCGCGTCAGCCGGCTGACACCCCCGTAGCGAGGAGACTCCATGTCCGTACGCGGCACCCGGGTTCCTGCGCACCTGCAGCTGCCCATCGCCGGAGTGACGCCGCCGCCGACCGAGAAGGAAGGGCAGCGGCTCTTCCCCACCGGTAATTTCCGCTCCTTCCGGCCGGTCTATAAGGACAAGACGCCACCCTGCAACAACGCGTGCCCCACCGGCGAGCAGATCCAGAAGTACCTGGACTACGTGAAGCACGAGCGCTACCTCGACGGCTACCTGACGATCATGGAAGACAACCCGATGCCGTCGGTCACCGGCCGGGTCTGCTACCACCCGTGCGAGACCGCATGCAACCGGGCGGCGCACGACGAGCCGATCGGGATCCGCTCCGTCGAGCGCTTCCTCGGTGACTACGGGCTGGCGCTGCCGGAGGACCCGATCGCCGGAACCCTGCCCGCGCTCAACGGCACCACGGTCGCCATCGTCGGTTCCGGTCCGGCCGGCCTGGCCTGCGCGTACCACCTGCGCCGGCGTGGCTATTCCAGCGTCATCTTCGAGGCACTGGACAAGCCGGGCGGCATGCTCCGGGCTGGCATCCCGCACTGGCACCTGCCTGAGGAGATCCTCGACGCCGAGATCGCCAAGCTGGTCGCGTTCGGTGGCATCGAGATCCGCTGCGGTGTCCGGGCCGGCCAGGACATCAGCTGGGACGAGCTGCGCAACTACGCGGCGACCTTCCTGGCCCTCGGCCAGGACGTGGGCAGGCGACTGCCGATCGAGGGAATCCAGTCCCGCGGTGTGGGAGGCGCCCTGGAGTTCCTCCGCGAGGCCGGTCTCGGCCGCCCGGTCCAGGTGGGCCGCCAGGTGCTGGTAATCGGCGGCGGCAACACCGCCTCGGACGCCGCGCGGTCGGCCATCCGGCTGGGCGGCGGCGAGGCCGTCATCGTCTCGCTGGAGTCCGAGGACGAATTGCCGATCGTCCCCGAGGACCTGGAACAGGCCCGTGACGAAGGGGTAGCTCTCGCGCCCAACAGTTCACTGGTGCGGGTGCTCTCCGACGACGGGCACGTCACCGGGGCGGTGCTCTGCGAGGCCCGGCTCAAGAAGGACGAGAGCGGCGCTGTGAGCCCGGAAATGGTGCCGGGCACCGAGCGTGAGGTGGCCTGCGACACCATCTTCGTCGCCATCGGCCAGGTCCAGCAGCTGGAATGGCTCCCTGAGCACCTCAACGAGCGCGGGATCATCACCGCGGATGAGCACGGCCGGGTCGAGGGGAACGTATTCGTCGGCGGCGACGTGATGCGCGGCCCGTCGATGGTGGTGGACGCGCTCGGCGACGGCAAGCGGGCCGCCCGCGACATCGACCGCGTGCTCACCGCGCAGGCCCTCGGCCCGGAGCCGGAGGTCGAGGTCATGCCGTATGAAGGGCTGAACTCCGCCTACTTCAGGCACGCGCCGCGCATCGACGCCCCCCTCTCCCCCGCGGCTGAGCGCCGGCGCAGCCAGAAGGTCGAGGTCACCCTGGCCTACAGCCGGGACCAGGCGGTCGCGGAGGCTGACCGCTGCATGAGCTGCGGTGTCTGCAACGGCTGCGACAACTGCTACATCGTCTGCCCGGACGTGAGCGTCATGCGCGACGCCCGGGAGAACGGCCACTACACGATCCGTACCACCTATTGCAAAGGCTGCCTGGTCTGCGTCCAGGAATGCCCGACCGGCTGCCTGGAGAAGGTGCCGGAAATGGACTTCGACGACCCGGCGGACGTGACCCGGATGGAGACCGCGTTCGCGCCCTACGACGGTGCGCACGCTGAGCAGTCGGCGTTCACCAAGCATCTCATCGAAGAGACGATCGCCGAATACGACGCCGCCAGGCGGCAGACTGTCCCGGCCAACGGAGCTGCGCCGCCCGGCGGAAAAGCCACAACGCATACCAACGGAGATTCCGGGGTGAGCCAATGACCACCGTGCATGTCGAAGGCGCCTGGTCCCAGCCGCCCGCCTACGGTCCGGGCCTGCGGACACCCGAGGGCGAGCAGCGGCTGGCCGAGCTGGCCGGCACGCGGAAGCGGCTGAACGGCTGCGCGGCGGCGGCCTACGCCGCCCTCTACGCCAACGTCGACGTGGTCACCGCGTACCCGATCCGGCCCTACACGGCGATCATGATGAACCTGGCCCAGTTCATCGCGGACGGGATCCTGGACGCCGAGTACATCACCGCAGATGGCGAGCACGCGCAACTGTCAGCCGCGTTCGGCGCCGGGTCGTGCGGAGCACGCGCCTTCACCGGCTCCTCCGGTGTCGGCGTGACCTACGCGTATGAGATGTACTCGATCGTCTCCGGCGCCCGCATCCCGATCCAGATGACGATTGCCGACCGCACCCTCGACCCGCCCGGCGACTTCGGCTCCGAGCACACCGACGCGCTGTGCACCCGGGACATGGGCTGGCTGATGGGCTGGGCGGCGACTCCGCAGGAGGTGTTCGACAAGACCCTCATCGCCTACGCCATCGGCGAGGACCCGCGGGTGCTGCTGCCGCAGATGGTCGTTCAGGACGGGTACTTCGTCTCGCACATCTCCGGCGAGGTGGAGATGCCGGCGGCGGCGCAGGTGGACTCCTACCTTCCCCCGTACCGGCTGCCGTTCCCGCTCGACCCGCGGCAGCCACTCTCACACGGGCCGCAGATCCACCCCTCCCAGGGACCCCCGCTGCAGCTGGAAAGGGCCCGGGCGATGGAGGACGCGATCCCCGTCATCCGGCAGAAGACCGATGAGTTCGCCCAGGTCTTCGGCCGCCAGTACCCGCACTTCGTCGAGGAGTACATGCTGGACGACGCCGAGATCGCGATCGTGATCTCCGGCGGCCACTCGGTCACCTGCCGCGCCGCCATCAACCGGCTGCGCGAGCGGGGCATCAAGATCGGGATGGCGCGGTTGATGTGGATCAGGCCGTTCCCGAGCGAGGACCTGCGGGCCGCGCTGCGCGGCGTGAAGGCGGTGGGCGTGGTGGAGACCAACCTCGGCCTCGGCGGCCCGACGTACGGCGGCATCCTCGCCCCGGACGTGACCACCGCCCTGTACCACGCCGAGAACCGCCCGCTGGTGACGTCGTTCATGGCCGGGCTCGGTGGTGAGACCGTGCCGACCGCCGAGTTTGAGTGGATGGCGGGCAAGCTCAGCCAGGCGGTCGAGCGCGGCGCCGTCGAGAAGCCCGCGCACTGGGTTGGTTTCGAAGAATGAGCGGGATTCGAGCAATGACTGGGATTCGAGCAATGACGAGCGCCCTAGAACGAGGAGCCCGCTGATGGCCATCGAAGTCACCCGCCAGTACCTCCCGCTGCTGGACGAGGAGGGCCGCGGTGCGGCCACGGAGGACGACGCCGGCCGGGACCGCCACTACCTGCCCGACATGCCCGACGAGGACCCCTACCAGGCCGGCCACCGGACCTGCGCGGGGTGCGGCCCGGCCATCGAGTACCGGTGGGTGCTCAAGGCGGCCGGCCAGGACACGATCGTGGCCGGCCCAACGGGCTGCATGTACGTGGCGAACTCGACCTACCTGTGCACCCCGTACACGGTGCCGTGGGCGCACACGCCGATCGCCAGCGGCGGCTCGTTCACCGCAGGCGTGGCCGCGGGCTACGAGGCGATGATCCGCAAGGGCCGCCACCCGGGTCCCTACCCGAACATCATCGTGATGGCCGGCGACGGCAGCGCCGCCGACATCGGGCTCGGCTCGATCTCCGGTGCGCTGTACCGCAACCACGATGCGCTGTTCATCTGCTACGACAACGAGTGCTACGCCAACACCGGGATCCAGGTGTCGCCGACCACACCGTACGCGGGCCTGACCACGTTCACGCCGTTCGGCAAGGCCAACCCGGCGGGCAAGACGCTGCCGCCCAAGAACCTGGCCAAGATGATGGCCGAAGGGCACCCGCACTGCTACGTGGCGACCACGACGGTCGGCTACCCCGTCGACTTGATGAACAAGACCCGCAAGGGCCTCAACCTGCGCGGCGCCGCGTTCATGCACTGCTACACGCCGTGCCAGAAGGGCTGGGTCTACCAGACCTCGATGACCGTCGAGCTCGGCCGCCGGGTAGTGGAGGCAGGCCTGTTCCCGGTCTGGGAGTACGACCCGGAGACCCGGGAGTATCACTACTTCCACCCGCCGGTGCAGCGCCCGGTCACCGACTACCTGGCCATGCAGGGCCGGTTCAGCCACATGCTGCCCGAGCACGTGGCGGCGGCGCAGGTGGCCGCCAACCGCAACTGGCAGGACATCGGCATGGACGTCCCAGCCGAACTGCGCGAAGGCGAGGATCCCGAGAAGCACGCACGGCTTAAGGAGGAGCACTACTCCATGCCGCTGAACAGGGGCATCGGCGCCTGAACGACGGCACCACACAGGCCGCAAACCGGGCGCTGGTCCGGGGGCTCGTCACCCCCGGACCAGCACCGGGGCCGAGCCAGCAGAAGGACAGCGATCCCGTGCAATGGCAGATCAGCTTTGACGACGGTCATCAGCAGCGCTACCTGCCCGATCGTCATGCCGTGCTGACCTATGTGCTGGCCATCGGGCCCAAGGCGGCCAGTCAGCGGTTCGAGGTGTTTACCGAGTCAGCGCCCGTCCGGCTGGCCGATGGCTCACCGGGCGGACGGGCTTTCTCGCTCGTCGAGGTGATCGACTTGGCCCGGCCCGGCGAGCCGGAACGGCTCCGCGCCGAACTCAGTGAACTCAGTGCGGCCGGGGATCCGTCATGAGCGGGCCCAACGGCCAGCTCACGCCTGGCCCCGGAGCGCGGATCATCCCGCTGATGCCGGGAGTGGCCAGGCCCACCGGGGGGCGCCGCGAGTCGCTGCGCGAGGCGGTTATCCAGGTGGTCGGCCACCTGGTGATCAAGTCCGTGCCCCCCGAGCAGCGCTCGCCGCTCTTCGACCAGGCCACCGAACTACTCGATGAGGCCGGATGGGGCCTCGACGAGCTCTACGAGGCAGCAAGCGATGGACCACAGCAGAGCGCCCTCTTCCAGGCGCTCGGGCTGGAGACCTGAGGACCGAAGGCCCCGATAACCAAAGACAGGGTGGCCTGCGGCGCGGATTTGGAGAGGCACATGGCGGATCGACGGAGATTACGCCGCCACGGGACGCAGCACGGCCCGACGGCGGGAACCTGGGCGTCGCGGGGCCCGCCGCCGCGGCCCAGGACCAAGGGCGCCGCGCGGATCCCTACCAGAAGCCAGCGCGACGCCCCTGCCCTATACCCGGCTGGGACCTGGGTGCGACCCCAGGCCCGTTGCAGCCGAGATCGATACCAACCTCCGCGTGAGTCCCTTCATTCCGGCGGGACCACCCCCACGCACAGCAGCCGACCTGGCGCCCGCCGGGCCGAGCAGACGAGCCAATAGCGTCTCGTACGAGAGGTATCGGTGGCGACCCATGGCTACTACCGAATCAATCAATCCCAACTATCAAATAATCACCAACGAGACCGGCCGAGTGTTCCGGGTCGGCGAGGAGCCCCGTCAGATTCTGGGTTACTCGCGCGGCGTCGTGATCATGGCGGCCTGGTTCGTCATGTGCCTAGCGGGCCTGCTGGAGTACACCTGGGGCACCGTGTCCGGATCCCTGCAGGCAGCGCACCACTGGAGCATCGGCCAGACATTCTGGGCGTTCTCATTCTTCGTCATTTTCGAGTCGTTCGTCCAAATCTTCACAGGCTACCTGCGCAACCGCGGCATTCTCGACGTGCGGTGGGCGACGATCATCGGCGGCATTATCTGCGGCATCGTGGGCTACGGCCTGCTCGCCGAGTCAAACTCGATCTGGCAGGCATATCTCGGATACGCCGTGCTCGGCGGCATTGGCTCCGGGATGGTCTACTCGAGCGCCATCAACATCGTGGCCAAGTGGTACCCGGAGAAGAAGGGCTGGCGAACCGGGTTCGTGAATGGCGGCTGGGCCTACGGCGCCGTGCCGTTCATCATCGTGATCGGCGGCCTCAGCGGGGCCGCGATCAATATGACCCCGTCGCAGATCAAGAACTACATCCTGATCCAGGGGATCATCATGACCGTGGGCATCGCCATCGCCGGCTGGTTCATGAAGGACCCTCCGAAGAACTGGTGGCCGAAGGAGATCGACCCGCTCAACTGGCATAAGAACAGCACCCGTGACCTGCTGTCCAACCCGCCCGCGCTGCGGCACTACACGCTCGGCCAGATGTGGCGCACCCCGCAGTCCAAGTGGATCGGGATACAGTACGCCCTGTTCATCGGCTGCTCCCTGTTCGGGGTGGCCTACTACTATCCGTTCGCACAGGCCATGAAGCTCGGCAGCGTGGCGTCGGTGGCCGGATTCGCCGGATTCGCGCTGTGCGATGGCGGTTTCAGGCCGTTCTACGGATGGCTCTCCGAGTACATCGGCCGCCGTAGAACCATGGTCTACGCCTACTCGGGCAACGTGGTCTTCCAGTTGGCCACCTACTTCGCGGGCGCGGCGCACAACGCTCCGCTGTTCGTCGTTTTCGCGATCATCTCGGGCGGCCTGTCCGGCGCCAACTTCCCGATGACCGCCGCGATGGTATCGGACTACTACGGCGAGACCAACAACGCCATCAACTACGGCTCCATCTACGCGTTCAAGGCGCTGGGCGGGAGCTTCGCCGGTGGTGGGGCGGCCCTGATCATGACCGGCACCCTGTACGGCACGGCGAGCTACCACTGGGCGTTCGGTTTCTTCTTCGGGGCCGCGATCGGCGCGCTGGCCGCGCTGACCGTCTGGTTCCTGTGCAAGCCGCCAACCAAGGAGCAGATGGCGCGGGCCGTCGAGCTATCAGAGATGAAGGAGGCTCAGAGCGCCAAGCCAGCGATCGCCTGATCGCAGCGCTGGACTAACGTGACCGCGGTGGGTTTCGCAGCAGCACGGGCGCGAAACCCACCGCGATCATTCCTTCCGGGGAAGGACACCAGGCATGACGAGCGGATACCCGTACGAGCTGAAACTGCCGCTGGCGCCGTACCGGTTCGTCTGGCGGGACGAGCCCGCGGTGAACGCTGAGAAGCACGCCGGGACTGGGTACGCGGAGGAGCGCTATACGCACGCGGATGGGACAACCACGATCATCCGCGAGTACCAGGCCGACGGTTCGTACCACGTCCTGTCGGACCGGGGCGAGATCGAGCTGATCGACAATGCCGGGAACCCTTACGCACCCGACCCCATCAGCGTTGTCCGCCTGCCCTGAGGGCGTCACCCACTGGCCGCGGCGGCGGGCGGGTGATGGGCCGACCGGGTGCGCTCGGTGTGCCGGCGGGCGACCTCACTGGCCTTCTCCGCGTCCCCCGCCTCCACGGCGTCGATAAGCTCCTGATGCTCGGCCCACGACTCCTGGGCGCGCAGCGGCGCGACCATCCGGTAGTACCACCGGACGCGACGGCTCACGATCGCGGCCAGCTGGGCCAGCACGGCGTTGCCCGCCACGCTGGCCAGTTCGGCGTGAAATTCATTGTTGGCGGTGACGATGCGCTCGGTGTCCCCGGACCCGACGGCGGCCTCGCCGTCCTGCCAGATCGCCCGGAGCCGGGCCACCGCGTCGGCGCTGGCCGAGCGCGCGGCCAGCCGGGCCATCTCGGCCTCGAGCAGCTCCCGGACGTCCAGCAGCTCGTCCACTTCCTGGTCGGTGGGGACGTGCACGAACGCGCCCTGGCTGGGCCGCAGGTCAACCCAGCCCTCAGCCTCCAGTCGGTGCAGCGCCTCGCGGACCGGCTGGCGGCTTACCCCCAGCTGGCGGGCCAGCTCAGTTTCCACCAGGTGCTCCCCGGGCCCGAGCCGGCCCCCGACAACCAGTTCCACGAGTGCCTCGTAGACGGACTGCCGCAAGGGCACCGGACGTTGCACCGGCGTGATGGACCGCGCCCGGTCCGCCGATCCCGCATCCATGATCATGCCGATTTCCCCACGGCCACCGATTTAGCATATCGGCCGCTGTATGCAAAATGCGGGGCGGGGCATGGCGCCGCCCGGCAGACAATCGGGCCACTCCTGACAGACACGAGGCATGGTGCTCCGCGTCCGGGGGTCGTCCTGCCGTTGCCTACGACACCGACCCGGCGGTCGACCCGCCTGTGCTGCGCCATCCGCGCCGGATCATCCTGCGCGGCCAGGTCATCGCCTGAGGCCAGACCACCGCCTGAGACCGGGCCATCCCGCGCGGATCTTCATGGCCGCCCGGCGAGCCGTGCACGGCACGCAGCGGCGATATCACCAATGTCGACCTGCTGGAGCATCAGCTCGTGCCGGTGATCTTCCGGGTCGAGCGTGCGCAGGGCCTGCTCGTAGGCGCGCCGCGCGGCTGGCATGTCGCCCAGGGCGTCGTAGCTACGGCCGAGAGTGAATGCCGCGAGCGCGAATGTGGCGTCGGTATAGAGCGCGCGCCGAAGCGCGGCCACGGCCTGCGCCGGCTCGCCTGCTTCGAGCGTGACGAGTCCACGGAGGAAGTGCGCGTCGGCATCGAGCGGGTCGGCCGCGAGCAGCGACGCCACTCCCGCCAGTGCGTCGTCACGGTCACCCTTGTCCGCGGCGTCCAGCACCGCGGTCAGCCGCTGCTCGCGCGACAACGCCAGCTGGAGCGGGCGCCCGAGCGGTCGGCGGAGCGGGCGCTGCGGCGACCACGCCTCACTTTCGGGCAGGCCGGCCCGCGCCACGACTGATCCGGCCGGCCGCCGGAGGCCGTCCGCGGCACCGAGCACGAGCATGCCGCCCGGGCGCACCGACCGTCCGAGCAGGCCGATCACGCGCTCAACGAGCGGCCCCTCGAAGTAGATGAGCACGTTCCGGCAGAGGATGACGTCGAAGCCGTCCTCGCCGCGTGGCGGGATCGGGTCACGGGCGAGGTTGTGGCGGCGGAAACGCACCAGCCGGCGCAGGCGCTCACCAACGAGATAGCTACCGTCGGCCTGCTGCTCGAAGTAGCGCTGGCGCAGCGGCGGGCTGAGCGCGCCAACCGCCCGCTCGCGGTACCGGCCGGCCGCGGCAGCAGCGAGCGCGGCACCAGAGATGTCCGTTCCGAGCACGTCAACCGGGGTCTGAGCCGGGGCGAGAGCCTCGGCAGCGAGCAGCGCGAGCGTATAGACCTCCTCCCCGCTCGCACAGGCGGCACTCCACACCCGGATGGTTCGCGACCCCGCGGCCCTTACGCCCCTGAGAAGGCTGTGCCACGCGATCGCGTCGAGCTGGCGGCGGTCCCGGAGGAAGGTCGTCTCCTGGTTCGTCACCTCGTCGATCAGCCGGTCCACGAGGGCGCGGCCGCCCACCGGATCCGACGTCGCCCGCACGAAGGCGCCCGGATCAAGTCCCGGCGCCACTCGGCCGACTGCGGCACGCAGAGCGCTCACCCGCGCCGCGGGCACCGCCACTCCCGTCTCCCGGAGGATGAGTTCCGCGATCTCGGCGAGGGGATTCTTCATCGAGCCCCCCGAAGCGGCTCGTGACTCAGCCCCAGCAAGCAGGCGGCGATCCCGCTGGGGGACAGCACGACATCCACCCCGAGGTCGATCGCGGCCTTCGGCATCCCGTACACGGCCGATGACTCCTCGTCCTGCGCGATGGCCAGCCCGCCGCTGCCGCGTACCGCTGCCGCGCCGATGGCGCCGTCGCTGCCCATCCCGCTGAGCACCACGCCGACGCCCATCTTCCTGGCGACGGTGGCGATGCTCCCGAGAAGGACATCACCAGACGGGCGATGACGTCCCGCGACGGTACGCCTGTCCAGGGACAGCCGGCCGGTCGGCGCGAGCTTGAGATGTGCGCCCTCCGGCGCGATCCAGGCCCCGCGGCCGGCCCGCGCCCCGTCCGCGGCGATACCGACTGACAACCGCACGGCTTGGTCGAGCCAGCGGACGAAGCCTTCGGTGAACCCCGCGGCAATGTGCTGCACGACCAGGAGCGGGATCGGGTAGTCGGCCGGGAACGCGTCGAGCAGCAGGGCGAGGATCTGCGGGCCGCCGGTCGACGCGCAGATGCCGATCACGGACGCGCGACGCAGCGGGCCGGACGCCTGGGGGCCGCCGGTGAGCCTGGCCCGCGGGTGGCGGATCACGCGCGCCCGGCTGAGCAGCTTGACCCGATGCCGGAACGCGGCTCCCGCCACGCCCGCCCGGTCGCGCAGGTCGAGATCGTCCTTGGCCACGGCATCGAGCGCGCCGACCGCGAGCGCGGCGGCCGCCCTGTCGCTTCCGGAACCGACGTGGGCGGAGATAACGAGGATCGGCAGCGGCTGGTCGCTCATGATTTGCTCGACCGCCTCCAGCCCGTCCAGGTGGGGCAGCTCGATGTCCATGGTCACGAGGTCCGGCTTGACGCTGGACAGAGCGGCGATCGCCTCCTCGGCGGTGTCGCAGACCGCTGCGACCGTGATGTCTCCGTCGTACTCGAGCATCCGCCGGAGCGCGGTCGCGTAGACCAGGGAATCCTCGCATATCAGCACGCGCAGCGGTTTCAACCAGTCACCGGCCGACGAGCCGCTCGACCGTGGCCAGCAACGCCTGCTGATCGAAGCTCCGCTTCACCATGTAGGCATCAGCGCCTGCCTCGATCCCCCGGTGCTGGTCGTCCTCCGATCCGCGCGAGGTGATAATGATCACCGGAAGTGACGAGAGCGCGCCGTCGGCGCGGATCGCGCGCGTCAGTTCGAGTCCGTCGAGTTCGGGCATCTCAAAGTCGGTGATCACGAGCGCGATCTGCGAGTCACGCTCGAGGACCCCCAGCGCCTCACGCCCATCGCGCGCGGTCACGACTGGGTAACCGGCCGCCTCCAGGATGCTGCGCTGAAGCTCGCGGACGGTGAACGAGTCCTCCACCACGAGGACCTTGGGGAGCACCGCCGGGCCGACCTCGATCGGCACCGTCCCGCGCACACGCTGACGCCCCCGGGTGAGCATGGCCGGCTCGACCAGGAGCGCAATCCGGCCGTCACCGAGGATGGCGGCGCCGAGGTACCCGCCGACACTGCCAAACAGCGGGCCGAGCGGCTTGACCACGACCTCCTCCTCGCCGCGCAGCGCGTCACAGGTCGCGACGGTCCGGCGGCCGCCGGCCGAGATGACCAGCGCAGGCGGCCGACCGCCCAGTGGCGGCGCACTCGCACCGACGAGCGCGGCGAAGTCAGTGACCGGCAGCGGCCGCCCCCTGACCTCCAGGGAGGGCCGGCCTTCGAGGGTAGACGTCGCGGTCAGCGTCAGGACCTCTTCCACCGCGGCCAGCGGCACACCGTAGACCGCCCCGCCACGCTCGAAGAGCAGCACGTCGAGGAGCGCGAGCGCGAGGGGAAGCAGCAGGATGATCTCCATCCCATGGCCGGGCTCGCTGCGAACCTCAAGGCTGCCCCCCAGGGACTGGGCGTAGGTCTTGACGGCGTCGAGGCCGACACCACGGCCAGCGAGGTCCGTCACTTGCTCCGCCGTCGAATATCCCGCGCGCGCCAGCACGTCCGCGAGGGATCCCTCACGCCCCGCCTCCTCGACAACGGCCGGCGAGACGCCTCGGCCGTCGTCCGCGACCACGATCTCGACGAGGTTGCCCCGCGGCACGGCGCGGACCTCGATACGACCACGCGGCGGCTTGCCCGCGCGCTCACGCTCCTCCGGGGACTCGATGCCATGGTTGACGGCGTTGCGCAGCAGGTGCCCGAGCGGCTCGGACAGGCTCTCCAGGATGACCCGGTCAAGCTCGGTGTCCGGACCCGTGACCACGAAGTCGACAGATTTCCCCTCAGCACGCGCGAAATCCCGGACCGCGCGTGGAAACGGCCCCGTGATCACGGAGAGCGGCAGGGTCCGCATCCCGACCGCGATGTCCTTGAGCTCGCCGAGCATGCGATCGCCGATACCGAGCACTTCGGCGATCTCCAGCGACAGCGGCCCCTCCTGCGCCAGCGAATGAGTCAGCCGGCGCCGCGACTGCACGACCTCACCGACAACGTCGAGCAGATGGTCGATCTTCTCAGCCGGAACGCGAAGCGTGCGCCGCTCAGGCACGCTCGGCCCAGGCGCGCTCGGCTTAGGCACGGTCGGCTTAGTCACGGTCGGCTTAGGCACGGTCGTCGGCCCAGGCACACTCGGCCCAGGCACGCCCGGCCCAGGCGCGGTCGCCTCAGCCACACCCGCCTCAGCCACGCTCGCTCCAGGCGAGCTCGCGTCAGGCACGCCCGCTCCAGGCACGCCCGCTCCAGGCGAGCTCGCGTCAGGCACGCCCGCTCCAGGCACGCCCGCTCCAGGCGAGCTCGCGTCAGGCACGCCCGCTCCAGGCACGCCCGCTCCAGGCGAGCTCGCGTCAGGCACAGTCGC
>OBLW0100002873.1_pt1 | contig 13763 bp, 13 predicted proteins | sample 1520161 | NCBI WGS metagenome assembly OBLW01 (sample SAMEA3539309, study PRJEB22396) | soil metagenome | biome: tundra; feature: field; material: soil | place: USA | collected 2010-05 | depth 0.15 m
ACGCGGCGAATGCGAAAGCCCTCTTCGGTCACTTCGTCGCGCAACATGCGAAGCTGTGCGGATGCATCCTGAACGACGTTCTGGCGTTGGTTCGCGGCGCGAATGACCAAGGTCAGTTTGCCGTCGATCGGCCGCACCACTACGTTCCTGGTAAATAGAAAACGTGCCCTGGGTCGGGAGAAGCGCGCGAACATGATGCCGGTGATCAGCGCCAACGACATGAGACCGACAAAGATCTCGGCCATCGCGACGAGATGGCCGTACAGGGTTTGGGGATGCATGTCCCCATACCCAACCGTCGCGAGCGTTTCGACACTGAAGAAAAATGCGCCGGCGAAGCCGGGCGGATTCAAGTTGGCGATGCATCCCGGCACTAGGTGATATAGCAATCCAAACAAGACGTCGAAGGCGAGAAAGAAGGCGGCCAGCGTGCCGAACAGCTGGGGCCAGCTGACGGTCATGCAATAGTGGAACAAATCGTGCCATACCGCTCGGGACAGACCGTAGGTGAAGATTTCGCGCTGACCGACCTTGACGCGCCGAGCGGCGGGTCTGCGTCTGGCGCGGCCTAGGGGAGAGTGCGTCGGGGTCTTCGATCGATGTTTCGGAGCGCTCATGCGATACATCTTAGGCGACGATTAGGCCCTGCGGCCACCGCTGCGCGTCACTGGTACCGTCGCGTTGCGGCTCCGTCGAGGCATTCGACCATGTCTTGGTCGTTTCGGAATGTCACGGAGCCGAGAGTCGCTTATATTCGCGTTCTGATCAAAATCATGAAGGAACGCCCGATGAACATGCGAGCCGTCGTCGGGATGATTGCGCTAGCACTATTGTCGCTGTTACCAGCGTCCGGCGAGGCGCGAACCGCCACCGTACGCGACCTCGTACGCATAGTCCGATTGGCCGATCCGCGCTTTTCACCGGACGGCAACACCGTTGCGTTGGTTGAAACCCGCGCCGACCTGGACTCGGATAAGTTTCAGTCGGAAATCCTGATTGTCGATGTCGCTAGCCGCCAGGTGCGGCAGCTGACGCGTGCGCGGCATCGTGCCGGTTCACCGCGGTGGTCTCCGGCCGGAGACCGGATCGGGTTTCTCGCGCCGGATTCCGAAAATGTCATTCAGCTGTTCGCGATGCGGATGGACGGCGGCGATGCGCTTCAACTCACGAAGGGCAAGGATAATGTCAACCAGTTCGCCTGGAGCCCGGATGCCGTGAGCATCGCGTATGCGGTTGCCGACGCCAAACCCGAGTTGAAGGGCGAGGACAAGTTCCGCACTGCGTTCAAAGTCGGTAACGATGATGTCACGATCAGCGAAGCGATTCGACCGGTTCACCTATGGCTCATCTCGGCGCAAGGAGGGGACCCGAAGCGCTTGACCAGCGGAATCTGGTCGCTGCCGTCGAGTCTGCCACCAGGGCCGCCGTCTTCCCCGATCGCCTGGTCCAGGGACGGTAAATTGATCATGTTCGTACGGCAGGAGACCCCGTCGACAGGCGACCAGTTTCTCTCCCGCATTCAAGTGCTCGACGTCTTGAGCGGCCAAATCCGCTCGCTGACCGGCGAGACGATGCTGGAAGGTTATCCGGTACCCTCGCCGGACGGATCAAAGGTTGCCTATTGGCGCAACCGCGATGCGCATCCGTGGAACTATCAGGATGTGTGGCTGGCGCCTTTCGCGGGCGGTGTGGGCCGCGATATTAGTACGGGGCTCGACAAAAATGTGTTCATTACCCGCTGGGCGCCGGATGCGAATGGATGCTGGTCGGTGGCAATGTGGATACGACCGTGGGGCTGTGGCGCCTCAAGCCGGAAGGTACAGTGACCGCGTTGAATCTCGGCGGTGTCATGCCGACCAACGGCTATTGGATCGAGGCCGATATTGCTCGCGGCAGCGAGATAGCGTTCGTCGGTCAGACCAAAACCGATCCTTACGAGCTCTATATCATTCCCGCCGAAGGTGGTCCACCGGTGGCGATAACTCAAGCAAACGCTGGCCTCGCGGACTTGACACTTGCTCGATCGGAAACCGTGACTTGGAAAGGCCCGGGTGGCCGAACTCTCGACGGCGTGCTTACCTATCCGGCCGATTACCGAGTGGGCGCACGCTATCCACTCGTGCTCGACGTCCATGGTGGACCCAACTCATCGTCGCGAGAAAGATTCAATCTCATGCCGCAGGTGTTGGCGTCCCAAGGCTGGATCGTGTTCGAACCCAACTATCGCGGCAGCGATAATCTGGGAAACGCGTTCTTCGCCGCGATCTACAAGGATGCGGGGCACGGACCCGGCGAGGACGTCATGTCCGGCGTCGACTTCCTCAAAAGCCGTGGGCTGATCGACCCTGCACGAATGGCGGTCACCGGCTGGTCCTACGGGGGATTCATGACGACGTGGCTTGCCGGACACTACCCCGTCTGGAAGGCCGCGGTTGCCGGGGCTCCGGTTACGGATTGGATCGAGATGTATGATCTGTCCGACGGTAACGTGACCCAAGTCGCGTCCACTGGAGCCTCTCCGTATATCGGTGACGGCATGGCGATCAATCGCCGTCAATCGCCGGCAAGTTCCGTTATCAAGATCAAGGCACCGATGCTCATCATGTGCGACACCGGAGATTTCCGCGTGCCGATCGCCCAATCCTTTGGACTATACCGGGCGTTGCAGGACAACCACGTCACGTCAGAGTTCTACGCGATTCCTACGGGTGGTCACTTTCCCAGTGATCCCATACTGCAAATGGACGTCTATCAGCGTTGGATCGACTGGGTAGTGACTTATTTGAAATGACCTCGACTCGCACGAGAATGCACATCAATGCGCCTCGGGCGAGCGTCCACGGCGCTCGTCGAGTCCTAGTCGACGGCTATGGCTTCAGGGCGCCACCGCGTAGAGCTTCACCAGATCGGTCAGGAAGTCCCTGCCGACGAATACGGAGCGAATGCTCCTGCGTTCGTTCAGCCCATGCACGCCATTGCCGTCGGGATCGCCCCAGCCGCCGGGCGCGCCATAGACCGGAATGCCGATCGCCTCGAGAAAAATGCCATCGGTGGCGCCCGTCGACATCGCCGGCCCGATGATTTTGGGATCGAGCGGTGGGGGTACTGCGATTGGACGGATCGGCGGAACCGCGGTCACCTTCACACCGGGATCGCCAATCGCAGCCATGAGTGCGGCCTGCGTGCCCGCCACCGTCTCGCCGGGGAGGATGCGGCAATTGATGTTCGCGGTGGCCCGCTGAGGCAGCGCGTTATTGGCGTGGCCGCCTGCCAACAGGGTCGCGACGCAGGTGGTGCGCAGCATGCTGTGATAGCTGCGATCGTTCGAAACGAGCGCCTCGGCGGCCCTGTCATCGGGGTTCTGCGACAGCGCGACCATTGCATGGCCTAGCTCGTCCGCGCGTGCTGCGCCGGCCTTAACAAAGAAGGCTCGCGTGGTGTCCGTAAGCTTCATCGGAAATTCGAGATTTCGAACTTTGGACAATGCATCGGCGAGTTCATAAATGGCGTTGTCGCGGATGGGTATCGAGCTATGGCCGCCGGCATTGATGGTCTCCAGCTGGTAATTTTGAGATGCCTTCTCGCCGACCTGAATCGACTCGACCACCAGTTTGCCATGGCCATCGGTGCGCCCGCCGCCACCCTCGTTCAGCGCGAACGCCGCAGATATGAGTTCCGGCCGGTTCTTCGCGAGCCAATCGGCGCCATTGAACGCGTAGGTCGTCTCCTCGCCGCAGGTGAGCGCCAACTTGATCGTGCGCTTGGGACGGTAGCCGCTGCGCTTGAAGCGAATCAGCGCATCGACCCAGGTCGCGTCCATCGCCTTCATATCGGATGCGCCTCGGCCATAGAAATATCCGTTTTCCTCGATCAAGGTCAACGGATCGCGGGTCCAATCCTCGCGCTTGGCCTCAACCACGTCGAGATGACCCAGCAGCAACATCGGCTTCGCTGTTTTCGAGGTTCCTTGCAGGATCGCGACGAGGCCGCCTTCTTTAGGATGTTCAGGCACCGAGAACTGCGTGATATCCATGTCGGCGTATCCCGCCGCCAGCAGGTGCGCCGCCAGTCGCTCGGCCGCCAACGTGCAGCTGCCCGCGGACAGCGTCGTGTTGGTTTCGACCAATTCTTTGTAGAGCGCGAGGAAGGCGACCTGATCGGGCCGGAGCGCTGTCATCGGCGCCTCCTGGGCGATCGCCGTCGTCTGCATCGCCATAGCAAGCCCGATCGCGCCGATTATTCGCTTGTGCATCATGAACCTCTCTGTCCTGCGTGAAGATTGACGATCGGCCAGGCGCTTTGCAAGCGCGATCGTCTTTCCATGCGCAAATGAGATTCGTGAAGTGAGGCGGTGGGGCGGCGAGGCGGCGGCCGATGGGGATTTCTCTGTTCGCGGCTTACGGGTATTGCTGCTTCTTGCTGTTTTATGAGCGGTTCCACACGGAACGGAGCCCAAATGGCGCAGCAGTCCACGTTGCCGTGCCCCGCACTGAGGCAGTCTTTTGCCTTATACGCCGGGTTAAACCTGACGAGGTCCCGGAACTTTACGGAGGAGTGGTGTTATGGACTTGAACGATCCGCAGACTGTACGTAAGGCCGCCGCGGTTAGCGATCAGACGCTTCGCAGCATCGTGGAAGACGGCTTCTTTGGCGGCTCGGGTACTCTCGCAGATGCCCGCTCGGCCTGCGCTGAGTTGATCTTCGCGCGCGCTGTGATTGAAGCTCAAACAACGAAGATTGCGCAGCTCGGTTCAGAGTGAGCATAGGATGGCGCTCGGGAGCCGGCCGCAAACTGCGACCGTTGATCTGCAATCGACCGGCGTTTTGTGCGCAGATCGGGGCGACGGCTAGAATGGAGGCATCCATGGGCATGCGGTGCGAATCGAAATGAGCAATGACGGTCGATATTGGTTTCCGGCGAAACGCTATGGATGGGGCTGGGGTCCGCCCACCGCGTGGCAGGGCTGGGTTATTCTGTTGGTGTGGCTCGCCGCAATGGCGGCTGGATCACTATTTTTGATGCCGCGTCACCTCGTTGGATTTCTCGTTTTCGTCCTTGTGATGACAATCTTGCTGTTGGTGATTTGCTACGCCAAGGGAGAACCTCCGGCTTGGCGCTGGGGTGGTTCGGAGTAGACGAACTTCCGTCGCCGTGAGGGCCCGGGTGATGCGGACCGCAGGCCACACAGAGTGGCAGAGGAGCGGGATAATGAAACAACTCTATCTTGCGCTCGCCGTCGTGGGCGGGGTAATTCCGTATGCACAATTTGCGCCGTGGGTCGCCGAGCACGGATTGGATCTGCGTTTGATGTGGTCCGAATTGTTTTCCATGCGCATCGCATTCATTCGTAGCGAGGGAGCGCAGCGCAAAGTGCGACTGTTGTGGTTACCCGTTGCCGCAACGTGCTTAGTGGGAGTCAGTTGCGGGCTGCCGCTATTTCTTTATTTGCGGGAACGCATGGGGTCGGCTGATTTGCGGTGAACGGGATCATTCGATGATCAGCGGAACGGGCAGAAGGATTGTTGCGAGGTCGTGCGCGGATCGCGCGCTGTCAGCATCAGGAGGCGGCGCTCGGTATTGCGCCTCATAAAGACGAAACCGAATTCGGTTGTGCCTTCGGGGTGCCAACCGGCTATTCGAAGCCGTTCGATTGTGTCCGAGACCGCAGTGTGCAAATCCATTCCGGAGTCGAGGCATTCGCAGTCGAGTGCGTGCCATTCGAGATCCCAGACGATCAAGTAACGCGGCGTGGCCGGTTTTGCAAAGGGGTCGGGGCGGTGGCGGGCCATGGCGGTGGATTGTCGCCAGCAGCCGAACGCGCGTCTATTCAGTGTTTGGGATGGGCGGGCACTGTATGGAGCTGAGATGAACTGGGGCGTTCTCCCGTGGACGCGCGGCCAGGCTCATGTTCAAGCAGGAAACCCAAGGCCTGCGGCGCGCGTGCCCCAGGCAGCGACAAATTTATGTTAGCGAGCTGCTGAATAGCGCCAACATGCGACTCCAAGCCTTTTCCGCCTGGTCGTGGTTATAAACCTGCGAGTCGGGCGGACACCAACCGTGCATGGTACCTGCATACACTTCAACTTCGGCCGGCAAGTGAGCCTTGGCAAACGAATCGCGCAGCACGTCCTTGGCTTCCGGTTGTTTCTTGTCGTCATTTTCAGCGATCGCGATTAGAAAATGCGCCTTCATCTGCGGGATCAGCAGGTGCGGGCTATCCGGCTTGTCGGTGACGAGTCCGCCGCCATGAAACGTGGCGCCTGCGCCGACGCGGTCCGGGAAAGTCGCCGCCGCGCGAAATACGAAGGGACCACCCATGCAGTATCCGGTTGTCCCCAGTTTTCGCTTCTTGTCGACGGAAGCTTGGCTGTCCAGAAAAGAAACGAACGCTTTGGCGTCGGTCACCGCGGTATCGGGATTCAACGTGTCCGCCAGCGCCATCAGTGATTGCCTCGTCGCAGGATCGTTGAAATCGGGATGATCCGGCGCCGTGGGCGCTTTCTTGGTGCGATAGAACGGATTAATGACCAGAACCGAATAGCCGGACTCGGCCAGGCGGGTGGCCATGTCCTTAAACGTCGGGCGCAATCCGAAAATATCCGGCCAAATGAGTATACCGGCGTGTTTGCCCTTCGCCGGGTGCACGAAATACGCATCGGCAACACCGTCGGGGGTTTTAATGTCGACATCCGCTCCCTGGGTCTCGGCGGCATCTGCAACCTTCGGTAATGCCGCCACCAATCCAGCACTCAGTGCCATGGCGCCGAATTGTCGGCGTGTCAGTTCGCCCAAGCGTCGTGCAAATTCATCCAGGTCGTCATGTTCACACATACCAACTCCGCTACGCTGCCGAAGGATTCCTAATATTGCGCCCATCCGCGCGTGCTCTGCAATATGAGGTCATGGGCGCGAACGGAGGATTAATCGCGGCATCCGCCTGTCGGCAGCCCTCGGGTTTTCGGAGGATGGCTCGTTGATTCGTGCGTCGGTGCCGAATGCGCTTGCGATGATTCCGGTGTCCGCGCGAAGCCCGCACGGCGGACATGCGCGCATGGACAAAGGTATAAGATCGATGCCGCTCCCCGGAATGAACTCCCATTGACTGACCAAAGCAGGTACGACACGTGGATCTGGTTCACTGTGCCTATTGCAGCGCCTCTAAAAAGGCGAACCTCAGCCCGGCGGACCTCGAATCCCTGTTGGATGAAAGCCGGCGGAACAATGCCAAGGCGGATATCACGGGTATTCTGCTATATCAGAATGGCTCGTTCTTCCAATTGTTGGAGGGAGAGCGGAGCGCCGTCGAGGCGCTGTTCGACAAGATCGCTGCGGACAAACGCCATGAGCGCGCGACGAAAATCATTCTCGAGCCGATAGCGGCACGAACTTTCGGCGCGTGGACCATGGGCTTTCCGAAAATCACCGCAAAAGAATTGGCAACGATACCCGGGCTCAATGATTTTTTTCATCGCGGCCAATCCTATCTGGAGCTGGGACAAGGCAGAGCGAAGTCATTGTTGGGCGCTTTCAAAGAAGGAAGATGGCGCGCATCGCTATCGTAGATGCGTCTAGCCTTGCCGTCACGGCCGCTTGGTGAGGGAACTCGATATTGACGACTCTGATGGCCAAATCTGCCTGGTATTTTTTGGCGTCTATTGCCTCCTGATCGGCTATCTCATCTTCCGATCGACCTACAATCTGGCTTCCGGCATCCTTGGCGAAGGATCGGTATGTCTCTGGCTGCTCGCGATCGGAGTGAACGTTCAACGATGGAAGCAGCAGGCCGGGGCTAGGTATGTTGGTGCGCATAACTTAGAATGATGGCAGATACATGCGTCGCAAGGCAGCTCGCGCCGCGCCGGCGTCTTATTTCATGGTTGGGTCCCAATACTTTATTGTTTGTCACAGAGGGGCGCCTCGAAATTTCAAGAATGGACAAACGGCAATTCCGGGCGGACGGAGACCTCGGATCCGGACCCGTAGGTGCTGTCGGAGCGTGTGACGCGAATCTCGGGAGCCGGCCGACGTGATTTGTGACACCCTTGAGCGGCAATATCAGAGTCGGACGCAGACTCCTGCGGAATGATGCCGTGATGTCGGAGCAAGGACCAATGTCCACGAGGAGTTCGCAGTTTATTCAAACGCCGCTATCCCACAGGGAAGGCGGTACGAGCGATGACGTCCGACATCGCGTTGCCCGCTGCGCGTTGACGCTCCGGGCTGCCGCCGCGACCCGATGATCGTGGCACCGGCAAGCGTCGTGCCCACCGGACCTGCGCCGGGCGCTCCAGGAATACCGCCAACCTGGTGCAGCAGCGCCAAAGAAATGGTCGGTTGCGCGCTGGGCATGTCCCGCCTGTGGTTTACGATTGGCGGCGGCATCATCAACGAGGTCTACTACCCCCGCATCGATATACCGCAGATCCGCGACCTCGGCTTTCTGGTGGCCGACGGAAACGGGTTTTGGGTCGAAGTGAAGCGCCTCTGGCAGCACACGGTGGAGCTGATCGCACCAGGCGTCCCAGCGGTGCGAATCGTTCACCGGCACGAGCGATTCGAACTCACGCTGCAAGTCGTGCCGTGTGTCGAGCGCGACGCGCTACTCATCGAAGTCGCGCTGACCGGCGATCAGGATCTTCGGCCCTATGCGTTGCTCGCTCCCCATCTCGGGGGCACCGGTATGGGCAACCTTGCCGAGGTAGTGGACTTCGGGGGCCGCCGGCTATTGCGGGCGCACCAGGGACCGTTTGCACTGGCACTTGCGGCAGCCGGCGACGGGCAGCGCGATGCGTGGGGCCGAGCGAGCGCCGGCTACGTGGGCACGAGCGATGGGTGGCAGGATTTTGCACGCAACGGCGCGATGACTTGGGAATACTCCTCGTCGGGTCCCGGCAACGTCGCGCTGCTCGGAGAGCTGCCGCGCTCGTCGGTATTGGCGCTTGCCTTCGGCAGCAGCGTCGAGTCTGCAGCGACCCTCGCGCTGACGGCGCTGTTCGAGCCTTTCGATCATACCAAGCAGCGGCACGTGGCCAGCTGGGCGCAATGGCACACCCGGTCGAGAGTGCCGGCGGACTATTTGAGCGGGCTGCCTGCGCGGTGCGCCGAGCAATTTCACACCTCGACGATGGTGCTGCGCGCGCATCAGGACAAAACCTATCCGGGTGCGATGGTCGCAAGCCTCAGCGTCCCCTGGGGCAATACGAAGCAGGAGCGCGAAGGCTATCACCTGGTCTGGCCGCGGGATCTGGTCGAGTGTGCGGGCGCCTTGCTGGCCGTCGGCGCGGTACGCGAGGCGCGAAATACATTGAGGTATCTGCTCGCCACGCAGTGTGCGGATGGGCATTGGAACCAGAATCAATGGCTTGGCGGCACGCCCTATTGGACGGGAGTGCAATTGGACGAAACCGCATTGCCGGTGCTGCTTGCAACGACGCTGGCCGAACGCGGGGCACTCGACGGGACTGAAATCACCGATATGGTTCGCCGTGCGCTGTCGTTCATCGTGTGCTATGGCCCTTCGAGCGATCAGGACCGCTGGGAGGAAAGCGCGGGCCTCAATGCATTCACGCTGGCAGCGTGCATTGCCGCGCTCGTCGCCGGAGCGCATTACCTGCCCACCGACGCGCGCGAAATTGCGTTGAATTTTGCGGACTTTTGGAACTCACGTATCGAGGATTGGACCGCGGTACGCGACTCGCCGCTCGCGCGGCAGTTCGGCATCCCGGGCTATTACGTGCGCGTAGCTCCGCCGCAGACCATCGCGGATCGCGGTGCGCTGGATCGCATTCTGTCGATTAAGAACCAGGCCATAGATCCCGGTCTACCCGCCGCGGCACAGATTGGAGTCGATTTCTTGCAGCTCGTGCGATTTGGCCTGCGTCGATTCGATGATCCGTTGATCCTGGGCAGCCTGCGGCTCGCCGATGCCTTGCTCAAAGTGGATACTCCGAACGGGCCCGCCTGGCGCCGCTACTACGACGACGGCTACGGCGAACATGATGATGGTAGTGCCTACGACGGCACGGGCCGCGGACGCCCATGGCCGCTGCTGACCGGCGAGCGCGGCCACTATGAAATCGCGTGTGGCAATGATCCGCTGCCGTACTTGGAGGCCATGGCCCGGATGGCTTCGCCGGGCGGAATGCTGCCCGAACAGGTATGGGACGCAGCTCCGGTGCCGAGGCGCGGACTCAGCATCGGCCGCCCGACAGGGTCGGCCATGCCGCTAGTCTGGACACACGCCGAATATTTGAAACTCACGGCGTCGCGTGTGCTGGGGCGCCCATTCGACCGACCCGACGCGGTGTGGCAGCGCTACCATGGCGAGCGCTGCAAAGCGCGGTACGCAATTTGGCGTGAACAGGCACCGATCACGGAGCTTGGAGCAGGTGCGGCGCTCATAGTGGCACTGCGAAAACCAGCCACCGTGCGCTACGGATTCAACGGCTGGCGGGACATCGTGGAGCGGCCCACGACACCGAACAGCCTCGGACTGCACCTGCTACAGATCGATACGGCACGCGTGGTCGCAGGGCAGAAAGTAGATTTCACGTTTCGATACTCGGCAGACAATGACTGGATCGGGGCGGACTACCAAGTACGGGTGTTGCCGCCTCTTGACGCAACGTAACGATGTAACGATATCTGGTTGATCACTTTTTGATGCCGATGCGGAATCGGCTGCGTACGGACATGCCATCCGGACCGAACCCTGGGAACTAGTGGCGCCGGGCGCCGCGGCGGCAGACCATCAGGATCTCATCGACGGCGTCGAGTGCGATCATTCCCGGCGCAATTTTCAACTCTTTCTGGAATCGCAATCCGAGTGGCATCAACAATCTGTTGTACCACCAAAGCGCGCGTTCGCGATGATGTTTGAGCCACCACATGCCGATGTCGACGAACTGCGTCGAACGCGGCTGCATTCCGTAGACGGCGCTGCGCTCCACCACTAGCTGGTTCTGCGCCAACTTGCCGATCAAGTCCGATGGATCGTAGCGCCGTTTGTGACCGACGAAATCGTCGAACGCGGTCCAACGGGAGATATGCAAGGGCGCCGAGATGACTAGAGTCCCACCAAGCTTGGTGACCCGCGATAGTTCCGACAGGGCGACCCGGTCGTCACTGACGTGCTCGATGACATCGAGCGCGCAAACCAGATCGAAGGCGCCGTCGGCGAAGGGCAGTGAACTAATTTGGCCGAGCACAACTTGTGCGCCCCGCTCACGAAGCTTCATCAGTGCCGGCGCGCTGATGTCCACGAATTGCGTACCCTCGAGCGGCAGCCGAGGCCGCAGACCGGGCGCAACTTCGAGCCGTCGACCCTCATCGGATAGCAGGGATCGCACGAGCGGCCAGGTATTGAATTGCTCCGGTTCCACCAAACGAGCGCCGGACCATAACAAGTCATAGAAGCGGCGATTCGCGTCGAAAAGTTCCTGGTCGCTACGAATCTGCGCAGACCTCCGCCCTGTAGGGCATCATTGCAACAGCGCCGCGGCTTCCTTGGCCATGACGCTCGCCTCGTCGACCGGAATGACCAGGATCGCAGCGCGGCTCGTCGCGGTGGCGATGCTCGATTCGGCTCCGATGCATGCGGCATTGGCCTCAGGCTGCAGCTCGATGCCAGCGAATGTCAAGGATCCTATGATGCGCCGCCGAATGTCGGGACAGTTCTCGCCAATGCCGCCGCCGAACACGATGACATCGACACCGCCGAGTTCGGCGATGTAGGCCGCAACACAGTGTCTCGCACGCCGGCAGAAAACCTCGATTGCAAGCGCGGCCGCCGCATCGCCGCCGCGCTCGAGCGCCAGCAACTCCCGCATATCGGCGCTTTGGCCCGAGAGTCCGAGCAGCCCGCTCTGCTCATTGAGCTCGCGACGCACATCGGCCGTGGACATGCCGCTGCGCTCCATGACATACAAAATCGCTCCCGGGTCCACATCCCCGGAGCGTGTGCCCATGACCAGCCCCTCGAGCGGCGTGAATCCCATGCTCGTCGCGATCGCCCGGCCGCCGAGTGTCGCCGTCACGGAGCAACCGCGTCCTAGCTGCAGGCTGACGATGCGAGTCGTTGCGCGCAAGCTCAGAAGGCGTGCGCATGCGGACTCGCATAGAAAACGATGTGCGGTGCCGTGGAATCCATAGCGGCGGATACCGAAATCCGCGCGCCACCGCAGCGGCACTGCGTAGTGGATCGCGGCCTGCGGCAAATCGGTGAAATAAGCCGTGTCGAATACGCCGATGATCGGCACCTGGGGCCCAAGCCTGTGGCGCACGGCGGTGATCACCGACAGCGCCGGGGGGTTGTGCAGCGGCGCGAGCGAACCGAGCTCGGCAAGCGCATCGAATTCCGGTTCCTCGAGTATGCTCGTAGCGCGAAACCGCTGACCGCCGTGGACGACTCGATGCACGGTCGCCGCGACGCCGCAGAGCAGATCACGACCGTGGACCTTGCCGTTCGAGAGCCACTCGAGCGCAAACTCGGCGGCTTCTGCGAGTGTCGCAACCGCCGGCGGCGATGTTTCCGCGACCCCGGCCGCGCGCAACAAGAAGCGGCCGGACCCGTCGGCGGCATCGACAAAGGCACCAGCGACCAGCCGGCGCGCGGGACCGCTCGCCGATGATTCCAGCAGGTCGAACTTCAGCGATGAACTGCCGGCGTTGAAAACGAGCAGATACACGGGCCTGGCGAGCGCCTCAGACGAAGGCCTTGTATTTCTCGAGCAATCGCACCGGCTTGGAGAGCGCATCGCGACGAAACGGATCGCCCAACTCCTGCGTGACCATGACCTCGAGCACCGTAGTGCGGCCCTCGCTCTGTGCACGCGCTGCCGCTTTGATAGCGGGTCCGACGTCGGCGAGGCGATCGACGGTCACGCCCTCGCAGCCAAAGGCGCGCGCCACGCCCGCCCAACTCGGGTTCTCGAGGTTCACGCCTTGGTATCGTCGCGAGTAGAAATCGACGTGATTTTTCTTCTCGGCGCCCCACTGGCCATTGTTGAATACGACCACGGTCACGCCGATCTTCTGGCGTGCGCAGGTCAGTAATTCGTTGAAACTGATGCCCCAAGCACCGTCGCCGACATAGGCGAATGCCGGCCGGTCAGGGCTCGCCATTTTGGCGCCGCAGATTACGGGGAACGCGTAACCGCAATTGCCAAAACTCATGGCGGCGAACATCGAGCGGGGCGCATCGAAGCGCAGATAGGAATTGGCGACCGAGCAGATATTGCCGATATCGGTCGAGACCATCGCGTTGGCGGGCATGGCCTTCTCGAGTTCCCTCAGCATCTCGCGCGGATGCATATGCGAGGAGTTGCGCGCGACCTCGAGCGAGTAGGGATCGCGCTCGTGCGTCCACGCGTTGAGCTCAGTCTCCCAGGCATGCTTTTCGGCATGGATGCGAGCGGCGCGCTCGGCGCGATTGCCCGTACCGGCGAGCGTGCCGCCCTTGAGGCGTTCGAGCAGCGCCGCAGCGGCGGCACGCGCGTCGCCATGAATACCGACGGAGATCGGCTTGACGAGGCCGAGCATGCGCGGGTCCGAGTCGATCTGAATGATCTTGGCGTGCTTGGGCCAATAATCGAGCCCATGCTGCGGCAAGGTGCCGAAGGGACCGAGGCGCGTGCCGAGCGCCAAGACCACATCCGCCTGCGCAATGAGCTTCATCGCCGCCTTCGAGCCTTGAAAGCCGAGCGGCCCCACCGAGAGCGCATGCGATGCGGAAACGAATCGTTGTGCAGGTAACTATTGCAGA
>OBLW0100002874.1_pt1 | contig 13762 bp, 13 predicted proteins | sample 1520161 | NCBI WGS metagenome assembly OBLW01 (sample SAMEA3539309, study PRJEB22396) | soil metagenome | biome: tundra; feature: field; material: soil | place: USA | collected 2010-05 | depth 0.15 m
CTTCGGGGAACATGAGTCCGGCGTCGATGACGATGATGTCGTCTCCCCAGCGGACGGCCATGCAGTTCATACCGAACTCGCCCAGGCCCCCGAGAGGGATGATTTGCAGTTTTCCAGTTGGCATTGAGTAAAGATGATGCTAGCACAGGTGTCGTGTAGCGTACCGTGCGCAGAGAGAACAAGCGTGGACGGTGGTGCGGATTTCGGCATCCAAGATTCCAGTGTTCACGACCATCGGCGGGATCCCTCAGGGGCTAAAGCCCGCATCTTGTTGGAGGCTCAAACGGCACGGCTGAAGCCGTGCCCTTCCCACAACCGGTGTGAACGAGCCGTAAGTGGCAGATGCTGCGAACTGGTTCTCCCCGATGGCTTTCTAGTTCTGCGTGCGATAAGGTGGAAGCAATGGCTGAGCAGGGCAAATCGTGGCTGCGGCGGCGGGTTGAGACCGGGTTGGTGAAGGGACTAACACGCGCTTACTCGACGGTGCGCGTCGATCCGGACAAGTTTCTGCTGCAACTTCGTGCGGCATATCGAGTCCCGATCAGCGGATATCACGGAGTGTATTCGCTGGAGGTTGGTGAGCTCGACGCTGTGGCCGATTCGATTGTCCGCAGCGGAATGAAATTGGCGGCCGTCGAAGGAGCGGGATTCGGCTTGGGCGGATTGTTGACGATCGTGCCGGATCTGGGCATTCTTTCGGCGATCACAATGCGGACGATTCAGAAATTGAGCCTGATTTACGGGTTTGAGTTTAATACGGACGACGAGATCGCCGAGTTGTGGATTGCCGCGGCCAGCGCGGCGGGAGTGGACATCAGCCGAGAGTTGCTGGAGAAAGAAGTTGTCAATAAATTTGTGCCGCGTGTCATCCAAAGGATTGCCGCGAGGGCCAGCGCGGAAGTGGTGGAGAAGTGGGCGGGGCGCTTGATTCCGCTGGCCAGCGCGGTGATCGGCGCGGGACTGAATTACTGGTTCGTGCGAGCTTGGGGCCAGCGCGCAAAGCTGCATTTCCGGGAGCGGCATCTGGCGCTGCGGCAGAGGGCGCTGCAGGCGGCATGGGCGGCTCAGAACCATGCGAGTCTTCCGACGACCGGGAGTTAGATGTGTATTGTCATCTTGAACGAAGCGAAAGACCTATGCACTCCACGGCAACTGCATAGGTCCTTCGCTTCGCTCAGGATGACAAACGCTTCGCTCAGGATGACAAAGTTGATCTCACCGCATTCTTTGAGAGACCACGCTAGTGAGTGAATGGCGCATGCACGCGAGTCCCGGCCACTGTGATTAAATATTGAGAGATGCCTACCTTTTCCTGCTCAGCCATTCTCTTTGATTTGGACGGAGTTCTGGTCGACTCGACGCGCGCGGTGGACCGCGAGTGGCGGGAGTGGGCGCGGCGCAAGGGCGTGGACGGGGACGCCGTCATGGCGATTGCGCATGGAGTGCGCGCCCTGGAAGTGATCCAGCGCGTGGCGCCGCATCTGGATGCAGAGGCGGAGGTGCTGGAACTGGAAAGCCGCGAGGCCGACCATCAGGAAGGCGTCTGCGTGATGCCCGGCGCGGTGGCGCTGGTGCATTCGATTCCTGAAGGGCGGTGGGGCGTGGTTACTTCCGGGACGCGGTTGCTGGCCAGCGCGCGCTTGCGCTTTTGCGGACTGCCGGTTCCGAAAGTCCTGGTGACAGCGGATGAGGTCGCGCATGGGAAGCCTCATCCCGAGCCTTATTTGAAGGGGGCGGAGAGGCTGGGGTTTCGTGCGGCCGACTGTCTGGTGGTCGAGGACGCGCCTGCGGGGATTGAGTCGGCGCGGGCGGGCGGGATGAAGGTCGTGGGGATTACGAGCACGTATGCGGCGGGCGCTTTGCTGCTCGCGGATGCTGTCGTGGCGAAGTTGGAGCAGATTCGGGTTACGTCGAACGGGGTGGGGAAGTTGGGGGTTGAGGTGAGGTAGACCACAGGAAGTTTTGATCCCAATTTCCGTGATCTTGCCCGGCACAAGTCAGCGATTTTTATTTCTCTTGGCTCGCGAGTTGCTCGCGGGTTCTGCGCAGAAGTTCCGGGACACTCACTGGCTCGTCCCTCTCGACTCGCTTGGAAATCATCGTCAGCGCGTTAATTTGAAGGGTCGTCTCCTTGAATCGCAAGGTCGGATCGGTCCCGTACTCGTCTGTGACCATTACCCATCTCAACGGAAGTTCGCTCGCTAGCACATCCCCGAGGGCGACACCGAGGCTCTGTAGTTCATACGTTTGGGACTTATTGAATACCTTGTCGTCGATTAGGTGTTGAAGAATCGGCAAGTCACTTTTGGTGCGGGTGAGATGCGCTGTTCCGTACCGCCTTTTGGCGGCGGATGCGATGACCGCTCTCTGCTGCTCAAGGTGCGTGCTGTCCGCGGGGGAAAGTTCGGAGAACTTAGGTTCGGATACGGCCTTGCGATTCGATTGGCCAAAAAGCACACCCATGAATCCTATGGTTAGAAGCGTAGCCGCGATTGAGGTGTGAATGGTCACAGTGTTATTCAGCAAAGAGTCTGAGCCCCATCTTCTACCGCAGCCAGTCTTCCAGTTCAATTCCGCGGTCGGTTTTTTCGTCGCGGTACTTCACGATGACTGGGGTGTAGAGGGAGAGATTCCATTCTGCGGCGGCGCCTTTTCGCACTGCACGTGAGCCGGGAACCACCACGGCATTCTCCGGAACTTCCAGCGGGGCGTCGGCGGTGGCGCGGTAGACTTCGCCGCGGACCAGGTCGTACAGCGGGGTGGAGCGCGTGAGAATTGTGCCTGCGCCTAGCACCGCTCGTGCCCGAACCAGAGTGCCTTCGTAAATTCCGCAATTGCCGCCGACCAGGACGTCATCTTCAATGATCACCGGGGCAGCGTTGATGGGTTCGAGCACTCCTCCGACCTGCGCGGCGGCGCTCAGGTGGACGCGCTTGCCGATCTGGGCGCAGGAGCCGACCAGCGCGTGGGAGTCGATCATGGTGCCTTCGTCGACGTACGCGCCGACGTTGATAAACATGGGCGGCATGCAGATGACGGATGGGGCGACGTAGGCCCCTGTGCGCACCGACGAGCCACCGGGTACAACGCGTACGCGATCGGCGACGGAGAACTGGCGGGCAGGGAAGGTGTCTTTATCGACGAAGGAGAGGCCGGCGGACATTTCCTGAAGAGCTCCCAGACGGAAGCCCAAGAGGATGCCTTGCTTGACCCAAGGGTTGACGGTCCAGCGAGCGTCTTTTCCCACCCCGAGTTTTTCGGCGGCGCGAATTTTGCCCTGGGTGAGTTGGTCGCGGAATTCGAGAAACGTCTTTCGGGCTTCGGGATCGTGTTCGACTTCGCCTAGAGAGGCGAGGCGTTCGATGGAGGATTTGAGTGAGGACATGAATTGTTGATTGTTGATGGCTGATTGATGGTTTGTCAAAAGAGCCAAAACTGAAACCACGAAGGACACTAAGGTACACGAAGGAAAATCAACAACAGTCGCTTCACACGCACTTGCACTCGCTGCGGATCAACACGCCGGTCATGGCGTGAGCGGTTTCGCGAGCCTCGGGGAGCGTGGCGTAGGGGCCGTGCCAGCGGGCGTGGTTGACGTCGTGGCCGGCGGGACGTCCCTTGCCGTGACTGCATTGGCCGCAAGATCCGCGGTGCAGAACGATCTTGCGCGGGCCCGCAGCCCAGTTTTCGTAGATGAAAAAGTCGGCGGCTTCGGCGGCGGGGGCGACGGGCTTGGCGATCAATCCGACTTCGGTGGCGATCTTCTGCAGGCGCGAGCGGGTGTCGCGGCGCATGGGCAACAGAGGCAGGCGGTAGACTTCTTCAATTTTGCCCATCATCGCGAGAACGGCCTTCACGGGAAGCGGGCTCGATTCGATAAAGTTGGCTTGCATCAGAGGAAGATATTTGCGATGCAGGGTGCGAGCGGTGGCCCAGTCGTTCGCGAGCGCGGCGCGGGTGAGTGCCGCCATCTCGTGCGGGATTTCGTTCGACGCGACCGAGACTACGCCAACGCCGCCGAGGGCGATGACCGGAAGCGTGACTGCGTCGTCGCCGGAGAAGACGAGGAACGTCTCGGGGACGGAGTTGATGGCCTCGGCAATCTGGGTCATGTTGCCGCTGGCTTCCTTGACGCCCACGATGTTGGGGATCTCGGCGAGGCGCGCCAGAGTTGCCGGTTCGAGGTTCGCGCCGGTGCGGCCGGGGACGTTGTAGAGAATGATGGGCTTGTCGCCCACGGCCTCGGCGATGGCCTTGAAATGGCGATACTGGCCCTCCTGCGTGGGCTTGTTGTAGTACGGCGACGCAGTGAGGATGTAATTGACCCCGGGGCGCGCGGCGATCTCTTTGGCTTTCTCGACTGCATCGTGCGTGGCGTTGGAAGTCGCGCCCGCCATGATCGGCACACGTCCGGCAACGACTTCGATCGTCGTATCGATTACATAGAGCCATTCGTCGTGGGTGAGCGTGGGAGTCTCGCCGGTGGTGCCGCAGGGAACCAGAAAATCAATCCCGGACTCGACCTGCCATGCGACCAGATTGCGCAGGGCCGCGTCGTCGAGGGAACCATCCTGATGAAAGGGAGTTACGAGGGCAGTGCCACAGCCACGGAGTTGCATAGGAATAGGATAGCGCGAGTGGGAGTGAAGGGAAACTCGGGCGGCAGTATCGGCGACGTCCGGAAACCCTTCGACCACGAAGGGGACGAAGGTACACGAAGGGAAAACGGGCTGCCAGGTTTCTGATGCGGTCTACAACTCCCGCCAGACAGCTTTGAAGTCGTAGAAGCCTTTTTTGCCTGCGAGCCACTCGGCGGCGCGGACCGCGCCTTCGGCGAATCCGCGGCGGGATTTGGCGTCGTGGCAGAGGTAGATCCGGTCGGCGGAGGATTCGAGTACGACCTCGTGCAGGCCTACTACGTCGCCTTCGCGGAAGGATGTGATCTCTAGATCTTCTTTGTGGCCGCTGGACTCGCGGATTACCTGCTGGATCGCGATGGCGGTGCCGGAGGGAGCGTCTTTCTTGTGGACGTGGTGGCGCTCGAAAATCTGTCCGGAGTAGTCGTGGCGCAGGGCTACGGCGGCGGCGCGGGCTACGTCGAAGAAGAGATTCACGCCGACCGAGAAGTTTGCGGCGTAGAGGAAGCCTGTATTGTGCTGCTCGACCAGAGCGCGGACGCGGTCGACGTCTTTGTACCAACCGGTGGTGCCGACGACCATGTTCTTACCGGCTTCTGCGCAGGCTTCGATACTGGCGAGGACGCAGTGGGGAGTGGTGAAGTCGATGACGGCGTCGATATCACGCAGGCTTTCTGGGGTGAGGGCAGCGCAGGCGGCATTTTCTTTCGCGCCGGCGATGCGCATGTGATGTTTGCGCCCGGCGGCGACTTCCGCCACCAGCGATCCGGTTTTGCCGCGGCCTAGGATTAGGATATTCATGTTTCGGTATCAGAGAGATTTAACCACAGAGGACACGGAGGACACAGGGGAAACCGCGCACTGAGTGACACTACGCGAAAACTTCTGGGTCCAGTTCCGAGAAGAATGTTTTGTGCAGGCGCTGGACTACGTCGGGGACTTCGTCTTCTTCAATGACGAACGTCAGGTTAATTTCCGAAGCGCCTTGCGAGATCATGCGAATCTTCTTGTCGGCGAGTTCGCGAAAGACCAACGCCGCAATTCCGGGTGTATCGCGCAAATTTTCGCCGACCAGACATACGATGGCTTTGCGGCCTTCGTATTTTACGTCGGCCAGCTTGGCGAGGTCGGCAGCCAGTGCCGGGATCGCCTGATTGGAATCGACGGTCAGGGAAACGCTGACTTCGGAGGTCGAGACCACGTCGATGGAGACTTTGTGGCGGTCGAAGGCCTCGAAAATGGAGCGCAGGAATCCGTGGGCCAGCAGCATGCGGGGCGCGGCGACATTGACGATGGTGATGCGCTTTTTGGCGGCGATGGCTTTGAAGATGTTCTTGCCCTGCGGGGCGCGGGTGGTGATGCGCGTTCCTTCGCACGAAGGATTGCGCGAGTTCAGTACGTAGACGGGAATATTTTTCTGGATGGCCGGCAGCACCGTAGCGGGATGCAGCACTTTCGCGCCGAAGTATGCCAGTTCGGCGGCTTCGTCGAAGCTGATGACTTTGATCCGGCGCGCGTCGGGACAGATCCTGGGATCGGTGGTGAGGATGCCGTCAACGTCGGTCCAGATTTCGATCCGGTCCGCGCCCAGGCCTGCGCCGAAGATGGCGGCAGAAAAGTCCGAACCGCCTCGGCCGATGGTCGTCGTGATGCCAGCACGATTGGCGCCGATGAAGCCGCCCATGACCGGGACTTGTCCGGCCTGCAACAAGGGTTGGACCTTTTCCTGAAGCTTGGCGTTGGTGTCTTCGTATTGCGGAACCGCCTGCATGTAGGTGCTGTCAGTGACCAGGACGTCGCGGGAATCGACATGGGTTCCGTTGAGGCCGCGGGCGGCGAAGGCGGCGGCAACGATTTTGCTGGAAAGCATCTCGCCGAAGGCGGCGACGTGGTCGGTGGTGCGGGGCGTGATTTCGCCGACAGCAGAGATTCCTCGAAGGAGTTCGTCGAGGGCTTCGAAATCCGTGCCCAGGTCGGAGTGGAATTCGGTGAATCGCGCGGTGCCCAGCAGTTCACTGGCGGTGTTGTAGTGGCGTTCCTGCAGCGAACGGCAGAGTTTGAGGGCGGTTTTGCGCTCGCCTTCTCCGGCGGCGCGGGCCATGGTCAGCAGCGTGTCGGTGACCTTGGCCATGGCGCTGACCACGACGACGGGCTTCTGCGGCAGGCGGCCCTCAACGATGGAGGCGACGCGATCGATGGCTTTGGCGTCTTCGACGGATGTGCCGCCGAATTTCATGACGATCATCGGAGGAACTTCCTGTCGCGCTGCGGAAAGGCACGATGTTGCGAGGAACGGCGACCACAGGGGCTGAAGCCCACGCTGATTCCAGATGCCTTACGCGGCCCTGGAAGGGCCGCTCTTCCACAGGGATGCGCACGTTTGTAGTTCTTTCGCAACCTGCTAGATAGAGATGCGACAAGGAATGGCCCCGGATCGGACTCTCGACATACGAGCGCGGGACGCGCTCGCGACAGCCGCCGGGACCCTTCGACTTCGCTCTGGGCAGGCTCTGGCGCTATGTTTTCGGCGCCGCGGGGTTTCATCACTCGTGTTCCTTGCCTAAGTAGCCCTTGGCTTTTAGGAGTTCTGCGTTCAGGACGGCGGCGCCGGCGGCTCCGCGGATGGTGTTGTGCGAGAGGACAGTGAATTTCCAGTCGAGCACCCCGCAGGGGCGCAGGCGTCCGACGGCGGTGGTCATGCCGGCGCCCATGTCGACGTCGAAGCGAGGCTGCGGACGGTCGGGAGCTTCGAGATAGACGATGGGGCGATCGGGAGCGCTGGGCAACTTCAATTCCTGGGGCTCAGCACGATAGCTGTTCCAGGCAGAGATAATTTCCTGCGGCTTGGCTTTTTTCTTAAGGCGGATGGAGATTGATTCGGTGTGCCCGTCTTCGACGGCGACGCGGTTGCACTGCGCGCTCATGGCGAAGTCGCCAGGGATCACCTTGGATCCGTTGAGCTGTCCGAGAAGTTTCTTGGTCTCCTCTTCCATCTTTTCTTCTTCATTGCGGATGTAGGGAATCACATTGCCGAGGATGTCGAGCGAGGGAACCCCGGGATATCCCGCGCCACTGACGGCTTGCATGGTCACGGCCATCACGGTCTCGATGCCAAACTGCTGGTGGAGAGGCGCCAGAGCGATCACGAGGCCGATCGCCGAGCAGTTGGGATTGGTGACTACGTAACCGCCGGATTTCTTGCGCCAGGCTTGGGTGTCAATCAGCTTGATGTGGTCGCCGTTGACTTCAGGGATAACGAGCGGAACGTCTTCCTGCATGCGCAGCGCGCTCGAGTTTGAGACCACGGCGCACCCGGCGTCAGCGAAACGAGGCTCCATCTCGGCAGCGATGGAGGCGTCGAGGGCGGCGAAGATAATCTTCGGCGCGCCTTCGGGAGTGGCCGGGGAAACCGTCATCTTGGCGACAGCGGGCGGAATCGGGGTCTTGAGGCGCCAGCGCGCGGCCTCGGAATAGACCTTGCCTTCGGAACGGTCGGAAGCGGCCAGCCAGGCGACTTCGAACCAGGGATGGTGCTCCAGCATCTGGATGAATCTTTGTCCCACGACGCCGGTGGCGCCCAGAATACCAATAGGAATTTTGCGGTTCATATTGTCACAATCAGAATACTTGGAATTCTATAACAGTTGGGGGAGCGGATTCCTCCGTCCCTCGCATTCGCTCGGGGGTCGGAATGACAACCCACTAACAAGCCTCCGCCCGGCACTCGCTCAGGGGCGGAATGACAAGACCAGCTTCGAATGCAAGCATGGGAGTTCGCAAGTAGCGAAAGGAGAACCACTTTCGCTCGGCGGGGCACGGTCGCCTGGATCCGGTTAAGGCGAGGGCTGCGGTCACTGCAGGACTCTCTTCGATCTGCCGATAGGAGAAGCTGGAGGGATACATGCCCGAGCTACGCCAGAACTTCTTCACCAAGGAATGGGTCATCATTGCCACCGAACGGGCCAAGCGGCCCGAGGAGTTGGCCACGCATCGCGTGGTGCAGCCGATACCCGAGTTTGTTGAGAGCTGTCCATTTTGTCCCGGCAATGAGGACAAAACTCCGTCGGAGGTACTGCGCTATCCGGCGAATGGCAACCCCTGGGCAGTAAGGGTGATTCCCAACAAGTTCGCAGCGTTGTCGAGCGATGTGCAACCGACACGCAGCCTGCAGCACTTGCGGCGACGCATTGAAGGCTTCGGTTTTCACGAAGTGATCATCGACAGCCCGGACCACTCCCGGTACATGGGACTGTTGTCCGACGCGCATGTTGCCAGCATTCTGCGGGTTTATAAAGAGCGCTACAACGCGCTGAGCCTGGACCATCGCGTGAACCACATTACGATTTTCAAGAACCACGGAACGGATGCCGGGGCGAGCCTGCAGCATCCGCACTCGCAGTTGATTGCGACGCCGGTGATTCCGAGCCAGGTGCGGCACCGTTTGTTCGAAGCCCTGCGCCACTACGACGACGCCGGGGAATGCATGTTCTGCCACATGGTGGAACGGGAGGTGGAAGACCAGACGCGGGTGGTGTTGAAGAGCGAGCGTTTCGTGGCGATGGAAGTGTTTGCGTCGGCCACACCGTTTGCCACGCACATTTTCCCACTGCGGCACATGGCCAGCTTCGGTGACATTTCGGAGATGGAAGTGGTCGATCTGGCGCGCGTTCTGCGGACCTTGCTGGCGAAGATTTACGTCGGGCTGGAGAATCCTGATTTGAACTTCACCGTGCGCAGCGGCCCGGCGGAATATGCGGCGGCGCGGCACTTTCACTGGTATGTGAGCGTGATTCCGCGGCTTACGCGGGTGGCGGGATTTGAGTTGGGCTCGGGGATGTTCATCAATACGGTTCTGCCCGAGGCCGCGGCGGAGTTTTTGCGCAAGGTGGCGGTGGAGAAGGTGGCGGGAGCTGGGACGGGACAGTAGTTGTTGGAAGAACGCCGCAGGGCTTTTCGGGCTTTGCGGCTTTTTTTTTCGCCCCTCTGGGGCTTGCTGATTATCTGCATAGGCACCCACGGCTTGCGTTGTGGGCTGCATTCTTTCGCCGCCCTTCAGTTCCGCTCAGGGCAGGCTTTCGCGGCTTGGGTTCCTAGGGACGGTGTGTCTCTTGGCCACGGAAGGGAATTTCTGTGAGGGGCCCGAACTTTCTCTTTTCGGCATAGAGGCGCCAGCGTCGGAAAACGATGCGCAGGCTGGCCATCACGGGGATAGACAGGTAGATGCCGAGGATGCCCGCGACTTCGCCTCCGGCCATCACGCCGAAGATCGCGGCCAGGGGATGCAGTTCCATGCTCTCGCCCATGATGCGGGGAGATGAGACGTAGTCCTGGACCAATCGCCAGACCCCGAGAAAAATGATCAGAATCAGCCAGTGTTTGTAGCTCATCAGCAGAGCCACGGTCACGATGACTAGGGCACCGGCCAGCGGGCCGACCACGGGAACAAACTCCAGTACTCCACCGAGAGTTCCCAGAACCAGCCAGTAGTCAACCCCCATGATCCCGAGGAAGGCGGAGTACATCACCAAGGTCAGCGCGGCCAGGGTCAGTTGGGCGCGAATGAAGTGGGCCAGCATCTGGTTGAGATCGTTGAGCACGTTTTCCAGAAACTCGCGCTGGGGCCGCGACTGGATGGTGGAGAGCAAGAAGTCGCTGAAGGCGCGGCCATCCTTCAAGAAGAAGATGGACAAAAGCGGCACTACAAAAAATAGCCAAGCTTGCTTGGCGACGTCAGCTACGCGCAGACCAATGCGCTGTGCCAGTTGGGTAATGTCCTCGCTATGGGCGACCAGGAACGACTGCACCAGTTTAGTGGACTTCTCGTTCCAGCCGTGGTCTTTGCCGAGTTGCTCCGCGATTTGACCGGAACTCAGTTGGGTCAGCAGGGCGGGAAGAGACTGCCCCAGTTTCCCGCCTTCCCGCGTCACCTTCGGACCCACCACCACAAAAAACACCACGACGAGCACGAGGAGTAGAAAGTAGATTACGGCGATGGCCTGCCCGCGCCCGCGTAGCACTCTTTCCAGGTGATTCACCAGCGGGCTCATCAGGTAGGCAAAGAAGATGGCGAACAGGAAGGCAATCAGCGTAGCCCGGGCGACGTAGAGAAACCCCAGCGCCAGCGCAAACAGCAGCACCGTGACCAGAGCCCGCGCCGTTCGTGAGTCAGTCAGCAGCAATAAGTTTTCCAGGGCGATCTCGATTCTGCCGCCGGGCAGGCGCAGCCTTAGTCCCGGACTACCTCGGTGTTATCGGCAGGAATCGACACCTTCATAAGCTTGAAGTGGTCTTGATCGTCCACCCACAGAGCCCACTGATAGTTTTCTCCGCTCAGGTTCAGGCGAAGCAGTTCGCGCTCGGCGCCGCGGATCGTGACTTTCTCCTTCCCAACGAGTTCCATGCGGACGCTCATCGAAGTGCGGTCCTGAGGCACGAGCGCGCCGAAGTCCGCCGGTTCGCAATGGCGATGGTTATTCTCGTCTTTGCAGGGCGCGACCGCGAGATATTTCCATGCCAACACTTCCCGGTGCACGAAAAAGTTATTGTCGAGGATCGGGGAACTGCTGGGCAACAGGAAGGCCTGCTCCGCGGGCTTCGTGGCTGCGGAGGTGACGATCTTCTCCTTCAGGAAATCGTTGTCGGGAAAGACGGAGAGAGCACCACCCGAGGACTGGCTCCATTCGTAGCGCAGTAATTCGCCATTCGCAGTCATTTCCAAATCCGATTTCTGACTGGTGGAATCGGCGCCACCCGTTTCCTTGAGCTGTGATCTGACGATACTGTTGCCATTTTGCTGATCGATGTGGAAGGTCTCGGTGGCGACGCGCTGGCCTTTGATGAATATGCCGAACGACCCGGAGTCGACCGTCTGATTGGCCGGGGCTTTGGCTTTGTCTTTCTTGTCGGCCGCATGCGCGCCGGCGAAAGCCGAAAGGGAAGAAGCCAGGATGAGTGCTATCGCACGGCGCATTGAGGTTTCAAACGTCACTCGACTTCTCCTTGTTCGGTGCGTAGCGCGATTTTCTTCAGCTTCAGCGCCTTCGTAATTTCGACCGCAATCGCTTCCACCGCGCGGCCGCCAGTCTGAATCTTGAGCGATGCCTTGGAGTAGATGCGACGCCGAGTCTCATAGAGCCTGCGAAACTGCTCCATACTGCGAAGCAATGGCCGCTCTGCCCCGGTTTCGCTCGCCTGCGCCCTGCAGCGCTGCCACAACTCTTCGACCGGAGCGTCCAGAAAGACCGTGGACACGGCGGCGGCCCTCAGCAGTGCAGCGTTTTCGTCCTGTACAAAAGCGCCGCCGCCCAAGGCCACGACTCTGGCACATCCTCCCCGAAGTTCCTGGAGCACGTGCTGCAGGGCAGCGTGCTCGGCGCGCCGAAACTCGGATTCTCCGGCATCGCGGAAAAGCTCTGCCACGGTGCGCCCGGCGCGTGCCTCAATGCGATCGTCGAGATCTTCAAAGAGCCAATTCAGCCGCTGCCCGAGGGCACGGCCTACGCTGCTTTTCCCGGCTCCCATGAAGCCGACTAGAAAAACAGAGTTGCACGGAAGACCGGAGGCCATCGCAGTCGCCCGTTTGGGCCGCACGCGTGTACGTGGCCTCGGTTTCACGGTTTTGCCACGAGCCTTCGTCAAGAGTCGGCAACTAGCTTCTAGCCGCCGCTGATTTGGCTGGAAGCCAAGAGCTAGAAACTCGATTCACAATTATTTAGAGGTGCGTTTTCTGAGGTGGATTTTACCACTGAAGCTGCGCAGCACCACGGTCGATGACACCGCGGCCCGGCCCATGGTACCCCAAAAGGCACTTCCCTCTTTAACGACGAACCAGGTGTGCGTTTTGGGTTGAAGAGGAATATCGTCATGCACTTCACCGCGCACCGAGCGGGCGCTTACATCGGCGGAGGTGGAATCCGGCACGATGGCTTCAATGTCGCCACTATGGCTGGTAAGGCGGTATTCGCCGCGGTCGCCAAAGTCGCCGGTGTAGCTGATGCTGCCGCTGGTGGAAATCACCTGCACCAGAGGGCCGGTGACGCCATTGAGGGTAACTTCACCGCTCAAGGAATCGATTTCCACATGGCCGTCCTGCACGTTGGTGAGAGTCACAGGGCCATTCAAGGTTTTTACATGCACGTGGCCACCGGTGATGTCGCGGATTTCCACGGTTGCGGCAGCGCCTTCCAGAGTTACGTCGCCGTGGAGCTTTTCGGCGCGCAAGGGGCCGGTGCTGGAGCGTAGCGTGATGCTGGCGTCGGCGGGCACCAGGACTTCGTAGTCCACGCGTCCGGATTGGGCATCTGCGCCCGGCAGCAGATGGGACTGGATCTCGACTCGATTACCAACCATGCTGTTATCGACTTCGACTTTGTCGGAAGACAGCACGGCATTGATCACGACGAAGTTGCCCGTCGACGGTTTGACCGAGATCGAGCCGTAGGGATTGTTGACGGAGACTCCGGCCTTGGGCCCGACGTTGAAGCGATATTCCTTGTGGGTCTCGGCGGCCTGGGTCTCGGCGACCAGCGTCCCGGCCAGCATCGCGCCGATCACTGCAAGTTGGATTGTGCGCCCGCTCATATGATTCCTCGAATGACCCGGTCGGTCCGCGCAGCGCCAGGGCTGGCGGCCCGAGAATTGCCTACTCTACGGCAAAGAACGATCCATCGCCAAGTCGAAAAGCATGGCCTTTTCCTGATAAGCCTCCATCAGCGAGCGGCGAGCCTCCTCGTCGTTCGGGTTGGCGGCGACTACGCTTTTCGCGTCCTGAATGTACTCGTTGACGTGGCGGAGGTCGTCTGTGTACTGAGCCTGTGCGGAAGGCGACAGCTGGGCTACTTCCTGCAACAGGTCGTCGTCGTTCAGGCCAGCAAGGGCCTGATCTGAAACGCCAGCAGCCGGTGCGGGATTGCTCGAGAGTTGCTGGGACCCGGACTGCTGGTGAACATAAACGCCCACTGCGATCAGCAGCACTGCAGCCGCCGGGACCAGCCAGCGCGCGAATGCCCAGCGGCTGCCGAGCGAAGGCAGAAGGGAACGGCTCGCCCGTTGAGGGCGAATGACTCCCTCTTGCCGCAAGGCAATCTCGATGGAATTCCAAACGCGGGGACTGGGTTCCTCCGCAT
>OBLW0100002878.1_pt1 | contig 13755 bp, 3 predicted proteins | sample 1520161 | NCBI WGS metagenome assembly OBLW01 (sample SAMEA3539309, study PRJEB22396) | soil metagenome | biome: tundra; feature: field; material: soil | place: USA | collected 2010-05 | depth 0.15 m
CTTCCGATCTAACGGTTTCGGTGGCCACCAACCTGTCACCCCAAGTCCAGCGCGATACCAACAGCAACCCCACCCTGGGCTTTCATTACGACCCGTTGGATTACATTGTGGATAAATGGACCATCACCAATGCCACCTTGACGGTGACCAACGGCACGGCTATTGCCGGCTATAACGAGCCGGGCATCCAGCTCCAGAAGGGCAGCGCCATCGTCTCCACCGGCACGCCGCTGGCGCCGAACTGGTTCGTCAGGTATCAATCCGTGCAGGAGCAAGCCGTTTCATTAGGCGGCACGAATATTGTCACGGGGCAGACTGTCAGTTCGCCGGGAGGCGCATCGGCGGTGTTTAAGTTTTCCAAGTTCACGTGTCCGGCGCTAGGTGGTTATCATCTTTATAATGCGGGCACGACCACCTATAGCAATTTGACCGTCAAGAACTGTGAATTCTGGGGCGGCCAGAATTTTCTCACCGGCACGACCAACACGACGGCGACGCTCATCAACAACCTGTTTTACCGCTCCAGCATCACTGCTGCGGCCACCAACTTGACATCCGTTCTCGCTTTTACGAATAACCTGGTGTTTGGCACCACGGTTAACCTGCTGCAACCGACAAATTCGGCTTGGTATGCCTTTAACAACGATTTTGATAGCTGCACGATCACCAATTCGACGTTAACCAACGGGTATAACGGCTATCTGAATTATGTCGGACGACTCAATCCAACGAACGTCAACGATTTGACCCAAAGTGCCACCCTGGGTTTCCAAACCGGTCCGCTGGGGATTTTTTATCAACCCACCAGCAGTCCGTTGATCGACAGGGGTAACACGACTGCCAATCTGCTTGGCTTGTATCAATTCACGACACAGACCAGCCAAGTGAAAGAAACCAATTCAATTGTGGACATTGGCTATCATTACGTTGCAACTGATACCAGTGGCAATCCGCTTGATATCAATGGCGATGGCATCCCGGATTACCTTGAGGATGCCAATGGCAATGGCTTGGATGATTCCGGGGAAACCCCGTGGAACCTTGGAATTGTGGTGCAACCACAAAGCACCAATGTGGTTCAGGGACTGAATGTCACCTTTTCAGTCGTGCCCAGTGGGATTGGTCCGTTCACATATCAGTGGTTGTCCAACGCCGTAACCATTTCCTGGGCCACCAGTTCCAATTACACCAAGCAGGTGGTGCAAACAATTGATGCCGCAAATTATTCCGTCATCGTCAGTAATACGACTGCCGGGATCACCAGTTCCATCGCCGTCCTGTCGGTGACCATTCCGCCGATGATCACCGGTTCACCAACCAATCAAACAGTTGTGCAAGGAGCTAACGTGAGCTTCAGTGTGATCGCAAGCGGCAACTATCTAATCTATCAATGGTTCACCAACGGTGTCCAGCTTTACAATGGCACGCGAATTGCGGGGGCGACCGCCAGCACGCTCACCATATCCAGTGTCGCTCTCTCGGACGCAGCCAATTATACCGTGGTCATCACGAATTTGTTTGGAAGCGTGACCAGTTCTCCTGCCGTGCTGGCGGTGATCATCAGCCCGGTCATTTCGTCCTCGCCCACCAACACGACGGCGATCCAGTCGGACGATGTCACGCTCAGCGTGACTGCCACCAACGCCACCTATTACCAATGGTGGCTGACAAACACAATTGTAACGAACGCCATTTCAGGCGCGACTACATCAACCTACACCAAGTTGGTGGTCCAAACCAACGACACCGGACATTATTCCGTAGTCATGACGAACCTTGCCGGCAGCACCAATGCTCACGCGGACCTGACCGTGCAGGTGCCACCGTGGATTTTTCCGCAGCCAAGCAATGTGGTTACCAATCAAGGCAGCAATGCCACGTTCAGCGTCACGGCCACCGGCACCACCAATCTGATCTATCAGTGGTTCAAATTTGGTACAAATTCAATCGCTGGGGCCACCAATGCCACCCTGACGCTCTCCAACGTGCAACCGACATCGGCGGCAGGCTATTCCGTGCTCGTGACCAATATTGCCGGCACCAACTTCAGCGCGTGGGCTTGGCTGTCGGTGAATCTGACGGCCGGCGGCACGACTAATGGCTGGGGAAGCGGCACCAATGCTCCATCAGTGGTTCCCAGCGTGTCCATGATTTCACCGACAAATAGTTCCCCGACCAACGCGGCGGTCTATCTTTACGGTCCGGCGATCTCCATCCGGGCTCTTGCCTCCAGCACGAACAGCTACATAACGAATGTCGCTTTTTATTTTGCAGGTACAAACTACGGGACCAATTTCGTGGCCGCAGGAAAGGCAGTGCCGGGCGCGAACGGAAAATTTGCGCTCGCCTGGACAAATGCTTTGCCGGGTACCAACATACTCAAGGCGCGGGCGTGGGATTCCAATGGCCAGACCAATGATTCGAGCCTGGTGTACGTCATCATGGACAAGGCACCGCAGGTCATCACGGTACCCGCCAGCATCAGCCTCGTCTGGGAAGGCTATAATACCAATGTCTGGTTCACGAACACGATAACTGATGACGGGCTGCCGTATGGAATAACCAATATTTCCTGGAATCTGCCCTCGGGCGTGACCACGTCGAATTATTATACCTATACCCCGACCAACATCATTGCCGTCACCACGGCCACATTCACCAACTCCGGGTCGTACCAGTTGCAATTGAACGCCTCCGACGGTTTTACCAATTCTTCCAGCGTCTGCACTGTCACGAACAAGCACCGTCCGATCGTTTATTTCAATTCACCGACGAACAATTCGGCGTTTTTGACCGGTTCTCCATTGGTGTTAACTGTGACCTCATACGATCCGGACGGATCCGTCAGTAATGTGAAATTCTACACCGGAACCAATTTTGCGACCCTCGGTACTGGTATCCAGAGCATAAACAATACCTACACCTACCTCTGGTCGAGTCCGCCGCTGTGGACAAATATCCTCAATGCCGTGGCCACGGACAATGACGGCTTGACTTATACATCGACCGTCAGCGTCGCAATCCTGCCGCCATTGGCCGTTCAATTCATATCGCCATCGAACGCCCAGTTGTTTGCCGTTTCCCCAACAGACGTCTTGTTGTCCGTGCTTCCAGTCAGTTACATCGGAGCGACGATAACCAGCGTCGTGTTTAGCAACCAGACTCAATCTATAAATCTGGGATCAGGAATTCTCGCAACCAATTTTACATATCAGGCCCTGTGGCAGGTGGTCACAAACGGGACTTATACGTTGACGGTCACAGCACGGGACAACGCGGGCAATGTTACCAACAATACCGTGTCCATCACGGTCAACGCGATGCCGGTGGTAAATATCTCTGCACCGACCAACTTGCAGGCATTCATAGCAATAACCAACGTGCCGATCACGGTCGTCGCCAGCGACAGCGATGGCAAAATCACCAACGTGCAATTTTACGCCTATGGTCTCAATTCCACCAACAGCTTGGGAAGCATTGCGACTTCAAGCAGTAATGTTACTTGCAACCTGACGTGGAGCAACCGTGCCGCCGGATATTATCCGATTGTTGCGGTCGCTACTGACGATCGCGGGGCAACGAACGTGTCGGCCATAAAAGTGTTCGAAGTTAATCCGACCAACCCGCCGCCAACCGTGGCGATTACCTGGCCGACGAACAATGCCGCGTTTGCGAACGGCTCCGACATCACGATCACGGCCACCTCGACGAATTGGCCGGCGACGGTGACCAATGTGGAATTCTTTGTCAATGGCCAGAGCATCGGCACCGATCCGGCAACGCCCTTCAGCGTTTCCAAGTGCTGCTGGGAACCGGGTACATACGTGATCCAGGCGAAAGCGACCGATACTCTAGGCGCATGGAGCGTTTCCTCACCCATCACCAACACCATCGTCACAGATTTGCCAATGGGAGTGGGATTCTGGGATCCCACGTTCCACTTTCCTGCAAAGGATTCATGCGGGAATGATTATAGTACTGGATATTTGCCTCCTTACTTGCCCGGCCTGCCACAACAAATTGCCATACATGGTTCTGAAGTTTATATAGCAGCGTATCACTCTTTGTTCATGTTGAACGGAACTAATTGGCTTCATTGGAGCAGTGATTTCGAGAATCCTGCTGATGGCACAAACTGCGATTGGAATTATCCACTCAATCTCACTACTGGTGTTGCAGTTGATAATTCTGGTTTTTATGTTTCGGGCTTTATCGGTGCAGCTGGATCGGTTCAGACTTGGAATGGCATCAACTGGACAAATCTGGGCGGTGACTTTGAGATGTCTGATTCCCCCTTATACCTCGGAATTGCCACAGATTATTCTGAACAACTTAAGTTGAGTATTTTCGCCTCCGACCTTTATGTTTACGGGGATTTCACCAACATTATTGGAGCGACAAATCTCCAATATATTGCAAAATGGAATAAAACCACATCGGCTTGGCAGCAGGTTGGCGACATCTTGAACGGCCCGGTTTACGCAATGACAAGCCTGAACGGAAATCTCGTCATCGGAGGTTCATTCACTAATGCCAGCGGAAATTCCAACGCGAATTACGTCGCGATAATGATGGGAGGAACTTGGACCAACCTCGGGACCGGCGTCAATGGAGACAACGACACTAATTATTTTGACATTGGAAATGTCACTGCACCTGTTGTCTTGAGTCTGGCCGTCTGTGACACCAACCTTTACGTTGGCGGTGACTTTACCGTGGCAGGTGACCAGACAAATGCCAACAGCATCGCCCTGTGGGATGGATTAAGGTGGAAGGCGATTGGCGATGGTTTGATCGCAAGTGACTATTCAGGATACTCAATTGATCCGATTGTCTTTAGCATTTCAGCGCATGGCAGCACAGTTTATGCAGCAGGTACATTTCCTGGCGCTTCAAATGGTATCGGCGATGACAGTGTCGCATGGTCTGTTGCCAAAGCCACTTGGAGCGAGGATTCACAAAAATGGACATGGAATGATCTCGATTTCGGGGTTTATACTGGTGATTTGGAACCGGGATCAGTCCACGCTACCGCAATTTTGCCTGGTGCGTCACCTGGCGCATATGATTTGTTTGTGGGCGGAAACTTTTCTGACAACGGCGGTGCCGCAACTAATTTTTCCATACCTTCTGGTTCTGCTGGCCGGCTTATCCGCTGGCGTACGGGCTATCCGCTACCACAGGGGCCACCGACCGTTACCATGACGTACCCCTTTACATCTATCATCCTTACCAATCCACCTGAGCCAATCAATCTGGCGGGTCTTGCGGTTTCAGGCAGCACAAATATCCAGTTCGCTAACTTCTATACGAACGGAGCGGTTGTCGGTAGCCAGACATTTCCAGGCTCAGGTAGCACCTATGTTTTCACCAATGCGTGGTTTTCACCAACACAGGGTGTCTTTGTGGTATCAGCCATTGCCCAGGATGCCGGCGGATTCATCGGGACATCAAAGCCTCTCGTTATTAGCATCAAAAGTACCAACAGCGCAATCCTAGCGATTGATGACAAATACACGATTCCAGCGGGAAGCCCGGCAGTCACCCTACCGGTATTAACCAATGACAATTCCACGAACGGTCTCAAAATCAGTCAGGTTACCAAGGTTCAAAATAACCTCGGGACCGTCACGATCAGCCATGACAGCTCGTATTTGATCTACCTCCCTTTTCCGAACATTTACGGCACGGACATTTTCTATTATTCAGTTACCAATTTCTCCGGTGGACAGGATTCCGCCTCGGTGACGGTAAACATCCTTGCCGCGCCACAGGTTTCCATCACGGCTCCGTTCGACCAAACTAGAATTCCCGCTCCGATTTCTCCTCTGAACATCGCGGGCACGGCTTTTGCCCTGGGTGATAGCAATTCAGTCACCAATATCAATCTGTTCACCATCTCCGCGAGCGGCGTCACCTCCACGAATCAGGTTCCCATAAACGGCGGATTCAGTTTCAATTGGACCAACGGCACGCCGGGCTGGTATACCTTCGTTGCCGTGGCTTCGGATGTCCTGGGCATCACAAACACCTCCGCCCCGGTGACGATTGCGCTGTATAACTCCAATGCGCCGGTTCACACAATCACAGCCACCATCACCAATCTCATCCCGACCGGGAATTCTAACGACGGCTTCAGCGACCAAATTGATCCGGTAATCACCACCGGCATTTTTGATTTGAAAGGACGGGCGGCAGATTCGACCGCCACCAATGCGGTCGCCTACAAGGTGATGTTGTATCAGCCCAGTTCCGGTGTGACGACTGGCACGGCAAATCTGAATCAACAGGCGGCAATTTACGCCCAGTCTCCGCCCTATGCCGACGTGACGCCTGGAACTCTGAATGCCCAAGGGTACCACCTTGGCGGGGATGCCAGCGGTGATCTGGGATCGCTCAACCTTTCGGGTGTTCCGAATGGCGTCTACGAACTGGTGCTGCAAGTGCGCGGAGGCGCCGATGTGACCAACACGCTCGTGGAGATACAGCTCAGTTCGCAGCTCAAGATCGGCCAGTTCAGTTTCAGCGAACAGGATTTGATCCTCCCGGTGAACGGTATCCCGCTCACCATTACGCGCACCTACAACTCCATGAATCCAATCAACGCGGATTTTGGCTATAACTGGTCGTTTGCACTCAACAGCATGAACGTGCAGTTGGATGACCAAAGGGAATTAGTGACGCTCGGCACGGATAGCACACCATGGTCGGATGACAGTACTTACGGCAGCGGCCTGCCGCCGGCTGTCAGCATCCGTTCCGGCGGCGGTTGGGATGTGACCCTTACTTTGCCCGATGGACGGCGCATGACGTTTGCCTTCAACCCACGTTATAGCGGTGATGGCAACGGAAATATCTATGCGCAATGGCAGGCGCCGCCGGGTGTCGTTGGAATAACTCTGACGCCGTGGGTTCTCAATTCGGATTTGATCACCTCCGTTGGCGGGCTGCGCTGGGCCGACACAGGATCAGATTTTGCGTCTCCGATTCAGAATCAGGATTTTCCCGGTTGGATTCTGACGACACCGGATCAAACGCAATATTTCATCACACGTGGAACCGCCACCAATGTGGTGTTCCAGGATCCAAATAATCCCGCTAGCTACATAAGCGCCCGGGCTTATGGCCCGCCCGCACTGACAAAAATCGTCGAGCGTTCCAAAGATGTCATTTTGATCAACCCGAACAGTATTCAGTTTTTGGCCGGTGGCACGAATCTTACCCGCACGGCCACGTTTGTCCGCGATGCGCAAGGGCGTATCACCGCCGTGTACGACCCCAACGGCACCAATGGGCCGGCAGCAGTGCAATACGCTTACAATCAAGACACCGGCAATCTGATCCAGGTGCTCAAGCTGGTGGATCGCAACGCCGGCACATACACCACGAACTTGTACGATTACAACAATCCCGATTTCCCGCACTTCATCACCTCCATCGAAAATGGCGATGGCGTGCCGGTGGCCCGGAATTTCTATGATAACAGCGGCAAATTGACGGCGGTGGAAGATGCCGATGGCAACCTGACGCAATTTATCCACAACCTGAACAACAACATGGAGGTGGTCATTGACCGGCTCGGTCACACAAACACTTACATTTACGATGCCTTTGGCAACGTGATAGCCCAGACCAATGCGCTTGGGCAGGTGACAACCATGGCCTATGACGCCAGCAACAACAAAACCAATCAGGTCACCTATCTCAATGGCCAGCCCTATGCCACCAACAGCTATCTTTATGACACCAATCTCAACGTGATGCTCTCCTCAACCGATCCCTTGGGCCACACCAGCACATTTGCGTACGATACACTTGGTGATTTGATCAACAGCATTGACGCCAATAACAATTCAACGACCAACATTTACGATGGCACCGGCAATCTCACCAGCACCGTTGATGCGCTGGGCAATCCCACGCTGAATTTCTACAGCGGCAGTTATTTACTTGGCTCGAAAGACGCCATCGGCACGCTCACAACAAATTCCTACGATAATCTGGGAAACTTGACGGGTACTGCCACATTCGCCGCCATTGGCGGGACGATTCTCAGCAGCAACAGCTTTGCTTACGATCTCAATGGCAACCGCACCAACTCGACGGTGTGGCGCAGGGTCAACAACGCGTGGACGAAGGCAGTCACGGCCTACATTTACGATGCACAAAATCGAGTGACGCAGACGATTGATCCCGATGGCGGGACGAACACGGTGGTTTATAATAACACCGGCAAACAGCAGGCCACGATTGACAAGCTGGGCCACACAACCAGCTACACCTACGACATGCAGAGCCGGCTCATTCGGACGACCTATCCTGATTTGACAAACGAGACATCCGTCTATGACGCCGCTGGCAATCGCACTTACAGCGTGGATCGCGCCGGCAGAACCAACTCCTATGTTTTTGATGCCTTGAATCGTTTGACGCAGACGATTTACGCGGACAACACGACCAACATGACAATTTATGACGATGTTGGTCGCGTGAAATTCACCATTGACGCTCGCGGGGTAACGAACTCCTTCGGTTACGATGTTGCGGGCAGGCGTTTGTCAGTGACCAATGCTCTAGGCGTCGCTAGCATTACAAATGTTTCTAGCTACAGTTACGATGCCAACGGCAATCAAATTACGTTCAAGGACGCAAACAACCATACGACGACGAATGTGTTCGATGCGTTGAACCGGCAGGTGCAGGTAAATTATCCTAATGGGACAAAATCGAGCTCGATCTATGATCCGGATGGCCGTCGCATTGCCAGCGTGGACCAGGCGAACATAACCAATTGGTTCGGCTACGACGGTGAGGGGCGATTGACTTCAGTGACAGATGCCCTTAACCAAATCACGCGTTATCAATACGACGAAGCCGGAAATGAGACGGCACAAATTGACGCCCTGAATCGCACAAACACATTTGTTTATGATTCAATGGGACGGCGCATCCAGCACCTCATGCCGGGCAATCAAGCAGAAAGCTTCGGTTACGATTATGCTGGAAATCTGATCCTTAACACAAACTTTAACGGGACGACTATTACCAATCAATATGATGTGATGAATCGTTTATCGAACCAGACATCAATTAGTGGCTATCGTGTCAGCTTCACCTACACATTGACGGGACAGCGGCAAAGTATGATCGACACTAGTGGGACGAATAATTACTCGTATGACAATCGCGACCGGCTGCAACTTAAGACGGTGAGTTGGGTTGGTGGCCCGGTGATTTCGTTGAATTACCGCTATGATTCCAATGGCAACTTGACAAATCTCTGGTCGAGTCCAACCATTGGGGTGACGAATGTCTATCAGTATGATGCGCTGAATCGGCTCACCAATGTGCTGGCCAATGGCAGCGCGGCTGCGGGCTATGCCTTCGACAACGTGGGCAGCCTGCAGGCGTTGCGTTACGGCAATGGAGTCACGAACCTTTATCAATATGATTTGCTCAATCGGCTCACAAATCTGGTTTGGAAGACTAATGGGATCGTTATTTCCAGTTTTGCCTACACGTTGGGAGTGACCGGCAACCGGACCGTGCTGGTGGAAACGAACAACGGCGTTAATCGCAATTACGCCTGGAATTATGATGTCCTGCATCGGCTTACCAATGAAACCTTAAGCCTGACTGCGCCGACGGGGACGCTGGGCTATGGTTACGATGCGGTTGGCAATCGCACCAACCGGACAGGAACGTTGGGAACTCTGGGAACGCAAAATCCCGCTTACAATACGAACGACTGGCTCAAAACCGATGCTTACGACAACAATGGCAACATCCTCTGGAGCACAAATGGTACCGCACAAGGGCCATACAATTATGACGCGGAAAACCAACTAACGAATTACAATAACATCTATTTGACCTATAATGGTGATGGGTTCCGAGTTAAAAAGACGATTGGAACAACGACCAATTACTACCTTTTAGATGACCTTAATCCGAGCGGCTATGTTCAGGTGTTGGAAGAATGGACATCGACCGGCACGCCAAGTCTCAGCAAGGTTTACAATTACGGTCTGAGCCTGATTAGTCAGCGAGTGCCCAGTACCAGCACGAACTACTTTGTTTACGATGGGCATGGCTCGACACGGATTCTGACTGACAATGGCGGAAACGTAGCCAACGCGTTTGTTTACGATGCTTATGGAACCCTGATTGCGTCCAATACCGCGCCGCAGACCGTTTATCTTTATTGCTGTCAACAATTTGACGCTGGCTTGGGGTTTTATCTTAATCGCGCACGTTACCTCAACCCAAATACCGGTCGGTTCTGGACGGTGGATTCTTATCAAGGCGACAATGAGGACCCGATAAGCTTGCACAAGTACCTCTATGCGCAGGATAATCCCGTGGATGGAACCGATCCTAGCGGACATGATGATCTTATTGAGCTGTCCGCTGCTGAAGACATAAACGCAGGACTCGATTCAATAGGGGCGAAGACAGAGCAAGCTGCCGCGAGGAAATTTATTAGTGCAAAGGCATTCGACTTCGATCTTGGTTTCCAATGGGGTGCCGGCAGTGGTGGATGGGGACCACATTCATTTCTTTATGTTCCTAACAAGTTAACAAAATACGGATTCAAATATGATATTAATAGCGACGGTGATTTAATTGTGCGTGAGAGGTCGGAAAATCAAGTTGTGAGCCAAGCTTGGTTCGGCAAACTATTTAAACTAGCAGACTTCTCATTCCCGCAATATCTTGAATGGACTTCGACGGCTTGGATTGTTGCTGATGGTGAGCGGGCTGAAACTGAACTGCTGACACCGCAAGTCCTACAAACTCAACTGGGCTTCTCATACACTTTCTTGCCAGGCACGATAAATTGTTTCAAGTGGACGCTATATGCTGGTATCGAAGGTGTAGTTATTTCTCACATTGGCAAATAATTATTAACAAATATATATATGAAGTCTGAAACATTTCAAACACTAGATCAACATGTTCGTGCATTAGAGCAGCTCTCTCCAAACGCAGGAGGGAATGTCAGAATATCGCAAGGGCCTGACAAAGGGTTAATAGTCATTGATGGAGATCGCATAGCATTAATTCGTCTTTCGGTTGCTCTCTTGAGATACGCGATTGATGCCCGCTTTAAGGAGGGTCATTCTAAGGTTGAGGCGAAGTCCATGGAAGACTTTTTTATTCCTCCATCAAAGATACGGGATTTGTTTATGCAAATTGATGAAACACCGCCGGAAAGACAAAAGACTGCATCAAGACCGCCATCTTTGACAAAGCTCGTGAGTCGCGCGTTGTCCCCAAAACCAAGGGAGTGAATTGCCATTTAGATGATGGACGCTGTTCTCCTTGCCGGAGCGAGGGGCGGACGTAACACTGACCATTTTTAGATGGCACGCCTGACCTTTAACGTAAGCTTCATTTTATTCGGTTGAGTTTTCCACAGCAAAAAGGGCCGATTCGGTGTTATTATTCTAATTAGATGTTGAACAATTTTAGACTGGCACATTGACAAGAAGATCAGCTTGGTTTTTGGCGAGCCAGATGAAAATTAGTGCTTCCACTCTGTCAGAAGCACCGCTATAGTTTACGTGCTAAATGACAACCGTCAGTCGCTGGATAAATGATACGACCGAAAGCAAATGGTTTGTATTTGCAAGTGGCATCGCATCGATTGTCTCGTTTTATTTCGACCTTCGGCAAGAATTCAAGAGTCTGCCTATAAATTTATCTTTGGCATTCTCCATCACCGCTTTTGGTGCTGCCGCAATCTATTCAATCCGTGTCCGCGAGAAGCTGCTTGCCCATCAACGCAGCGTCCGCTTCATCCACGATATCAATCACGAGTATCGTAATATTCTTAGCGAAACTTTTGGGACTGCACTGCAAGATTCAGAACCGATAAATTCAATGTTGGTGACACGCGAACGTGAAATCATTGAAACGGTTTGTCATAGAATTGCATTAATCTACAGCGGCCTCATTTCGCGGCCTTGCACCGTGACTGTTAAAATTATAACAAAGGATGATAACGAAAGCGTGTTTTGTCACACCTATGCCCGAAGCGAACCTAAAAGCAGACGTGATCGTGTGTTGGAGTCCTTTGCTGTCGGCAATGGTGAAAATACCGCGTTTGATACGGCGCTCCAGGCTGCTGCTAATGGAATCTCCAATTTTTTCTCCGGTGATTTGCTTAAAATGAGGGGGCAAAATCGATATCGCAACCGGCGTGACAACTTCGTGAAATACTACAAGAGTGCGATTGTCGTTCCGATTCGATCTCAAACAAATCAGCAGGGGGGCTCCAATAATCGGGGATTCCTTTGCGTTGACACACTCTCGACTAATTGCCTGAATGAAGGCTATCACGTTGAGCTTCTCGCCGCATTTGCTGATCAAATGTATAACTTTTTAAGTTTAATGCGGGGGACATATCGTCTTCCGTCAACCCCAATCCAAAAGGAATAAAATAATGAATACTAAAGAAAAATTAGTCATTAACATATCGGACTTCGACAACCGATGGAATAAGGTAGCAATTGAAATAGCAAGAGAGCATCTTAATCCAAGCACACTTGTTAAACCAAAGGAGAAATCATTTGACGACCGAAGCCGTTGCCATGAGTTGCCGGCCAATGGTTCAAAATGATTTATTTTTCCTACCGTTTCACAGCCACCAAAAACTGGTGGCTTTTTGTTTTCCATTCTTTGCCGAGATTAACCTCTAATCCACTGGTTGCACGATGTCCTTTTGCACCACTTACTGCTGGGAAGTCAAACATCGTTTGTGATGATAGAGAAAGGCCATGAAATTAGAAACGGACTTGCTTTTTTATCTGTTGTTTTTTGTTTCCTGATGACAGATTCGGAAACGAATGATCGAAGCCAAAAAACTTCACCAAAACTTCAAATTGTTGTTCATTAGGTTGGCCGGTGCCGGCTTCCCAAGCCAGAACCACATTTGTTGCAATACCCATTTTCAACGCCAAATGGCCGGAAGTGAAATTTTTCTCGCATCGTTTGATAAGAATCCAATCACCAAGGGTTTTGATGTTGGCTGGTAAGGGTTTAGATGGTTGTGGTTTTCTTGAATTGTCGCCATATTTGATGCGAATTCGCCGTTGTGCAATACCCAGTAGAGCTACTCTCCTCCAAGGAGAGGGAGAATCGTTCGCCGTCTCTTTGAAAATTCATGCGACTGGATTTACCGGCCTGTCATCCGCAAAACCAAAAACGTGCGAATGCCTTTCCTTCTCCTGGGGGAGAAGGCCAGGATGAGCGCGGACGTAAAACAAAAATGCACAAACCGTCCATTCAAAAATAATTTCAAAAATCCGCGTTCAATCCGTGTTTCATCCGTGACCAAAAATTGCTTACCCAATTCTCAACCACACCGTTTTCAAATACGCCGGCTCGGCTCGGCTGATGGGGAAATCCGGCGGTTGCGGCACGTAATGTCGTTGCACAATCTTTCGCTTCGCGGCGTGAACCGCCGCGTCCACGTCCGCGAGAAAATTTTCCGGCGGCCAGTCCGCCGCGTTCGTCGAGGCGAGCAGCACGCCGCCGGGTTTGAGGACGGGCAGTGCGGCTGTGGCGAGTTTGCCGTAATCTTTTTCCGCGCGGAACGTGCCGTGTTCCTTCGATTGCGAAAACGTCGGCGGGTCGAGCACCACGGCGTCGAACGCGCGGCCTTTCTTCGCCAGCCGCCGCAGCCAGTCGAACGTGTCGCCGTAAATGAAATCGTGCGCCGCCGGGTCGAGGCCGTTCAGCGCGAAGTTG
>OBLW0100002879.1_pt1 | contig 13750 bp, 11 predicted proteins | sample 1520161 | NCBI WGS metagenome assembly OBLW01 (sample SAMEA3539309, study PRJEB22396) | soil metagenome | biome: tundra; feature: field; material: soil | place: USA | collected 2010-05 | depth 0.15 m
ACGGCTTCGTATTCCTGTTTGTGCAGGTGGATCTCCGCGGCGAGGAGCCAGATTCGCAGGTTGTCGCGCGGCGTGGTGCGCGCCATGATCTCGTAGTACTGCTGCAATGCCGCGTCGCGCCGGCGCAGCGCGTGCAGCGCAACCGCGTAGTTGATGCGCGTGAGCAGGTCGTCCGGACGCAGCCGCAGCGACAACTCGTAGAACTGCAGCGAGTGCTCCTTCAGCCCGTTGGTGAACAATTCCACCGCCGTGCGAAAGGCCAGTTGGCCGCCCGGATTCGCGAAGCGGGCCTGCTTGTCGGGGTGCTCCTCGAGGTACCGCTCCAATTCGAAAAGGATGTTCTCGGGGCGAGGCTTGTCGTTGTCCTGCAGCACCCCGGCTTCACTCGGGCGCACCGGAAACAGCGTGTCCGGGTCATCCACCCACTCCTTCAGGCAAGGCGGCAGTTCGATGAAGACGTATGCGCTCATGGCTTCGGCACCGGGATGCTGTAAACCTTCCTGACGAAATCGCCCAGGTTGGCGGCCACCTGCTCCTTCGAGGTGCCCGCCTGCTTCAGCAAACCCTCGGCCTCAACTGGAGATATCTTGCCGGCGTCCACCTGTTCCATAATCTCGATGCCCTTGGTGAGTGCCGGCGGCGGATCGAGATTGATATTCGGCGGTTTGGCCGGCGGCTTGGGATGGGTCAACGCATACAGCCGGGCGTTGACCAGGTTGTCGTATTGTTTGGTGGTCTGCCTCATCCCTTCGGCGATGTAAGTCTCGCTGTCAGCCGGGCAACTGGTTTTGACTTTGTCCGCCTTCTGGTACCACTCGTCGGCCTTATACTCCACGGTCCTGGCAATGCTGTTCGGGTCGCTGAAATCGCCTGTCGGGTCGGCGCACGCCGTCGCCAAGTCGCTCGGTCCGCGGCCGTAGGCGTCGTCGGCCAGGCGGTCGGTCACCGTCTGGTCCATGGCGTGGGCAAAGTCGTCGGCGTCCGTATTGGCGTACTTATCCTTCACCGATTGCGAAGCGCCGTCCAGCATGGCGTCTTTGAAGTTCTTGTTGTATACGGACGCCGAATCTTCGGCCGGAATGTCCACCCAATCCCCTTCTTTCGCTTCCCTCCATTTCCCCGGCGTACTCTCGTCGGGGATTAGTTCGCCGGGCCGCGCTTTGCGCTCGTACGTGACGTCACGGTCATAGGAGACCTTGGTGGGATCCTTTGGCTTGGTGCCGGGTCTCGGCGCGTTGGTGATATTCTTGGCGCGCACATCGCTTTCCGGCACGCCGAGGTCCTTGGCAAGGTCCGCGCAGGTCTTTTGGTCCGTCTTATTGTAGACGTCCTTTATTTCCTGCTTGATCTTCAGTCGCGTATCGATGGCTTCCTGCGAGTTCTGGCGATTGATCTCGTAGAGGCCCTGCTTGTCGCCCTGCATTTCGATCGCGGTGTCGCGGATCGCCGTTGGGTCGCCGCTCTGCACTGCGTCCATGGCCCTGTCCACCTTTTGGGAGCCCTCTTGTTGGCCCTGGTCCCAGGCGTTGTTCCGGTCCTCAATGGTAGGCTTCGTCGGCTTCGCGCCTTCGGGTGTCGTCGTCTCCGCCGGCTTCGAACCTTTGGGTGGCTTTACGCTGAACTCGGGAGGATTCACGGGCGGCGGGATTGGAGGTTCGCTTCCGTCAGAAGGTGTCTCCGGCTTGGTCGGCCCCTCGGGACTGGTGGGCTCCGTCGGCCCTTCGGGCCCGGTGGGCTCCGTCGGCCCTTCGGGCCCGGTGGGTTCCGTCGGCACTTCCGGCCCAGTCGGCTGCGTTGGAACCTCAGGCCCGGTCGGCTGTGTTGGAACCTCAGGCCCAGTGGGTTCCGTCGGACCTTCAGGCCCGGTCGGCTGCGTTGGAACCTCAGGCCCAGTCGGCTGCGTTGGAACCTCAGGCCCGGTCGGCTGAGTTGGAACCTCAGGCCCAGTGGGTTCCGTCGGACCTTCTGGCCCGGTCGGCTGAGTTGGAACCTCAGGCCCAGTCGGTTGCGTTGGAACCTCAGGCCCGGTCGGCTGAGTTGGAACCTCAGGCCCGGTCGGCTGAGTTGGAACCTCAGGCCCAGTGGGTTCCGTCGGACCTTCTGGCCCGGTCGGCTGAGTTGGAACCTCAGGCCCAGTCGGTTGCGTTGGAACCTCAGGCCCGGTCGGCTGAGTTGGAACCTCAGGCCCGGTCGGCTGAGTTGGAACCTCAGGCCCAGTGGGTTCCGTCGGACCTTCTGGCCCGGTCGGCTGCGTCGGAACCTCAGGTCCGGTCGGCTTGGTTGCGACTTCGGACGGTTTGGCGCCTGCGCTGCTGGAAGGTTCGGCCCCGTGAACGGAAGCGTGGCACTTCTGGCACAGCCAGGCACCCAGCCTCTGGGTGGTACATTGCGTGGCGGCGTACTTCACGGCCTCGACGAGGCTCTTCCCCATCCCCAGACCGCGCAGGAAATGGTATCCGATGAAGGCACACCAGGCGGCCACCATGGCCTTGGGCCCCAGTCTTGTCGTGAGCAGCGCCCCGATCTGGTCGGGATCCACGACGACGCCTTCGATAATGGACGGGATCGCGCCGAGTTGCTGCCAGGCCCAGTCGTCAAAGGACTTGCCCTCTTTGAAGCAGACAATGGCCGAAACCAGCGCGCCTTTCAGCGAAGATGCCCCTATCAGCGCGATGGGCCCCGCGAAGGGCGCCAGGGCCGCGGTGAAGGCCAGGTCGCCGGCCCACTCCGCCCACTCGCAGATCATCACGGCCTTGTCGTACCAGGCAGCCTGCGCTAAATAGCCGTCCCTCTCCTGAATCAACAGCTTGACCGCAGCCTCCCAGACCTGGTGGCGCAGCGCGTACATGCCCTCGGCGCCGAGCGTGTCCTTGTAGTCGTCGACTATCTTGCGGAGCTTGTCGTGCTCCGTCGGGTCGCTGACATACTTGTCGATGATCTGATAGCAGCGCTGGAGCTCGACTTCTTTCAGGTTGCTCTCTATTTCCTTAAGGTCGTGGCCGAGTCCGAATTTGACCGGGCCGCTCAACTCCTTGTCGCTTTCGGTGGTCACGGTGGCCGAGAACTCGACGTAGGTGACTTCCGTATCGAGCGGAAGAGCGTGGGCGACCGATACCCCGTACTCGCCGCAGGTAAGGTTGGACTCTACCAGCCGCTTAAAGGCCGGAGCCATCTCGCCGAACTCCGCCAGCTTCTGCGGCAGTTCCTCCGTCGAGGCCACCTCGAATTCCACTTTTTGCGGCAGCGTCTTGCTGGCGGTAAGGCGTTTCTCGGCCGGGTCCCACGCCATGACGCGCAGACGAAAGAGCTTCTCTTGCTTCTTGCCGTCGCCCGCGACGTGGAAGCTGCCGTCATCGGCCATGAACTCGTGCTCGACGAAGATTCCCTCGCGGCCCACTTCGATGTAGACCGAGCCCTGGATCTTGACGTCCTTCTCCTTCACCTCCGCGTCAATGGTGATCCGGCTGCTCTTGGACTGCCCCTCCGGCACCACAACGTGCTTTTCGGTGAGCGTAAGCTTGGCGACGCCCGGGCTCACTTCTTCGATCACAGCGTCGGCGAGCACTTCCTGCCCATCCTCGAACTCAGTCCGCCAGGTCCACTTCGCATCGCCGGGATTCTCGATCCAGACGGTGACCTCCTCGGACTTCCCGGAGTCGGCCAGGAAAAAGACCTGGTCCGGCTTGGTCCAGACCTGGGGAGTGCCGGCGATCTGGAAAGACAGGTCCTTCTGAAGCTGCTGTGCGCCCAGCGTGGCCGTGATCCGGACGGTGAAGCCTTCGGACGGAGGGGCGGCGCCGTGCATGGCGTCCAGGTCCATGAGCTGGCAGAGCCACGCCACCCACTCGCCGCTTTCCTGGGGATCGTTCTTGGCCACCCAGCCATCTCCACCCATCACGTCGAAGTGGATGCTGCTCTTGACGGCCTGCGCGTCCACCGCGCCCGATTGCACCGCCTCGTCGGGCAGATTGACCTTGGCGTAGATCCAGATCTCCTCTTTGAAGCCCGGAGTGAGGGTGTTCTTGTCGGCGGGGTTTTGCTGGGTCTCGATATCGCCCTGCACGTCGGCCAGCGGAACCGGCAGCGTGCACGATAGCGGGCTCCCTTCGACGTAGACGGAGATGTTCACGCTCAAATCGCCGAGGGTCTGCCCAGGCTGGGGCGGGTTGACGGTGAAACGAATGTACTGGTAAGGGCCGCTGGTGCCCTGGTCCGATTGCGCCAGGGCGGCGGCAGCGCCGCTCAAAGACATGCCGATCGACGCGGTAAGGCTGCCGGTATCCACTTTCGGATCGGTGCACAGGACTTGGGCGAAGACCGTGGCCGTCGCCTTGCCGTCCGGAGTCACCTTGAGCGGGTTCGGCGTGGTCGACACGTCGAGGGAGTACCGGGTGTCCGGCTCGTCTTGTCCGTCGCTGCTGCCGGTGCCCTGTGCGCCGCGGGGTTTGATGACAAGTGTAGCGATCGCCATCCCGTTGACCAGGACGACGCCAACCACTCCTGCTGCTGTGCCCAAACCTTGGGCAGTCCCGGGGGTGCGCAGTCAATCTTCGGCTCTTCGCCAGTCGCGTGTGCAGTCGTCGGCGAAGAGCAACGGAGCGCTGAATATCATCAGCAGATGCACCAGCACCACTTGGCCAAGCGCAGCCCAGGGGATTATGCGGCTGCGCCGAGCGCGCCAGGCGAGTTTCTGGATCCAGCGAAACATCAGACTCCCGGTTGAGAAATGCGCGGCGGCGCCATCACGCGACCGCCGGTTGGAGTCCGCAACACGATATACGAGATCAGCGTGCTGTAGACGTACGTTTTAAACATGAAGGGGAATTGAGTTACCCCGGAGGAATACAGGTAATTGGCCACCAGAAACGGAATCGCCACGCCGCATCCGGCCAGCACCATGGGAGGGATCTTTTGCCGGACCGAATCGACCGGGCGAAGCAAACGGTCCAAGGGCTTCCGGAAGATAATGAGTGCGATCGGCAGCAGGACCATGGCGGCGCAAGTGTTGTAGTCCGGCTTGGTCTCCGCCATCCCGGAATACCAGTACCACCCGGCGGACATGACCGCGCTACCCCCAACCGAAAGAACGTCCCAAACCACCTGCCCCCATCGGGTCTTCTTGGCGGCGGGCGCCTCTTGCGGCGACTGCGGCTGGGAATATGGTTCCTGCTGGAAAAACGGCTGCGGCGGAGACAAGAGCGGTGGTGGGTACGGTGCTGCGGGCGTCGCCCCCCATGCTTGCTGCGTAACGGCTGGCGGCTCCGCTGTCCGGGGCACCCAGGCGTTTTCGCGATAGACCGTCCATTGGCCGCTGTCCGGGTCGATCTGCCAGAAAGAGCCGCCGGGATCTGTCGCCACGAGCTGAGCCACGGTTTGGCGGAACTGCCAGTCGGTCAACAGGCCCGCGTCGCGCTGCTGGCTTAGCACTGTGTAGCGTTGCGCAACCTCTTCGAAGGTCATGACATGTCCGTCCGCATCATAGGAAAGAAAACAACCCGTAGAGAATCGGGCCGAGGACCATCCCGGCGGCCACAGTGATCACCGCGCCCACGATCATGAATATCGCCACCTTCTGCGTTTCGGCGGCGGTGAGTTCGCGAACTGCAACAACTGTCGCCGGGATGGACCACAAGCGTACGAGTTGGCCAAGTCCGGGCAGGAAGCCGAGCATGTTGGCCCCGGTGGCATAAGCCATTGCGCGAAGGAGCACGCCCGGGTCGAGCTTCACGCCAACCATGCTGGCAGAGAGTGCGCTCAAGATATACACGGTGGCAGCCGTGCTCACCACGGTGAGCGCAACGGTCACGATCAGTACCTTGATGAGGCCCGATCCCAACGACATCGTGCTGAGGCCGCTAAAGAGGATCGCCGGCACGGCGGTGAGGGCGATGGCGGCGACCGCGTTCCAGTTCCCTTTCGAGTCGAGCGCCGCTTGGCGGGCAATCCTGGGGTCGAGGAACGTGGCCCGGATCATCCAGGCCAGAATCTGCATGATACCTGTGGGTTTGTCCCCGAGCGAGGCGGCAATGGACTCGCCCGTCGGAATGAGTTTCTTCTGGAAATCCCACAACGGCGGTGAAGGTGGCAGGGACGAAGCAAAGCTTGGTCCACCGCCCGGAGGAGGAGGCGGCAGCGGACGATAGCTCGCCCCAGACGATGGCGGTGGAGCACCATAACCGGGAGCAGGTGGTGGCGGAGCGGGCCTCAGGGAGGGCGGCGGTGGCGGGGAACTATAGCCCTGTTGGAGCGGCGGTGGCGGTGGCGGGGCGCCATAACCCGGCCGGAATGGCGGTGGTGGAGGACCATAACCTGGAGCAGGTGGTGGTGGAGCGGGCCTCAGGGAAGGCGGCGGTGGCGGTGGCGGGGCGCCATAACCCGGCCGGGATGGCGGTGGTGGAGGACCATAACCTGGGGCAGGTGGCGGCGGAGCGGGCCTCAGAGAAGGCGGCGGTGGCGGGGAACTATGACCCGGCCCGACCTGCAGGGGCGGAGCGACATAGCCGGGGGCAGGTGGTGGCGGAGATGTGGGAACCGAAGCCGCGGCAACCGGCGGATCGACTAGAGTCTGGTTTCCACACTCACCGCAAAACAGTGCGCCCTCCACGAGAGGTGTTCCGCAATGCCCGCAGAACTGTGCCACAGATTCTCCTTCGATTTGTCCGCTCGCGGCGCCGAAACCGCGAGGCTCAGTCACCCAAAGGCAGTACAATAGTTTAAAGCCTTGCAGCTCGAAAGGCAATAGGAGCTGAATATCTGCTGAATATCTTTAGGCTTGGTCTATTCAGTGCGTTCATCCTCGTCTTGTTGGGGACATTTTCGGGCTGCCGGCAGAGAAACCCCCGCCCCGAAGTAGTCGTCTACACCTCGGTTGACCAGGTAAACGCGGAGCCGGTGCTGAAGGAATTTGCGCGCCGGAGCGGCATTCTGGTGCGCCCGGTCTTCGACGTGGAAGCCTCCAAGACGACCGGCTTGGCGAACCGCATTGCGGCGGAGAAGGCCCGCCCGCAGGCGGACGTTTTCTGGAACAACGAGTTCGTCCAGACTTTGCGTCTGAAGTCGGAGCGCCTGCTGGCGCCGTCGCAGCCGCGGGGACGCGAGCCCCTGCCCGCGCACCTGCGAGACCCCGACGGATACTGGTACGCCAGCGGGGCGCGCTTCCGGGTGATTCTGGCCAACACCAAGCGGCTCAAACCGGGCGAGCGCCCCCAGAAACTGGAGGACTTCGCCACGGACAAAGTGCCCGCCAAAGATCTCGCCATTGCCATGCCGCTTTTCGGAACCTCGGCGGCCCAGGCGGCGGCGCTCTACGCCACCTTGGGAGAAGAGAAGGCGCGAGGGCTTTATACCAGACTCCGCGACCGCGGCGTGAGGGTGGTGGACGGCAATGCCGTGGTACGCGACTTGGTTTCTCAAGGTAGCGTGGCGGCGGGATGGACGGATTCCGACGATGCCTGTGGAGCCATCGAACGGGGAGCCGACGTCGAGATAATCCTGCCGGACCAGGATGCGGGAGGCACACTGATGATCCCGGCGACCGTCGCCGAGGTGGCTGGCGCGCCGCATCCCAAGGAGGCCTTGGCGCTGATGGAGTTTCTCCTGGAGCCTGCCACCGAGAAGATGCTCATCGATAGCGGCTTCTTCCAGATGTCCGTGCGCGAGGGCGGCCCGACCCAGGCGTGTCTTGGGGGGCGGCCGGTTCGCACGATGCACATCTCGCTGCCGGAAATCGGCGCGCGTCTGGAGACCAGCCGCCGGGACATGAGCGCGTTGTTCAACCGGTGATTCCACCGTGGAACGCTTTGAGCGAAGTGCCACGACCGCAGGATGGGCGCTGTTCGCTCTGTGGGTTTGGGCGCCCCTGGCGGGGTGGTTCGCCGCCCCGTTCACGGTGCCGGCGCACGAAGTAATGGGGCTGATCTTACCCGGTGCGCGCCGCGCCGGCCTGCTCGCCGAAACGCTGGCCTATGCCGCCGGAGTGGCGGCTCTCGCCACGGTGGTGGGTGTCGCGGCAGCGCTGTATTGCTGGCGGCGGGACGAGTCCCTCGCGTGGCTCGCGGAACGCACGGCGCTGCTGGCGGCGCCAATCCCTCCATACCTGCACGCGCTGGCCTGGTTGCCCCTGTTCGCTGCCCTCCCGGCGCACGGCGCGGGCGGTATCGTCGGCTGGATCACGGCCGGGTGGGTCCAGACCCTCGCTCTGCTGCCGTTCTGCTTCGGACTGGCCAGGCTGGCGCTCGAAGACCTCGACCCGCGTTGGATTGAGGCCGGACGAGTGTTCGGCCCCGACCGGCGCCTACTGGTGCGCGTGTTACTCCCGGCCCTGCGCCCCGCGGCGTTTGCGGCGCTGGCTTTGGCGTTTCTCCTGACGCTCGCGGATCCCTCCGTGCCTTCTCTGTTTTCCAAAAGCACCTATTCGATGGAGGTTTTCTCGGAATTCAGCGCCACGCACGACGCGGCGCGGTCCATGCTGCTGGCGACACCGCTGGCATTGGCTGGCCTGCTGGCACTCGTTCCCGTGGGCCGCTACTGGCGGGCAGTGGCACAACGCCCGGCCATGGCCGGCGCGCGCCCGGCGCCGTTTGCCGTCGCAGGTGTGGACCTCTTCCTTCTGCGCTCGGGCGCGGCGCTGACAGTCTTGCCAGCGCTCGCTCTGATGGCCGCATTGCTCAAGCAGGCATGGCCGATTTCTGACTGGGGCGCTTCTCTGTCCGACGGACTCGGCAGCGCCAGCCTCAGCGCGGCCGCGGCCCTGATCGCGGCCGCGGCGGCCTGTCTACCGGCGCTGGCTGTTTCGAAGGTTGTGGCTGCGTGGCCCAAAACAACCTGGTGGCTGGTAAGCGCGCCCCTGGCCGCGCCTGCAGGGCTGGCCGGTGCCGGACTGATCTGGCTTTGGAACCGCAACCTGCCAGTGACGCCCTACGGCACATTCTGGATGCTGGTACTGGCCGCGCTGGCGCGGTTCACGCCGCTGGCCGTGCTGGCCGTCGCAGCTTGGCGGGGACGCCTCGACCCGCTCCTAGTGGATGCTGCGGAAGTGTTCGCCGCTCCCCGACGCGCGTTCTTGCGCGTGGTGCTCCCGCAACTGGCGCCCGGTCTGGCGGCGGGTGCGGCTGTGGTCTTTGCGCTGTCCCTGGGCGAACTGGGCGCCAGTCTCCTGGTGGCGCCGCCGGGAGCCAGCACATTGGCGTTGAGAATTTACAATTACCTGCACTACGGAGCATCGGGATCGGTGGCTGCTCTGGCGTTGTGCCTAATGGGTGCGACAGCCGTGGCAGTTCTGGCCGCCACCTGGCTGTGGAGGACATGGCGTGATTGAACTGCGGAATGTGCGCAAAGTGTTGGGCCGCCGCCGGGTGCTGGACGGGCTGAGCCTTTTGGTGAGTCCCGGGGAATGTGTGGCGATTACCGGGGTCTCCGGAGCGGGCAAGACGACCCTGCTGCGGTTGGTGGCTGGCTTCGAGACTCCCGATGAAGGTGCTGTCCTGCTGCGCGGGGTGGAAGTGAGCCGGCCCGGTTGGGCACTGGCCCCCCACGCGCGCGCCCTCGGTTTTCAATTTCAGGAATCGGCCCTGTGGCCGCATATGAATCTCCGGGCAAACGTGGCCTTCGGTCTCCATACCGACGGCACTCGCGCCGACGATTGCCTGGCGCGCGCGGGATTGAGCGAGATGGCCGACCGCTATCCCGGTGAAGTGTCCGGCGGCGAGGCCCGCCGTGCTGCCCTGGCGCGCGCCCTGGCTCCTGGCCGGAACATACTTCTTCTTGATGAGCCGCTGGCCAATCTTCAACCCGAATTGTGCGCCGGGATGGCGCGCTGGATCGCCGCGGAACTGCGCGCCGCATCTGCGGCGTGTCTCTGGGTGGCGCACCACCCGGAAGAGTCGGCCGGAGTTGCCACCCGCGTCCTGGTTCTCTCCAATGGCCGATTCGGATGAAGATGCGAACAAGATCTGATAGTCTGTAAAGCAAGGGGCGAGATATGGCTGCGTGCGTGAATTGTGGCAGGGAGAATCCGCCGGGCTTGAAGTTCTGCACGTTTTGTGGCAAGCCGTTCCTTTCTCAACCGCCCATGCCGCCCGCAGCGGTCGCGGGGCGGACCTGCCCGGCGTGTGGCGCCTCGATTCCAGAAGCCGTGAAGTTCTGCGTCAAGTGCGGTAAACCGTTGGGGGCGGCTGCGCAGCCGCCGGTCACAGCCTCGCCACCCGTACCCCCACCGCTCTTCTCGCCCTCGCCCCTTCCGCCACCCCCTCTCCAGCCTCCGGTTCTTCCGGCGGTGGGGCCTGCGGTGCCCCTGGGCACCCCCCTTCCGCCTCCGTTGATGATGCCCCCAGGACCGCCTTCCCAGTTGTGGAAATCGCCAGTGGGGATGATCGTGGCAGCGATTGCCGTAGTGGCGGCGCTTAGCTATTACGGATACAGGAAGTGGCATGCAACCAACGCTGCGCCGGCAGCCGTCGTGCAGGTTCCGGCGCGAACGGGCCAATCTGCAGCGGGTACAACCGGGAGCCAGCCGAATCTGCCACCTCCGGCGGAACCCTTTCGCTCGAAACAGGCGCCAGGCAGAACGGAGACTGCCAAGGCGCCGGTGATCACTCCTCTCCCAACTAAACGTCCCCAGTCATCGCCACCGACTCCTATTCCATCGCCGGCTCCTGTTTCCGCGCCCTCAACTGCGACAGTTGTGGGTACGCCGGTGATAACCAAGATCGTCTCTCCCCAGGCTGCAGGATCTTGCCCGGCCACACCTCCTCCGGCGACGACTACTTTCTTGTCCAGTGACCAGGCCAGAATTGATCTGTGGATTTCCCTTACGGGGCTCTCGAATGGAGACAAGATCTCGTTCGCCTTAACCGATCCTACCGGCAAGGTGAACCACGCTTACGACAAGTCCGTGGACGTGGTCTTTGAGGGAGGTTACCTTGGCATCAACGAACGGGACATAACCAGCGACCGCGCCAAAGAGCTGAATCTGCCCGAGAAGGCGGGCGAAGAATTGACCCGCATTTACAAGGACACCGCAGCCGAGAAAGCGGGTCTCAAGGTCGGAGACGTAGTTTTGTATTACAACGGCCAGCGGCTGGAGGGAAAAAACCAGTTGGCGGACCTGATTCGCAGCACGCCGCCCGGCCACGAGGCGAGGCTCAGGATATGGCGCGGCGGGTCGGTTCTTCCGGTGACTGTGGACATCGGGCAGAGGACGAGGGGCGGCATGGTCTTCTGTCATCACCTTCTGAACCCCGCCGCTGCGATGCCGGGCAATTGGTCCGTGGGCGTGTATTGGAACAATCACCTAACGCCCGTGTTCCCACCCCTGGCGTTCACGGTAGTCCGGGTCCGGCCGTAGTCCCAACGACCGCCCGCGGATGATGTATCCCCACTTTGGGCAAGCACCGCAGAGTCGGATCAAAGTGTCTGATCATCTGAAGCCGCGCCCCTACCGCGAGTCTGTCCGGATCGCGGCAGTGCGAGCCTGCAGGTCCAGCCCAAGGGACGTGCCACTGGGGCACGCCAGATGCTGCCGTCGACTGCGACTACGAACCACCCAGGTTGAACGTGATGGCCACCTCCGTGACCACTTCCGTCGGCTCGCCATTCAGTAGAGTGGGCCTGTAAAGCCACTGCCGCACCGCGTCTATGGCGGCTTGTCTTAGGAACGGATGCCCAGAGATAGCAGTCGCTTCCTTGACCGCACCGTCCTTTCCGACAATGACTCTAAGCCGCACCACGCCGCTGATCCGAGCCTGCTTTGCCAGCGTCGGATATACCGGTGGAATCTGTCGGATGAGCACGGGTCCCTGGACGTTGTCTCCCGCACGGATTCCCCGATCCTGGGGCGCGCTTGTTCCCGAAGGAACCGCCGGCACCACGGCAGGAGGTGCGTGACGGACGGGAGCTGGCCCACTCCCGGACGACGGTGCCGGTCTTGGCGGGACTCGCTCCTCGGAGACACTGCCGGCAGAAGTCTGGCCCGACTTCCCGGACTGTTGAGCCGGGTTTGCGGCCGCGGCCGCAGATTTGTGTGCGGGTTGAGGTTTGACAGACGGAGGTAACGCTGCCTGCCCGCCACCCTGCGGGACTCGCTCCGTTGGCAATGGCTGCGGTAGAAGGGCGGCTGCCGGTGTCGGCGCAGCCTTGTTTGCGAACCACTTCGTGTATCCGTAATAGCCGACCCCGCCAAGAACCACCAGCACAACGATTACGGCGACGATCATGCCCACCGCCGAGTTATGCGGTCCGGGTGGGGGGCTTGGAGGAGGCATGAATGCGGGCGGATTCGGCGCGTCCGGCATTTCGTCGAGGCGGCCGGACGGGACTAATGGAGTCCTCCAAGGTGGCGGCGGGAGAGCGGCTGCGATAGGCGGCGGAGGTCCAAGTGGCGGTGGGGCTGCCACGGGCGGATGCGCGGCTTCCCGTAAGGGCTTTCCGCATTTGATGCAAAACTTCACAGCCTCCGGGACCGAAGCGCCGCACGCGGGACAGGTTCGCCCGACAACCGCTGCTGGCGGCAGGGGTGCTGGCGCCATGAGAGGCTTGCCGCAAGACGTGCAGAAACTCAGCCCCACCGGGTTCTGGTTGCCGCAATTTATGCAAGCTGCCATAATCACTTCCTTTGTCTCAGATTATAGAGCCGTTTTCTCTGGTGCTGTGAAATATTGAAATAATGCCCAGCTTTGGCCCGATCCAGCGCGGCGATTTGACTGGCTCGTATAATTTATAACCCAAACAGGGAAGCGTCTCTCAGTCCGCGTACAAACCTCCCATGGTGCAGTTTGGGCAAGTCACTGTTTTCTCCTGTATCCCGAGCTGACGCTGCCCGCAGCCCTTCCGCCACGTACTTAACCGCCAGGCCGTCCCGCGCCGGGTGGACCGCTCCAAGGTCCTTCACGCTGCGAGCCTCAGGACCCGGACCTCTGCCGCGAAGCGCCGAGAAGAAGCCGCCGCACAGACTGGCTGGAGTCCATGACGAGCGCCGCCTGCGCCACGCCTTCGGCTTCCGGCGCGCTCCAACGCGAGATGGCCCGCTTGAGTTCGGGGATCAAGGGCGCGCTGACGCTGAATTCTTCCAGGCCCAGGCCAAGCAGAAGCGGCGCCGCCAGAGGATCGGCAGCCAGTTCGCCACAGAGGGCCACGCCGATTCCTCCGCCGCGGCCAGCCTCGATAGTCTGCCGGATCATTCGCAATACGGCGGGCTGAAAGGGATCTGCGATCGGCGCCACGCGGGAGTTTGTCCGGTCGGCAGCCATGACGTACTGGATCAGATCGTTACTGCCGATGCTGAAAAAGCTCGCTTCGCGCGCCAACTGATCGGCGATGGCAACTGCCGCGGGCACTTCGATCATGACGCCGATCCGGATGTTTTTCTGGAAAGGTAACCCTTCCCGTTCCAGTTCAGCCTCCGCTTCGCCAACTAGGGCTTTCGTCTCGCGCAACTCGTCCACCGAACTGACCATCGGCAACAGCAACTCGACTGCCTGTGTCGCGCCCGCGCGGAGGATGGCACGGAGTTGCGTTCGGAAGAGGTCGCGCCGGCTCAACATCACGCGGATGCCCCGCCAGCCGAGGAAAGGGTTGGCTTCCTCGCCGATCTCCACGTAGGGCAGACTCTTGTCGCCGCCGATGTCAAGCGCGCGGACGGTCAGTTGACGCCCCCCTAGCGACTCGGCGATCGCCCGATAGGCGGCCACCTGCTCCTCTTCGCCGGGTGCGGCCGTGCGGCCCAGGAACAGAAACTCCGTGCGCAGTACACCCA
>OBLW0100002882.1_pt1 | contig 13736 bp, 14 predicted proteins | sample 1520161 | NCBI WGS metagenome assembly OBLW01 (sample SAMEA3539309, study PRJEB22396) | soil metagenome | biome: tundra; feature: field; material: soil | place: USA | collected 2010-05 | depth 0.15 m
AGATGCCTAAGTGACTGGAGTTCAGACGTGTGCTCTTCCGATCTGACCATGCGCAGCGTGATGGCGCAGGTCGTGCGCGTAGCGGCCAGTGAAACCCGCGTCTGTATTCTCGGCGAGACCGGCACGGGAAAAGAGTTGGTGGCCCGTACGTTGCATGAACGCAGTCCGAGAGCAGGTGCGCCGTTCGTAACCCTCAACTGCGCCGCGGTTCCTGCGGAATTAATCGAATCCGAATTGTTCGGCCACGAAAAGGGCTCGTTTACAGGATCCGCCGGGCGCCACGTTGGCAAGTTTGAACAAGCGCAGCGCGGCACAATTTTTCTCGATGAAATCGGCGACATGCCGTTGACCATGCAAGCGAAACTGCTTCGCGTATTGGAAGAAGGCGAGGTCGAGCGGATTGGTGGCGAACGCCCCGTTGTCGTTGATGTGCGGGTCGTGGTCGCTACTCACCGCGATCTTGAAGCCCAGGTACGTGACGGAAAGTTCCGCCAGGATTTATTTCATCGCGTGTTTGTATTCCCCCTGCGCCTGCCGCCGTTGCGCGAACGACGCGAAGACATACCCGCGCTGATCGATCACTTTGCTCTGCAAGTTAGCGCCACCAATGGTTGGAAGCCTGTGCGCTTCACCGCGGACGCGATGACCACCTTACAGGAATATCCCTGGCCGGGCAATGTTCGCGAACTCAGGAATGCGGTGGAGCGTCTGATGCTCCTAACAACTTCCGATGAAGTCAGTTCCCAAACTGTGGCTCTAGCGCTGCCTGTATCCAATGCGACACAAGGTCTTGAGTCAAACGTAAACGGACCGCTATCTGACCGCGTACGCGCCTTCGAGAAGCAAACCATCCTGGCGGAGTTAAAACGCAATCACCACCAGATTTCAAATACGGCGCGTGCGCTGGGGCTGGAGCGATCGCATCTTTATAAGAAAGCCGAGCAGGTGGGAATTGATCTGAAGTCCGAAAAAAACATGGCGAATGGTGAGAACTAAACGATACGCAATATCTTGAAAAGTCCGCTCCTATTGACGGCTAGCCATGATGTTTGGCGGCACTAACATTCCATTCATTTGCAATTTCCCTCTCCCTCAGACGACAATCTGATCGTGCCCAGTACTAGCTTTTATCAGGAACCTCAGGCTGTTAGCCCATTTCGTCCAGGCGCGCTCGTCATTGCGACCTTGACCAACCCGCGCGAAAAGTTTTGGGGCGCCATTCTTTACCTTTCGGCTGAAGGCCTCAGTCTGCGCGGAGTCGATGTCGCATCTTTCGACGATCTCGCCTCGCAGATAAAGAATGGTGAGGCGTTTACTTCGGGTGTTGTGTTCTTCCCGATGCATCGGGTCGAACGCATGGAACTCGACCTTCCCGAAGGTAATCTTCTTTCCCTCGCCCAGCGTTTCGCCGAAAAGACGGGTAAAGACCCGGCTCCGCTTTTGGTAAGCGAATTTCTCGCTGGCGATTCAGGAAAAGCTGCGGGAGAGAAACAGCGGTGAACTTCCGGCAGATACTCACTGCGCCGAATCAACTCACGCTTCTGCGCATGATTTTTCTGCCTTTTATCGTTATTAATGTGGTGAAGCACGATTTCAAATGGGCGCTGGCGCTCTTCATGCTCGCCGGAATGAGCGATGGCCTCGATGGCTTACTCGCTCGCGTCTTGCATCAGCAAACGATGCTCGGTCAGTATCTCGACCCCATTGCCGACAAATTGCTGATGAGCACCATGTTTCTGGTTCTTTCTATCGAAAAAATGATCCCCTGGAAATACACAATCATGGTATTCAGCCGCGATATCTCGATCCTGTTGATTAGCGGAGTACTCTTCATGATTGCCGGGCTCCGCGATTTTCGGCCGAGCATCTTCGGCAAAGCGAATACTTTCGCGCAAGTGGCTGCCATCTTCTTTGTGCTGCTTTTGCTCGTCGAGCCCCTGCGTTGGGTCTCGATCGCCGTCACTACGTTTCTGCGTGCCACTTTTATCTTCACTATTGTTTCCGCGATCCATTATGCGTTTTTAGTGCAACATCGGCTTCACCAGCCCGCATCCATTCCCAGTTGAAATCCAAGCGCTTTGCCATTGAGAAACAGTAAATTTTCAATCAAAAATATTGTCTCCAAGCCGATCCAGAAGGCGATTTCGGCATCAAAGGGACGAAGGGCTGAATAAAGAATGTTTTAGGACTTGTTACCTCTTGTTATTCAAGGCTTTACATGGAGTTGTAATTCAGGTTCAATAACGTGAACCAACGTCACAGGTAGGGCATCGAAGAATGCATCGAACGCGACTTGCGAAGGAATGTGTCGAGACCGAACTCACGACCATAGCTCCGATTGAACTTCACCTGATCGAGCGCACTTACCCAGACAAGCATCCTTCCAATTTTCGGTCGCTACTTTTCATGGTAGTGGCCGCGCTCGTAATTCGTCTTGCGGTCATGTGCTTCGTGTACACCGACCAAATGAGTCCAGCCTATGACCATTTTAAGTTTGGATTTGAAACCGGCAGAATTGCCCGATCGATTGTGCAGGGTGAAGGCTTCAGCAGCCCACTTTTCACGAAGACCGGTCCCACAGCGTGGATGACGCCGGTCTATCCGCTAATCATCGCGGGATTTTTCAAAGTCTTTGGTGTCTACACCAAGTCGGCTGCGTTCGCCATTCTCTCATTTAATTCCTTGACCTCGGCCCTAACATGCATACCAATCTTTTTCTTCGCACGAAGAAGTTTCGGGCCTTCCGTAGCGAAGTGGGCGGGTTGGACGTGGGCTTTTTTCCCTTATGCCATCTACTTCCCCCTAGACCGCATTTGGGAGACGTGGCTCTCGACCTTGTTATTCAGCATACTTTTTTTCGTTGCGCTGGAACTCGAAAACCCCGAAAAGAAAGACCGGCTTGCCCCCTGGATTGGCGCGGGGCTGCTTTGGGGTGTAGCCGCTTTGACGAGCGCCGCCGTACTTTCGGTACTTCCCTTTCTGCAGGCGCGAACTTCGTATCTCCGCTATAAGCAGGGACGCCGCTGGCTAATGCCGAACTTAGCCTTGGGCCTCGCCCTGGCAGCCGTAGTTAGTCCCTGGGCTGTAAGAAATTGGCGCACCTTCCACACTTTCACCCCTTTCCGCGACAACATGGGGTTAGTGCTGCGGATGGGAACCCAAGGCGCTACCGATTACTGGGAGCCTTCCGACTTAGGCCCCTGGATGGATCCAACCGAGGTTGCCGAATTCCATCGCGATGGTGAGTTGAAGTACATGGCCACCAAGAAAGTCCAGGCTATCAACTTCATCAAAACCCATCCCCGCTGGTTCGCCTGGACTTCTTTGAGAAGAGTGGTTTTCATTTGGACCGGTTACTGGAGTCTGCAGCCGTGGTATCTGCAGCTTGAGCCCTGGGATCCGGCGAACATAGGGTTTAGCACGGCCTTCACCATCTTGACGCTCCTCGGTCTGCGCAAAGCATGGGTAAAACATAAGGACGCGGCCTTGCCCTTCACAATCATGCTGATGGTATTTCCTCTGATCTACTACATTACGAGTCCGGAATTTTATTACCGGCGGCCTCTCGACCCCATGATGGTGGTCCTGGCGGTCTACGCCTTAGTCCCATCTCGTCGAGATACACTAACTACACGCGATGACGAGAGCCGGCTCCGGGTCGGCACTTACGATTCGTATGAACCCGAACTAGCCGAACGCTAGCGGTCGAGACACAACCCCGTCCAATAGCTTTAACCGCGACTAATTTGACAACTCAGGATCGGTAACAGTAAGAGCTCTGTTGCCAGGTACCGGCTCGGTTTTGTTCACAGTAGATGTCGACTGAATTCGCTGCGAGAACTCTTGCGGAAGCGACGAAATTATCCAGGCAAAGCAAAGGAAAAAACCGCCATCAGATTTTTCGCCGATGGCGGCACCAAGGAGACGAGGAAAGTATTTGCGGAAAACGAAAACGATAACTCTAAGCGCGGACCTTGCGACGAATCAGTCCGGCTAGTCCAATAAGACCGGTTGCCAACATCAAGAGACTTCCCGGTTCGGGCGTCGCCATCGGAGTACGGTAGCCGATGAACTCCTGCGGTCCGTGACCAGGGCTTCCACCGACTGGGGTGTAAAGCGCTAGTCCCCGAAACTCGCTTGACGGAGCATGTTTCGCAAGCAGCAACGCACTGTTATCAAGTGCGATCACAGAGCTATCCGTCGTGATGCCGTTGGTGAACAAATTCCACACCGCCCAGTTTCCTGTAGTCGCGCTGAATGTCCCATTCATTACTCCGAGAAATATGATGCCCGCCGCTTTGTAGTCCACGATGTTCTTGCCAAAAAATCCTTTCCCAGCGAGCAAGCCGGTGACTTGCGCATTCCAGTTGTCTCCCGTAGAGATGTGGTTGGTAAACGAATCACACATCATCGCCGTCGCTTTCCCCCCATTGATCGAAAAATAGTAAGGGTAAGTGTAATAACCGCCGGAGTTGTTGCCGCCCGGTCCAAGGAACGTCATATTAACCGTGGTTGAATTGGCTGAAGCGAACGTGCAAAAAAACAGGACAATGACAAACGACATCACATGGCGGCGGCTACTCGATAACATCGGATCCCCCGTAAACTCCGAACTTTCTGGCATTCTGCATTTTCCTGTCGGGGAGGACGCAACGTATAAGTGCAACCGTGGTGCCAAAGTGGCAGGGATTTCGTCCCGCGCGGTAGCAATGAGTTGCGCAGTAAACAAGCGAGGCAGGCGTGAATGACGAGGAACGTCTTTTCCCACGCAGGAGAAACTTTGGCAGTAATAATTGTTGGTAACCAGAGGTAATCAGAAGAAGGTAACTACAAGCAATTCAGGAGTTATATCCTCCAGGCCTTGTAAGGTTAGGCCGCGAAGTCAGACTCTAAATAGCTCCCACCCAAAAACGAGCCCATTCGAAATGTGAGCTCCCGTAGAACCCTCGCCCACGTGCATCGCCAATAAATTGGCAAACGAGCGCGGCGTCGATTGGAAGACCTGCATAGTGCGCCTCCGCACGCGCCCGTGCTTTGCCATGAAGAGCATCATGCGAGCCATGAGCGCCGGACGGTGTCGCAACGCGCGATGTCCGCTCTGATAACGCGCAAGGTCTCCGCTTGCCAGACACTCGCCCAACAAAACAGCTTGGCGGAACGCAAGGCAAAGACCTTCGCCAGTAATCGCGTCCACGCTGCCCGAGGCATCGCCGACCAAAGCCACGTGGCCACGATAGACGCGCCGCAATCTTCGGGTGACGGTGATCGCGCCGCGCTCACTCGATGCAAATTCGCAACCGTTCAGGCGCTCACTGAGTTCGGGAAATTCAACCAGGGCTTCTTCCAGACGTAGTTTCGGATCTGAGCAAATCAGCGCAACACAAACCTCTTCTCGGCTCACTGGAGTCACATAGACCTGGCCGTGACGCCCCCAGTGCAATTCCATGAAGTCAGTCCAAGGTTTCACTCGATAGTGACGTCGAAATGCAAAACGAAGATTCTTGTTCCGACGCCCTTCAGATTCGCGCGGATCAAACCCTGCCCAATGGCGAACGCGCGAGCTCGTCCCATCCGCGCCGACAATCCAGCGCGCTCGAACCAGCTCGCCGGCCACCAATGCTCCCTCTGGATGAAGCCCCGTAACCGCCGCCTGCCACAGCATGCGCACACCGCAGCGTTCGGCATGTTCCGACAGAATGCGGTGCAAGATGGTTCGTCGAATTCCCAGCGCCGTGCCAGTTGGAAATTCCGCCGCCGCCTTCGCTCCCTCGCTCACAAAGCGAATGCCGTGAAAGGGATAAGCTTCTTGCTCTGGAATCGTGACACCGAGTTCGCGCAACGCATCGAGTCCATCCGGCATAAGTCCTTCGCCGCAGGATTTATCGATCGGAGGAACGGCGCCATCCGCAACCATCACGCTCAAGCCATGACGCCGCGCAGCGATGGCGGTTGCCAGACCAGCCGGCCCGCCGCCAATAACGAAAACGTCCCACGTCTTAGGGAAATGCGTTGGCACAGAATTGTTAGCGATTAAACAGAACTAGTAAGTATTAAGAGTGAGATGCGCCGTTTCGTTTCTGTGTCGCCTACCACTTTAGCAAGACGAATTCAGAGCAGAATCCAGGCCCCATGGCCGCCAGTAAGCCGATTGTACCCGGTTCGGGCCGTCGATTCTTCATGACCTCTTCCAGCACCACCAGCACCGAAGCGGACGACAAATTGCCCGTGCGGCGCAGGCACTCCCAGGAAACATCAAGCTCACCGTTTTTCAATCCGAGCGCATCCGCAGTTGCTTCCAGAATTTTCGGCCCCCCCGTATGCAGAACCCAACTGCCTATATCGGAGCGGGTGAGTCCGCGCTCAGCCAGAAAATCGTCCAGATCGCGTGCCAGATTCTCTCGGACCAGGTTTGGAATTTCGCGCGACAGAACAATGCGAAAGCCACGTTCGGATATATCCCAACCCATCATCTCTTCCGTATTGGGATAAAACACAGAGCGCGTGGCTAGGATCGTGGGACCCGATAATCCGCACTCCGCGCCCGCCACGATGACCGCAGCGGCACCGTCTCCAAACAGCCCGGCCGAGATCAGATTAGCCATCGACACATCTTCGCGCTGCAGTGTTAACGAGCAAAGTTCCACTGACAACACCACCGCAATTTGCCCCGGATACGCGCGCACATAATCCGCCGCCCGTGAAATTGCAGCCGCTCCCGCAACGCATCCCAACCCGAAAATCGGGACGCGGCGAATATTCCTGCACAAGCCCATCTGATTGATTAACAGCGCGTCGATCGAAGGACTGCATATTCCTGTTACCGATACAAAAAAGAATGCCCCCAGATTGCGCCCGTGTATGCCAGCCTCCGCCAGAGCACTGCCGACGGCCTTTTCTCCCAACTCTTTCGCCGTGCGAATCCAGTGGTGATTCGCTTCGCCCCATGTCCTCATCTGCATGTACTCTTCTTTAGGAAGAGCCAGAAAGCGTCCATCGACGCCAACGTGTTTGTGCAAGCGCCGCAACACATGCGGATTTTCGATTTGATCGCCCCAATACTCCTGCAGCGCTGCCAACAACATTTCCTGGGAATAGTAGTGTTTGGGGAACGCGCTCGCCGCGCTAACAATTTGCATTTGGTTGTCGCCTCAGATGATTACCCACGATTTCGTCCAATCTACATTAAGATGCCGACAAATACACCATCGGTGCGCGTGCATAGTGGTAAAGTATGAAATTCAGAAAGGCGGGAACTTAACCTTGAAATTTATCGCCGGACTCATACTCGGTCTCATTCTCGTGCCGCTCGGAGTTTTTATGTACTTCACCAGCGGCAGCGCGCCCGTTGCTACTACTGACTCCGACATGCCTTTCGAAACTTATTTCGCGCAAAAAGCGTTGAATGCTCGCGTCTCTAAGGATATGCCCAAGATCGTGCCCATTCAGAACACAGAAGCGAATTTTACCGCCGGCGCCGAACTCTATAAGACGCACTGCGGCGTCTGTCACGGCCTGCCGCTATCTCCAAAGACGGCGATCGCCACTGGAATGTATCCGCACCCACCGCAGCTTTTCCAAGGCAAAGGTGTAACCGACGATGAGCCGGGAGAGACTTATTGGAAGATCTTCAATGGCATTCGTCTAACCGGAATGCCGGGCTTCAGCAAATCTCTCTCTGAAACTCAAATGTGGCAGGTCGCGATCCTCCTTGCCAATGCCGATAAGCTGCCGTCCGCGGCGAAAGCGGCCCTGGTAGCTCCGGCGCCGACTATGCCCGCAGCGACAACCGTGCCGGGAGCAACAACCACACCGCTACCGACCCCCGAGCCGCCGAAGTAACCCAAGCGGTTCCACTAACTCCGAAAGCCGGAGTCGCGATATTGTGTAACTATGTCGTTTGGCCGACCCAGAAAACTTTTTACCGAAGCGGAATTATATGAATACGCTGTCGGTGCTCTGGCACGTCGCATGCGTTCTGTCGCGGAGTTGAAGCGCTTGCTGCGAAACCGCGTAGAAGCGGATACGGAATTCGGCAAGACTCTGGTCGAGTTAATTATCGTTCGCCTCAAAAACCAGGGCTATCTCAACGACGCGAGATACGCGGCAGCATTTTCCTCCTATCGCCACGACAACGACAAATTCGGACGCAGACGCGTCGTCAATGATCTCAAAATTAAGGGAGTCCACGGCGAGGTCATCGAGAAAGCTGTATCGCTCGTCTACGACGACGTAAAAGAAGAAAATCTCGCGCGTGATTACATTCGGCGCAAGCGCCTGCAGAAGCCAAAAGATAAAGATGAAGGAAGGAAACAGGCTGCCCGCATCTTCCGCCAGTTAATCCGCGCAGGATTTGAAGCGAAGACTATTTTCACGATCTTGAAAAAATGGGATGTCGATGAAGAAACACTGAGCGCGCTCGAAAGTGAAACTCCCGAGTCCTGAAGGCTCACTCTTGTTGCACCGCTCCTTCTAACTCTGTTAAAACTTTGCACGACCTAAAACGCAGTTCTTTGGAGGGACTATGAAAATGAAGTTCTCTATGATTCTCGCCGCTACGTTGCTCGCTCTGAGCGCCTTCTCTTTTGCTCAAGCGGGTGACGACATGAAAAAAGCCGCTGACGATACGGGCGATGCCACCAAAACCGCGGCCAAGAAGACCGGCCACGCTACCAAGAAAGCTGCCGTCAAAACCGGAGATGCCACGGAAACTGCAGCCGTCAAAACCGGACATGCCACCAAGAGCGCCGCAAAAGCAACAGGCCATGCCACCAAGAAAGCCGCAATCAAGACGGGCGATGCAACCGAAACTGCAGCTGACAAAACCGGCGACGCAACCAAGACCGCCGCGAAGAAGACCGGCCATGGCGTGAAAAAGACGACGAAAGCCGTCGGCAGCGGAGCCAAGGCTGGCGCCGAAAAGACCGACGACGAAATGAAGAAGTAGTCCTCGATCGGCGCCGCGCGGCATTACATCTGTAGGTGTTCTTGAGTCTTTTTGATGCGCGGCGTCCGTTCAGGCCTAATTAAAGCTATGCTCATACGCATGAGCCACTCGCAACAGAGTAGCCTCATCAAAATGCTTGGCAAACATCTGCAACCCAATCGGCAACTTCTCGTGATTCTCGCCGCATGGAATTGAAATCCCAGGAATGCCCGCCAGATTCGCCGTTACCGTATAGATATCCGCGAGATACATGGCCAGCGGATCATTCACTTTCTCGCCTAACTTGAATGCTGTCGTAGGGCAGGTCGGTGCCGCAATCACATCCACCTTCTTAAACGCCTCGTCAAAGTCGCGGGTCAGTAGCGCGCGGACCTTCTGCGCCTTCAGATAGTACGCGTCGTAGTATCCGGCGCTCAGCGCGTAGGTGCCGAGCATAATGCGGCGCTTCACTTCCATACCAAACCCGCCGTCTCGGGTCTTCCGGTACATCTCAGATAGGTTATTGGCCTTGGCGCGAAAACCGTAGCGTACTCCATCGAAGCGTGCCAAATTCGACGACGCCTCCGCCGTAGCCACAATGTAATAAGTCGGAATCGCATACTCGGTGTGAGGCAAACTCACCGGCACAACCTTACATCCCAGTTCCTCTAGTTTCTGAATTGCCGCCTCAACCGCGGCCCGCACTTCCGGATCAAGCCCTGCGCCGAAATATTCCTTCGCCACTCCGACCTTTAGACCGCGGACCGGTTTTTCGAGCCCCGCCACGTAATCCGGCACCGGCACATCCGCCGAAGTCGAATCCATGGGATCTCGCCCCGCGATCGTACGCAGCACCAGCGCAGCATCCTTCACGGTATTCGCGAACGGACCAATATGATCGAGCGACGAAGCAAATGCGATCAACCCGTATCGCGAAACGCGGCCATAAGTCGGCTTCAGCCCAACCACTCCGCAAAACGATGCCGGCTGTCGAATCGATCCACCGGTATCCGAACCAAGCGTAGCCACCGCCATTTCCGCCGCCACGGCCGCCGCCGAACCACCAGACGATCCTCCTGGCACGCGACTTTTATCGCGGGGATTGTGCACCGGACGATACGCAGAGTTCTCTGTGGACGAGCCCATTGCAAACTCATCGCAGTTGAGCTTGCCCAAAATCACCGCGCCCGCCGCTTCTAGCCGCGTAACCGCCGTGCTGTCATAAGGAGGGACAAAATTGTCGAGAATTTTTGATCCTGCCGTAGTGCGCACGCCGCGCGTCACCATAACATCTTTGATCGCGACCGGAACTCCCGCGAGCGACGGCAAAGGCTTACCCTCCGCAGCCATCTTGTCGACACGCCCAGCCTGCGTCAGCGCGCGCTCTTCGCAAAGAGTAAGGAATGCCCCAATCTCCGGATCGTCTTTTCTAATGCGACTGAAAAACTCTTGCGCCAAAGCAGTTGCAGTCGTCTTGCGCTCACTAATCGCGCTCCGAATGTCATCAATTGTCATGGGATTATGAATTGATGCAGGCATCTTGCTGTTGACGGCTACCTTTCAATCACCTTCGGCACTTCGAAAAAAGTGCCATCAGTGTCAGGAGCATTCTTCACCGCGACGTCGTGAGGCAGCGATTTCCGAAGACCCTCTTTCACGTCCTCCCGGATAGCGTAATCAAACCGCTCGCTACCCTGCCGCGACTCGTCCACACCATAGCGATCCGAGACGTGTGCCATCGGCGCTGCCTTGTCAGTGTCCAGTTCATCAAGTCGCTCGATATATTCAAGAATGGAATTCAGATCGCGGAGCATGCGAATCCGCTCATCATCGGTCAACTCGAGGTTGGCCAGTTCAGCTACATAAGCAACATCTTTTCCGGAAACTTTCATGAAGGTCTACCCAATTCTTCACAAGAAGTTTTGTAATCGCCCGAGCCAAGCGAGGGATCTGTAGTTTGCCCGTGGAACCTTATTCCGTAAGCGTCCAACCTACGCTTTCACCACAAACTCGATTCGCTTTACTGAACATCCGGAATACTTGTTCACCAGCGCCAAATAACGAGGCGCCAGGTGAGCCAGTTCCCGCCGCCACCCAGCATCGGCCACTTCAACGTGCAATATCCCGTCCGCAAAACTCGCCGCCCGAGTCCGCTCCGCAACCGCACTCCCACACACCACCGGCCAAGCCAGCATGGCGCTCTCGCTCTTCGGCGAGCGATGAAGTGCTTTCGAAATGATGGTTTCCAAACCCTCTGACGCTCGGTTCAAGGCATGACTCCAGAGTCGGACGCGTTCGAACGCATCAGGAACGACACGATTGTAGCATCGCAAAATTGCCCAACTTATGCGGCAGGCGTCGCAGTCGCAGCCTTCGCGCGCTTCTTGGCAATCTTCCTCAGGTGCGACGCCGAATACAGACTTCCCCGGCACTTCTTCGTGCCACACAGGCACGGAGCGTCATCCTCGCCATCATAGAGGTTGTAGTCGTAAGTCAACTCTTCTCCAGCCTCAATGTCGCGCAACGCGATGACCCACATCTTGCCCTTGATCTGATCGGTCTCGCAGTTCGGCCGGCATGAATGATTCACGAACGCCGCCACTCCGAAGCCGTCGATAATCTTCTTTCCGCCATCCAGCCCAAACAGATACGTGTTGGGATAATCGTCATAAAGATCATCGGCCTGATCGTTAGTCAGATACTCGCCAACGTATTCAATGATCAACGTCCCTTTGCGAATCTTCCGAGTGGTATAGCACCCAAAAGAATGTATGCGAGATTGGCGAATGATGAGTGTCATAGAGTGCTAGGTCGCAAGTACATGCTCGCGGAAATTTTGTAATTTTGCAATTTGGGAATTTGGCAATCGAAAATCTGGTATTTTGGTGATGCAATAGAACGGCTTTCAGATTACAAAATTATAACGTCACAAAATCCTATGGCCCACCAACATCCACCGCGTTTTCTGAAAATTGTTGATGAAGCGAGAAAAAATGTCCGCGAAACCAACGTTGATGAAGTCAAATCACGCCTCGACCGCAAATCTGCGGGAGACGATAAATTCGTGCTGGTCGACGTCCGCGAAGATCGCGAATTCGACGCCGACCATTTACCCGGAGCCATTCACCTGGGCAAGGGCATAATCGAACGCGACATCGAAGCAAAATATCCGGACCTGAAAACAGAACTAGTCCTCTATTGCGGCGGCGGGTTTCGCTCCGCGCTAGCGGCAGATAATCTCCAAAAAATGGGCTATACCAACGTCATTTCGATGGATGGCGGCATCCGCGATTGGCGCGAAAAGGGCTTTCCGCTAGAAAAGTAAGAAATTGTCGCGATTGAGCGACGGTGTCCTCGTCCGTCATGCCGAGCGCAGTTCGGCAGGGAGATAGAAACAAATTCGACGAAGCCGAATCTTCTCCGCCAAGCCAATGCGCTTGGCGATTCGCGCGAAGGCCCTCTTGGGTTTGCATCCCAACCGCTTCTCTGAAAAAATAAGCCACACAGAATAATGGGGTTCCTTAGATGTCTACAATAGGTAGCTTTGCGCTGATTCTGGCGCTCGGCCTTAGTGGTTATTGCTTCCTGGTCGGATTTTTGGCGTTGGTGTTCAGTAAGCACCCCGCCTCGGGTCCGATCGGTGAAACTGCTCGCCGGGCTGGAATCGCAGCGTTTGCCGCCGTGCTACTGGCGGGTATCGTTCTGGTGGCGGCCGCGTTCAACGATGACTTTTCCATCGCTTATATCTTCCATCACAGCAACCGTGAGTTGCCGGTCGCCTATAAGTTTGCCGTGCTGTGGTCGGGACAGGAAGGCTCCCTGCTATTTTGGTCGCTGCTTTTGGCTGGCTACGGATTCGTTCTGCGCCTACGTTACAAGACCGATCAGCGCCTTTTCGCCTACGCTTCGGTGATCATCGCCTCGGTCCAGGTTTTCTTTTTGTTACTTCTGAATATCGCTGCGCGCCCGTTCGGCACAATACAAGGCGGCATCCCTGCCGATGGCAGCGGGCTGAATCCGCTGCTGCAGTATCCCGAGATGGTCATCCATCCACCCATGCTCTATCTCGGATACGTCGGCTTCACCGTGCCCTTCGCCTTTGCCCTCGGCGCATTGATCATGAAGTATCCCGGCGAAAAATGGATCCAAATTACCCGCCGCTGGACCATGGTCACCTGGTGCTTCCTCACCATCGGCGTCTTCCTTGGCGCCCACTGGGCTTACGCCGTCCTCGGTTGGGGCGGCTACTGGGGTTGGGATCCCGTCGAAAACGCCTCGCTGATGCCCTGGCTCACCGGCACAGCATTCCTCCACTCCGTCATAATGCAGGAAAAACGCGGCATGTTGAAGGTCTGGAATATGGCGCTCATCTTCGCAACCTTCCTGCTCTCGATGTTAGGCACCTTCCTCACGCGCTCCGGCGTCATCAGTTCCGTGCATGCATTCGCGCAATCTTCCATCGGAACATGGTTCCTGGTCTTCATCGGACTCACCCTCGCCGTCTGCACCTTCTTCCTCGTCGCGAATCGCGATCACCTCAAGACCGAGCACAAACTCGAAGCTCTCGTTTCGCGTGAATCCAGTTTTCTCTTCAACAATCTCTTATTGCTCGTAGTTTGCTTCACGATTTTGTGGGGCACTTTTTTCCCGATCCTCTCTGAGTTCGTGCAAGGCCACAAAGTCACCGTCGGACCGCCATTCTTCAATCGCGTAGCGATCCCCGTCGCCCTGCTTCTCCTGCTGCTCACCGCCGTCGGGCCGCTCCTCGCGTGGCGTAAGACTTCTATCGAAAGCCTGAAGCGCAATTTCCTCT
>OBLW0100002883.1_pt1 | contig 13735 bp, 15 predicted proteins | sample 1520161 | NCBI WGS metagenome assembly OBLW01 (sample SAMEA3539309, study PRJEB22396) | soil metagenome | biome: tundra; feature: field; material: soil | place: USA | collected 2010-05 | depth 0.15 m
CGGAGGCCCCAAGCCTAACTAACTTCCGTGTCCAGTTCTACTGGGGTGCACTACACCTATGACCTTACGATCTCCAACATACCAATTAAAGACGGCGCAAAACTTGAATTTCACCGAGGTCATACAGAACGGCTCACTAAAAACGATGGAGAGGCTTTCTACCCGGCATTTGTTGGGATGAAGTTAGGTGGAACATTTGGCAGCGGGCTGTTTGAATTCATGCGAGAGCGAGGAGTACCGAGTCTTACGGTGCCAATCAGATACAGAGATTTCAGCAACAACTGGTTCCAGACGGACATAACACTGGAGCGTGACGTGGAAAAGTCTGGTGGTCTGAGACTGGGCTGGACGCAAAAGTGGAATTCCGATCCGACTTCAGAAGCGATGACAATTTCTTCGGCTGCAACTTCGATTGTGATAGAGCCAGCCCAAGCTGTGACGCGCAACGTCGAAACAGTGCTGTCGGTGATGACAGAGCGCAAGAATTGGAAGCGAACAGACCTTGCGAAACTGGCGAACATCGGCGACGATGACGCCCTGCAAGCATTGCGTGCATTGAAAGATGCAGACAAGGTGATCCCTATCGACGTTGACGAAGAGCCAAAAGGCACTTTCTGGAGACGCATCTAGAACTGCTCTACAGCCCGCGCCCACTGCCGCAAGCCAGTCCAGTCAATTACAATTAGTCCGCATCAAAATACCCGAGGGGGTAACAATGTCGAATTTGGATAATGCACTACGAGAGCTACGCGAGAAGCGCAGCCACGCACAGTTAGAGATTGATAAGTTGGATCAAGTAATTTCCGGGATCGAGTCGTTGAACGGTACGGGAGCAGCAACACCTAGCAAGACAGCCCGACCGAAGCACACTCTGTCGGCTTCCGCTCGTAGGAAGATCAGCTTGGCGCAAAAAGCCCGATGGGCGAGCATGCGGAAACAGTCGCAGCCAACGTTGGTGGCGAAAACTGGTTCGGCTCCAGCCAAGCGCAAGATTTCAGCAGCAGGCAGGAAGAGAATCGCGGCGGCGCAAAAGGCGAGATGGGCTGCGATTAGGGCGCAGGAGAAGAAGGCGGCTTAAATTCGGAGAGGGGAGCCTGCTGTGAACGAGTTCGCGGCAGGCTTTTTATTTGACCAACGGCGTGCATTCAGATGGATCGATGGATCACTTGTTTTTTCCGTAATCGTCCGCCTGATCGATGAACCGCTGCCCCCAAAGTAGCTTCGTAGGTTCCAAGCATTCTGCCCCTACTTGTTTCTCTGAGGAGCCTTGTCGAGCACCAATCCAAGTAACGCGAAATTGCGATTGCGCACGGCGGTATTGAATCACGATTTTGTCGCCCACCTTCAACTCACCCCGATAACCGCCCAACTGCACGCCATGGTTGGTAATGTTAAGGGTGTGAGCGAGGTGGACATCGGAATTTCCCTCGATCCAGAATCGTACTGGTAAGACAGATTTAGTCCTCTTCGTTCGGCGCTTCCCTGTGCGAGGCGTCATCGCGAGCCTATTGTTGTTGCCATGATTGTCGTTTCAGCAGTCGTATCGATATCTTAAGTCCGCCTTTTCAGTAAGAGCCAGCGAACACGGGGAAGCCGCCGCTTTCTTCGTAACATCTCCCAAACCTTGGCGGCTATCTGCGACTGTTGATTTTGGACAACAGGCGCAAAATTTCCAGATAAAGCCAGACCAAAGTTACGATTAGTCCGAATGCCCCGTACCACTCCATGTATTTGGGAGCGCCGATGCGAACGCCACTTTCGATGAAGTCAAAATCGAGGACGAGGTTCAAGGCTGCGACAATTACCACCACCACACTAAATCCAATCCCGAGCAGCCCAGAACCATTGATGGCGGCGAAGCGAACACCAAAGAAGCCGAGAACAAATTGAACCAAATAGAAGACGGCAATGCCACCAGTAGCCGCCACCACGCCGAGTTTGAACTTTTCGGTCACTTGAATCAGTCCCGAGTGGTAGGCCATCAGAAGGACGAACAGCGTCCCAAAGGTCATCCGACCGCCTGTATCGCGATTCCGGGATAGCGTAGCTCGAACACTGCGGAAATGCCGCCCAGCGCCAGCCCTTCCAGCAGAGAGTAAATCGGCGCGGTGATGGGTGACCATTCTTTCTTGAAGATAGTCACCATTGCGACAATGAATCCACCGACCAACCCAATCCCCATCAGTGGCAATACCGTATCTGAAGTAGGAGCGTGGAAAAAACGACTCCAACTCCAAGCGGCGGTTGCCACGACGCAGATCAGCAGAATACCCGTCCTATTGACGGTCCCTGTCAACGTCATCGCTTCGCTAGATACCGCCTGATCTACACGAAAGCTGTTGACGTTTAAGGCCAGGTTCGAGGTTTTCATCAAAGCCATTCGATTTCTCCTTATCTATCGCGGCATCACGGACAATCGCCGATCAACAGTACATCGCAAACATGTTCCGCGCCGTCTCGCCAGTCCGAAAGCAACATTATCAAACTCCTGCATGATCCGCTTCGCGGGGAGCCTGCTGTGGCGAGTTCGCGGCAGGCTCCTCGTAGTACACTGCTCGCTAACGCACGTTGATTCACTTGCTGCAGGGGATTGGCAGATTGAAACTTTTTGGCAAGCGTGCAGCCAAGATGCAGCGGGTCACCCGTGGCATAGCGAGACACGAAATGAGTGGCTTAGCTGTAGCAGGACTGGTCATTGTTGTTGTGGCGCTCGCGATGAGGTATCGCACGCTTAAGAAAGAAAAAGAACTCCTGTTTGAGCAACTGTGTAGGATGCAAGAGAAGGAAGAGGGAGAAAGAACAACGGTTTCTGCGCGAGCGAAACCAGAGATCGCTGAAGTACCAGAAACGATACAGAACGTTCCTGCTCCAGACCAAACTTTAGCGTCGCGCCATTCCGCCACCCAGTGGACTTACACGTCCCCAAATACATCGTGTCCGGACTGCGGCTCTACCGAGTTCGAAATGCGCAGCTACGGAGGGCCGATGGAATATGCCGATACCCATTGTGCCAAGTGTGGAAGGCTCATCCGTCGCTTCGACGCAGCCTAATGTCACCCGCCAATGTCCCATGCGAGATTGCGTGGAAATATCGAGTCCCAACGCCCGGTCACAAGGGCCGCCAGAAGTGGACAGTGGCAACCACTTCGATGCAGATCGGAGGAGGACGTGACGGAAAATTGCGCCCGCTTTGAGAAGGTTCACTACGACACTCTTACTGCACGACAAAAAGAATTATTCAACTTCCAGAAGATCGCGGCGACGCTTGCCGACTGCGGGTTTAATTGCATCAAATTAGCCGACGATTGGCAGGGAGCGGATTTCCTTGCTTACCACATAAACGGCACGACCACATTGAAGGTGCAGTTGAAGTCGAGAGTGACAATCGACCAGAAGTATTGCAACAAAGACATCTGGATCGCATTTCCACATAAAGGCGATTGGTATCTCATCAGGCATGATCGCTTGGTCGAGAAAATCGGGCAGCACACTGATTGGCTCAGTAGTTCTTCATGGAAAGATAAGCGTGGGTATTCTTCCATGAGCATCAACGCAGGTTTGCCAGAGAGTCTCGCTGACGACAGGCTCGGCCCCATCTACGGCCCTGTTCTCGCCGTGTGAAACCATTCTGGAGCCTCGGCTCTGTGTTTCAAGGAAATCGCTGCCCTTTCGACGCCAGTCCTCGGGTCGCAGGGGCTCTCATATACGGTCGCTGGGGTGGCCACAAAGCCCTCCTTGACCTGTGAGACGCGGAAACCGACCTGAGCCCCCTCCGGGCAGTTCAATCGCCTACTGCATCGACTTCCCAATGGTCACGCACCCATCCGCCGTCCCTTGCCAAAATCACGCCTACCGCTGCGCTCGATAGAACACGAAAAGAACACTATCACGGTAAGGTAGCCAAACGCATAGATGAATGACGCGAAGAGCAGGAACCGGGGCGTCCACTCCACGTAGAACGTTAAGGACATTGGAGACGAAATTCCACACCAGAAGAATCGTCATCAAGATCGTCCCGACCAAAGCCAGCAGCGCAGCGTTTTTGAGCGTCAACGGCGGAGGATGAACGCCGTGGGTGTCGGGCGCAACTCTCGCTCCTGCGTTGGGGTTGCTCAGCAGTCTTGGGTGCCGCTCCGGGGCTGCTTGCTCCCTCACGACATGGGGTTCGCAGACCAATGCCTGTTTACATCGACAATCAGCCTCTTTTCAGCAAGCGGGAAATCCAGACCAAAATCACCGCTCCAACAAATGCCACAATGATGGAGCCGATCATGCCGCCGCCCGGCCAAATTCCCAAAAGCCCGAAGACCCAGCCGCCCACAATGCCTCCGAGGATTCCGAGAATGATGTCCACGAGTACGCCGTAGCCGCCGCCCTTCATAACTTGGCCAGCAAGCCAACCTGCGATCAATCCAACCACGATCCATGCAAGAAATCCCATACCGATCTCCTTGGTTCCGCTTTAAGCGGGCAGCCCCGAAATGTACACCTAGCCTCATCAATACTCAAGTGCCGCGACTTTCTTCATTCAGGCGTGCGTTCAACGCCCCGTTAGAATGGGCTGCATGAGACGAATCTGCGTTTTCTGCGGCTCCAGTCAGGGCAGCCGTCCGGAATACCACGCTGCCGCTGAGGAGATGGGTGCGGAACTGGTGCGACGGAACATCGGGTTGGTCTATGGCGGCGGCAATGTGGGGTTGATGGGGATCATCGCGGACGCGGTGCTGCGGGCAGGCGGCGAAGCAGTGGGAGTCATCCCCGAAAATCTGATGGCTCGGGAGGTCGGGCACACGGGGCTCACGAAACTCCGGACGTAATAGCCCCAAATATGATCTCGACCTTCATCATGAAGTCGGCACATCACCTTGAATGTGGATTCGATTGTGGGCTGAAACTCGCTAGGTATGTGAAACCGGGCAAACAGCGCCTTCAATGAGGGTGGCGGCGATTTCGACTTCCTGCGGGCCGAATAATCTGCGAGTTCGTTTACCAACTGATCGAACTGCGCGGCGTCATCAAGGATGGCATCGGGAAAGGACAAATCACCTTCAAAAAGAGTTTTTTGATCATCTGTGTGGATTACGAGGTTTCCAGCGGACCATAAGTCTACCTTCTGCTGACGCCACTGTATTGAATCTCCCAGGTACACGGGGATTTGAATATTGCCGCGATTAGGGTCTGTGAGCTTGTCGTGGCCGATGGCCAGGAGGTATGTAACGCGCGCAAGAGTTACGGCGACCGGGTGAAGATCCATACCTACGACGTGGCGGGTAACATCCACGAGTGTTTTGTCGATGGCGACGGCTTGTTTTTCGGCGGCGCCAATATACTTCCTCACGGCGTGGAAAAGAAATGTACCTGAGCCGCATGCAGGATCGAGAAGACTGCGACAACAACCTAGGGTCAGACGGTGGCGGCGCCCCGGGGCACCGCCACACGCCGCAAGCAAACACATTGAGGAGCAAGTTGATCTGTGCCGCACCGATGGCATACATCACCTCACCTCCACAACTGCGTCATCAATTTATGGGTTCTTCACGAGCATTGTTATATAGCGCATGGCGCGGTTGGGAGTTGCCTAGTTGCTCCCCACAACCACACCCGCCACGACAGCCGCGTGATCTGAGGGCCGGAGACCGTCGGGCAGCCGGCTTCGCCGGTTCTCCCCAATCCGCGCGGCTCCCCACGGAGTCACTCTGCCGTGTGTTAGTACCAGGTCTATCCGCTGGTAAAGTTGTGAGATAGGATTGTTGTCCGCTTCATCCTGACAGCAGGTCAATCCCGCGATCTTGGGAAAGAGCTCGGACCAAACGTCGTCATAGCCAGCTGACATAAAGTCCACATAGGTCGGGTCTTGTGGAAAAGGGAACGCCTGCGCGTTTGAATCCATCGCGATAATCACCGGTAAGGCGCTGTTTGCCGGGCCCGCACGCAACTCACCGCCTTGCAATTCCCGGATATTCGCGTCGAAGGACTCGAGATGGGTGTTGACGTAGAGCAAAGAGTGCCCGAAAAACTTCGCATCCACTGAGGCCCACGCCCTTGGATACGGAACGGGGCCGATCGGAGTTGGCAGAACGAGTTCATTCACGAACTGTCCGGATTGCGGGTTACTCCACTGGAAGATCCAGGAAGGAAGATCCGTACGGGCCAGGACAACGTTGTAGTCATTCACGGCAACGCAAATGTAATCAGCGGGCGGAATCAGTCCCGGTGTAGGCGGAAATGAATTTTGGGTCACTTGCACGGCAACTTCGTAGTGCCCGCCCTGAGCGGCCAAGGCACTAAGAAGTTCCTGCAGCATGTCGTACTGGAGGGTCATGTTCGAGCACGTGCCTGCCTCCGGGTCGAAGGTTCCGGTGTACCACTGGTCTACTTCCTGCAGGCTTAGCAACTCCGGCTGGACGTCGAGGATTTGTCGCGCCACCGCCGTCATCCGTTCTGGGGGATTGGTGCCTTGGACTTGCGTAATCACCTGGCCGACACCGAGCAGGAATTGTTGCAGAGTTTGAGCGCCCACCACCTGCAGGAAATCGGTTCCTTCGTTTACGTTGTACGTCATCACGGTGCCGATACCAGGGAAATGTTGAGCCACGGCAGGAACGGCTGTTGCCGCCCAAATCGCCGTGACGAAGACGACCGCAAGTGTTGCCCTTGCAATGCTGCGTTTCATGAGAGTTCTCCTGAATTGTAATTTGAAGCCGAGGGTCGAGTTACCCCACACTTAGCTAAGAATGAACGAGCGAAATGCCCTTCGTAATGAGTTAGTGATCCGAACCAAGCTAGTGCGAAGTCACGCGGTAAATCGTGCTGTGGCTGGGCAACAGTGCTCCGACGACAGCGCCGACCGCCGCGCCCCCCGCGAAACCGATCACCGCGGCGATCCCGGCCGACCCGCCTTTACCAACAGGTTGAATGCAGAAGCTTTGCGATGAGCATGAGTGGAATGTCGCTGCGCCTATCCCGGCTCCAACACCGGCTCCCACACCTCCGCCCACCCCTAGTCCGACCAGGGTGTTGCGCACCCGGTGTTTGCTTTCCATGAGTTTCACGCTGCGAACGTCTTGCTTCTGGATCGTCTGTTCGCCCCCAGTCTCCTGGTACGAGATCGCGGTGTCCGAGACATTCACGAAGGTTCCGGAATGTTTCTTCGAGTTCATGTCGACGACTTGAATCTTCTGTCCCGCCTGCAAGGCGCTTAAATTCGCCCAGGATGCTTGATCGGTTTGTGCCCCCGAAGCGACGGTCGTTCCCAGGACGCAAAGCAGGAGCAAGGTCTTTCGCATGAACGCACCTACTCCCGAGCAGGACTGCCCGGAAAGCTGGCACCCTTTGGCCCGCTTTTCTGTCATCTTTGAACTGATCTGTACCGCAAGCGCCTTATTTTTCATTGTGTCTATCTCCCGCGGCATCGACCGCCGCCGCATCCTGCAGCCAATATTGCAGTGCGATGGCCATTTGTCCTGACCGGAGTTGACCCGCGGACGAGAGTCATGATGACAGCCTGATGGTGCTATATTCCCGAGTGCAGGACTTGGCATGACTTTGAATCGAGAGAATCCCTCAGCCGAACATCTGGGTCTCCTCTATCGAGTGTCGCGAGCACTCTTGAAGGAAGGCGAGTACGGCGAACTTCTTTCCGGGCTTCTCGACACACTGATCGAAGGACTGGGGGCCGATCGGGGATTCGTGGTCGTGCGTGAGTCCGGAGAGTTCCGAGCGACTGCAGCACGGAACTTTCGCAGTGAGGCGCTATCCCGAGCGGAAGAGGCGGTCAGCCGCTCGATTGCCCGGTTCGTGATGGAAAGCGGGAGAGCAGTCTTGATCGGCGACGCCTCGATGACCGAGCCATACAGCAGGCAGCCGAGCATACAACAACTCTCACTTCGATCTGTTTTATGCGCGCCTCTGGTGGCGAGCGATGAAGCGTTCGCGCTTATCTATCTGGAAAATCGCCAGGTCACCAATTGTTTTACGGAAGAGCAGCGAGACTTGCTGGACGAAGTCTGCGCGTTGGCGGCACCACGATTGCGCGCCGCGGTGGCAATGAGCCAGGCACAACGCCGCGCGGAGGCTTTAGAACACGCTCACGGCCAATCCGACGGAATATTGACCGCCGACCCGGGAATGGCGCGCGTCTTGCAGACCGTACACCAGATCGCAACTACCGATCTGCCGGTTCTGATCGAGGGAGAAACCGGAACCGGGAAGGAATTGATCGCTCGGGCTGTCTATCGTCATAGTACACGGGTAAAAGGACCCTTTATCGCCTTGAATTGCGGTGCCATTCCAGCAACGCTCATTGGTTCTGAACTCTTCGGTTTCGTGCAGGGTGCATTCACCGGGGCCAATCGCGATCGTGTCGGTTTTATCGGCGCCGCCCATCGGGGAACGCTCTTTCTGGATGAGATCGGCGATCTCCCGCTCGATCTGCAGCCTCATCTGCTTCGCGTCCTGCAGTCGGGCGAGTTTACGCGGCTGGGTAACTCCCGGACTGAGCAGGTGGATGTTCGGTTCATCGCCGCTACCAACCGCGATCTGGAGAGCGAAGTGAAGGCCGGTAGATTCCGAGCCGATCTATTTTTCCGCCTGTCAGCCATCACGCTTCGTTTGCCACCATTGCGCGAGCGGCCCCACGACACCAGGTTGCTTGCCGAACATTTTGTTCGAGCCGCGGCGACACGCTTTGGCCGGCCGGTGCCGCGCCTGACGGAGGAGTGTTTATCCGCGTTGACGGCCTACAGTTTTCCGGGAAACGTACGGGAACTCGAAAGTGAAATGGCCAGGCTAGCCGCGCTGGCGGCCGCGGATGTCCCATGCGGCGCTGATTTATTAAATGAAAGAATTCGTAATCGTGGCAACGGCCAGTCCGCAGGCTCGCCGCAAGCGCCGCCCGTCGCTCTGATGTCGCTGCATGAAATGGAAAAGCAATTGATCTTGTCCGTGCTACAGCACACGGGGGGAAATCGTACGCGCGCCGCCGAGATCCTTGGAATCAGCCGCGAAGGGTTACGGACCAAAGTCCAGCGACTTCAAGTTCCTGCGCCTCCTGATCCCCTTTCATAAGTTCACGCGCCCCCAAAACCAATCGTACCAATACGCTCGCCAATCGCAGTTTTCTCTGTGACTTCTCATTTCTTCAACCCGAGGCGTTCCAGCAACGCGGGAAACCTGGGGTCGTTCCGGAGCGGATCTGCCATTGGGTCCGTGGGCAGATAGACCAGGAAGTCACAGTGCTCTTCGTAGGCTTTGTCGAGCCAAGTGAACGCTTGGTTGTTGTCGCCAAGACCTGTGTAGACCATGGCCACGTAGAGACTTGAGACGTATCTGTCTCCGCTCATTTTCTGTAACTGCGAAATGATATCGCGCGCTGCCTCTTGCCTCCCGGAGACCGCGTAGAGGTGTCCCAAGAGTGCGAGGAGAGCCGGGTCGTGCGGGGCGAACGCCAGAATGGACTGATAAGCCTGCTGCGCCTGCGGGTACATTCCCATTTGCTCGTAGTTACGACCGATTTGGATTATCGCCACCCCATAGTGCGGGTCAATCGAGAGAGCGATTTGGTATGATCCGATGCTGTCGCTAAACCGATGGGCCTCATAGTACGCCTCTCCCAGCGCAGCGTTGAGCAGAGGGGACCTTGGTTCGATCGAAACGGCGCGCTGCCGCTCCGCGATCGCCCGGTCTAAGTCCCCCATGGCAGTTAGATAGTAGGCGTAATACTGATGTGCGGTTGCGTAATCTGGCCGTAGTTCGATAGCCTTGCGGAATTCCTTTTCAGCTTCTGGGTAGTTCCAGTCGTATACCAGCGCGGAATATCCCAGCGAAACATGGGCCTCTGCCAGGTCTTTGTCCAATGCAAGCGCTTTTAATGCATTGGCCTTCGCCTTTGGAAAGGCTTCCCTCGGCGGCAAAGCAGTATTGGGCGCGGACCCCAACAGAGCGTAACAGTCCGCCAAACCAGCGTAAGAGGGTGCATAAGACGCATCGTATGCGATTGCTTGTTGAAAATAGGAAATAGCCTGCGTCAGGCTCTGTGTAGTGCGTAGATTCCACTCGAAACGCCCATGCAAGTACGCCTCGTATGCTTTGGGGTTCACTTGATGCGCGGGCTGTATGTCCTTGGGGAGCGCAACCAGTATCTTCTGAACGATGTTGTCTACTACCGCACCCGTGCCTGCCCCGTCGGGATTCATTGCATGTCGGTCGCCCACCACGCCGGTCTGGTCTTTGCATGACACCAGTTGATCGGTGATTGCCAATTGATTGCCGTCGCGATGAACCGCACCCGCCAGAATGTACGTTGGTTTGTGACTTTCGCAAACTTGCTCAAAACTGAGTTCAGAATCTGCGGTTGTTAGCTCGACCACTCCCAGCTTTAGGGGATGAACTTCGCTCAATCGCGTAAAGACCTCTTCTCTCACAATCTCGGCAAGACGGCGAGAATCCGGATCGCCACCGAGGCTTTTGAAAGGCTGGATAGCTAAGATTGTCCTCGACGGCCAAAGCAACTCAATAACCCTTGGGATACCGACAGACGCGACGATCACAGCGCAGATCACAGCGAAGATCGCGGCGGCGATCCCGAGAAGCAGTTTTGGCAGAAGCGGCCGAGGCGGTGGAGGGGGCGGCGGAATTGGCTGAGGCGGGGGATGAACGACGTCGAGCCCAGAATCCCGCTGCAAGCCCACCTGGGTCAGAATCGCCGAGAAGCGTGGATCGGAACGCAAGCTGTCGAAAACTGATCCGACCCTCAGGTAGATCAATAGCCCGTCACGCTCGTCAACGGCTTTCCTCAGCCAATGAAACGCCTCGTCCGTCTTGCCCAACCCGGCGTACACGACCGCAAAAGCGACGGGCGGCACGTAATGGTTTTTTGCAGTCGTGAACAGTTCGTTCAAGATCTCGAGCGCGTCCTCAGTCTTCCCCGATGCCGCGTACATCTGTCCCAGGAAACCTGACCAAAGAGGTCTTGCGCCCCCGACCGTCAAGGCTTGCTTGAATTCGGTGATCGCTTCATCAAATCTGCCTTTCCGTCCAAACGTTAGCCCCAGGACGACGTGAGAGAGAGGAAACTTGGCGTCCATGGCCACAGTGTCGCGAAGCTGCTCGATTGCCTCCTCATTCTGGCTTGAGGCCCAAAGCAACAGCCCCAGGCTAAAGTGCGCCACCGGCGAAAAGGGGCTAAGTTGCCGTGCCAGCTTCGCCTCCACGAAAGCTTCATCGAAGCGCGCCAGGACCGCCAGGTAAGCCGAATACCAGGAGTGCGCATGGGAATAGCCGGGATCGAGTTCTATGGCTCGCTGGAACTCCTTTTCCGCGCCCTCCCACTCCCAATCAAAGCGAAACTTCACCATCGCCAACGCCAAGTGCGCTTCCGCAATCGAGTCATCAATACTCAAAGCTTTGAGAGCGGCCACCTTCGCTTTCTCCATCATCTCGGAAGGCGCTCTGAGGCCATACTCCCCCGTGCCCATCAAAAGGGAACAGTGCGCCAAGCCGGCGTAAGTCAGCGCCGACTGCGGATCGATATCGAGCGCGCGTTGGTAGTGCTCCACGGCCTTCCGGAAATCTTCGTCACTAACCCGGTTGTTCCAAAAATGCCGGCCCTTCAAGTAGAGGTCGTAGGCCAGAGGATTTATCGAAGCAGATGGTTTGATCTCGGCGGTGGGGTTTGCCGTCTCCAAGGGCGCAGGATCGAGCGAAGGATCGAGCGCAGACCTGCTCGACGGGGAAGCTCCTTCCATTATCAATCGACCTGAAGGGCTTAGCTTGGCTCTTATCTCGCTGGCGATGGCCGCCGCCACTTGCGACTGCAAGTTCAGGATGTCGCTGAGGTCCCGGTCGTAGCTTTCAGTCCAGAGATGCTGATCGGTGCGGGCCTCGATCAACTCCGCGGTGATGCGCACCCGATCGCCATCGCGACGCACGGAGCCCTCCACGATGGCATCCACGCTCAATTCGCGCGCGATCTGAGGGAGCGTTTTTTGGGCATGCTTGTACTGCATGATCGAAGTGCGCGAAATGACGCGCAACCCTGGGATTTTCGCCAGGGCAGTGATCAGCGACTCGGTCAGGCCATCCGCAAAATATTCCTGCTCGGGAACACCCGAAAGATTCTCTAAAGGCAACACTGCAACCGAGCGGATCGCAGGCAGTTGCGCTCTCACGCCAGCTGGCGGTCGCGGGGAGCGGTGAACGGCGTTCTGTTCGATTGCCTCAAGCGCAGCCTTTACTTCGCTGACATGCTGGTAACGCTGGCCCATTTCCTTGCGCAAACAGCGGTAGGTGATTCTCGAGAGCGGCTCCGGCACGTGTTCGGGCAGCGGCAAAGGGGAGCTTTGCAGGATCGCGGAGCCTAGCTCAATCATGGTGGCCCCTTTGAACGGCATTTGCCCGCTAGCCATTTCGTACAGCAACACACCAAAGCTCCAAATGTCGCTGCGGGTATCGCTCGGACGGTGTTTCAGCACTTCCGGAGCCCAGTAGGGCGGGGTTCCCACGATTGTGTCTGAACTGTCTTTGGTATCCGGGTTCTGGAGAGAGCTGGGAAGCTCGCTGCGGCGTTGTATCTTCGACAGGCCGAAATCCAGCAGCTTTATCTGGCCGTCCCGATTGAGCATCACATTGCCGCTCTTGAGATCGCGGTGGATCACGTCATTTTCGTGCGCGTGAGAAATAGCGTCGGCGATCTGGATGCCGTATTCGACCACAAGATCGAATGGAAGCCCGACATTGGCGGGGATGGCATTGGTGAGAACCTGCCCCTCGACAAACTCCATGACAATGCCGGCTTGGCCCGATTCTTCGATTACATCTTTGATCCGGCATATATTGGCGTGGTTCAGAGACGAAGCAATTCGGGCTTCCGTGTAGAGTTGGCGGCGGGCGGACTCGTCGGGAATCGTGTTTTCGCTAACCAGTTTGATGGCGACGACGCACGCGAGTGTGGGGTCCCAAGCACGATAAACCACACCCATTCCGCTCACGGCCACCAACTCTCGGAGTTGGTAACGGCCGAAGGTTCTACCCGGTAAAGGCGCATCGCCAGACAAGGGCAGATGTTAGATCGGCCCCACGCGCAAGTCAATCTCTCACTACGCAAGAGGCTGCGGACTTTTTGCGAGTGAGCGAAGCAACCGTAAGGGAAGAAATTCAAACGGGTGCCCTAACTACGCTGAGAATCGGTTCGGAACTGCGCATCCTGCGGAAGGATTTTGAACAGTTTCTGCGCAGCAAAGTGGTGGGAGGTTCGAGAGCTAAGGCTGGTGGGCCAATACCACAGATCAGCTTCGCAAAGACTGCGCCATTCACTTACGCGTGGCCAAACAAAAAGACAGAGGACTTCGACACCGCTTACACCGGAACAGTGGGGATGAAGAAGATCGTCATCGGCTTCACAAGCAGCACCATGCACGGCAAGCGACGCAAAACCGTGGTGTTTGGTGATCGTCGTCCATTAGTGCGTTTCAGGGCCGCGGATGATTTTGACCGCTCGGGATTGATGGCGGTTTCAGGAGTCGAAGCTGTTCGAGCAGTTGTTTGAGCAGATCGTGCGGCAGTGTGTGGAGGTGGGGCTGGTGAGCGGGAAGAATCTCTCCGTCGATGGCAGCTTCGTGGAAGCGAACGCCGCCAAGGAGAGCCGGATTCCACGAGAGCAGTTGGTGGAGGCAGCCCAGGTGTACCACACCGTGCGCCAGTATCTGCGGGAAGTGGAAGAGCAGAACCCGGTGGAAGA
>OBLW0100002885.1_pt1 | contig 13728 bp, 12 predicted proteins | sample 1520161 | NCBI WGS metagenome assembly OBLW01 (sample SAMEA3539309, study PRJEB22396) | soil metagenome | biome: tundra; feature: field; material: soil | place: USA | collected 2010-05 | depth 0.15 m
TTCCTCTGTGCGCTTCGGTTTGGGGCGCTTCAATACCGAAGACGAAGTGGATTACGCCGCCGGGCAGGTAATCGAAGCCGTCCGCAAACTACGCGCCATGTCGCCCGCGTAACCGGCCCGCGACCTGCGCGACTGAACCGAGCCGCGAATGAACCGAGCCGCGAACGTCAGAGAGCGGTTGCCTGTTGCTTGCCTGCCAGATCCGTGCTGCCTCGGCCGGATGTATAATTGTGTACCAAGAGGGAATCCTGGCCGCGAACTAGCCATGTTCCAAATCACACATGGAAAAACTGCGCATCGGAATTGTAGACATCGTGTCCAGGGGCCCCACACGCGCCCTGTACGCTCGCGTTATGAACGCCAATCTCGCCAGCATCATGCCCCAGGCGATTGGCGTCTGGTGCAGGCAGGAGGGGCATGATGTCGCCTTCGTTTGCTACACCGGTTTTGAAGACCTCCTGAAGGAGCTTCCGGACCACGTCGACCTGGTCTTCATCGGCGCCTTCACCGAGGCGGCCCACACAGCCTACGCCTTGAGCGCCCTCCTTCGCGCGAAGGGGGCCGTTACCGCGCTCGGAGGGCCTCACGCCCGGTGCTACCCGGAAGACGCCGCCCGCTACTTCGACTACGTTCTGGGCTTCACGAACCGCGAGACCCTTCGCGACATCCTGCGGGATTGCGCGCAACATCGGCCGTGCGGCGTGCAAGTCGCCGCCACCGAGCAACCCCGCACGCTTCCAGGCGTGCGCGAGCGCTGGCAGTTCATCGAACCGACACTTAAGAAGGCGCCGTTCATCAAGATGGTTCCCATGCTTGGCAGCCTGGGGTGTCCTTACACTTGCAGCTTTTGCATCGACGCCGTAGTGCCCTATCAGCCCATGGATTTCGATGTACTGCGCGAGGATTTGCGCTTCCTGTTGACTAAGTTCAAGCGGCCGCTGGTGGCCTGGCACGACCCCAATTTCGGCGTCCGATTCGACGACTACCTGGACATGATCGAGGACGCCGTGCCACCCGGCAGCATCGATTTCGCCGCCGAAAGCAGCCTTTCCCTGCTCTCGGAGCCGCACCTGAAGCGTCTGAAGCGCAATGGATTCCAAGCTGTCCTACCTGGCATTGAGTCGTGGTTTGAATTGGGCGGCAAATCGAAAACGGGAGCCTTGCAGGGGATAAATAAAGTTCGCCAAGTAGCCGAACACGTCAACCTGATTCTCAAGTACATCCCCTACATCCAGACCAACTTCGTCTTGGGGCTCGATTCCGACGAAGGGGCTGAGCCATTTGAGCTGACCAAGCGATTTCTGGACTTGGCACCCGGCGCGTTCCCCGGCTATTCCTTGCTAACGGCGTTCGGCCGGGCCGCGGCGCTCAATTTGGATTATCAGCGCGAAGACCGCGTACTGCCTTTCCCGTTTTACTTCCTGAACAATAACCAGGCCATGAACGTGAAACCCTTGCATTACTCCTGGCAAGACTTTTACGAACGGGTCATCGATCTGACCAGGTATTCTTTCTCCGCCAGCGCCATTCTTCGCCGCTGGCTGGCCACCCAAGGCTGGAAATCGCGGGCGATGAACCTTGTGCGCGCTGTCTCCACGGAAGGCTTTGGAAGGATCGAATACTATACGGAAATCCGAAAACGCCTGGACGCCGACCCGCAATTCCCGCCCTATTTCGAGCGGCGAACCAGCCAGCTTCCTCAGTTCTACATCGACATGGTGCGTAAGGAACTGGGGCCCCTGTGGGAATGGCTTCCAGAGGGAGCTTTGCATCACGATCCCTACGCCTATTTGAAATCGGAGCGGCACGCGGACGTGCTCAGCATCGCCGGCGCGGGGTAAGGACAAGATGGACGCTGCTAATGGCGTTCGTCACTCTTTGCAGCGGACAACGGTCGTCTTATTTGCTGTGAGGGTCACGTTTTCCCAGAGCTCGGACTCTCCCCCGTACAGATCGACGCGGACGTCGTAAGTGCCGGGACTTGTTTGCAGCCCTTGGGGCCAATTATTGAACTCGTCCACGTGACCGACAAAGTGGTCGTTCATCATGACGGCCGCCAAATTGTGCGGGCAGATGACCTTCAATGTGCCAAACGGGGGTTTCGGTTCCGGTTTGGGCTTCAGCGTTTCGGTGATCTTCGCGGTCTTGCCGGCTATGATCGTGACCGTCGCGGTGGCATCCTCGCACCGCGGGTCGACCAATGTGATCTGGTGCTGCCCCGGAGCGATCAAATACTTCCTGGACGAGGCGAACCGCGCGGCGGGACCGAAATACTGGCCATCCACATACACGGCTGCCTTGTCGGGGGTAACACTTACTTTAAGATAGCCCGTATCTGTGCGGGTCGCGGCCATGCACTCACAAACCAACATCGCTGATGCAAAACATACCACTAACAGCATTCGACTCATGATTCCTCCCAAACCAGGACTTCCGTTTTGGCATCCTGGTCGGTATCGATTATACATCAAAACGGGGCGCTGCAAGCCGTTAGCTGTTGGCGATAGGACATTTCTACTTTGCCTTGACACGTTAGCTGTTGGCGAGCCGGTGTCCTTACCGCCCCTTCGAGGTGTCCATTGCCGCTTGCGCCATGGGGCTGTTATCGAAGCTGAAATGCAAGAGGACTTCGCCGGGTACGGGGCGGCCATTCAACTGCGCCGGAGCGAAGTGCCACGCGTTCGCCGCGTCCGCCGCCAGCGTCACTAAATCCTCATCGCGGGGAGACAGCAGTTCCACTCGGGTTACCCGGCCGGACGCGTCCACGATGGCCTTCAAATCCATCCGCTTCTTCCGCATTAACGTCGGGCTGACGTCAGGCGGTAAAGCAAACCGAATATCGTGGAGCGGCTGGGGCGGTACGAATCCTGGACTGCCCGTACTGGACGGATCCAACCTGCGAAGTCCCGGGACCCTTTGAATCGCGCGCCGGAAGCCATTGGGCTTGACGGGCTCGTAAGTGGCCGTGGCGGAGCAACACATCGTATTGAGAAACGGCGCGAACTGGCTTGCATCCGGCGCGGATGGTTGAATTGCGGGCGGTGGGGGCGTGGAGGCGACTATCCTGCCCATCGGGTTTGCGTCCGTCGCCGTTGGCATGATAAACGACTTGGTGAGCGCGTTAGCGTTGGACTTGGACTTGCGCGAGCCTGCGGGTTTTTGCGCCACCGCGGGCTCCGATACGAGCGCAGCGGGAAAAGGGGAAGGCCACTCCGGCGCAACCGAGCCGGCGTCCGCCGATTGCGGAGCTGCGGCAATGAAAGGACTCGAATCCACGCTGAGATTCGCTGGGGAGGGTTTCACCTGAGCCGGTTGCCTCGAGGAATGCGAGTTGGTTTGCTCCCGGTTCCCGTGACGGGCGCATCCCGCGAGCAGCAGCGACAATCCACACGCCACCAGAAGTCCCCGGCAAAGTTGTTTGCTCATCCCTTGCCTCCGTTCGGTTTCTCTGTGCACGCGCAAAGCCAAAGTCGACGAAGACGCAAAGGTTTCTAAAACCTCAAGTTAGGAAGCAAAACGTCGCTGCCCGGCCTCCAGCCGGTACAAATTACCATACACATCCGAACGCGCGACGAGAAAATGCACCTCTTCCGCCCGAGCGGTCTGAGCTCGCTTTGCGCCAGCAGCACGATCTTTGCCAAACCATTTCCCCAGTTTTTTGGTAGAATCCACCTAATCGGCCTGTAACGGGGCCTCTCTTACTAACTGGGTATTCTTATGACTTTCGAGGAAGAAGCCTTCATCAGCTATGCCCACCTGGACGACCAGTGCCTGATCGAAGGCAAACAGGGGTGGGTCGCGGACTTTCATCGTATTCTGAAAATCCGCGTCGGGCAGTTCCTGGGCAAAGAGCCTCATATCTGGCGGGACCCCAAGCTCCAGGGCAACGATTTCTTCGCGGATACGCTCGTGGAGCGGCTGCAAAAGGTGGCCGCCCTGGTGGCCGTGCTGTCGCCGCGATATGTGAGATCGGAATGGACCCTGCGGGAATTGACCGAATTCTGGCGAGCGGCGGAACTGTCCACCGGCGTTCGGGTTGGCGATAAGTCGCGCGTTTTCAAGATCCTCAAGACGCCTGTGCCCCTGGAAAAACATCCTCCCCAGCTTCAGCCTTTGCTGGGCTATGAGTTTTACAGAATCGATCCCGAAACCGGGCACGTTCACGAACTGGATCTGATGTACGGCGCCGAGGCTCAGACGGAGTTCCTCCAGAAAGTCGACGATGTCGCGAAGGATATTTGCGAGCTCGTCCAGGCCATCGAATGCGGCGAGGACCCCAAAGCGGCGGGCAAGCCGGCGGTCTACCTGGCGGAAGCTACCCGCGATCTGACCGACCCGCACGATTCCATCCGCCGCGACTTGCAGGACCATGCCCACCCCGTGGCGCCGCCCGAGAATCTCCCCGCGCAGCAAGCCGACCTCGAAGCGTACGTGCGCACACAGTTGGGCCGTTGCACCATGTCGATCCACTTGATTGGCAAGAATTACGGCATCGTTCCCGAGGAATGGATCGAGTCTCTTCCCGAGATCCAGTACCGGATGGCTGCGGAGCGCGCCAAGGGAGGCGATTTCACGCGCCTGGTATGGATCCCTCCCGGGTTGCAGGTTCAGGATGAGCGGCAGCGCAAGTTCATCGAACGGCTGCGGGAGGATCCGGGCCTGCAGAAGGGCACGGATCTGCTCGAAACGCCCCTCGAGGATCTGCGGACGCTGATTTACACCCGGCTCAAGCCTCCGGCGCCCAAGCCCCTCCCGGTTTCGGAGGCCGCCGGCCTGACCCAGATCTATTTCATTTACGACCAGAGGGACCAGGACGCGGCGCATCCCTGGAAGGACTACCTCTTCAATCGAGGATTCGAAGTTCTCACCCCGGTATTCGAAGGCGATGAAGCCGAGATCCGCGAGGACCACGAAGCCAGCCTCCAAACCTGCGATGCCGTGCTGATCTACTACGGCGCCGGGAGCGAGTGCTGGCTGCGCAGGAAGCTGCGCGAGATTCAGAAGATCGCTGGCTATGGCCGGACGCGCCCGATGCGCGCGGTAGCCATAGCTTTGGCCGCCCCCGCATCGCCGCAAAAGCGGGAGTATTGTACGCATGAAGCCATCGTCATTCCGCAGTTCGATGGCTTCTCGCCGGATCCCCTGAGCCCCTTCCTCCGGCAGTTGCGTAACGGTGCGGAGCAACAGGCGGGCGGCTGATGGACTCCGGGGAATTGCCTAACCCCTTCCCCGGTCTTCGCCCGTTCGAGCCCGACGAAGACCACCTGTTTTTCGGCCGCGAGAAGCAGATCGATGAGTTGCTGCGGCGCCTGCGGGGCACGCGCTTCCTCTCCGTCGTGGGCGCATCGGGCAGCGGCAAGTCCTCCCTGGTCCGCTGCGGGTTGATCCCCGCGCTGCAAGGCGGTTCCATGGCGGGCGCTGGCTCCGGCTGGCGTATCGCCATTCTACGTCCCGGCGAGGATCCGATCGGCCACCTGGCCGCCGCGCTGAGCGTGCCCGAATGTCTGGGCGCGGGTGAGGAATTTGCGGACGTGCGGCGCGTTCTGGTCGAGGCCACGCTCCGCCGCAGCACGCTGGGCCTGGCGGAAGCGGTGCGCGAGGCCCGCGTCCCGGCCCACGAGAACATCCTGGTGGTGGTCGACCAGTTCGAGGAGCTGTTCCGTTTCCGCCGCAACCAGGCGGGCGCCGGAGACGATGCCGCGGCGTTCGTCAAGATGCTGCTCGAAGCGGCCCGGCATGACACGCTCCCCATCTACATCGTCCTCACCATGCGCTCGGATTTTATGGGGGACTGCATGCAGTACCCCGGCCTTCCCGAGGCGGTGAACGACGGCCTCTATCTAGTGCCGCGCATGAGCCGCGATGAGCTGCGCTCGGCCATCGCCGGCCCGGTGGCGGTGGGAGGGGGCCGGATCGCGCCGCGGCTGGTGGTGCGCCTTCTCAACGAGGTGGGCGACAACTCCGATCGGCTTCCCGTCCTGCAGCACGCCCTGATGCGCACTTGGGACTATTGGCGGCGCCACGGCGGCGATGGCCAGCCGATCGATATGGCCCACTACGAAGCCATCGGCGGCATCGAGCGCGCGCTCTCCCTGCACGCCGAGGAAGCCTATGCGGAGGCCGCGTCGGAGGCGCTGCGGCTGGTCGCGGAACTGTCGTTCAAAGCCCTCACGGACACATTCACGGACCCGCGCGGCGTGCGGCGCCCCACCGCGGTGTGCGAACTGGCCGCCGTGTGCGAGGCGCCCGAGGCGGACGTGATCCTGGTCCTCGAACTGTTCCGCCGCCGGGGCCGGGCGTTTCTCATGCCGCCGGCGGACGTCCCGCTGGACTCGCGGACGGTCGTGGACCTCTCCCATGAAAGCCTCATGCGCGGGTGGGACCGCCTGGTTGCCTGGACCGGGCAGGAGCGCATCTCCGCCGAACGCTATGTCCGTCTGTCTCGGGCCGCCGCCTGGAACGCGGAAGGTTCGGCGGGGCTCTGGCGCGATCCAGAACTCGAGCTCGGCCTCCAATGGCGGCGGGACACCCGGCCCACGGCGGCCTGGGCCGCACGTTACGATCCGGCCTTTGACCGGGCCATGGACTTTCTCGAGCGCAGTCGGCGCGAACGCGACGCCCTCATCGCCCAGCGCGAACGCGAGCGCCGCGCCAAGCTGCGCCAGGCGCGCTGGGCCGCCGGCATCCTGGCCGCCCTGCTGGCCGTCGCCGGCATCCTCGGCTTGCTGGCTGTTGGCGAGCGCAACCGGGCGGAGAAGAACCTGCACACCGCTAACGACGTGGTCGATAAGCTGCTACTGGCCGCGGGCAGCGATGCCGAGGAAGACGCGGCCGAGATCCCCGAGATGCAAGCCTTTCGCAAGAAGCTGCTCGACCAGGCGCGGTTGTACCTGAACCAGTTCACGCAACAGAAGCCTGGCAGCCGGGAATACCGCGAGGAGATGGCGCTAGCCCACCGCCGCCTGGGCGACATCAATCGCCTGCTGCAACAGAATCCGGACGCCGCCGCGGAGTACCAAAAAGCCATCGCACAGTTCCAAACGCTGCGGCAAGACTATCCGGACGATCCGCGCTACCGCGACATGCAAGCCGGCGCGTACAACTGGCTGGGCGAAGCCGAGCGCGTGCTGGAGACGGGCCATGCGGAAGCAGGGAAAGCCTATGCCGGCGCCATCGGTCTCGAAGAGGACTTGTGCCGGAGCTATCCGGCCAACGCGCTCTACCGGCAGAATCTTGCCCGTACCTACGACAATCGCGGGATACTCCGCGCGTCGACCGGAGATCCCACCGGGTCCGAGGCCGACTATCGCGAGGCCATTCGTCTGCTCGACCCGCTCACCGATCCGCAGTCCCGGCGCGCGCTGGCGCACGCCTACAACAACCTGGCGATTTTGCTTGAAGACCGGAACGGGCCGGACCAGGCCAAATCGTACTACGAGCAGGCGATCTCGATTCTGGGATTCATGGCCGGGCGCGAGCCGGGCAACCGGGATTACGCCTTCGATCTGGCGAAGTTCTACAACAATCTGGCAATGCTTCTGGAGGTCCGGAAGGATTACCCGCTCTCGCTACAGTACAACCGCAAAGCCGCGCTTTTGTTCGAGGATCTGGCTCGCCCGGCGCTCACCTTCACCATCGAACTGGCCCAGGCGCACACCCTACGCGGCCGCACGCTGCAGGCCCAGGGCACGCTCGCCGAAGCGGACCGGGAATATCGGCAGGCGATCGGCATGTTTGCCGAACTCGCGGCGGGCGACGCCGCCAGGGGACGCGCGGACTTCCACCAGCGCTATGGAGAGGCGCTCTTTCAATTGGGAGCGCTGCTCCAGGAAGAAAAGAACCCGCTCGGAGCGCGCGGGTCACTCTCCCAAGCCGTGGAGCAGCATGCCGCGGCCGGGGCTGAGAGCGCCCTGTGCTTCGACTACTACTGGCTGGCCGAGGCGAATCTCGAATTGGGCGCCGCGGACCAGGCGCAAAAGGCCTTGGAGCAACTGGCTGTTGCGCTTTCCAAGCTGCCCGAATCGGAACGCGGCCGGCTGGGCAGCTACGCACAACAGTTGCAGAAGAAACTCGACGACCGCAAACAAAAGGGACGCAATAAACCCTAACGGAGGATTACACATGAAACGAATCATTCTGATGGCGGCGTTAACCCTGCCGGCATGGGTGTCCGCCCAGGTAACACCAGCCGATCCGCAGGCCACGCCGGCGCCGGACCAGACGAAAAAGCCGGCCGCGCCATCCAGTGCGGACAAAGCTAAGAAAGCCAGTTCGGACGATGAGGCCCTGATGCCCAACCTCTCGCGCAGTCCCACCGGATATGTCGAAGACGCGGCCGTGGGGACCATGGTCCGCGTGCGTTTCGACGCCGGCTTCGATATGACCGCCCCCGACCGCGCCGAATTCTTCTACGGCAAGTGCGGCTGCTACCGGGCCGCGGGCCTTGACCCGAACGCGCCCGGCCCGGGATCCGTGATCGTGACCAGGCTGCGCTTCCAGGAACTGCACGTGAACGTCGAGTACGCACTGGCGCGCCGGTTCTCGCTGTTCGTGGACGCCAGCGGCCGCTCCATTCAGCCGCAAGCCGCTACCGGCCCCCTATTTGCCAGCCAGACCGGAATAGGCGATCTTCAGGCGGGATTCAAGTTCGCGCCCGTCGCCTCTCCGGACGGCTACCTCACGTTTCAACTCCGCGGTTACTTTCCCACGGGCGATTCCACGTTGGGGCTGGGTACGAACCACTACAGCATCGAGCCCGCGCTGCTGTTCACGCGGAAGATTGCGCCGGCGGTCGCTCTGTCGGGACAGTTCAGCGTGTGGCATCCGATTGACGGATCGAGCGCGCTTCCGTTAAGCTCCAGCAATTCGTTCACCGGCGACGTGCTGACGTACGGGGCCGGCGTGAGCCGCCGCTTCCTGGCGTCGGAGAACCTCCGCGTGGCCCCCGTGGTCGAAATCGTAGGATGGAATATCCGGTCGGGCTACGTGACGCTGGCCTCCGGCCCCGCGTCGGCCGCCGGCGAGAACATCGTGAATGCGAAGCTCGGCGCACGGTTCTTCGTGGGCGCCAAGAGTTCCATCTACGCGGGGTTCGGCCGCCAGTTGAGCCACATCGGCTGGTACCGCGACTTTCTCCGTGTGGAGTATGCGCGCACCTTTTGACTACTTAGTGGATATTGATCTTGAGCAGGGCGTCCGAATGCTCGTGACGCCAGCCCCAGTAGGCTTGTTGATCGTTGTCGTTGAGCTTCGAGAAATCGCTGTATTTGCGCTTGTTCTGTTTTGCGTACACACGATACGCCTGATCTTCGTTCTTGTTCCATTCGTGATCGTCATTATGCGACTTGTCATGATAGACGACCTTGGCTTTTTGATCCGCGGCTCGAAGCGCTGTGGGCACAAATGCTATTGGGGCCATAAGGGCGGCGCATAGTAATGCTTTATTCCAGAAACGTGACATGATTTAGTTCTCCTGGTCTGGCAAGAGCACTTGTCGCGCCAAAGCACCCGCTCCCGATCCACAGCGAACGCCACGATTAGAATGAAGAGACAGGGGCGCGACTTGGCTTGCAGGGGCCTCCGCCGAGATGCAGAAGATGCGCGTGAATATGCGAAATCTGCCGAGTTGGGATCCGAGCGCCCGTCCTGGCAACGAAGGATGACAGTGGCCCGGCGCGTGCTCCGGACGGCGCAGAGGAGATTTCAATGTTGCTAACGCTGTTCGCGATCCTGCTTGTAATGTGGTTGTTGGGTTTCTTCGCGTTCCACATAGCCGGCGGGCTGATTCACATTCTGTTGTTAGTCGCGGTGATTTCTTTAGTGCTTCACCTTTTCAGGGGACGCAGCGCGGCTTGAGGGCGCTGATGCGCAAAAGGAAAAGGGGCCAGACGCCGTCCCCTTTCTTAGTGGCCCGGCGCGAGCGGCGTCGAGCCTGCCAAATCCCCGGGCGGCAGGCCGTCACGTCGGCGGTGGTCTGCTGATGCAAGTCCGCTCCCGGCGCCAGAGCGTCGGTTCGGGTCGAAGCCGGCGCTCCGCCGAATGGAACCTGCAACGCTGCCCCGGAATCGCCATAGAAAGTTGTCGTGCAGCTCACGTTCACCGGCGAATAGTTCACGTAGGTAAGGGTGCTCTGCCAGCCGCCTCCGAATGCCCGTTGCGGAAAGAGGTCGTATTCGCGGTCTGGAGTTCGAGCACGAGTCCCACCGAGATTGAAGGCCCCGGTTGGCTGGGTTGAGGAGCCACTCACCGAGGCGGCCGCACTAGTGGTGTTGTCTGTAAAGAACTGGTAGTCAAAATCTCCCGTGGCGCCGGGGTTTGCGCCTGGCGAGACTATGTCTATCAATAGGTTGCCTTTGGCAGGGTCGAAAGTGAACGGAGTCGTCAACTGGAGCACCATGTCGAAAGGGCAGGGCGCGGGTCCGCTGCAGCCGGGAGAAGAAACCGAGACTGCGGCGTTGTATACCACCGTGGCGTCCGGACCCACATTATTGGCATAGGTGGTGCTTGGTAGCGCGCCACTCTTTACCCGGGCGCCCCGGCAAAGGCGGCGCTCCCGTCTTTTTGGGGTGATGCTGGACGGCTTTCCCAAGATTCGAGCTTTTCTCGAGTCCCACCCATCCGGGAGAAGCCAACGGATAATTAAGCTTGGGATGAAACCAGACTCGAAATCGCCGGACGTTCCCGCTACACGATCCCGTTTCCGCCGTCGTTATCGGCTGCTGATCGCTATGGCGGCGCTGTTTGCAGCCGCCGTACTCCTCTTCCCGATCGTTTTTAGGCCTGCGGTCGAACCGCCCGCCGACGTGCAGTTTGGCAGCCCGTTTTCGGTAGGCGTTCAAATTTCAAACCAGAACCTGACGCCTCTCACGGATGTCGTATACGCTTGCGAGGTTTCGAATCTGACGCTGGCGAACGGCTCGGTGGTCGGGAATGCGAAAATCCTTACTCGCGGATCCATTCGCAAGATTCGCGGCCGTCAGGGAGTCCCAGCGACCTGCGAAATGGCCTACATCCAGAATGCCCCGCTCAAAGCGGTCGAATACCAACTGACCCTCGAATATCGGGCGTACCCCTGGCCGCAACTCCGTACCGCCGTGTACCGCATCGCCGCGAAGCTGAACGGCGAAGGCCAAGTCACGGGATGGAAGTTGAATTAATCGATAGCTCGCAGCCCCGATGGTTTGTCCGTTGACGGCTGAAAGCCAGAACTGCTATGGCCAATGCTCCACGAAGGAGAACTCGCTGCCGACTGGGGGTTGCCGGACGGCGATCTCGTGGAGAGGCGCCGAAAAAACACGCGCCCTGCGCTTAAGGCGTGCCGTTGACCATCAAGCGGGCTACCGTAAGATCCCCCGCGATCTGGGTGAAGATCGTGTTCAGGTCAGTGGTGGGGCGGTCGCCCGCGGTACAGGCGGTGCTCGTATCTTTGAAGAATGTTGAATCGTTGGTGGCCATCTGCTGGAGCGTGGCGCACGGGGAAATCGACGGGGAGGCGTCGGTCGAGCATCCCGAGTTCGCCGCCCCATAGGCCACCGTGTACACTCTGGTTCCCGCGGCGGCCTGGGCCTGCGTGATTGCCTGATGGCATTCATTCTTGGTGGACATGTACGTCCCTGACGTGGTTGACGCGCCCGGCATGTCGCCTGTTTGGCAGATCCCGCCGCTGCTTGTGTTGCACGTGGCATTTGCATCGCCAGCGGTGTCGGAAATGCGGTAATCGATCGATAAGTTCACGATCTGGTAGGTCGATGTCGCTGGGAAGGGGGTGGTATACGCCGCCGTCGTGGGCCCCGGCGGATTACGGCCCGAGCAGGTAAGGTCATTCGCGACCGTAGCCGTCGTCACGATCGGGTTTGCTACATTGCCGCCTCCACCGCTGCTATTAGCGGTGACCGACCCGCAGATTGCTGCGCTAGCTCGGCAGGGCGAGACTTCCGCCAACAGGACCACCGCGCCGGCCAACGCGTTGGTGAGCTTTGAGCCGGTCATCGAACCCGTTGTGTCCATGATGAGCGCCACGTTGTACGGGGCGCGCGCGGCGCCCCTCATGGCCGCGGTCGCGGTTGCCGTGAGCGTCAGGGAGCCGGCGCCAAACAGCCCGAGGAAAGTCACCGGCTCCGCTACTTGCTGCCTCACGACGATGGCATTTGCGGTCGCGGGAGCCACGCACGGCGCCGCCAGGCCCGTCAAGGTCGTCGAGCAATACACCTGGGGATACCCGGATGCCATCGTAACGTTTGGCAGGTTGGCCTGCGCGTTCAGGTTTCCCGATACCCCGCTGAATGTCGTTGCGACGGATGCCGCCGTGGTGTTCGGCAGGCTCTGCGCTCCCGCCAGCGCCGCCGCATCAGTGGAGGCCTGGAGCTCGTTATAGCTCATATAGAGCCTGCCGACGTCGATGGCCAGACCGGCAAATCCGAGAAAAACGACTAGAGAGACTGCCACGATGTAGAGGATCTGCCCGCGCCGATTCTTGCGCGCGTGGCGTACAAACGACTCGCTGTCTCGATTCATTGGACAACCTCCGCGATTTGCGTCGTGAGGGTACACCCTGGCGCATGGTTGACTCCGTAAACGCTGAGGTTGCAAGGATAAGTGGCCGTCACCTGGGCGGTCGCGCCCTGCACCAGATTCCCGGCTGCTCCCGTGATGGTACTGACGCTGCTGCACGAGGTCGGCTGCGCATCCCGGTCGAACGCCCACCAATAGCCCCATTTGGAACGACATCCACAACCGCAGCGGACTGTCCCGTCAGGGATACCTCAAGGGAGAGCTTTCGAGAACCCCACTCGTTCCTGTTCCCTTGAACCAGTAGTAAACTGGCTGAGATGAACTGAACGCCTGAAGAAACTCGATTTGATGCTGCCGTTCGGATCGATCCCGTTTCTCCCGAAGCCGATCGATCTCCACGGGCGAGGCATCCGTCTACACGCTTCGGCGCAAAGGGATCAAGCTAACGGAGGGATCATGAGCAACATCGACACAGTTAAGCAACTCTACGAAGCATTCGGCCGAGGAGACATCCCAGCGATCATCGGCAAGCTGGACCCCAACATCGAGTGGGACGTTGAAGTTCCTACGCCCGGCGTTCCGTGGCTGCAGCCGCGGCGCGGAGCCGCGAACATCCCGGCCTTCTTCGAAAGCCTGGAGCCCCTGTCGTTCCAGCGCTTCGACCCGCACACGTTCTTCGCCGACGGCAATAAAGTCTTCGCGCTAATCGCGATCGATGCAACGCACGTCGCGAGCGGGAAGCAATACCAGTTCCCTTACGAAGGCCACCTTTGGTTCTTCAACGACGCTGGCAAGATCGTCAAGTACCAGCACGTGACCGATACGGCTTTGCATTGCCGTGCGGCGAAGGGCGAGTAACGGATCGAGTCTTCGAGCCAGCCTCTCCGTAGCGCGCCAGCTCCCCTGAAATGCCCCTCACGGAAACGTCTGCCGCTCAGTCGTGACCCGCCCGCCAGCTCCTCCGCCCCCTTACCAATACCTGTCTTCCACCACCGTCTTCCGGCAGCTCTTGCAGAACTCCGCCCCCTTCACGTCCAGCCGCTCCACGGCGTGGCTGGAGGCCATCACGCAGCGCCAGTCCATGCAATGCCGCAGGCCGAAGGTGTGGCCCAGCTCGTGTACGGCTTCCTTGATGAGCCTCTCCAGGAGCAGTTCTTCGCGTTGCGGCAGGCCGTAGAATTCCTCCTTCAGCCGCGCGGTGGATACCACGGCGCAATT
>OBLW0100002889.1_pt1 | contig 13710 bp, 7 predicted proteins | sample 1520161 | NCBI WGS metagenome assembly OBLW01 (sample SAMEA3539309, study PRJEB22396) | soil metagenome | biome: tundra; feature: field; material: soil | place: USA | collected 2010-05 | depth 0.15 m
TGCGTATGATCTTCTTCGACTGCGCTTCCAGGATGCCATCCTGCCAGCGGCCGGTGCGGGCCACCCACTCCGGCGTGTGCTGCCAGTGGAGCAGCATGATGTCAAAGTACTCGGTCTGCGAAATGCGGCGCATCTCGTCGAAGCGATCCTTCGGATCGACGCCCTCGTCGGTAGTCACCTTGTTCATGATCTGATAGCTTTCGCGCGGGATGCCCTTCAGCGCCACGCCCAGCATGGCCGGGGTGGAATAGGACTCGGCAGTCTCAAAGAACCGTATACCGCGGTCGTAGGCGTAGCGAATCAGGCGCGTGAATTCCTTCTGCCCGAGCGCCGACTGCACGTAACCGTTGTTGCTGCCCGTGCCGAATGCCAGGCGCGTGACCTGCAAGCCCGATTTGCCGAGCGTGACCACGTCGGTCGCCTTGCTGGTCGCGGCGTGCAAAGCCAGGGTGGCCACGCTGCTCAGGGTTCCAACGGCAAGCGAGGTTTTGAGGAATTGGCGGCGGGAAAGTGGGCTCATGAGAACCTCCATGTGTGGCTGTGCGGCCGTGGGGAACGGCGATTACGGAGATGGTATCACCGGCAGCGTTGCGTCGTCCTGAAACTGCGCGCTGCAAAAGGCGGTCAGCCGATGGCCGCCCAGCCGGAGTACGTCGTAGGAATCGCCACCCACCGTGCGGGCAGGCAGCCAGGTAGCCGCAACTTCAAAAATCGGGAATCTCGGAATCTGCTTGGGCAGCAACGACCGCTGAATCTCCTCGGCGCGGCAACTCGTGCTCGTGCAATTCAAGCCGCGCAGTGGCTGCGTCAACCGTGTGCTACAGCTCGGCGTTGCGCCGTCCAGCCGCTCCTTCTTAGTCCGGTACAAAAAAATAAGAACTCCGAAAACAAAGGTGACGAGATAAGGAAGTTTCCATCCCGTCCTGATGAGATGCCCATAAGTTTGTTACGTGTGCAGTCCGATAGCCCACACCTAAGCACTTGAAATCAGATAGACGGGCAAACCCAGGACAAAGAGAACAGGCAAAAAACCAACCAGTTGTAGGAAAAGGACGATCCGCGTAAAGAAAGTGCAACCGCCACAGGCCATCCCCGTACTCTCATCGCGTAGTCTGATTCCATGGCAACCTTCGATCCAGCTTCGAGTTCGGAACTCTCCGAGGCATTGGGGGGCGTGTTTGCAGAAGAACCGGAGCAGCCCGGGCCGTCCGCCGCAGAGGCGTCCGAGTCCATCATCTCCTTCAGCCACGTCTCCATTGGGTTCAATGGCAGGCCGGTGCTGGAGGACGTGAGCTTCTCAGTCGATCGGGGCCAGACGCTCTGCATCCTGGGCCGCAGCGGCGTGGGCAAGTCGGTGGCCCTGCGTCTGCTGATGGGTTTTCTCAAGCCGGATTCCGGGTCCATCCATGTGGAAGGCCAGGAGATTACCGGCCTCAGCGAGGAAGGCATGCAGGCCATTCGCAAGCGCGTGACCATGGTTTTCCAGAACGGCGCGCTCTTCGATTCTTTAAGCGTGCGCGAGAATATCGCCTTCCCGTTGCGGGAGCGTGGAGGCCTGACCGAGGACCAGATCCAGCAGATCGTGGATCGCTTGATCGGCCTCGTGGGCGCCGAGGATGTAGCGGATGCATTTCCAGCCAGCCTCTCCACCGGCCGCAAACGGGCTGTGGCTATCGCCCGCGCACTGGCGGCACAGCCCGAGGTTGTGCTCTACGATGAGCCGACCACGATGGTGGACCCGATTATCGCCCGTCGCCTGGGGGATTTGATCCAGCGCCTCAAGCGCCAGCTTGGGTTTACCAGCATCGTGGTCACGCACGATATGCGGTTTGCCGAGCGGCTCGCAGATGAGGTTTTGTTCCTCGATCAGGGCCGGGCGCGGTTCTTTGGGCCGCTTCAGGGGTTTCTGGCGTCCGCCGACCCTCATATTCAGCAGTTTTTGACTCTGGATGCCTACTTATTACCTACGGAATGAGTAATTTATCATCTAGTAACTATGAAATTCTACGATTTTTCTTGCCATTGAGAGGCAGTCTGGAGCTATGCTTAAGCTATCGGGTCTCCCGGGGCATGGTTAATCGGTAATCAGGGCAGCACCCATCGGTTTGAAGAAGTCGCATCGGGGCACATTTTTGGTATAATTGGTTTGTTCTCATCGGTTTTCATTCAAATGAACGCGGTCTCACCGGGTCCAATGATTGTGTTTTGCCTTCATTTGTTTGGCGCCATTCGATTGCGCAGGTTCAACCCGCTTGGGTCGTCATCGTGTTTGCAGTCAGCCACAGCCGGCTAGGTTTCTTTACCAGTTGTTGGCTGGCGCCGGCGAAGGGTAACACAGAATGTGAGAGCCGTGCGCTGGCGCACACAAGCCAGTATGGCTCATTGCAGGCAACGGGCCGGATTGCATCGCGATAGGCAACCCGGAACCGGAAATGAGTGTCCAACAAGCAAAAAGGTTCGTATCACAGTGACACACTGTTTTCTTCTCCTTGCATGGTTCATTTCGTGGGAAGCTGGTTCCCACCTCTTCCTGAACGTTTGAGGTCTGCGGAACACCTATGGCGACATCGGAATTCTGGCAACGAATCTCATCCTCAGTGTCATCTTCCCCAGATTGGGCAGGCGGCGCGGCGGCTAGTTCAACGCGCAGTTCGCGCGGCACCCCAAAGCTGTGGATGGTTCTGGACGTATTTACAGTTCTTGGTGCTGCAATCCTCGCTACACTGTACAAATTTCATACAGGGCCAATGGATGGCGCAAAGGGATTCTGGCAGGGCACGCTGATTCATGGGCGATCAATGAGCATCCTGCTCGCCCTTCTGTGCGGATATACGGTTGCGCTTCTGCTCATCAGCCGCCGGCTTCATCTCTATACGCCAACCCGGCTGGCCAGTTATCTTCACGAGCAGAGAATGAGCGTGCAGGCCTGTTTCACCTCGGGTCTGCTGCTTACCGGCACGCTCTATCTGGTTCACGCCGAGGATATCCCCCGCAGCGTCGTGCTAATCACGGTGGGCCTCGTGACCATCTCGTTGAGCCTCCGTCGGCTAGCTTACCGGATGCTGATCTACCGCAGATTCGACCGCGGTGTGGGTACCCGCAACGTGCTGATCGTCGGCACTGGGCCTGAGGCCCACGCGCTGCGCCATCACCTTGAGAGCATCCGCCATCTGGGTTATACATTCAAAGGCTTTATCGACTTTCCCGGTGCCAGTTCCCGCTTCACAGCCACCTCCGGCGATGTGGTCGGTACGCTGGATACGCTCTTCCAGCTTGCCCGCAAGCAATTTGTGGATGAGATTTTCTTCACCACTCCCTGCGAACGCGGAATTGTGCAGGACGTGCTGGAGCAATCCCGCGTCCATGGCATCGACCTGCGCGTCGTTCCCGATATGTACGATGGTCTGGCCTGGGACAGTCCCATCGAGTACGTTGGCCAGTTTCCCACCATTCCGCTGCATTGCGGGCAGGTGCCAGAGATTGGACTCCTGTTCAAGCGCGGACTCGATATCGTACTCTCCGTTCTGGCTTTGACCCTCTTTTCGCCGATACTGCTGGCCGTTGCCATCGCCGTCAAGTTTGATTCCCGCGGCCCGATCTTGTACTTCTCTGAGCGCATTGGCAAGAAGGGCCGTGTATTTCGCTGCACCAAGTTCCGCACCATGGTCCGCGATGCGGAAAAGCGGCGCGCAGACGTAATGCACATGAACGAGCGCGATGGCGTTCTGTTCAAGATTTCCAACGATCCCCGCATCACCAATGTCGGCCGCTTCCTGCGTAAGTATTCGCTCGATGAGCTGCCTCAGTTCTTCAATGTCCTGCGTGGCGATATGAGCATCGTCGGGCCTCGCCCACCGCTTGCCAGCGAGGTGAGGGAGTACAAGCTCAGCCATTTGCGCCGCCTTGATGTGACCCCCGGCATCACCGGCCTTTGGCAGGTTCAGGCGCGCCAGGATCCCTCCTTCGACAGCTATATTTCGCTGGATGTTACATACATTGAGAACTGGAGCATCTGGCTTGATCTTAAGATTTTGGCCCGTACCGTCGGCGTGGTTTTAGCCGGAACGGGCTCCTAAATCTGCTTGCGGCTCCCCCGGCTGCATGGGCCGTCTCCTAACGAGGCGGCCCCTTCGTCTTTAGGGATTAAACTGGGTATGTGAAGATCGCACTGGCCCAGATCAATCCAACCGTCGGGGATTTCAGCGGAAATCTTGAAAAGATCGTTGCCGCAAGCCGGCGCGCGGCTGAGCAGGGTGCGCGGCTGACCGTTTTCTCTGAGCTTTGCATCTGCGGCTACCCTCCAGCCGACTTCCTTGAAAAGCCAAGTTTCCTGGCCCGCTGCCGCAGCGCGGTCGATGAGCTAACTGCGGCAGCAAGCGAGTTGCCAACCGCGGTGCTGGCAGGCGTGGCGTTGCCGGCGGAGGGCGAGAGCGGTAAGCCGGCCGTAAACGCCGCGGTGCTGCTGGATGGCGGGCGGCTGTTGCTGGAACAGCACAAGCGGCTGCTGCCGTTTTACGACGTCTTTGACGAGCAGCGCTACTTCTCGCCGTCAAAGCCGCAGCAAGTGGTGGAACTGGATGGCGTCCGGCTGGCCGTGACCATCTGCGAGGACGCCTGGAACGACAAGAACTTCTGGCCCCGGCGCCTTTACAAGAACGATCCCATGGAAGAGCTGATGCGCCAGCAGCCTGCCGTGCATATCAATCTCTCTTCGTCTCCTTTCTGGCATGGGAAGCGCGCGCTGCGGCGGCAGATGCTGGCGGCCATTGCGCGGCGGGATGGCGTGCCTGTTCTTCTATGCAATCAGGTCGGCGGCAACGACAGCCTGATCTTCGACGGCTCCTCCATGGCCCTGAACGCGCGCGGAGAATTGATCGCGCAAGCTGCCTCGTTCCAGGAAGATATGGTGATGGTCGATCTGAACGATCCGTGCGATTCGGCTGCCACGCCTGCGCCTGATGAGGACGATACCGCGGCCGCTTACCTCGCATTGGTGTTAGGCACACGCGACTACGTCCGCAAGTGCGGCTTTCGCAAGGTTCTTGTTGGCCTGAGCGGCGGCATCGACTCCGCGCTGGTGGCGGCCATCGCCAAAGAGGCCTTGGGCGCTGAGAATGTAATGGGAATTGGGATGCCAAGCCCCTACTCCTCGCCTGGCTCCATCGACGACAGCCGCCAGCTAGCCGCCAATCTTGGCATTCGCTTTGAGTTGATCGGCATCAGCGGACTCTTCCAGGAATATACTCGCGCGCTGGAGCCGCTTTTTGCAGGGATGAAGACTGACACCACCGAGGAGAATATTCAATCCCGGATACGCGGCGGGTTGCTGATGGCGCTGTCAAACAAGTTCTCCGCTCTGGTGCTGACGACAGGAAACAAATCGGAGATGGCGGTAGGGTACTGCACGCTCTACGGCGACATGGTGGGCGCGCTCGCAGTCATCGGCGATCTGGTGAAGACCCGCGTCTACGCCGTGTGCAACTGGCTCAATCGCGACGGCGAGATAATTCCGAGGGCGATCCTGGAAAAGCCCCCCTCCGCCGAACTGCGCCCAGACCAGAAGGACACCGACTCGCTGCCACCTTACGAAGTTCTCGATCCGATTCTGGAAGCGTATGTAGAACGCTATGAGACCCCTGAGCAGATTGCCCAGGCAAACGGATTTCCCCTCGAACTCGTCCAACAGGTTGTTCGCCTGGTGGAACGTTCCGAGTACAAACGCCAGCAGGCCGCGCCGGTTCTGAAGGTCACATCCAAGTCGTTTGGCATGGGGCGCAGATTTCCCATTGCCGTCAAAGTTCAGGTATAAGCTAGAAGTCGGGAGTTATCCCGCAGTTTAAGGAGAAATAGCTTGATTCGTCTGTTCACCCGCCTTTCCAGCGTTGTTGTGCTGGCTGCGTTTTCGTTGCCCGTCTTGCAGGCCGCTGCCCAGCAGCAGGTGCCTGCCGCGCCCGCCCAGGATTCGTCCGCAGTTGCTCCGGCTGAACCGGCGCCCGCCGCGGCGCCTGTGTTTCCAAAGCCAGACCCGGCCAACTTCACTGCCGCATCGCCCACCAAGGAAACCGTCAATGCCTTCCTGCAGACCCTCTGGGGCTTCGACGACAGCCGCATCTGGCAGGTACAGGCGATCCTCAAGACGCAGGTGGAAGGGACCAGCAAAGTCATCGTTTTTGTGGGAGACAAGACCGGTAAGCAGAAGCCCACAGCTGTCCAGTTCTTTGCGCTAGCCGATGGCAAGCACATCATCGGCGGCGATGAAATCATTCCCTTTGGCGAACACCCGTACGCGGACTATCGGACGCTGTTGCAGCAACGCGCTGACGGCCCCTATCGCGGCTCGGCGTCGAAGGATCTGGAAATTGTCGAGTTTGCCGATTTCCAGTGTCCGCATTGCAAGGAAGCGCAGGCCAACATGGACAAGCTCGCGGTGGATTTCCCCAAGGCCCGCATTGTCTTCCAGACCTACCCATTGGAGAGCATTCATCCTCAGGCCAAAACTGCGTCGGAATATGGCATCTGCGTAACCAAGCAGGGGGGCAGCAATGCCTTCTTCCAATATGCCGCAGCCGTTTTTGAAGGCCAGGATGGACTGGCTACCGCGGATGGCGCCACGCTCACCTTGAACAGCGCTGTGGTCAAGGCGGGCCTGGACCCGGCAAAGATCGCAGCCTGCGCCGCGATTCCAGCAGTTGCTGCTCAAGTGGAGGCATCGGTCAAGCTGGCCCAGGATCTGAATCTCAATCAAGTGCCTACGCTGATGATCAACGGACGCCAGATTTCAGCCAATGCCCCCTACGAGACTCTCAAGCAGATCATCGAGTTTCAGGCTAAGCTGGACGGCATCGCTCAGTAAAACCCGCAGCCGCGAAGTATTCTCAGGCGGAAGCAGCCCCATCTTCGACGCGATCCAAGTTTCAGGAACGGCGTCGAAGATGGGATTTGACTTTGCAATGCTTCACCTCACAAAAAGGATCCCATCCGTTGATTAGATTTCGTCTCGCCTCGCTGGCTATTTGCGCACTGTTGATACTTGTACAAGTTCCCGCGCTTACAGCGCAGGCTGCATCCGTTACTCCCGTTCAGGCATCCGGAGTGGAGGCAAACCGCAAGGCCCTCAACGCGGTCTTTGAGGACTATTGGCAAGACAACCTCAAGCATTCTCCTGAGTTTGCCTCGACAATCGGAGACAAGCGGTACAACGATCAAATCTCCGACTACTCTGTGAAGGCTTTCAACGAAGGCCTGGCGCGAGAGCAGAGCTTTCTGCTGCGGCTGGCGGCCATTGAGCCTGCTGGATTGACGAATCAGGAGAGGATCAGCCGCGAACTGCTGCTGCGTCAGTTTGCCGAGGATGCCGAAGCCGCCGATTTCAAAGAGTGGGAGATGCCCCTGAACCAGATGGGCGGAATCCACACCATCTACCCTCGACTCGTGGCCCAGCTCAGTTTCACTACGGTCAAGGACTACGACGACTGGATCGCACGCCTGCACGCAATCCCCCGGGCCTTCGATCAGGTCGCCGCTAATATGTCTGTTGGCATGGACGATGGTCGCGTGCCGCCGAAGTATTTGTTGGCCAAAGTACTCGATCAGGTGAAGGGCCTGGCCAGCCAAAATCCGGAGGATTCGCCGCTGGCGCTGCCGCTCAAGAGCTTTCCGACAAGCATCAAGCCCGCCGAGCAGGAGCGCATAAAAGCGGAGATGCTGGACGCAATCGCCAAAGAGGTGCTGCCGGCCTACAAGCGATTGGCCCGCTTCCTTGAGGTAAGTTACATCCCCGCAGGCCGTGAGCAACCAGGTATCGCATCCCTGCCAGATGGAGCGAAGTATTATCAATTCCTGATCCGCCGTACCACCACCACCGATCTGACCCCGGAGAAGATTCACCAGATCGGGCTCGATGAGGTCAAGCGCGACGAGGCGGAGATGCTGGTCATCGCGCAAAAGCTCGGCTTTGCCGACCTCGCTAGCTTTCGCGCCAGCCTCAAGACCAATCCCAAGCTGCATCCGGCCTCGCGCGAGGCGCTGCTGGCGGCCTATCGCGGCTACCTGACCCCAATGCAAGGCAAACTCCCGCAACTTTTTGACCGCCTTCCAAAAGCGCCTTTCGAGGTGGCTACAGTTCCCGGATACGCTGAAAAGACCTCAGCGCCCGCATATTACGAGGCCGGCACACCCGATGGCAGCCGTCCGGGACGGCTTTTCATCGATACCTGGAACGCCACTGACCGGAATCTCTATGCTGTGGAAGCCATTGCCTACCACGAGGGTCTTCCCGGCCACCATTTGCAAATCTCAATCGCTCAGGAACTCGACGACGTGCCGACCTTCCGCAAGTTCGGCGGCTACACAGCCTATACCGAGGGCTGGGGCCTTTACTCCGAGCGGCTGGGCAAAGATGTGGGTTTCTATCAGGATCCCTACTCGGACTACGGCCGCCTGGAGGCAGACATCTGGCGCGCCATCCGCCTGGTCGTCGATACCGGAGTCCATTCGCGGCACTGGACCCGCGAGCAGATGGTCCAATACTTCCACGAGCACTCCAATATCGACGAACCTAGCATCCAGGCCGAGGTAGACCGCTATATCGCATGGCCCGGCCAGGCTCTGGCCTACAAGATCGGCCAGCTCAAGATACTGGAACTACGCGGCCGGGCTAAAGCGGCGCTCGGCGACAAGTTCGACCTGCGCGCCTACCACGGCCAGGTACTCGACTCCGGCGCGCTGCCGCTTGACCTGCTAAGCGACCGCGTCGATGAGTGGATCGCCAGCCAGAAGGCCGCAAAGTAGACCTGCGTTGCTGGCAGCCTACTGATGCATAGGCTGTCGCGGCTTATCGGGAACCGTATCACTCTGCGGGATATTCAAAGCAGTTGGCCTGCATTTACCGACCATTCATCCCTGCCTAATATTCCCTTCGCGATTCTCCCTCAGAATCCATCCTAAGTCGCAATCTTTTGAGCCAGTTGGGCAATCCCACTGGATTGCCTCAGTGTATCTTGTGCCCGGCGCTCCAAGTGCGCGTGCCGGGCGGGACCAGGAAGCGCGGGCTGCGGAAGGCTTTGCGCATCCCTCCACCCGCATACCGCTCACACGCGGCGGTTGCGCTCTCCAGGAAAGGGACGCTGATGATTCGAGGCCATTTTTATTCCAGATTTGTATTGCTCGCTCTGTTCGGCGCGGCAGTTGCCGCAGCGCAAGACCCAGCCGTACAAGCCCCCCCTGTAAACACAACGGCCCCCGCTGCAAACACGGCGGAACAGCAGCCCAAACTGAGCAACACGGTGACCGTTGTGGTGACTGCAACCGGCGAGTTTCGCGACGAGCAGGAGATGCAAGCGCCCACACTGCTTGAAGAAGCGCCGGGTACCAGCCCCATTAAAAGCATCGCCCAGCTTCCCAGCGTGAACTTCCAGGCCGCCGACCCCTACGGATCCTACGAGTGGGCGGTTCGCATCTCGGTACGCGGCTTCAATCAGAATCAGCTTGGTTTTACGCTGGACGACATCCCGCTGGGCGATATGTCCTATGGCAACTGGAACGGGCTGCACATCAGCCGCGCCATCACAGACGAAAACGTGGGCCGCATCGTGCTTTCGCAGGGTACCGGCGCTCTTGAGACTGCCTCCACCAGCAACCTGGGTGGAACCCTTCAGTTCTACTCCGCCGACCCTTCCGACCAGCGCAGCGTTGCGGTGAATCAGGCCTTCGGCAGTTTCAATGCCTATCGCACCTTCGCCCGCTTCGAGAGCGGCCTGCTGCCCAACCATACCAAGTTCTATCTCACCGGCGCGTATCAGCTAACCGATAAGTGGAGAGGCCACGGCGACATCGGCCAGAACTACTGGCAGCTCAATGGCAAGCTGGTCCACTATATCGGCAGCGGCGGCGTGCTATCGGCATTTGCCGATGTATCGGACCGGCGCGAGGTGGATTACCAGGACGATAACAAGGTCTGGGTCCAGAAGCTGGGCTACAACTGGGATAACTACGGCAACTGGGCCCAATCTGTTCAGGCGGGCTATGCATGTGATGGCCTGGGCAGCTATCCAGCGCCCGTGAACACACTGGGAGTCAACGAGGACCCCTGCGATGCCGGCTACTATGGCGGTTCCGGCCTGCGCAAGGACACCATCGGCGGCGTCAGCTACAAGCAGGCGCTTACCTCGCGCCTCACTTTCAAACTGACCGGCTACGGACACCACAACGATGGGCGCGGCCTGTGGTTCACGCCCTACCTGCCCACCTATCAAAACATCTACGCTCCCAGCACTGCGACCATTATCTCCCCGATCTCGCTGCGCACTTCGGAGTATGGCATCAACCGCGCGGGCTTCCTCGCCTCGCTGGCCTATGAGGACGGCCGCAACAAGATCGAAGGCGGCCTGTGGTTTGAAGGCGAGAAATGGAATCTGGCGCGGCGTTTCTACGCCACCGGCGCCACTGCCCCGCTCCACTCGCTCTACGACTTCCCATCCAATCCCTTCTACACGCAGTGGGAGTACGTCTTCAACTCGATGGTCTACGACATCCATCTCCAGGACACATTCAAGGTCAACGACAAATTTGCGCTCTCCGCCGGATTCAAGACCGAGGAGACCACCACAGACGGCGAGCTTTCCAAAACGTTTCAGTCCAGCCCTGTCTTCGTTCCGGGACAGTATGCGCAGGGAAAGCTCACTTCGGGCAAGCCTTTCCTGCCCCAGTTCGGCGTTAACGTAAAACTCGACAAAAATAACGAAATCTTTGGCGATGCGGCTTACAACGTCCGTTCTTACCAGCCTGGCGGCTACGGATTTGGCAACTCGCCCTGGGGTACCACGCAGGTGGCTTTCAATACATTGAACTCGACGCTCAAGCCAGAAACCTCCTGGACCGAAGAGGCTGGCTTCCGATCCTCCTTGAAAGTGGCGTCGGTGCAGGCCAGCTACTTCCATGTGAACTTCAGCAACCGCCTATTGGCATTCGCAAATGGCAAGGGAATTCAAGGGAATCCTTCGCTGCTCAACAACGTGGGCGGCGTGACGACGAACGGCATCGACGGCGCTGTCACGCTGCGTCTTGGAACCCAGGTCACGCTGTACAACGGCGCTACGTGGAACAAGTCAACGTTCGATTCGAACGTCACCAAGGCCGATGGAACCTGCCTCTACAACGATGCGTCGGGAAACTGCTTGTCCATCAAGGGAAAGATCATGGTAGACACGCCTGAAGGGCTTTACAAGACATCCCTCGACTGGCACAAGTCCGGAGCCTTTGCCAACCTCGGCGCGGATTACCTGTCCACGCGCTACTTCACCTACACCAACGATGGCAGCGTCGACGGGCGGTTCCTGGTGGAAATCGGCGCGGGTTACAAGCGCGAAGAACTGGGCGCGTTCAAGGAACTGAAAGCTCAGTTCAACGTCTACAACCTGATGAACGAACAGTATTACGCGTCCATCGGCACCAACGGCTTTAGCGGCAGCGATCCGCTGTCGGTCAATAACAACACACTCCAGGTGGGATCGCCGCGCACGGTTGTGGGCACCTTGTCTGTGCGTTTCTAGGGACTGCCTCTCTTGAATTGCCTTGAGGGCGCGGAAACCACCGCGCCCTCCCTTTTTTTGCGTCCGCCAGACGTGATAGCCTTGACAGTTCCCTTTGAAAACCTCGCGGTGTGCCGCCTGAGTTCGGCTGCCTGCGCGGGCAATTCAAGGGACGAGAGAGAGATGGGCATGAAGCGGCTTCTTGTTATAGTTTGTGTCTTTTCATTTTCCTGCTGCCTGCATGCGCAGGCGGTCGATGCAACCGTATGCGACATTCTTCAGAATCCCGCATCGTTCAACGGAAAGATTGTGCGCGTCAAAGGCACTGTAGCGGCCAGTTTTGACCGGTTCGCGATCGAAGACAACAGTTGCGGCCAGCACGTGAACAGTATCTGGCTTGCCTATCCCGAGGGGACCAAAGGCAAGGCGGGCGCGACCGCTGTCGTTGAGCTTCAGCCGGCGCGGAACTTTGCCGGAGCCGTCGATGCTGCCCAGCGGACGCCGGTGCAACTGGACAAGAGCAAGGATTTCAAGCAGTTCGATTCCCTGCTTGCGACGCCATTCAAAGAGGCATCGATGTGCCTCGGGTGTACGCGGTACAAGGTCGGCGCAACCCTGGTTGGCCGGCTGGACGGCGTTGCAAAGGCCGGCGTGCAGCGCGACAGCGCGGGCAAAATCGTGAGCTGGAGCGGCTTTGGAAATCTGAGCGCCTACACCGCGCGGCTGGTGCTGCAATCGGTCGCCGACGTGACGCCACAGGAGATCGACTACTCAAAGGCCGCCGCTGCCACCAAGAGCGACTTCGTGGACACGACCGTCAGTGGAGATGCTGTTGCGGCCGCGCACCTGAATGCCAAGGCATTCGGAGCAGGCAATGCGGCCGGAGATCAGATTGAGCGTGCCGCCGCGGCATTCGGTAAGCCCGGCGAAAAGAATGGCGTGATTGTCACCACGAAAATTGCCAACGAAGTACCCAAGTTGGAAGGCTCGAAGGGCGCGCAGGATTCTCCGGACGGCGTACTCTACAACTGCTCGTTTAATTCGGATCGCCTGCAAGGGGATGCGATGACCAGGGCCATCGTTCATCAAGGAACTTTGGTTGCCAGTGTGCGCAGCCCGCTGTCGAATACCGAGAACGACGGGCTTTTTGAGATGGAGTACCGAGCCTGGGCGACCACATCGTTCAGTGCCGTGGCTACCAACCAAAAGACGTTGACAATCTACGGCGGCTTTATTGTGTGGAACATTGCCTGGCCGGTTGCGGATCGCACCAGGCTGCTGGACGAAGCGCTGAAAGGCGCGCTGGCGGGCGAAGGGCTTGTCATCCAGTAAATGGCCCTCGGGCTGAGTGCCGATCATCGGCAGTCGCGGGGACGCGCCGCGAATATCGCCGCATCCGTGCGGATGCGCGTATTCTTGTAGTGTTTGCATGATTCCCATTCAAGATAAGGAAAAACATGGCGGAGATAGCCGTTGAGGCCACCGAAGTTCCCGCGCAGTTGCCCAAGGTCCGTGTGGCCGTTCTGGGCGCAGGCAAGATGGGCGGCATTCTGCTGCAAGCCTTCCTGAAGCAGAACCTTTTTAATCCCGACCTGATTCACGCCACCGTGGGACACGCCGAACGCGCTCTTGCGCTCAGTACGCAGTGGGGCGTGGACGTGAGCACAAACAACCTGGAGGCGGCCAGGCAGGCCGATTTGATTCTGCTGGGCGTCAAGCCGTTCCAGGTGCCGGCGCTGGTTGAGGAGATTCGCCCCGCGCTGACCAAGGACAAGACCCTGATCTCCTTCGCGGCTTCGGTCACCACCCGCGCCATCGAGGATGCGGCCGGGCTGGAGATCGCCGTCATCCGCGCCATGCCCAACACGCCAGCGGCGCTGGGCGCGGGCGCTGCCGCATTGTGCAAAGGCCGGTTTGTTTCCCCCGCTCAGATGGAGTTGGCCGTGCGCATCTTTGAGACCGTGGGCCGCGCGGTAACGGTGGACGAAAAGCACATGAACGCCGTGACTGGGCTTTCGGGCTCCGGTCCGGCCTACATCTACATCATCATCGAGGCGCTGGCCGAGGCGGGCGTAAAGGTGGGCCTGCCCCGCGATACGGCAACCCAGTTGGCCGCGCAAACCGCCTTTGGCGCCGCCAAGATGGTGCTCGAAACCGGCTATCACCCGGCCATGCTCAAAGA
>OBLW0100002891.1_pt1 | contig 13690 bp, 12 predicted proteins | sample 1520161 | NCBI WGS metagenome assembly OBLW01 (sample SAMEA3539309, study PRJEB22396) | soil metagenome | biome: tundra; feature: field; material: soil | place: USA | collected 2010-05 | depth 0.15 m
TCCGATCTATGATCAGGTCGGTGTTGGCACTGCCGATCACGGCGATTCTGGGTGCCCGGGCCATTCGGTTCCCCTGTTATTCTCGAGCCATCCGGCGCGATCGCTGCGCCCGACAATGGTGCCGCATATGCGTCCTCGCACTGCCGCAGTGCCATCAACAACAGTTTGCCACAAATACAGCACGGTTTGACGGCGGCTACTGCTGCTGCGGTCCGAAGCCTGCCCGGAGATGGGCGCTCGACAGCTGCGTCCATCGAAAGGATGTTTTTCCGACTTTCGGCCCGTAACATGACGATTGGCAATACAATCCGACCCAATGGAGCGTGAGATGCACCGGTACCAAATCGAATCGAAGGTCTCGCGCGAATAACAACGGATGGATCGGACGATGGGATCAATGATGCGCGCATCGTTGAGGTACAGTTCCGCGCAATACTCTGAGCGACGCCGGTGAATCAAAGGAGCGGTTCAGGGATGCTCGAGCGCTTCTTCCAGCTCGACGCCCACGGTACGACGGTCCGCACCGAACTGCTCGCGGGCCTGACGACCTTCATGACGATGGCGTACATCGTGGTCGTCAATCCCGTCATCCTGGGTGCGGCCGGCGTGCCGGTCGCTGCGGTTGCGGTCGCGACCTGTCTGGCGTCGGGCTTCGGCTGCATCCTCATGGGACTGCTGTCGAACTACCCGCTGGCGCTCGCTCCCGGCATGGGCCTGAATGCCTACTTTACTTACACGGTGGTCCAGGGCATGGGTCTGCCGTGGCAGACGGCGCTCGGCTGCGTGTTCCTGTCGGGCCTGGCATTCCTGATCCTGACCGTCGCGGGCGTGCGGCAACTGATCATCAGCGCCGTGCCGCGCTCGCTGTTCGCCGCCGTCGCCGGCGGCATCGGACTGTTCATCGCCTTCATCGGCTTCGCCGATGCCGGCATCGTCGTGGCGAAGAGCGGCACGATCGTCGGCCTCGGCAATCTCACCGCACCGATGCCGGCGCTGGCCCTGCTCGGGCTCGTGATCATCGCGGTGCTGCAGGCCATGCGCGTCAAGGCGGCGATGCTGCTCGGGATTCTTGCGACCGCCGTGATTGCCTGGGTCAGTGGCGCCGCACATTTCTCCGCGGCCGGCTACAACCTGAGCGACGTTTCAGCGGCCGCGTTCAAGCTCGACATCCGGCAGGCTCTGAATCTCAAAGGCAGCGTCGGGCTGTCGCTCATCGAGATCGTGTTCGTGTTTCTGTTCGTCGACCTGTTCGACAACGTCGGCACGCTGGTCGCGGTCACGAAGCGTGCGGGGCTCATCGCACCGGACGGTTCGATCCCGAAAATCAACCGCATCCTGCTCGCCGATTCGATCTCGATGCTGGTCGGCGCGCTCGTCGGCACGAGTCCGGTGACCAGCTATATCGAGAGCGCGGCCGGCGTCGCGGTCGGCGGCCGCACGGGGCTCACGAGCATCGTCGTCGGGCTGCTGTTCCTTGGCACGCTGCTGTTTGCGCCCCTGGTAGAGGCTATACCGACGGCCGCCACGGCGCCGGCGCTGGTGCTGGTCGGCGCGCTGATGATGGGGGCGCTGGCCGAAGTCGACTGGGCCGAGCCGGGGGTCGCGATACCGGCGTTCCTGACCGCGATCATCATTCCGCTGACCTACTCGATTGCCAACGGACTGGCCTTCGGTATCACCAGCCACGCGCTGCTCAAGCTGCTGCGCGGGCAGGCGCGTGCAGCCGACTGGCTGGTCTACGTGCTCGCCGCGCTGTGCGTGGCGCGATTCATTTACATGGGGGCGTCTTGATGATCGAGGCGGCCGTGTCGCCGGCGCGGCGCAGCACCGCGGCCCGACTACTGGGACTGATCGACCTGACAAGCCTGAGCGAGAACGACACGATGGAGTCGGTGAGCGCGCTGGCAGCGCTCGCCGTGACACCCGCGGGCCGCGTCGCTGCATTCTGCACCTGGCCGCGCTTCGTGCCGGCGGCTGTGAAGGTGCTCGGCAGTAGCTGCGTGCCCGTCGCCGCGGTCGCCAATTTTCCGGCGGGTGCTGCCGACGCCTCGGCCGCCGCCGCGGAGACGGCCGCCGTGATCAGCGCCGGCGCGCGGGAGATCGACGTCGTGTTCCCATATCGGGCCCTGCTCGCGGGCGATCGCGCCAGCGGGCTGGCGCTGGTTCGGGCCTGTCGCGAAGCCTGCGGCCCGCGCGTGTTGTTGAAGGTGATACTCGAGACCGGGCAGCTGCAGCAGGCAGGGCAGATCGAAGCGGCGGCGGCGCTCGCGATCGAAGGCGGAGCCGATTTCCTGAAGACCTCGACCGGCAAGACGCAGCCCGGCGCCACGCCCGAGGCGGCCAGGGTGCTCATCGAGGTCATTGCAGCGGCGAGGCGCCGCGACCGCGCGATCGGTCTGAAGGTCTCCGGAGGCGTCGGTACGATCGCCCAGGCACAGTCGTACCTCGAGCTCTACGAACAGGCTTTCGGTGCCGGCAGCGCCAGTGCCCGCACGCTGCGCATCGGCACCTCGGGTCTGATCAAGCCGGTCCTCGCGGCACTGGAATGACCGTGGCCCCCGAATCCTACCCGCGCGACCTAGTCGGCTACGGTCGCTGGCCACCGCATCCGCGCTGGCCCGGCGATGCCCGGATCGCCGTGCAGTTCGTGCTCAATTATGAAGAAGGAGCCGAGAGCTCGGTGTTGCATGGTGATGCGGCATCCGAGACCTTCTTATCGGAGATCATTGGTGCCGCGCCGTTTCCGGCGCGGCACATGAGCATGGAGTCGCTGTACGAATACGGCTCGCGCGCCGGACTGTGGCGCATCCTGCGGGCATTCGAATCCCGGCGATTGCCGCTGACGGTGTTTGCGGTTGCACAGGCGATGCGCCGCAACCCGGAGGCCGCGGCGGCGTTCAAGGAACTCGGCCACGAGATCGCCTGTCACGGACTGCGCTGGATCAACTATCAGCCGGTCGAGGAGACGCTCGAGCGGGCGCATATCGCCGAGGCGATCGCCACGCTGCGCGAGATCTGCGGCAGCGCACCGCTCGGCTGGTACACCGGCAGGGACAGTCCGAACACGCGCCGCCTCATCGTCGAGCACGGCGGACTGCTGTACGACGCCGACTCCTATGCCGATGATCTGCCCTACTGGACGGTCGTAACGCTCGGCGCGGGGGCGGACACGCGGCGAGTGCCTCATTTGATCGTTCCCTACACTTTGGATACCAACGACATGCGATTCGCCACGGCCCAGGGCTTCAATTGCGGAGCGCAGTTCTTCGAGTTCCTGCGCGATGCCTTCGACGCGCTATACCGCGAGGGCGACCCGGGCAGTCTCAATGCGCCGAAGATGCTGTCGGTCGGTCTGCATTGCCGGCTCGTTGGCAGACCGGCGCGGATCGGCGCGCTCGAGCGCTTTCTCGACCATGTGCTGCAGCACCCGAATATCTGGGTGTGCCGCCGGGTCGACATCGCACGCCACTGGATTGCAACCCATCCGTTTGCAGGTGCGGCGTGAGTTCGCTCGTCCAACCGCTGCACGCGGGCGAAGCGTCGCCGTGGCTCAAGCGGTATCGCAACCTCGCCGACAGCCGGCTGGGCGCGAAGGCGCTTTCGGCCACCGACGAATTCTTCGCCGCCAAGGAACGCATCCTGCAGCCGGGCGAGCCCGAGTGGCGCGCGAGCGTCTACGACGATCACGGCAAGTGGATGGACGGCTGGGAATCGCGCCGGCGACGCGACGCAGGTCACGATCACTGCATCATCCGGCTCGCCGTTCCGGGCACGCTCCAGCTGCTCGAGATCGATACACGTTACTTCACGGGCAACTATCCGCCGTTCGCCTCGGTCGAGGCCGCACGGCTCGACGGCGCGCCCAATGTACGCACGGCCTGGAAGCCGCTGCTGCCGCAGGCGGCGCTGCGTGGCGATCAGCGCCAGTTCTTCCTGTTGGAGTCGGACGAAGTCTGGACGCATCTGAAACTCAATATTTATCCTGACGGCGGCGTGGCACGGTTTCGCGCCTACGGCACGGTGTTTCGCGACTGGAGCCGGGCCGGACCTGGCAAGGCGCTCGATCTGGCCGCTGCGCTGAACGGCGGGCGCGCGTTGGGCTGCAACGATGAACACTATGGCTCGATGCACAATCTGCTGCTGCCGAGCCGCGGCAGCAGCATGGGAGACGGCTGGGAAACGCGCCGACGGCGCACACCGGGATTCGACTGGGTGATCCTCGAGCTCGGGCACCGCGGCCGCCTCGAGGCCATCGAAATCGACACCGCGCACTTCAAGGGCAACTTCCCGCATCAGGTGTCGATCAACGCCGCGCTGCTGCCCGACGTCGGCGATGCCGATCTGACCAGTGAGTGCCTCTATTGGCCGGTGCTGCTCGAGCCGCAGCTGCTCAAGGCCGACCACCTGCATCGATTCCGCCTGAGCGCGCAGGCCGCGGGTCCCGTTTCGCACCTGCGCGTGAACATCCATCCGGACGGGGGCTTGAGCCGCGTTCGCGCGTTCGGCAAGCCAGTTCGCGGCTGAAGCGCATGGCGCAGATCCTGCTCGAACCCAGGCCGCTGACCGCCGCCGCCTTCGCGCCATTCGGCGATGTGATCGAGACCGCGGGCCGCGCGTCCCGCTGGATCAACAACGGCATCTGCGAGCGCTTCGACGATCTGGCGCAGGTGGACGTCGCGAGCGAGGGCGGTCGCCCTCTGATCAGCATCTTCCGCGCCACGCCGCGCTCGCTGCCGTTCCAGGTGCAAAGCCTCGAGCGCCACCCGCTTTCAAGCCAGGCGTTCTATCCGCTGCAGCAGCAGCCGTTTCTGATCGTCGTCGCGGAGAACGGTAGCGACCCGGTCGCGCCGCGTGTGCGCGCCTTCCTGAGTTCAGGCCGGCAGGGCGTGAACTTTCGCCGCAACACCTGGCATCACGAGCTGTTAGCCCTGTACCAGACCTCGCTGTTTCTGGTCGTCGATCGGGGTGGACCGGGAGAGAACTGCGAGCAGCTGCCCATCGGCGACGGGGTAAGCATCGCTGCGCTCTGAGTTACGCCCGATACTGGTCTACGGCAGTCATCCAGCGCTGCCGCTGCTCGGGCGGCAGGAACGAGGCCTCGAATGAATTGCGGGCCAGCGCCCGGATCTGCTGCGCCGACAGATTCAGGCCCTGTTGCACGGCCAGGTAGTTCTCGAGCACATAGCCGCCAAAGTAGGCCGGGTCGTCCGAATTCACGGTCACGCAGACGCCGGCATCGAGCAGGCGCTTGAGATTGTGCGACTCGATCCGGTCGAACACCTTGAGCCGGATGTTCGAAAGCGGACACACCGTCAGCGGCACGCGCTCGCGCACCAGCCGGTCCACGAGCGCGGGATCCTCTTCGCAGCGGACACCGTGATCGACGCGCTGCACCCGGAGCAGGTCGAGCGCCTCGTCGATGTAGGCGGCCGGACCCTCTTCGCCGGCGTGCGCGACAACCTGCAATCCGGCGCGGCGCGCCCGATCGTACACCTGCCTGAACAGCGAGGGCGGATAGCCACACTCGGTCGAATCCAGGCCAACACCGTCGATCTCACTACGGTGCGCGAGCAGCTCATCGAGCGCCTGCATCGCGGCATCCGCACCGAGGTTGCGGATGAAGCAAGGGATCAACCGGTGCGTCATGCCATACGCATGCGAGGCCTGTTCGAGCGCACGCGTCAGACCTGATAGCACGCTCGCGAGCGCGACGCCGCGACCCGTGTGAACCTGCGGATCGAAGAACAGCTCGACGTGGACGACGCCCTGTTCGTGTGCTCGCTTGAGGTAGGCGCTCGTCAGGACCTCGAAATCCCCCGCGTCGCGCAGCACGTCGGTCGCGGCGTAGTAGATGTCGAGAAACGACTGCAGGCTCGTGAACTCATAAGCCTGCCGCAGCTCCTCGACACTGGCGTAGGGCAGCACGACGCCGTGCTTCCGGGCCAGTGGAAAGGCCAGCTCAGGCTCCAGCGTGCCCTCGATGTGCAGGTGCAATTCCGCCTTGGGCAGGCCGCGAATGAACGCTCCCATGCTGCTGTCCATGCAGCGGACTCTATACGAATTGCCCGCCGCATACCGCCAGGCGCCGGCGACGCCGCAATGGCTACCCGGCACCGATGCCCGAGGTCGACGCCTAAGTTAAATCGATCAGCGCCATGAGCCAATAACGCTTCGGAAACCGCCCTTCGCGCAGGCTGGTCGCGAAGCCGCGGCAAGTTTGCTCGGCGCATGTGATCCGGCGCCAGCCGCACCGTCATGAAGCAAATGCGCGCCAAGTTGGTGAAGGGCAGGTCCGAGGCAACGCCAATCAAGCGTGTACAATGATCCGGCGACGGTTGGCACCGGCGGATCGCCAGGACATCGACCTCATGGGCCAGTTGACGACTCACGTGCTCGACACCAGCGCTGGCTTACCTGCGGCGGGTGTGCGAATCGAATTGCTGCCCCTCGATACCGCGGCGCCGGAACCGACCGTGCGGATCACGGGAATCGACGGCCGTTGCGCACCGTTGCTGGCAGGGGACGGCTTGCGCGCCGGTCGCTATGCATTGACCTTCGACACCGCGGCGTATTTCCGAGGACGCGGCGTTGCATTGCCCGAGCCAGCGTTCATCGAGCAAGTCCTGATCCGGATCGGCATCGCCGATCCCTCGCAGCACTATCACGTGCCGCTGCTGATCTCGCCGTGGAGCTACTCGGTGTATCGCGGAGGCTAGCGACGTGGTGGCGGCAGTGCACTTCCTGCTCGACGGTCAAGAGGTTACCGTGCACGAGGCACCGCCTACGCAGACAGTGCTCGAGTATCTGCGCGAACACCTGCGCCGCACCGGCACCAAGGAGGGCTGCGCCGAAGGCGATTGCGGCGCCTGTACCGTCGTGCTGGGCGAACTCACGCCGCAAGGCCATGCGCGCTACCGCGCCATCAATTCCTGCATCCGTCTGTTGCCGAGCATCGACGGCAAGGAGCTCGTGACCGTCGAGAGCCTGCAGGGAACCGACGGCAGCCTGCACCCGGTGCAGCAGGCTCTCGTCGATCAACACGGCTCGCAGTGCGGGTTCTGCACTCCCGGCTTCGTGATGTCGTTGTTCGCACTGTATCTCGAGGACCCCCGGCCGACGCGTGGGCGTGTGCTCGAAACGCTGTCCGGCAATCTGTGCCGATGCACGGGCTACCGCCCGATCATCGATGCGGGACTGACGATGGGCGAGTATCCGTCGCCTGCACGCTGGAGCCGGCAGTGGGCTCAAGCCCCGGGCCGCGGCGAGGCGCTGCGTGCGATTCGTCGCGACACCGCGCTGCAAATGCCGAGCTGGCATGCGCCGCGGACGCTCGATGAGCTCGCCGGGATCCTCCTGACGCACCCACAGGCGCTGATCCTGGCCGGCGGCACCGACGTCGGGCTCTGGGTCACCAAGCAGCTGCGCGATCTCGGAACCGTCGTCTACATCGGTGAGGTCGAGTCACTGCAGCAGATTCACCGGGATGCCGATGCGATTCGGATCGGCGCGGCGGTCAGCCTGACCGATGCCTGGGCCGCCATCGTCGGCGAGTACCCGCAGCTGGCCGAGCTTGCGCAGCGCTTCGGTTCGCCGCCGGTGCGCAATTCAGGCACGCTGTGCGGCAATCTCGCCAACGGCTCGCCAATCGGTGATTCGATGCCGGTACTGATCGCGCTCGACGCGTACGTGACGCTGCGGCGCGGCGGTGAGGAGCGGCAACTGCCGCTCGAGCGGCTCTATCTCGGCTACCAGCGCAAGGACCTCGCGCCCGGGGAGTTCATCGTCTCAGTGTCGGTGCCAAAGGCCCGGGAGGGCCTGCTGCTCGGGAGCTACAAGGTCTCGAAACGCATCGACCAGGACATCTCCGCAGTCTGTGTCGCCATCGCACTCGCGCTCGAGCGCGATACGGTGCAGTCGGTCACGATCGCCTGCGGCGGGATGGGGGCGATTCCGAGCCGCGCGCATGCGACCGAGCGGGCCCTGACCGGCCGGCCCTGGAGTCGCGACACGGTCGACGCCGCGGCCGCCGAGCTGGCCGCCGACTTCGAGCCGCTGACCGATCTGCGCGCGAGCAGCCGCTACCGGCTCGAAGTGGCGGCCAATCTGTTGCGCCGCTTCTACTTCGAGCATACCGGCGCGTCGCCACTGCGGGTCGGCGATGTCTGAGCGCCTCGCACCAATCGGGCTGCCCGAGCGGCACGACAGCGCCCACCTGCACGTCAGCGGCCGCGCGCAGTACGCCGATGACATCGCCTTGCCTGACAACGCGCTGCATGCGGCGTTTGGTCTCTCCCGCATCGCCCATGGCCGCATTCGCTCGCTCGATCTGACGGCTGCGCTGGCGATGCTCGGGGTGTCTGCGGCGGTTACGGCCGCCGACGTGCCTGGGGAGAACAACTACGGCAGTGTACTGCACGATGATCCGATCTTCGCCGATGCGCTGGTGCAATACGCCGGGCAGCCGATCTTCGCGGTGGTCGCAAGCTCGTACCGCCTCGCGCGCAGGGCGGCCGCGGCGGCACGGGTCGAGTACGAACCCTTGCCGGCGATCCTCGATATCCGTACCGCGCTCGCGGCGCAGAGCTATGTGCTGCCGACCGAGCGGTTGCAGCGCGGGCAGCCGCTCGAGATGCTGGCCCGGGCGCCGCACCGGCTGCGCGGCAGCGTCGAGATCGGCGGACAGGATCACTTCTACCTGGAGGGGCAGATCGCGATCGCGCTGCCGCAGGAAGACGGCGCGATGCTCGTGCACAGCTCGACGCAACACCCCACCGAGGTGCAGCAGATCGTGGCCAGGGCGCTGGGCCGCCGCTCGCACACCGTGACCGTGCAATGCCGCCGGATGGGCGGCGGCTTCGGCGGCAAGGAGACGCAGCCCGCCCTGATCGCGGCGGCGGCGGCGGTGCTCGCCTGCAAGACCGGCCGTCCGGTGAAGCTGCGGCTGGACCGCGACGTCGACATGCTGGCGACCGGCAAACGGCATGACTTCGTCGCCGACTACGAGGTCGGCTTCGAGCGCGACGGCCGCATCATCGCGCTCGACGTCATGCTGGCTTCGCGCTGCGGCTATTCGGCGGACCTGTCCGGTCCGGTCAACGATCGCGCCGTCATGCACCTCGACAATGCCTACTACCTCGAGCACGTGCGGATCGTCTCGCACCGCTGCAAGACCCATACGGTCTCGAATACGGCGTTCCGCGGCTTCGGCGGCCCGCAGGGCATGCTCGTCATCGAGCAGGTGCTCGATGACATCGCGCGCACGCTCGGGGTGGATCCACTCGTCGTACGGCGCGCGAATTTCTACGGTACGGATACGCGCAACGTGACGCCCTACGGCCAGACGGTCGAAGACAACGTGCTGGACACGATCGTCGATCGCCTCGCCGAGTCGAGCCGCTACGCGGCGCGGCGGGCGGAGATCGCGGCCTGGAACGCCACCGATCCGTTCATCCGCCGGGGCCTGGCGCTGACACCGGTGAAATTCGGCATCTCATTCACCGCGACGATGTACAACCAGGCCGGCGCGCTGCTGCACATCTACAACGACGGCACCGTGCTGCTCAATCACGGTGGCACCGAGATGGGCCAGGGCCTGTTCACGAAGGTCGCGCAGGTCGTGGCCGCGGAGCTCGGGGTGCCGCTGTCGCTCATCCGGGTCTCGGCCACCGACACCTCCAAGGTTCCCAACACGTCGGCGAGCGCCGCCTCGGCCAGCTCGGACCTGAACGGTAAGGCCGCGCAGGCGGCGGCGCGGACGATCCGCGAGCGCCTGGTCGCCTGGCTTTGCCAGACGCACGGCGTCGAAGCGCACCAGGTGAGTTTCCGCGACGGCCGCGTCTCGGTGGGCAGCGAGCAGTTCAGCTTCGCCGAGGTTGTGCTGCGTGCCTACCGCGCACGCATCTCGCTGTCATCGACGGGGTTTTATGCCACTCCGAAAATCCAGTGGGACAAGGCGCGCATGCAAGGGCGGCCGTTTTTCTACTTTGCCTATGGCGCGGCGGTCAGCGAAGTGGCGATTGATACGCTCAGCGGCGAGACGCGGCTGCTGCGCGTCGACATCCTGCACGACGTCGGCGCCTCGCTGAATCCCGCCATCGATCTGGGCCAGATCGAGGGCGGGTTTCTGCAGGGGGTCGGCTGGCTGACCTGCGAGCAGTTGTGGTGGAACGCGCACGGGGAGTTGCAGACGCACGCTCCGTCGACCTACAAGATTCCGACCGCGGGCGATTGGCCGGCCCGGACGACAATCGGTTTTCTCGAGCACGCGCCGAATCGCGAGGACACGATCCATCGCTCAAAGGCCGTCGGTGAGCCGCCGCTGATGCTCGCGATCTCGACCTTGCACGCGATCCGCGACGCGGTGGCGAGCGCGGGCGCATCCGGTGCATTGGCGCCGCTGCCCTCGCCGGCAACGCCCGAGGCCGTACTACGGGCCTTGACGCTGGTTCGCAGCCAGAGTTGCGTCGCATGAGCACTCCCATACCCTGGCTGACGACGCTGCAGGACTGGCCAGGCGCTGCGATCAAGCTGCTGCAAGGGGAGGACTCCTCCGTCGTACGCGTGCTCGTAGCGCAGGTGCGCGGCTCGGCACCGCGCGAGGCCGGCGCTGCGATGCTGGTCGCATCGAGCCGCGTTATCGGCACCATCGGCGGTGGCCAGCTCGAGTGGCAGGCGCTCGCTGCGGCCCGCACGCTGCTGGCCGAGACCGACGTAGCCGTGCGACTGCAGCGGCTCGTGCTCGGCACCGATCTCGGGCAGTGCTGCGGGGGTGTGGTCGAGCTCTGGATCGAGCGCTTCGTGCGTGCTGATCTGCCGCTGCTGGCCACCGCGCAGGCAGCCGCCAGGGTCAGTCCGGTGGTGCTGCGGAGCACTCTGCGGCCAGCGGGCATGGAACGTACGCTCGTGCGCAGCACGACTGACGGTGGTGCCGACGCGGCACTGCTGGGTCCTTCGACGCAGGTACCCGCGCCGCGTCTGATCCGCACCGGCAGCGGTGCGATCACGTTGCTGGAGCGTCTCGATTGTGCGCTGCCGCCGCTGTGGCTCTACGGTGCCGGCTACGTCGGCCAGGCGCTGGCGCGAATACTTTCGGAACTGCCGCTGCGGTTGACCTGGATCGACGCGCGCCGCCACCTGTTCCCATCGTCGCTGCCGGCCTCGGTGACGGCTTGGTCCGATGACCCGCTCGCGAGCGTGGTACAGGCACCGGCCGGCGCCCACTTTCTGATCATGACGCACTCGCACGCGCTCGACTACGTACTGACACGCGCGCTGCTCGAGCGCAACGACTTCGCATCGCTCGGCCTGATCGGCTCGCAGAGCAAGTCGGCGCGTTTTCGCTCGCGCCTGAAACGCGACGGCGTGACCGCGGAGCGCTTGGCGCGCCTGACCTGCCCGATCGGCATCAGCGGCATCTCGAGCAAGTGGCCGGCTGCAATCGCGGTCGCTGTGGCTGCGCAGCTGCTGCAACGGCTCGGGCAGTCGGCCAGGGCCGGCGCCCCAGACGAGCCGGCTGCTGCGGCCGAATTCACCGAATCGACGGACTGCGGCGGCGACTGCGGGCGGTGTCAGGCGGGAGCCTCCGGCGCGCGATGATGACGTATCTGGCCGATTGGCTCGCGCTACTGGCGCGCTGGCTGCATCTGATCGCCGGCATCGCCTGGATCGGTGCCTCGTTCTACTTCGTCTGGCTCGACAATCACCTGCAGCCGCCGCGCGCGCGCGACGACGATCTGGCCGGCGAACTCTGGGCCGTGCATGGCGGCGGGTTCTACGTGTCGCAGAAGTACCGGATCGCGCCACGCGAATTGCCAGCCACGCTGCATTGGTTCTACTGGGAGGCGTACACGACGTGGTTGTCGGGCTTCGCGCTGCTGTGCCTGCTGTACTTCCAGCGCGCCGAGGCGTATCTGATCGACCCGGCGGTCGCAGCGCTGTCCAAGCCTGCGGCGATTGCCATTGCGCTCGCCATGCTGGCAGGCGCGTGGCTCCTTTACGATGCGCTCTGCCGCTCGCCGCTGCAGCGGCGCCCCGGCGCGCTCGGGCTCGTACTGGCATTGCTGTTCTGCCTGGAAGCGTTCGCGCTCTGTCAGCTCTTCAGCGGCCGCGGCGCCTTCATACTCTTCGGCTCGAGCCTCGGCACGATCATGGTGGCCAATGTGCTGTTCGTGATCATTCCGGGCCAGCGCGAGTTGGTGCGCGCCAAGTGTGAGCAGCGCCAGCCCGATCCCACACCGGGCCTGCGCGGCAAGCAGCGCTCGGTGCACAACACTTATCTGACGCTGCCAGTGCTGTTCGTGATGATCAGCAACCATTACCCCATCACCTTCGGTGCGCGCGACAATTGGCTGGTGCTGATCGCGATGAGCGTCGCGGGCGCCGGCATCCGCGCCTGGTTCGTCGCGCGGCACCGGCAGGCGCAATGGCGACCCTGGGCGCTGGCGGCCGCCGTAGTTTCGGCGCTTTGCATCGTGGCGGTCGCGACAGCGCTCGCGCCGCGGGCCGGCCCGCGGGCCGAGGCGCGCGGCGCCGTCGACAGCGAGGAACTCGCCCGCGTGCAGTCAATCGTCGAGCAGCGCTGCGTCCCCTGCCACGCCACGCACCCGACGCAGGCAGGCTTCACGGCCGCCCCGAACGGGGTTGTGCTGGAGAGTCTCGACGAGCTGATGCGGCATCTGCCGCAGGTGCAGCAGCAGCTCGCCACGCGCGCGATGCCGCTCGGCAATCTCACCGGCATGACGCCGGACGAGCGCGTGCTGTTCCAGCACTGGGCCGATCAGGCCTTGGCGAGCGCAAGATGATCACGCTGGCGGCCCTGAACGCCATGACGGCGGCCGAGTTCGTGACCGCACTGTCGGGCGTGTTCGAGCACTCAGACTGGGTCGCCGAGCGCGCCGCCGCCGACCGGCCGTTCGACTCGGTGCCGCAGCTGCTCGAGACGCTGCGGCGCGTGGTCGCGCGCGCCGGCGAAGCCGAACAGCTGGCACTGATCCGCGCCCATCCGGCCCTGCGCGCACGCAGCGTGTATTCGGCCGTCCTGACTGCCGCCTCCGCGAGCGAGCAGCGCCGCGCCGGACTGGAAGGCTGTACGCCGGCTGAGGCCGCGCGACTCGCCGAACTCAACAGCGCCTACCAACAGCGCTTCGGTTTTCCGTTCATACTGGCGGTTCGAGGCCACGATCCTGGATCGATCATCGCGCGCTGCAATTCCCGGCTGACGCGCGAGCGGGCCGCCGAGTTCGCGACCGCGCTCGATGAGATCGGCCGCATTGCCGGCTTCCGCCTCGGCGATCGTGTCGGTTAGGCATCGACCCCTCAAAAAAGCACAAGGACTGCATTCCATGAAGCAACGAAACTGGCGCCGCGCCCTCACTCGCGGCGCGTCGCTGCTGTGCGGGCTGATATGCATCGCTGCAGCCGTCCCGCGGTCGGAGGCTGGCGAGCCGCTGGCCGTCAAGGTGCTGATCGTCAATATGTTCTCGCTCGAGGCGGCGCCCTGGGTGCATGCGCTGCACGACCTGCGCGAGATCCGCGTCCCGGGGCTCTCCGCGGATTATCCGGCCGTCAGTTGCGACCCACGCGCGGTCTGCCAGATGACGACCGGCATGGGTCATGCGAACGCGGCCGCCTCGATGATGGCCGCGCTCTACAGCGGGCTGTTTGATTTGCGCCAGACCTATGTGATCGTATC
>OBLW0100002894.1_pt1 | contig 13684 bp, 8 predicted proteins | sample 1520161 | NCBI WGS metagenome assembly OBLW01 (sample SAMEA3539309, study PRJEB22396) | soil metagenome | biome: tundra; feature: field; material: soil | place: USA | collected 2010-05 | depth 0.15 m
GGGCAGGATCTCGCCGTAGTTTCGAGACATCTTTCCCCTTCTGGGAAGACCCCCTATATGGTACGCCCGCTTTTCCCGAGAGGGCCACCGAAACCCTCTCAAAAGGCCAGAATTCGACGCCATCGTCAGACATCCGGAATCAGACGGTAACCGGGACGATGCGGGCCGAGATGGGACGGCCAGGGCTGCCGGTGCCCTCCTGCCTTTACCATTACGACCGAGGTCTGCACCCCAACTACTACAACAAGAGGAGCTATCCCAAGGGTTTGCACGAAGAGGTCGAAAGCCCACCTCGAGCACATCGAGAAGAAACCCGGGCGAAAGAACCTGCTTTTCGCCTGGGACTGGTACCGCCGGTTCGTGGCGATGTATGGGGACGTCTTCCTCGAGCTGAAACCGCTTGACAGGGATTGAGCAGCCGCGCGAAGGAGCGGGGGCTCCTGGCCTCGACGAACGTGCGCCATGTCAAGATCGCGCCGTGATCCCGGGAGGCCGCCACCACCGCTCCGACCTCGCCGACATTGCGCGCCGCGCGATGCGCGAAAAAGGGCTCGATCCCGACTTCCCGAAGGATGCGCTCCAACAGCTGACGCACATCGAGGCGCCCGCCCGCGACAAGGACCCCGCTATTCGCGACTTGCGTGACCTCCTCTGGGCCTCCATCGACAACGACGACAGCCGGGATCTCGACCAGCTTTCCGTCGCCGAGGAGCTGGGCGGCGGCTCCGTGAAGGTGCTCATCGCGATCGCGGACGTGGACGCGCTCGTGAGGAAGGGGACCCCTCTCGACTCGCGAGCCGCGCGGAACACGACGTCGGTCTATACGGCCGGCGGCGTCTTCCCGATGCTGCCCGAAAAGCTCTCGACGGACCTCACGTCGTTGAATCAGGACGAGGACCGGCTCGCCGTCGTCATCGAATACGTCGTGAACGCGGACGGGACGCTCGGCGACTCGAGCGTCACGCGTTCCCTCGTGCGCAACAAGGCGAAGCTCGCCTACGACTCTGCGGACCTCTGGCGTGACGGACGCGGAGAGATGCCGGAAGCGATGGCGAGAGTGCCGGGGGTCGACGCGCAGATCCGGCTTCAGGAGGACGTCTCGCAGCGCCTTCGCCGCCTGCGTTACGCACACGGCGCGCTCGACCTCCAGACGATCGAGGCGCGGGCCGTCTTCGACGGCGACGAGATTCGCGACCTGACGGTGGACGAGCAGAACCAGCCGAGGCAGCTCATCGAGGACTTCATGATCGCCGCGAACGGCGTGACGGCCCGCTACCTCGAGGAGGCGGGCTTCGCCGCGCTGCGGCGCGTCGTACGATCCCCCGAGAGGTGGCAGCGCATCGTCTCCGTCGCCGCTGAGCACGGGTTCTCGCTGCCCGAGGAGCCGGATTCGAAGGCGCTGGAGGAGTTCCTCGCGGCACGGCGAAAAGCGGATCCGCTGCGCTTCCCGGACCTCTCCCTCGTCATCGTGAAGCTCATGGGCGCCGGCGAATACGTCGTCGAGCTGCCCGGCAAAGAGCCGGTCGGCCATTTCGGGCTCGCCGTGCGGGACTACACGCACTCCACCGCGCCGAATCGCCGGTACCCCGACGTGATCACGCAGCGTCTCCTGAAGGCCGCGCTCGCACACTGCTCGTCACCCTATTCCGTCTCCGAGCTGAACGGCCTCGCCCTCCATTGCACCGAGCAGGAGGACGCCGCGAACAAGGTCGAGCGCCTCGTGCGCAAATCCGCGGCGGCGCTGCTCCTCGAGACGCGCATCGGCGAGCGCTTCGACGGGATCGTGACCGGTGCATCGGAGAAGGGCACGTGGGCGCGCATCTTCCGGCCGCCCGTGGAAGGCAAGGTCGTGCGCGGCAGCGAGGGCCTCGAGATCGGTGACAAGGTGAGCGTGAAGCTCGTCTCGACCGACGTCGAACGCGGCTACATCGACTTCGTCAGGGTGTAGGCCGTCGCGCGATTCATCCCTTTGGGTCATAGCACGGAGGCCGTTCCCGCTCGCCCGGCTCGAAGAGTCGATCGAACGATCCGACATCCGTTATCCTGACAGGTCGAATGGAGGCTCTTCGTGCACGTTGAGCTGACACTCAACGGCGCAGCCCGCGCCTTCGACGTCCCGGACCAGGCGTCGCTCCTGGAGCTCCTCCGCGACGGCGCGGGGATCACGTCGCCGAAGGACGGCTGCTCGCCCCAGGGGCAGTGCGGGGCGTGCCTCGTTCTCGTGGACGGGCATCCGAAAACCTCGTGCGCGATCCCCGCCCGGAACGCCGGGGGGAAGAGCGTCCTGACGCTGGAGGGCGTACCCGAAGGGGAGCGCCGCATCTACGGCGAGGCGTTTGCGCGCACGGCGGGCCTTCAGTGCGGCTTCTGCATCCCGGGCATCGCGCTCCGGATGAAGAGCGTCCTGGACGCGAACCCGAATCCGACGGACGAAGAAATCAAGCGGAAGCTCGATCCGCACCTTTGCCGATGCACCGGGTACGTCAAGATCGTCGATGCGTTCCATGCCGCCGCCCGCCTGCGCCGGGGCGAGCCGATCTCGCCGCCGGACGTCTCGGGCCATGTCGGGACCAGTCTCGACCGCTACGAAGCCGAGGAGCTGACGCTCGGGACGCGGCCCTACGTCGCCGACCTCGCTTTCCCCGGCATGCTCCACGGCGCCGTCACGCTTTCGCCGCACGCGCGGGCCCTCGTGAAGAGGGTCGACACATCGAGGGCGGCCGGTCATCCCGGCGTGATGGGCGTCGTCACCGCGCGCGACGTGCCCGGCAAGCGTTTTTTCGGCCTGATCGTCGACGACTGGCCGGGCTTCGTGGCGGAGGGCGAGGAGACGCACTACGTCGGCGACGTTCTCGCCGCCGTCGCCGCGGTCGACGCGCGCACCGCCCGCGCCGCGGCGGCGCTCGTGGACGTGGAGTACGAAGTCCTCCCGCCCGTGACCGACCCCGAGGAGGCACTTCGTCCGGGCGCCCCGCGCGTGGGTGGGGAGGGCAATCTCCTTTCGCGCTCGGTCGTCAAGCGCGGCGACGTCGAGGCCGCGCTCGCGGCGTCGGCGCACGTCGTCGAGGGCACGTGGCAGACGCAGCGCATCGAGCACCTGTACTTGGAGCCCGAGGCGTGTCTCGCCGCTCCGGGCGACTTCGCAGGGCAGAACTCGAAGGCCCGCCTGACCCTCTACACCCAGGGGCAGGGCGTCTTCGACGACCGGCGGCAGGTCGCCGCGTTCCTCGGCCTGACCGAGGACGAGGTGCACGTCGTCCTCGTCCCGAACGGCGGCGCCTTCGGCGGCAAGGAGGACATGTCGATCCAGGCGCAGACCGCGCTCTTGGCCCACGCTACGGGGTGGCCCGTACGTCTCGTCCTCTCGCGCGAAGAGTCCATGCGCCTCCACCCGAAACGGCATCCCATCCGGATGCACTACCGCGCCGGGTGCGACTCCGAGGGCCGGTTGACCGGGGTCCGGGCGCGGATGATCGGCGACTCGGGGGCCTACGCGTCCTGCGGCATGAAGGTGCTCGAGCGCGCCGCCGGACACGCCGCAGGGCCATACAGGTGCTCGAACCTGGACGTCGAGGCGCTGGCCGTCTACACGAACAACCCGCCCTGCGGCGCGATGCGCGGCTTCGGCGCGAACCAGGCCCACTTCGCCATGGAGGGCGTTCTCGACATGCTGGCCGAGAAAGCCGGTCTCGACGGCTGGGAGATGAGGTGGCGAAACGCGCTCGAGGTGGGCGACGACTGGTCCGGTGGGCAAAAGCTCACGGCTTCCGTCGGCCTCAAGAAGACGCTCCTCGCCGTCAAGGACGTCTGGGAGAAGAACCCGGGCCGGGCAGGCATCGCCTGCGGCATCAAGAACTGCGGCATTGGAAACGGCGCGAAGGAGTGGGGGCGGGCGCGGCTCGCCGTGGAGGAGGACGGCCGCGTCACGCTTTACAACGGCTTCACCGAGATGGGCCAGGGCCTTCTCACGGTCCTGATCCAGTGCGCGTGCGAGGTGACGGGCCTCGAAGCGTCCGTCTTCCGCGCCCGGGTCGACACGCGCTTTCCGATGGCGGTGGGACAGACGACGGGCTCGCGGGCGACTTTCTTCGGTGGTCGCGCGGTGATCGACGCGGCGCGGAAGCTGAGGGCCGACCTGGATTCCGGAAAAACGCTCGCGAGCCTCGCGGGCACCGTCTACGTGGGCGAGGTCTTGCAGGACGACACGACGAAGCTTGGCCACGAGCCGCCGCCCGGGAAGCCAATGAAGCTCCACCCGGCTTTCAGCTTCGCCACGCAGGTCGTCGTCGTGAACGAGAACGGCCGCGTGTCGAAGGTCGTGGCCGCCCACGACGTGGGGCGCGCTATCAACCCGAAGCTCTGCGAGGGACAGATCGAAGGGGCCATCCACATGGGCCTCGGCTACGCGCTCACGGAGGACATGGTCTGCGTGGGCGGCATGCCGGCGTCGTTCCGCATCCGCGACTATGGCGTCCTGAGGGCTCTGGACATGCCCGAGGTGGAGGTGATCCTCGTGGAGGACCCGCAGCCCGACGGCCCGTTCGGCGCCAAGGGCGTGGGGGAGATCGGCCTCGTGCCGACGGCTCCTGCCGTGGCCGCAGCCCTGCACGCTTTCGACGGCGTCCGACGGTTCACTCTGCCCATGCGCGATTCCGCCGCGGCCCGGGCGTTGAAACGGTGAGGGCGTGAGCCGCCCGCTGCAGAAGGTCACGGGTCTGAGGTGCGTCCTGTGTGGGGCCGTATACGTGCACGGAGAAGTGGAGTACACCTGCCCGCGGTGCGGGATCGAGGGAATCCTCGACGTCGAATACGACCACGAGCTCATCGCGAGGACCTTCGGCGCCTCGGCCCTCGAAGCCGACCGTGATCTCTCGCTCTGGCGCTACCGGGCTCTCCTGCCCCTTCCCGACGACGTCGTCCGGCCGCGCCTCCAGGTGGGCTTCACGCCCGTGGTCGAGGCGCCGGCGCTCGCGAAGGAGCTCGGCCTCGGTGCCTTCTTCGTCAAAGACGACGGCCGCAACCCCACCGCATCGTTCAAGGACCGCGCCAGCTCGGTCGGCGTCACGCGCGCGCGGTGGCTCGGGCGGAAGGAGATCACCTGCTCGTCGACCGGCAACGCGGCTTCGTCGCTGGCCGGCTTCGCGGCCGAGGCGGGGATGAAGGCGTTCATCTTCGTGCCGGTTTCCGCACCGGAGGCGAAGGTCGCCCAGCTCCTCGTGTATGGCGCCAGGGTGTTCCTGGTCGAAGGTCCGTACGAGGACGCGTTCCGGACGTGCCAGTCCTCGGTTGCGGCGTTCGGCTGGTACAACCGCAACTGCGCGATCAACCCGTATCTCGTCGAGGGGAAGAAGACCTGCGGCCTGGAGATCGCCGAGCAGATGCGCGGCCGGATGCCCGATGTCGTGACCGTCGCGCTCGGCGACGGCTGCACGACGGCGGGGATCTGGAAGGGGCTCGTCGAAATGAAGAGGCACGCCGTCATCGATCGCCTGCCGCGCCTCCTGGCCGTCCAGGCCGAAGGCGCCTCGCCGCTCGCCCGGACCTTCGCGCGCGGCGACGAGCGCATCGAGCCGGTCGAGGCGAACACGATCGCCGACTCCATAAACGTGGGCGCGCCGCGAAACGGCATCAAGGCCCTCCGGGCCGTCCGCGCGTCGGGCGGCGCGATCGTGACCGCGCGCGACGAGGCGATCCTCTCTTGGATTCCGCGCCTGGCCCGTGGCACGGGTGTCTTCGCCGAGCCCACGGGCGTCGCCGCGCTCGCCGGACTCGAGGTCGCGATCGAGAAGGGCCTCGTCAGGCGCGGGGAAAGCGTCCTTCACGTGGCAACCGGCAACGGCCTGAAAGATACTCGCGGCGCCATGCGCTCCGTCGGACCCCCGAAAAGAATCCCGCCCTCCCTCGACGCCGTCCGCGCCGCATTGGAGCAAAGCGAATGATCCATGGCCCGACGTATTCCGAAATGCGCGACCCTTCGCGCCTTCCCGCCGACCTGCGGCGTCGGGCCGGCGTTGCCCGGCGCGAGGCGCCGCTCGACCCGGTCAACCTCTTCAACATCACGTGGCACGAGGAGGACGGCCGCGTGCGGGCGCTCCGCCTCCCCGAGGCTCTCACGGGCGTCCCTTCGCCCATCGTCCTCCTCTATGCCAGGGATTTCCCGACCGGCGCACACAAGGTGGGGGCCACGTACTCCGTCCTCATGGAGCACCAGCTCGCCGGCGACGTCGCGCCCGGGGCGTCGACGCTCGTCTGGCCCTCCACCGGCAACTACGGCATTGGGGGCTCGTGGGTGGGCCCGCGCATGGGCTACGAGTCGGTCGTCATCCTGCCGGAGGAGATGAGCGCCGAGCGCTTCGAGAAAATCGCCGCGTACGGAGCCAGGGCCATCAAGACGCCCGGCTGCGAGAGCAACGTCAAGGAGATCTACGACGAGTGCAAGCGCCTCGCGGCGAATCCGCGGGTGAGGGTCATGAACCAGTTCGCCGAGATGGCGAATTACCGCTGGCACTACCACGTCACCGGCGCCGCGGCCGCGGAGGCAGTCGAGACCCTCTCGGCCGGCCGGCCGGCCGCCTTCGTCTCGGCCATGGGATCGGCGGGCACGATCGCGGCCGGCGACGCCCTCAAGGCGCGCTTCGGGACGCGCATCGTCGGCCTCGAGCCGGTCCAGTGCCCCACGCTCTCGCGCAATGGCTACGGCGGGCACGCCATCGAGGGAATCGGCGACAAGCACGTCACGTGGATCCACCACGTGACGAACCTGGACGCCATGATGTGCATCGACGACGAGGAGTGCCTGCTGGGCCTCCAGCTCGTGAGCGAGCCCGTGGGCCGCGACTTCCTGGCCGCAGGCGGCGGGCTGGGAGAGGCCGCGCACCGTCTCTCGACGCTCCTCGGCATCAGCGGGGTCTGCAACATCCTCGGGGCGATCAGGACCGCGCGGTGGCTGGGGCTAGGAAAAGACGACGCCGTCGTGACGGTGGCGACGGACGCGCTCGACCGGTACCCGTCCGTTCTCAAGCGCCTGCAGGCGCGCACGGGACCGCTGACGCGCGAGCGGGCCGAGGCGCGCTTGACGTCCATTTTCCACGGGCAGAAGCTCGACTGGATTGCGGAAGGGACGCGCGAGAGCCGCGAGCGCTGGCACAACCTGAAGTACTTCACGTGGGTCGAGCAGCAGGGAAAGACCGTGGAGGAGCTCGACGCGCAGCGCTCCGAGAGCTGGTGGAACGACCAGGCGGCGCTCGCCGAAGACGTGGACCGCCGGCTCCGCGAGGCGCGCGGTTGGTGAAGGCGGCGGGCGGGAGAGGATCGGGCGCGGGCGGCCTCGCCATCGCCGGCGGGACGGTCGTCACGCTCGACCCGCCCTCCGTCGAGCGGCGCGACGTGCTTCTCGGAATCGAGCCGCGGCGCCGGCTCGACGCCTCGGGCTGCCTCGTCATGCCCGGACTCGTCAACGCGCACACGCACCTCTACGCGGCGCTCGCGCGCGGGATGGCGGCCCCACCCGCGCCCCTGCGCTCCTTCCGGGAGATCCTCGAGCGGGTCTGGTGGCGCCTCGACGCGGCCCTCGACGAGAGCTCTCTTCGGGCCTCGGCGGAAGAGGCTCTCCTGGAAGCGGCTCTCTCGGGGTCGACGGCCGTCCTCGACCACCACGAGTCCCCGTCCTTCATCGACGGGTCTCTAGACGTTCTTGCGCGGGCGGCGCAGGCGGTGGGCGTGACGGTCGCGCTCTCCTACGGGGCGACGGACCGGCACGGACCGAAAGGGGCGGCGGACGGCCTCGCCGAGTGCGAGCGCGCGATCCGGGAAGGTCTTCCGGCGATGGTGGGCCTTCACGCGGGCTTCACGGTCTCGGACGAAACGCTTCGGGCAGCGGCGGATCTGGCGCGGCGAAAGGGGGTCTGGCTGCACGTGCATGCGGCCGAGGACCGCAGCGATGCGGAATCTTTCGAGCGTCTCGACCGCGCCGGGGCTCTCGGGCCGAAGACGCTCCTGGCTCACGGCGTTCACCTCTCGCCGGGAGCGCGCGCGCGCGTCCAGGACGCAGGCGCTTGGATCGTTCACAACCCGCGCAGCAATCTCCAGAACGCGGTGGGATACGCCGACGTGAGGACCCTCGGCCCGCGCGTCGCTCTCGGCACGGACGGGATGGACGGCGACCTCTTCACGGAAGCGCGCGTCGCGCACCTGCGCGCCCGGGAGGCGTACGGACCGGTGGGCGGGATCGACGCGGTCGCCCTTCTCGCCAAGAGCCAGCGTCTGGCCGACGCGGTCCTCGGGCCGCACCCCGACGACTGGATCGTCCTCGATTACGACCCTCCCACGCCGCTGACGGCTGCGAACCTCGCGGGACACGTTCTCTTCGGCCTCGGGACGCGCCACGTGCGCGACGTCGTCGTGAACGGCGAGGCGATCGTCGAGGGGCGGAGGTCCACGCGCGTGGACGGCGCCCGCATCCACGCCCGGGCGCGCGAGGAGGCGGTCCGGCTCTGGGAGCGGATGGTGTGAGTGCGCTCCGCCCTCTCCCGCTTTCCGTCCTCGTGCGCCGCGCGGCGGAGGAGCTCCCCACGGGATCGGTCTACGACCTTCCGGTGCGGCACGTGTTCAGGGGATTTCCGGGTCTCGACCTCTCGGTGAACTTCCACGGTCACCGCTGTGCGACGCCCATCGGACCGGCGGCGGGGCCGCACACGCAGCTCGCGCAGAACATCGCGCTCTCCTGGCTGGCCGGAGGCCGCATCCTCGAGCTCAAGACGGTTCAGGTGGACGATCGGCTCGTGATCCCGCGCCCGTGCATCGACATGCGGACCGTGGGCTTCAATATCGAGTGGTCGCAGGAGCTTCTGGTCGAAGAATCTCTCCGCGAGTACGCGAAGGCGCGCCTGCTCGTGGCCATCCTGGCCGAGCTGTGTGGCATTCCCCAAGCGGAGCGTGACCTCGTTTTCGACGTCTCCATCGGCTACAGCCTGGACGGAATCCGGTCGCGCAAGATCGCCGGGTTCTTTGAAGGGGTCCGCGACGCGAGCGCGCTCCTCGACCGGGAGCGCGCGGCGCTGCGTCGCGAGCTTCCACCCTCCCTGAGGCGCTTCGCCGACGTTCCCTGCGACGCGCGCCTCTCCGACTCGGCCACGCTCTCCACGTTCCACGGCTGCCCGGCCGACGAGATCGCCGCCATCAGCCGATACCTTCTCTCGGAGCTCGGCCTCTACACGATCGTCAAAGTGAACCCAACCCTCCTCGGATACGAGGAGGTGGAGGACGTTCTCCACCGGCGGCTCGGATACACGGGCATCGCCCTGCGTCGCGAAGCCTTCGATCGCGACCTGAAGTGGGACGACGCCCTCTCGATGGCCCGGGAGCTGTCGGGCGAGGCCGCCCGGCTCGGCCTCGGCTTCGGCGTGAAGCTCACGAACACGCTCGTGGTCGTGAATCCCGCGGACTTCATGCCCGGCGAGGAGGCGTACCTCTCCGGCGAGCCGCTCCACGTGCTCGCGCTGACGCTCGGGACGAGGCTTCGCGAAAAGCTCGGCGCCGCGTTTCCGATCTCCTTCTCCGCCGGGATCGACTCGGCGAACGTGGCCAGCGCGGTCGCGAGCGGCTTCGTGCCGGTGACGAGCTGCACCGACCTTCTCCGGCCCGGAGGTTACGAGCGCCTCCACCGGCAGGCGGAGGCTCTCGCGGGGGCGATGCACGAATCGGGTACCGCGGCGATCCCGGATTTCATCCGGGCCCGCGCCGGAGAGGCCGGCGGTGACGTCGCCGGCGCGTCCCTCCTGAACCACCGCCGCGCGGCTGCCGAGGCGCTCGTCGCCGAGCGCTATACAGCCGCGAAGACCGGCCGGCTGCCCCGCAAGATCGGTTCGCACCTTCACCTTCTGGACTGCATCAACTGCGACAAGTGCATCCCTGTCTGCCCGAACGACGCGAATTTCTCGTACGAAACGCCGCCTCGGACGATCACCTTCCGCGACCTCGTCGTCCTCGAAGGCCGCCTTTCGCCCGGCGACGAACGGACGCTCACCGTGGGCGGGGAAAAATCGTCGGCGCACCAGCTCGCGAACTGGGCCGACGCCTGTAACGACTGCGGGAACTGCGACGTCTTCTGCCCCGAGGACGGCGGTCCTTACATCGAGAAGCCCCGCCTCTTCGGGTCCCTCGCATCTTTCCTGGCCGACGCGCCGCGCCCCGGCTTCTTCGTCCGGCGCGAGGATGACGGCTCGCTTGCCGCCAGCGGGCGCTGGGCAAGCCGCGACGTGGAGCTTCTCGTGAGGCCGGACGGCTCGGCGCTTTTCCGGGATGGCGTCGCCGAGCTGCGGTTCGCGTCCGCCGAAGCCGCGGCTCCGGAGGAGGCGCGCATCCTCGCGCTGCCGCCGCCCGAGGGCCACGTCGTGCCGGTCGGGCACTACCACTCGCTCCGTGCGGTCCTGACCGGGCTTTTCGCGCCGGGGGCCGTCTCCTGGCTGACCGCCATGTATCCAGGGGTTTCCGGATCCACAGACCTGAAGACCAGTCGACGACTCTCCGGAGAGCTGACGTGAAGACCACCGCTCCCGCCGATCCCGACGTTCTGGCCCGCCTCCTGGGCCGGAGCCTCCTCCTTACGGACGACTATTCGACCGCGGAGCTTTCCGGACTCCTCGCCGTCGCCGAGCGCTTCTCCGCGCTGGACCGCGCCGGTAAGAAGGCGCCGCTCCTGCCCCACGAGCTCGCCTACGCGCTCTTTTTCGATAACTCCACGCGCACCAAGTCCGCGTGGGCGGGCGCCGCGGCCCGGCTGGGCATGCACCCGGTCATCGTGGACGGCTCGTCCACCCAGGTGTCGCACGGCGAGACCGCGGCCGAGACCGGCGCCATGCTGGGCATGAACTCGCACGCCCTCGGCGTGAGGCACGACCTGATCCTCGGCGAGGGAAACGCTTTCATGCGCGACGTGAAGAGGGGGATCGACGAGTACCTTGCCGCGACGCGAGACGAGCGGCGGGTTCCCGTCGTCAACCTCCAGTGCGACATCGACCATCCCACCCAGACGCTGGCCGACCTCTGCTGGCTCCGCGAGAAGTTCCCCGAGGGTCTGGAAGGCAAGCGCATCGCCGTTTCGTGGGCCTACTCACCCAGCTACGCAAAGCCCCTCTCCGTGCCCCAGGGGCTCATCATGCTGTTGACGCGTTTCGGAGCCCGCGTGACGCTGGCGCATCCGGAAGGCTATCGCCTCATGGAGCCGTGTCTAGCGTCCGCGGCCTCGCATGCCGCTTCCTCGGGCGGCTCCTTCCGCGCGGTTTCCTCCATGGACGAAGCGTTCGAGGGTGCCGATGCGGTGTATCCGAAGAGCTGGGGGCCGTACGACCTCATGCTCGCCCGAGTCGCAGCCAACCGCGCGCGCGACGGCAAGCGCATGGGGGAAATCGAGAAGGAGGCGCTGGCTTCGAACGCGCGTCACCGCGACTGGATCTGCGACGAGCGGCGGATGAAGACGACACGTGCAGGCGGCGCCCTCTACATGCACTGCCTTCCCGCCGACATCGGAGCCGAGGTCTCGCCCGGCGTCATGGCCTCTCACGTCGAGAATGTGGCACGGGAAGCGAATTGGAAAGTCTATGTCGTGATGGCGGCGCTGGCGACGTCCAAGGTGCCTGATCTGGCCCGCCGCCTGGTGGCGCTGTGAGCGAACGGAGAGGATGACGATGAGCGAGCTCGATACCCGGGTTGCGGAGCTGGCGGCCCGTTACCGCCCGATCGCGGCCACGATTCTCAAGGAGGTCATCCGCATCCCGGCCGATTACGTCGATCGGCCGCGAGACGCCGGTGGCGACCCGGACTGCGGCCTTTCGAACCACGAGAAGCCGCGCCTCGAGTACCTCAAGCGCGCGATCGTCGAGGCCGGCGCCGTCCGCCGCCCCGAAGACGTCGGCTACGACGGCTACGGCAACCTCGTCTGGACGCTCGAGGATCCGGGCGACGGCATCCCCCCGCTGGACAAGCGCGTCGTCTACTTCGACGGCCACACCGACACCGTGAACGCCCTGCGCCCTGCGTGGCGCGAGAAAACCGGCGGCGTGGACGCCTACGACGGGCTCTTCGATCCCGCGCGCCTGAAGCGCGACTTCCTGAAACGCGAGCTGGGATATCTGCCGCCCGAGTCCGAGTGGGACAACCTCGTCTTCGGGCGCGGCTCGGCCGACCAGCTTTCGGGCGTCGTGGCGCAGGTCGTGGCATCGAAGATCCTGCTGGAGCTCGCGCCGCAGGGCGCGCTGCGCGGCGCCATCGTGCGCTCGTACGCGACCGTGACCGAAGAGGACAACGACGGCGGCGGACCGCAGTTCCTCATGAGGAAGGTCCTGCCCGGCGCCGGGCCGGAGCTCGTCCCGGATGCGGTCATCCTCACTGAGGGCACGGGCGACTCCGCGAAGGGGGCGCTCGGAGTCTACCGGGGCCAGCGCGGCCGCATGCAGATTCAGGTGAGCGTGACCGGGAAATCCTGCCACGGCTCGATGCCGTGGGAAGGGAAGAACCCGCTGGAATGGGGCGCTCCCATTCTCGTGGAGGCGGCGAAACGATACGACGCGCGGGACGGGTTCCTCGACCACGCGTTTCTCGGGCACGGCACGCGCACGGCCTCGTGGGCCCGCCTCGATACGCCGAGCGACTGCGCGGTCCCCGAGCGCTTCGTCTTCCGTTTCGACCGGCGCCTCACGATCGGAGAGACGCCCGAGAAGGCTACGGCCGACGTCGAGGATCTTCCCGCCGTGGCCGCCGCGCGGGCCGCGGGTCTGACCGTCGACGTCACCGTGCCGACGTACGAGGAGCCGACGTGGACCGGCTTCGTCCTCGGAAACCCGCAGGTCTACATGGGCTGGCTCACGCCGGAGGAGCACCCAGCGATTCAGGCAGCGGTCGCGGCGTATCGAGGTGTCGTCACCCCGCACATTGCGGCCGGAGGCCAGCGCGGCGCCCTTCGCAAGGAGCCGCGCGTGGACCGGTGGATCTTCTCGACGGACGGCGTCGGCTTTCCGGTGAGGGTCGACGACACGTCGATTGCCGTTTCACCGCGCAAGCGCTGGGTCACCTCGGGCGCCGTGAAGCACCCGGCCATGCTCGGAATCGGGCCGGGTATCGAGCAGAACACGCACAAGATCGGGGAATGCGTCGACCTGCGCGAAGTGGTGGACGCCGTCGCGCTGCTGGCCCGCTTTCCGAGCGCCTTCGTGGCGATGGCGGGGTAGGGCAGGACCGGACGAAGGCGGCGACAGCTTTCAGACGATCCGCGTTGCGGCCCGTTCGAGGCGGTCCATGATCGTCCGGCCAAGCCCGCGCCGAGGAACCGCGAGGACCAGCAGCTCGCTGCCGCGCCGGCGCGTGCGCAGCGCGGCGAACAACGCGCGCGCAATCTCCTCCGGGGAGGAACCCAGAGCAAGAGTTCTTTGTTTCGGAAAGAGGGGAGCTAGAGGCGTCGGGCAGAGGACGAGCGCCTTCGGGTGCGCCCTCACGTAGGCGAGCAGGGAAGATTTTCTTAGAAAGAGGGTCAGGGGGCGCGTCGGCGCGTAATGTGTGTACTTCGTGCCGGGGCTCGTGGCGGCCCCATTCACCTTCGAAGAAAAAGCGCCGCTTCCCGATGCGAGACGTCCGGTCGAAGCGGCGTGCCGAAGTCCGGGGATCGTCTTTCTAAGAGATTCTTCACTCAGGG
>OBLW0100002895.1_pt1 | contig 13679 bp, 9 predicted proteins | sample 1520161 | NCBI WGS metagenome assembly OBLW01 (sample SAMEA3539309, study PRJEB22396) | soil metagenome | biome: tundra; feature: field; material: soil | place: USA | collected 2010-05 | depth 0.15 m
CGCGGCGCGAGAGCGCAATGGCGAGGTGATTGTAGCCCGCGAACTGGTCGGGCTTCTTATCAATTTCTTTGCGGGCCGCGGCTATGCTCTGCTCGGCGGGAGAAAGTTGTGGACTTGCCGGAACATTCTGTGCCGGCGCGTAAAGCGTAAGACTTAAGATCAGAATAGCGATCATCTTTTTCATGGCAATCCTCAATTCCCTCAGCGACTAACCGCATTAATGAAGTGGAGTTGCTCGTGTGGAGGTGGGGCTTTATCCCGCCTCCACACCAGCTCAGTACAACCTGCTTACTGCACGGGACAGATCCCATTGGGTTGGCCGGAGCATCCTGCCTGCCCAGGACCGATGTGAACCGAGTTGCGCCCACTGTTGGCGGGCATTATGTAGGGGAACGTCGCGCCATACCCCTCAGGATTCATCTGCACACCGTCGCCGATGCGAGTTCCGTATTTCGTGCCATCGACGAGAATGCCGGCTACCGCGCGTGCGGCGATGTCCACCACATCGTCGACCGGACGGCGTCCGTTGGGGAATCCGGCTGTGTCACCGACCAGGAAGCCGAGACGTTTCTGGCTTCCCACCGGAGTCGCTGGAATGCCAGTGTTCAGCCGCAGCAGATCGGCGACAGGGCCTGCGTCGCCCGGTCCGCAGCCGGGACAGATTGGCGGTTCGTATTGCGCCAGGATCAGCAGGTCGGTGCGCGGCGGCGGGGCCACCGGAATGCCGATTGAGCTAAACACCGTGGCCAGCACGGGATTCAGAACGAAGCTTGCGAATTGCGCGTCGTTCTTCGGTTGATCCATGCTGAATTTGTCCTTCGATCCGGTGCCGATGATCAGTTCGTTGATCAGCGGATTACCCTCGCGCTGCACTTGCTGGAAGGGGCCGGAATTCAGATCCCGGAAAGGTGAGCGGCGCACGGTCATCCGGTTACGCGAAGTTGTGCACCACGTTCCGATCACCGCCTGCTTATCACCTGCTCCATGGACCTGACCATCGACGGTCAGCATCGTGATGGGAACTTCCAGCACAATCGAATTGACGTTGAATCCCGCCACCGCATCGGGAGCGTAGTTGTGAGTGTCGTCGGCATCTTCAGCAGCAGGCAGCACGCCGCCAACGCCCATGCGGAAGTTCAGCGAATCAAAGGCCGCGCCCAGATCGATATAGAAAGGATCGTCGGCCGTACCTGCCCAGACACTGACGTTGTTGCCCAGGCTGTAAATTCCCTGGTTATACAGAGCCTGATAGTTGGGCATGGTCAGCGGTCCGACATTCGACGGAACGGCATAGATCGTTTCACCGCAACTCAGGCAGGTTGACACTCCGTTTTTTACCATGGTTACGGTGTAGCTCTGCCGCAAGCTGAGGCCCGTGGAACCCTTTCCCGTGAGTGAAGTAATCGGTGGAATGCCGGCAATGCCGCCGACAAATCCAGTGAACAATCCGGGCTGGCGAATTTCCGTGGTGAAGCGGAATTGGAACGTAATGTCCTCGACTCCATCCTGATTGTTGTCGATCTTCATTTCGTAGAGCACGTTGGGATCGAAGGGAAAATAGTTGGGCCCGTTGGCGGGTTCAAGAAACGGATCGACATTGAGAATGAACGTGACGTTCTTGGGGTTGTCATAACTGACGAAAGCGTACCAGTCAGTAATATCGGCGGTGCGATCAAGAGCGGTGATGGGAGCCTCGCGATGACTCGACGCGAGCAGGCTGGCCGGAGCCAGCACGAGCAGCGCCAAGGCGAGGGCGACCCAAGACTTCAGAGTCTTCATGGCATTAACCTCTTGGAATCGGATTTGCAGACGAAGTCTTCAACAGAATATTGCTCCGGTCGCGGCGCCACGACCGGGGCAGACAGGACAATAGGCTTCGTCTACAACGCTAGTACGGTAACGAGGGCAAAGCGGATTGGAATTGGAAGGTAATCGGGAATTGCAGGTAGTCGTCTCCCAAAAGGGGCGGTGGACAGTGTGAGGGGAACAGTCTGGACGCGAGCGACTCGCCCGCCTTCCGGACCGCGAACTGCACTCAACGGCTACTGGCCGGTTTCAGCGAACACGGCGGACGTCCCAACTCCCGACGCGGTCGCAGTTATGTTAAATGTTCCGGGCGACGCCGGCAGCGTATAAATCTGCGTAGCAACTCCATCCCCTCCGGTGGAGGCAGGATTCGAATAGGAAAAAAATCCTCCGATTCCGCCATCCGAAAAAGTAACGGCGTTGCCGGAAATCGGATTCCCGTATTGGTCCGTCACCAGCACGGTGAGGGCTTGCGGTAGCTGCGTTCCTGCGGGAGCAGTCTGATTGTTACCTCCCGTGATGGCAACACTGGCGGCCGGGCCGACGACCGCGGTCTCGGTTAAAACCCCCGGAGTGGCGAGCCCGGAGGCGGTAGCGTTAATCGTGACCGTTTGCGCCGTGGTCGGAAGCGTGTAGGTCAGAGTGGCCACGCCATTCGTTCCCGTAACGACCGGATTGGGATTCGAGAAAGTGCCTCCCGCTCCGCCATCCGAAAAGGTCACGGCATTGCCGGAAATCGGATTCCCGTATTGGTCGGTCACCAGCACCTTGAGCGCCTGCGACAGTTGTGTTCCCACCGTTTGGCTCTGATTATTCCCACCCGTGACCGCTACGTTAGCGGCGGGGCCGGCAACCGAAGTCTCGGCAAACGTCACGCTCTTGAGCAACGGGTAACTGGCGGTGACGGTGATCTTGCCCACGCTCGTGGGCAATTGCAGGATCGTACTCGCCAACCCGTTGACATTCGTAACCGCGGCGCTCGGGTTCGGAACCGCGCCTTTGGTGGCCGTGAAGTTTACGGTGACGCCGGAAACTCGGTTGCCCAAGGCGTCGGCAACTTCCACGACGATAGGCTTCGCGAGATTGGAACCGGCTGCGCCAGTCTGCCCCCCACCACTCGAGGCAATCAACTTTGCCGGGGCACCCGCGGTCGCGGTCGCGGTTGTTGTCATAATCCCGAATCCGCTCGCCGATATGGATATGGTGTAGGTGCCGGTTGCCTTCGGAACCGTGTAACTCGTAGAAACATTTCCATTCTGGTCCGTGACCACCGAGGCCGGACTAAACGTTCCACAAGTCGAACTGCCCGCCTTCTTGCAACCGTCGCTGAAGTTGATGGTCGCACCGGAGACATATTGTCCGTTATAGGGGTTCGTAGCTTGTACTTGAATCGGCGCAGCGAGTTGTGTCCCGGCCGGTGCAGATTGTCCGCCTCCGCTTGTGACGGTCGCTACTTGCAACAGGCCAAAGGCCTCCAGCGTAGTTTGCGTAGCGACGTAGACCTTTCCATTAATCACGGTCTGCGTCACAAAATGTCCTACCCCTGGCATCAAGTCGCGATTGTTGGGCGCCTGGCCCGAGTTATAAAGCTGCTGCAGGGAAAGAGCGTCAAAAGCGGTGAGTTGCGGATGCTTCGCGCTTCCCGGTCCGCTGATGATCCACAAGACTCCATTCGTGTTGCCGTTAGCAGAAACCGATGGCGAGTGTGCGCTCGATAATCCCGGGGACGGCAACGAATTGCCGACTACCCCGTCGGACACGGGAAAAGCCGTCGGCGTTTCAAAATCGGGAGCGTAATACAACATGTTGTTCCAGAAGGCAGGCGAACTAAACATGAGCTCCGTAATATTGTTAGGACTCGTTCCCGGAATGACAGGAAATTCCTGTAGAGCCCCAGCATCGCTCGGGGCGTACATTCCCATGTGGTCGCGATCCAAAACATACACGAAACCCTGCTTGCCGGAAGCAACCAGTTCATGGGTGTGGGCTCCGCCCTGATCGGGGAGCAGCAGCACTCCGCTGGCACTCAGATCGAGATCGTTCAGGTTGAGAAAGGCGACGTCGTACGGAGTGAAATAATCGACCACCTCCAGCGTGGGCGAGAGCTTGACGACGCTGTTGCAGTATGTCTGCCCGCCCTGCGGCACGTCGAATCTATTGACACCCGATTCCGCCGTCTCAAAATAAACATTTCCATCTGAATCGGCTGCCAGGCCGTTGCCGGTCTGCCAAACGGACACCAATCCGTAATCGGGTGAAGTGTTGAATACACCGGTTTGCGTGAGCGTGGTCTCGTCGTAGGCCAATATCCAGCCGGTGTCTTTTCCGTTGCAGGAGTTCCCGCCGAAGCCCAGGTAGACGTTGCCATTGGAGAGCAGCAGGCCGGGCCGGTTCTTTTGATATTTGCTATTGAAGACGGTGACGTGCCCCTTGTAGCTGGTGCTCTGCGCGGCGATCAGGACGGGACTCCCCGGTTGATCGTTGCCGGTGGTGATGTCGAGCGCATGAAGATTATGTTGCACGGTACCGTTGACCACCGTCTTCGCCACCAGGTACATCGTGTTCGTATTGGGATCAATCACCGGAGTTCCCGGGATGCCTTCCCGATCGAAACCGGTGGTGTTGCCGCAGGGCAGAGTGCCGGCGTCTTTGGTGGCCAGCGTGATTCCAGCCGCCGGATTGGTGAAGTTGATCCACCAAAGTTGTGCGCCGGTGTCTGCGTCGAACGCGAAAACATCATCTACCTGATTCACAACATAGACGACGTTATGAACTCCCCCAGCGATGTTTACATTCGGCATGTATAAAGGCTGCGCCTGCGAGACGTAATTAATCGAAGCGGTGAACAGCCGTCCAAAAGTCGCAAAGTTCACATTGGCGGGAGTAAGCAAAGTTTCGTTGGTATTGGCGCCATCGCGGAAGTTATCGCCGCGGCTTGTGGTAACAGCAAACTGGGCGAAGGAAAGCGCCGAAAAAAAAGTGCATATTATAATGAACAGCAGGCAACCACGGCGCGCAAAATCGGTTCCCACTTTCGACGGCGAATGACTAACGGACTGCGAAGAAAACTTGGAACAGCGCTTCGCGACGTCGACTGACAAAAAATGGCACATGATTCGGTTTTCTCCGGACACGATCACGCTCTCGATTTGACTCTGGTTAAATAGCATTTACACCACCGGGGGAAGGAACAATTCTGGCGACGCGGAAAATCACTAAACTGAGTAGTTATTACGATTTATACACTTTGTGCCGCTGACAATACAATGCCACTGACCGGCTAAGTGCAAGATGTTGCACACTAATACCCGTATGGCTTCATTCTGTTTCTTAGGGCCTGTCTATAAGATCGAAGACCGCAGACCGATTGACCTGGAGGTTCACCGGGGAAGCTTTTCGATCTGCGGCGGGTTTACAACTCTGTGAGAGATTCGACTTCCCCACGCTCGCAATTCAGTGGCACGACGTAAAATTATTGAATCATTTTAACTCCCGGGCTGTTTGTCGCTTTCTCACCGTGGAGGCCCGCGCCCGGTCAATGAAAGTCGATTTGCCCTCTTGTGAGCAGGTCGCATACTGCAATCGCTGTGAATCAACGTCTCTTGCAAAAGAAGGGATCGTATGCTCCCACAAAAATTCGCCCTCCCTTTTGTTTTCGCGCTCTCACTGTGCGTGATACTGCCTAGCTGCGGAGGGGTAAGCCAGAACACAAATCTGGGGTCCTTCACCCTGTCCGATTCCCCCGGCAGCGTCACCGTATCCCAGGACGGCCAAGGGACGAACGCCATCACGATCGTTCCGGCGGACGGTTTCAGCGGCAATGTAAGTCTATCCGCATCGGGATTGCCCAGTGGCGTGACTGCGACCTTCAGTCCAAATCCGGCCACGGCTTCCAGCACCCTCACTCTGACCGCCAACCCTACCGCCGCTACCGGAACGGCCTCCGTCACCATCACCGGAACCTCCAGCGGTGTAACCGGCAGCACCTCGGTCAGCGTCACCGTAAACGCGCTGCCAGCGGGGGCGATCAAGCATGTCGTGATTATTTTCCAGGAGAACCGCACCGTCGATAACCTTTTTCACGACCCGGTGCTCATGCAGCGTGGCGCAGACATCGCCACCCAGGGCAAAACCTCTTCGGGAAAGACGGTCACCCTTACTCCGGTCTCGTTAGTCGTTCCCTATGACATGGGGCACACTCATGAGGCCTTTCTCGATGCCTGCGATTACAATCCCACCGCCAATACTTGCGCGATGGATGGCGCAGACAAGATCACCTGTGGTCCGAACTGTCCCGCAAATCCCGAGTACCAATATGTGCAGGCCTCCGACGTGCAACCCTATTTCCAGATGGCCGAGACCTATACGTTCGGCGACCGTATGTTTCAGACCAACGAAGGCCCGAGTTTTCCGGCGCACCAGTACATCATCTCCGGCACTTCGCGAATCGGCGAATCCAATCCCATCGCCGTTGCCGACAACGTGGGCAACGACCAACGCCCGGACGGCACAAACTGGGCGGGATGTCTTGCGCCTCCCGGTTCCTACGCCAACGGTATTGACATCACCAATCCCGATCCGCGCGTGCAGTTGAATCCGATCGACTATCCGCTTTGCTTCGAACATCCAACTCTGACCGACCTCCTGGATACCGCCGGCCTCAGTTGGAGGTATTACGCCCCGATGGCGGGCTCGATCTGGGTTTCGCCCGACGCCATCCAACACATGTGCCAGCCCACTTCGAAAGATGGGAAGTTCGATGATACCGTCTGTAGCGGACCCGATTGGACGGATGCCAATCCCAAAGTTGTGATCGAAGGATCGCATGCCCAGATCATCGACGACATCGGCGCTGGAAATCTTCCCGCCGTCAGTTGGGTCATTCCTTCGTCCGCCAATTCCGACCACGCCGGCAACCAGACCGACAACGGCCCCTCTTGGGTAGCGTCAATCGTCAATGCCGTGGGTGAGAGTCCCTACTGGAAAGATACCGCGATCTTTGTGACCTGGGATGACTGGGGAGGCTGGTATGACCACGTTCCGCCGCCCTCCATTCGCGACTCGTATGAATACGGATTGCGCGTACCGCTCATCGTGATTTCGCCTTATTCCAAGGCTGCAACCATTTCACATCAGACCAACGATTTTGGCAGCATGCTTCGCTTCACGGAGCAGATCTTTTCCCTGCAGCAGATCGATCCCTCGGTCGGCTACGCGGATTCCTATTCCCTGGGTGATATGTCGGATTATTTCAACTTTAGCCAGACGCCCCTGACCTTCACGCCGATCCAGTCGCCTCTGGGCGCGGAACATTTCCGCCATGACAACACGCCGCCCGGCCCCCCAGATGACGACTAGGAAGGGATGAGAGGGGTTGTAGCGCCGCCGTCTCGGCGGCTGTCCGGCGGGCGTCCTCGCCCGCCGCTCCGACGGCGCCACGCTCTCGGAACAGCCGGCAAAGCCTGCCCTCAGCTTGCCGAACGCATGCCGGCGCTTCTCGCAAACTCGTTAACAACCTCTAAACGTCCTGCGGCCGCTCGTATGTTTTTTCCTCTTCTTCTTCCGGAACCGGGACCATGCTCAACACCGGCGTTGAACTTCCGATCAATGCCTTGTCGCTCACGCGCAGAACTTGGTTCGTCAACACCGACCCGAGCACTCCCAGTCCGTATACAGTGCCTGCGATCAGCATCTGCACGCCCAACTGCCGGTAAGTGTGCGGTACGAACCAGCGCCGCATGAGCAATAGCGTGGCGATCAACGGCACACTCAACAGGAACGGCAACGTGTAGGATTCGCGTAGAAACGTCCGCAGCTTAACATCGAGTTTCTTGCACAGATGGTGCGGCATAAAGAACAGCATGCTGCAGGTCAGCGGAATCGCCGTTCCTAATGCATCGCCGATAATCCCATAAGGCCGCACCAGAATAATGCTCAGGATAAGATTGGCGACCCCTTCGCTGACCGTGACAATCGCCCAGGTTCCATGTTTCGACATGCCGAGCAGAATTCGCCCCGATGCTCCCTGTGCCCACCACAAAGTGCAGCAAAGAATCATGATCACCAGGACCGGATAGCTGGCATCGACGTATTTCTTTCCCATCCAGACTTCGATGATCGACTTCCCCAGGATGACGAGCACGGCGCAGATGGGAAAAATCGTCATGGCGCACACCCGGTTGCCCACCAGAAATATCTTCCTCAGCCGGCCCATTTCCCCGCGAGCCTCGGATTGGCTCGTCATGGGAACGAAGACCTGCGAAAGCGTGCGCACCACCATGCCCGCATAATCGACGATGCGCGCGCCCACGTTGAAGTAGGTAATTGCCGCCAAAGACATGAACGAACCGATCACGATCTCATCCGTCTTGAACTTGAGCTGGGCGGCGATCATGATCATGAACGTAATGCCGCTGTAGTTGGCGATCCGTCGAAGAGTCGCGCGGTCCACGTACTTCAATGCGAAAGGCACTGGGCAATACGAGAGCGCAAAGAAACCACGGGCAATCGCTGCCAACAGAGGCAAAGTGACCGTAATCAGAGCGACCGCCAGAATCCCCCCGCCGTGCTTAAGCGAGATAAAGATCAGTCCTGCCCGCAGCAGATTCGCGGCAATATTGGTCCAGTTGAGAATGTAGAAACGCTGCAGGCCTTCCAGAAAGCCGCCGAAGATGCCGAAGGGGAACCCAAGCGCGACCGCGGCGCCCACCATAATTAACAGCCAGCGCGCGGTGGAAACAAACTCCGGCGGAACGTGAAACATGCGCCCCATCTGCGCCGCCACCACCAACGTCACCGTGAAGCACAGCACGCCAATGCAGCTATAGGTAAAAAGACTGGTGTTGATGACTTTGGCTAACTCTTCATGTTCTCCCGTGGCCGTATATTTTGAAACAAAACGAATCACCGACGACCCAATACCGAGATCGAAGAGGCCGTAATACCCTGTGATGGAAAGAATCAGAACCCAGATGCCAAAGGCCGTGTCGCCCAGGCGATGCACGATGAATGGCGATAAAACCAGGCCCAGGGCGACGTTGATTCCAAGCGAAAACCAACTGGAGCCGACGTTCTTGATGATTTGACGTTTGTCGATCCTAGGCGCCATGATCGGGAACTGTCTCTTGCAAAATGCTTGGCAGGCATGAAGCCCCAGAGGGGCGAATGAAAATAGCCCGGCGCTTCAGCGCCGGGAAGAAGGCAAGAACCGACTCAAGTCCCGAAGGGACTGAAAACTCGCGCACTACCTCTACCTCATGGTCGATTCGAACTGTACGAATTGTCTTCATGATCAGATGGCTTCTAGATTCCCGCGGCTAAAGTGGCTGCTGAAAAAAGCCGGTTCGTATCAGCATATCGCTTTAGCGGTTCGTATCAGGATATCGCTTTAGCGATATCGCAAGACCAGTAGAATCAATGCCCCTTTAGGGGCTGAGGGACGAAAGGTCAACTCTTTCCGCAGTCTCTAAAGTGGCTGACCGGAACTCACCCACACGGGCATCGCTTTGCTGTCCAGGCTTCGAGTCTGCAGTGGATAGCCGAGAAAATTCAAGAGGGGAGCCCAGGCGATTTCGATTTCCTCCACGCAATGCGCGGGCAGCGTATCCTTCCATCCGCCGGATTTGGCGGCGCGCACAAATGGTATTTCCTGGCGCGTATTTTTGGTGCCCGTCCATTGATCTGCTTGTTGCTTTTCCAGCTTACGCATGCGATCGGCCGAGCTCCGTTCCACCGCGGCTTGCAGCCGTTCCCGGTCCGCCTGAATCCCAAGAAATTCCGCAATTTTGGCGGTCTCGCCGATCGAATCCGAGAGCAGGTCCTCATAGCGAACCAGCAGAAATGCCGGGTTGCCGTGCCGCGTAGCGATCCAACTCGCCGTGTGCTCCCACCACGACCCGTAGGAACAAGTTGTTCCCGCGATGAAACGCTTCACAAACTGTTCGAGTGTTACATCGGGCTCAATGTAGCGTTTCTTTAAATCGAAGTGATACTCGGAAACTGCAACGTCGCGCGGATCGCGCACCAGATAAATCACTTTTTTAAACCGAACGTCGAAGGGTTCGTGGCTTTTCAAAATCCGCGGCCGGGGCAAAGACTTCAAAAACCGCTTCGACAAGACACCCGGCGCGGGCAGCAACCGGTTGATGTTGGAAAAACCCACAGTTTCGTTGGGATGAATAAGGTTCGCGAGCAGAAAACGGACCCAGGTGTTGCCCGATTTCGGATACGACACGAGAAAAGTATCGTCCGAAAAAACCGTGTAGTTGTTCCCGGCAAGATCGCGCCCAAGAACGTACTTCACCGCGTATTTGATCTGGCCCAACATGTTCTATTGGTAATTTGTAATTTGTAATTGGTGATTTTGACCCTCTCGGGTTTGGTTTTTAAATTACCAATTACAAATTACCAATTACAAATTTCGCGCGAGGATTCCGACCGCGTCCTCGGCACGCGCATCCGCAGAAGAATGGGCCGTCAATTCATAACCCAGATGTTTCATCAACGGTCCCCATGCGGATTCAATCCTCGCGACCATGGGCGCGGGCAACTCGGAACGCCATCCCCCCGAACCGGCGGCGCGGACAAAAGAAAGATCTTTCCGCGATCCTTTCACCAGCCCGTTCTTATCGGTCTGCGCTTTTTCCATGCTCCGCATGCGATCCGCCGAGCTTCGCTCCACCGCTTGCGCAATCAGCTCCGGCCCCGCCGGGAACTCCAGGAAATTCGCTACTTTCGCCAGTTCACCAGCCGTATCCGCAATCAAATCCTCGTAACGCAATAACAGAAAGAGCGGACTTCCCTCGCTCGTATAGAGCCAGGTCGCTATATTTTGCCCCCACGAACCGTGCGGACAGGTCTCGCCCGCGAGAAAACGCGTGACGAATGTTTCGAGCGGCGAATCGTCTTCGATTTTTCTGAGCTTGCGATGGTAGTGATATTGCGAAAGAACCACGTCCCGCGGATCGCGAACAATGTAGACGACGCGCGGATAGCGCGGATCGAAGCACTCATGGCTCTTGATGATGCGCGGCCGCGCCATCCGGTCGAAATCCCTCTTCGCGGTTCCGCTGGGATCGGGAATCAATCGATTGATATTCGCCCAGGTCGCGGGTTCGTTCGGAAATCTCAAATTCGCCAACAGAAACCGGGTCCAGGTATTACCCGACTTGGGAAATGAAACCAGAAAAATGTCGTCTGGAAGAATGAGCAAGCTGCGCCCCGGCCGATGCAGCCCGCGCGCCCGTTCGATCCCGGCCTTCAGATGCTTGATCATCTCTGCCTCAGATTTGTAATTGGTAATTTGTAATTTGCAATTGAAAACACACCTGCTTGCTTTTCAATTACAAATTACAAATTGCCAATTACAAATTCTCCATTCCCGCATGAACCATCCGACGATTCTCCGCCGCCGCCAGTTCGTAGCCAATTTCCCGCATCAACCCGCCCCACGCGGTCTCGATCTCCGCGATGCTTTCTTCCGGCAATTCCACTTTCCATCCGCCCGCCTTGGCGGAGCGGACAAAGGGCTTGTCTTGCCGCGTCGTGCGCGTCGATGACCACAGCAGGCTTTGCTTCTTTTCCAGTTCGCGCATCCGGTCGGCCGCGCTCTGCTTCACCGCCAAGGCGAGCCGTTCCTGATCCGCGGAGATTCCGATGAAACGCGCAATCTTCCCCATCTCGACGAGGGCTTGCGTTTGCAGGTCTTCGTACCTCACCAGCAGAAAGCGCGGATCGCCGCGCCGCGTATACAACCATGTCGCGACGTTCTCGGCCCATGTTCCATTGGCATGGCTGACCTCGCCGCGCACAAAACGCGACACAAATTCCTGCCGCGGAAAATCCTCGGCGATCGCGCGCCGCTTGATATCGAAGTGATATTCCGAGAGCACCACGTCGCGCGGATCGCGCACCACGTAAATCACCTTCGGATAACGCGGATCGAAATACTGATGGCTCTTGAGAATGCGCGGCCGTTGCGCGCGCTCCAGATCGCGCTTTGACATCTCCTCGATATCGGGCAGCAGAGCGTTGATGTTGGAAAAATCCGGATTCTTTTCCGCATAAACCAGGTTGGCCAGCAAAAACCGGGTCCACGTATTGCCGGACTTCGGATACGAAACCAGATAGATGTCGTCGGAAAAAACCTTGACGCGCCGCCCCGGGGGCAGCAAGCCAAGATACTGTTTTCCTCCAGCGATCAGACGCCTAATCATTTCCCCACCAACATCCCACAACGGCTAAAAACGGCGGCCGAAAAAACAAGGTTCGTGTCAGGATGCGTATTAAGGTTCGAATGAACGTTCGTATCAAGGTTCGTATCAGGATATCGCTTTAGCGATATCGCAAAACCCCGCAAAGTCGACGCCCCTTTAGGGGCTGAGGGCTGAACGTTGGTGAAAGTCTCGCCCATCATGCCGACGCTCCGTTTCGACTCCGCTTCCAGAACGACATGAGCTTTGCAGTCGTCGAGGGCGCAAGGGTCAAGCCCAGCACGGTCGCGCTCAGTGACAGCCTGTGCAAATGCCCATTCGCCTCCCGGAGCAACTTCCGCGCCTGATCGAACTGGCGCTCCTCCAGCTTGCACTTCCCTTCCTCCAGCAGATACCGAGCTCGAATATCCGCCGCCCGTTTCTCCACCACCGCGCGATCCGCATCCTTGAGCGGAAGACTTTTCTTATACTTTTCCAGAATAATCGAGTACCCCTCCGCCATTCGAGCTCGAACCTGTCCCAAAGAACCTGGACGCCCAATAAAAAGCCGCGCTCCAACCTTCGAGCTGTATTGAATTTTCGCGCCGCTGAATGCCGACCGCACCCACATGTCGTAATCGTCGCAGCGCGCCAGCTTTTCATCAAACAGCCCCGCATCGATCAACGTGCGCTTGCGTGCGACCACGGTCGAAATCGGAATCTGGCAGCGCTCCTCAATCAGAGCGTCAAATGTCGCCTGCCCGTTGGATGGACAACGATCCGTAAACTTGACCTCGTGCCCCGGCTCCCCCACCAGCACCGCGTTCGAATACACCAGATCGACCGCCGGATCGTCAGCGAACATTTGCATCTGTGTCGACAGATGCTTCGGCATCCACGTGTCATCGCTGTCGAGGAATGCCACGAACTCGCCGCGAGCCTGCCGAATGGCATTATTCCGCGCACCCGCAGCCCGCTTGTTTTCCTGTTTGATGTAAACAATCCGGTCCATATACGGCTGCAGGACCCTCTCCAACTCGGGAGTGTCCGGCGACCCGTCGTTCACGACGACCGCCTCATAATCGGAATAAGTCTGCGCAAAGACCGAGTCCAGGCAGGCCGCGATCAAATCGGCGGTCTTATAGCTGGGGATAATCACGCTGACCTTCGGCGCCGGATTGTTTTGCGCAGCTGCCACAAATCTCCTGAAAGCGCTCGTTAGTCGATAGTCGTTAGTCGATAGTCGTTAGCAACCCAGTTCGCGAACGACGAACGACGAACGACCATCGACTGGTTTCTACGAACTGTGAAACACCAGTTCCTCATCTCCGGCGACGATATTATTGGCCGCTTCCACGCCCATCATCACCGAATGATCCATATTTCCAATCTCATACCGCCACGCCCCAAAGCGTCCGCGCGAATAGATTCCTTTTCCGAGCAAAGTCGGTTGCAGAACATCAAGCGCCGCATCGCGCCCTAAGGTCGGAATGGGATACGAATAACCCACGATCCGGTGATAACGCGAAACGACACGCGCCCGATCCGACTCTTCCAGCATCTTGGCCCGAATCAGTCCCGCCGTTACCTGGTCGAGAACCTTTTCGGGATCGGGCGTTTCGCCGACCCGAAACGACATCTCGCACATCAGCGAACTGTATTTCTCAATCTCTCCGTTCGGCA
>OBLW0100002896.1_pt1 | contig 13678 bp, 12 predicted proteins | sample 1520161 | NCBI WGS metagenome assembly OBLW01 (sample SAMEA3539309, study PRJEB22396) | soil metagenome | biome: tundra; feature: field; material: soil | place: USA | collected 2010-05 | depth 0.15 m
TTCCGATCTAGGTGGCGGTCGCTGGCGGGCTGGAAGCGAAAGCCCGCCCGGTCGTCCAGGGTCCGGGTGGAGGACTGGAAGTGGCTTTCCAGCCCCGCATCGAGGTGGGTCTCGCCATGGAAGGAGCGATCCTCCAGGTCGAGCCGCACCGTGAGCCGCACCGAATGCCGCGAAGGCAGGTCCGTCTCCTCGCCGGCATTGGCCGGGCGGGACCAGCGCAGCACCAGGGCGTTCTCCTGCGCGGGCATCTGCGCCTCCAGGCTGAGGCCCACCCGCCGCCCATCCCCCGCGCTGGCGAGGAAGGTCCACCGGGCCGGCGGTCCGGCTTCGAAGCGCACGAGGTTGCGGCCGTCCAGGGCCGTGATGAAGCCGTCCGCATTCACCCAGGCCCGCAGCCGCTTGGCCAGCACTTGGCGATCCGAGGGAGCCGAGGGATGCAGGTTCGCCGCCAACAGGCAGTCGTACTTGGAAGTTATGGCGCCCAGGTCCCCGTGCAGCCTCGCCATGCCGCCCCGGCCATTGGTGAGCAGGGCCAGGCCCACCCGTCCGGGTCCCGGTTGCACCGGCGCCTCCGGCAGGAACCACAGGCCCGCCTGGAGCCGCTCCGCCGGGCTGTGGCGCTGCAGGTCGAGCCGGGCCTCGCCCTGCCGGCCCGAGGGAGGGATGGCCGCGATGAACCCGCCCTCCATGGGCACGCTCCGCAGGTGCAGTTCCGGCCGGCCCGGCATCGCCAGGGTGACCTGGAAGGCGAAGGAATCCTGCAGCAGTAGCCAATGGCCCGGGGCCACCAGGCTCACGCGCGAGAGATCCGCCCTGCGCCAGACCGTCACCCTTGGGAAGGACGGAATGGCCAGGGCCGCCTTCAGGGCGGCCAGCAGATCGCCCTGAAGGCGCGCTTCGTCCACCTGGGGCAACGCGGCCAGGAAGGCCTCAGGACCAGGCGCCACGAGCTCGGCAAGACCCCGCCAGTCACAGGGGCCGAGGGCCTCCGCGGGATGCACGGCGGCCAGGGCCTGGAGAGCCCAGGCGGCCTGGGCCCGTGCGGTGCGGTAGGGTTCGCCCGCCAGTCCTAGGGGGGAGGGCTGGGCCGACAGGCAGAAGCTCCCTCCGGGGGGCAGCGCCAGTTCCAGGTCCCCGCTGGGCAAGGCGCTCACGGCCGGCATGGGCTGGCCCAGCAGGTCCAAGGTGGCCAGGCCCGTGGCGGCCCAATCACCTGGGATCTGGCAGATCTGGGCCCGGTCGGGATCGAGGTTGACGAGGACGAGCACATGGTCCAGGCCCTCGGCGGAGGTCCGCAGGAGCATCAGTACTGAGGCGTCGTCCCCGCTGAGGCGGCGCACCTCGGCGCCATCGAAGAAACAGGGATGGTCCGAGATCAAGGAATTGAGTGAGGACAACTCATCGATGAGGTTCGGTTCGGCGCCCCAGGCCAGGTCCCAAGCCTCGTGGACATCCACCTTTTCCGTGGCGAGCCACTCCACCCCGGCCGTGAACCCGAACGCCCCGCTCTGGCCCGCCAGGGCGCAGAGGCGGTTGCGCAGCAGGGACCACGCGGCGCCTCGCGCCGCGAGACGGAGGTTGTCGTGAGTCTCGCTGTAGTGCACCAGCAGGCCGGTCTGGTCCGCCCGGAGGCAGTGGTCCAGGTAGTGGGCGACCTCGATGGGGTGGTGGTTCTGGAACAGTTCCGAGTAGGCCCACTGCATGCCTCCCTGGGCGAGGAGGGCCTCGGTGGCCTCCCAGGACCCGCCCAGACCCTCCAGCAGGAAGACGGCTTCCGGATAGGCCTGGTGGACCTTCGCGGTGATGTATTCCCAGGCGGGCAGGGGCACCATGTAGCCCGCGTCGCAGCGGAAGCCGTCCACGCCGCGTCCGCACCAGACGAGCAGGGACCGGGCCACCACGTCCCACAGGGCGGGGCTGCCGTGGTCCAGCTCCACCAGGTCCGCCCAAGTGTTGCCCCAGGCGCCGGGGCTGTGGAAGGTCCCATCCAGGTTCCGGCGGAACCAGTCGGGCTTGTTCTCCAGCAGCCGCGAGCCCCAGCCGGTGTGGTTCACGAGGATGTCCAGGAAGACCTGCCCGCCCCGCTGATGGACAGCTTCTGTCAATTCCAGGAACTGCTCCTCCGCCGTGGTGCGCTGGTCGAAGGCCACCAGGGCCGGGTCGATGGCCGTGAGGTCGAGCTGGGCGTAGGGGCTGCCGAAGCGGCCCATGCGGGCGTAGGTGGTGGGCACCGGGCCCACGGGCAGCAGGTGCAGGATCTTGCAGCCCAGTCGCTCCAGGATGTGGGGCACCGCCGCCGTGAGGTCCCGCAGGCGGCCCGAGGGCGGGATGACCGCATAGCCGGCGGCGTCTAGGGTCTGGATGGCTTTGGCGAAGCCGGGTTTCTGGCGGGCCGCGGCGCCGCCGAACATGCGCGGAAAGGCGCAGTAGATGCTGTTGGCGGTGCGCAGGCGGTCGGGGTGGATGGCCAGGCCCACATCCTCGCCCTCGGGCCAGTGCTGGAAGCCATCCGGATCCGTGCAGTAGGCCTTGGCGCGGAAGTAGCCCGGCTCCGTCAAGGCCAGGTCCAGGGCCCAGCCGCCTGCCGTTTCATGAAGCGGGAGGTCGCGCCAGGAGGAGCTGGCGGGATCGCCAGCGGCTTCCCCGAGCAGGGCCAGGGTCTCTTCGCGCATCCGCGCCCCGCGCGTGAGGTTCGTCCGCAGGAAGGCCCGCCATCCGGGGCTGGCCGGCTGCGGGTGCGCCAGGGTGAAGACCACCCGGTCCCCCACGAAGCGGAGCATCCGGGTGCCGGGGGGCGGGGTCATCGAGGTTGAGTTCATCGAATGGAATCTTGGCACCTTGGCGGTGATTCCTTGAACTCTGAATCTACTCGATTGGGAGGCGCCCCTGGCCCATGCGGATGATGGCGGGCACGTGCAGGTCATCGGCCATGCCAGGCAGCTCCCCGCTGGGGGTCGGGGCCTGGGGCATCAGGCGGGTGGGCGTGGGACCCTGCTCGTTGGCGGACACTTCGCCATAGACCCGGCCGCTCACCACGCCCGCGGGCAGGGGCTGGGACTGGATGGCCGCGGCCTGGGTGTAGACCGGGGAGTCGCTGCCCAGGTGCAGGCTGTGGCGTCGCTCCTCCTCGAGGCGCTCCTCCTGGTCGAAGCCGCTGGCGAGGATGGTGACCAGCACCCGGTCCTCCATGCCCTCGCCCTCCACGGTGCAGGCCTTGATGTCGGGCCGGCCGCTGTAGTGGTCCTGCAGGTAGTTCATGGCGGTTTCGATGGCCGAGGCCTCCATCACTTCCCAGTCGGCGGTGATGGACACCATGACGTTGGCGGCGGCGCCACTCTGGGCTCGTTCCAGCAGGGGGCAGGCCAGGGCCTTGCGCAGGGCGTCCATGACGGCCTCCTCGCCGCGCCCGGCGCCGGTGCCGATGAGGGCCTCGCCGCCGTTGCGGAGGACCGCCTCCACATCGGCGAAGTCACCATTGATGATCCCGGGCTTGAGGATGAGGTCGGCGATGCCGCGCACGCCCTGGATGAGGACGCCGTCGGCCACCCGGAAGGCCTCCTTCATGGTGACGCGGGCATCGCATACGTTCTTCAGCCGCTCATTGCTGACGACGATGACCGTATCCGCCGTGTCGCGCAGGTTGGACAGGCCGGAGAGCGCCAGGTCGCCCTTCTTGCGGCCCTCCCAGGCGAAGGGCGTGATGACCACGGCCACCGTGAGCGCGCCCAGCTCGCGGGCATAGTTCGCTAGCACCGGCGCGGCGCCGGTGCCCGTGCCGCCGCCCATGCCCGCGGTGATGAAGATCATGTCGGCGCCCTGCAGGGCCGCCAGCACTTCGTCGCGGCTTTCCTCCGCCGCCACGGCGCCGCGCTCGGCGCTGCCGCCCGCCCCCAGGCCCCGGCTGCTCTGGGGACCCAAGGGCAGCTTCAGGTGGGCTTTGCTCTGGGCCAGGCTCTGCTGGTCCGTGTTCATGGCGATGAACTGTACGCCGGTGACGCCGCTTTCGATCATGCGGTTGATGGCGTTGCAGCCGGCGCCGCCCACGCCCAGCACCTTGATGTTGGCGCCGGGAAGGCTGTGGGGGCAGGGCAGGAAGGGGGTCTCTGACATCGGGGCTCCCGAAAGGGATGGGGCTTGAAGGGTCATGGCTAGAACATGTTCTTGATGCGGTCGAGGAAGCCGCTTCCCCGGTCCTGTTTGCCGCGCACATCGTTCATTTCCCGCGACAGGGCCTTCACGGCGCCCAGCGCGTTCACGAAGAAGGGATTGCCGGTGGCCTGGGGCAGGCCGACCACGCCCTGGATGCGGCCCAGCACCACGCGGGGCCGGCCCAGCAGGGTCTGGGCGAGGATGGGCAGGTGGGTCAGCAGCGCGCCGCCGCCCACCAGGTGGACCCCGCCGTGAATCTCGTGCATGAGGCCCGTGCGGCCCATCTCGGACAGCACCAGGTTCAGCAGTTCCGCGGCCCGGGCCTGGAGCACCTCGGCGATCTCCCGGCGGGACACCTGGCGGCCTTCCTCCTCGAGTTCGATGGATTCCTCCGCCGGCACATGATTGGGGAGCACCGTGCCGAACCGGATCTTCACGCGCTCCGAGGCGGCGATGCCGCCCAGGTGCTTGGTGATCTCCAGGTCGCGGGTGAAGTGGGCGCCACCGATGGGGATGACCGTGGAATGGAACAGGGTGCCATGGAGGAAGATTCCCAGGTGCGTGAGCTGCTCGCCGATATCGACCACCACCGCGCCGTTCTCGCGGTCCTCGCGGCTGAGCACCGCCTCGGCGCTGGCCAGGGGCGAATACATCAGCTCGGAGCCATGCAGTCCGGCGTTCTTCAAGGCCAGCTGGATGTTCATGATCACGGGACTGGGGGCCACGATGATGCGGACCTCGGCTTCGAGCGTCTCGCCGAACATGTTCACGGGGTTGCGGATGTCCCGCTGGCCCTTGATGTGGAACATCTGGGGGATGCGATGGAGGACCAGCTCCTCCTTGGCCAGCTTGCAGCCGTTGGTGGCCTGTTCCAGGACCCGGTCCCGGTCCGTGGCCGTGATGATTTTGTCGCCGCTGGAGATCGTGATGGAATCGCGAAGGTTCTCGCCTTTGAACTGGATGCCGTCCACGGCCACCCGGATGCCGTCCACCTTGGCCTGGCCCGCGGTGTTCATGGCCTCCTCCACCGCCCGCACGATGGCGCGGGTGCTGAGGTCCATGTCGGTGATCTGGCCCTGGGTGAAGCCGCCCTGGGGCGAGCTCTGGCCCGTCCCGGTCACGTTGAGGCTCCCGTCTTCCTCCTGGACGGCGACCACCGCCACTACTTTGCTTGCACCAAGGTCGAGGCCTAGAAGAACGGCGCGCTGAGGCATGAAGATCCTTTTCCTTAGCTCTAGATTTATACCAGTTTCGCCCGAAAAATCGAGAATTCGTGGCGGGAAAAACGTGGATGCCTTCCCCTGCGGTTCAGCGCGGCGCCTTTGCCGGGGTGGGGGCGTCCTCGGGTTCGCCCACGGCGACCTCGTCGTCCCACCGCAGGTCCACATAGCGGAGTCGGGCCAGATCCGGCCTCTGGGAGAGGCGGTCCACGAAGAGCCCTTGAAAATTGGGCACGTTTTTCGTCACATCCTGGCGCGAAAGGTAGATCGGCGCCGGCAGTCCCTCGATATAGGCCACTGGCCCTTTGGGGCTGTCCCTCAGCTCAGTGATGCGCTCATAAAAGCCCTGCTGTTTTTCGCGGAGAGTCCGGGCAGCGCTCACCAGATGGGCCAAGCCATGATCTGTTTGACTGGCGGGGTCCACCACCACCGGAATGGGATTTAAATTGGCCTGATTGACGCGATCGAGCAGAACGCCATCATCCGACACCAGGAACACGCCGTTGGGCCGCACCAGCCAGAGCACGGGCCGCCGCTCCTCGATGGCGAGGCTGAGCCGGTCCGGGGGGTCCTTGCGGATCTGCAGCCCCCGCACCCAGCGCTTGGCCTCGATGCGGGACCGCAGGTCCTCCGCGTCGACCCAGAAGAGCGGCTTCCCCAACACCAACTGCTCGGCCAGCTTCTGGATCTCCGCCTGGCGTTCGCCCCGGCAGCCGCTCACGTTCACCTGCTCGATGATGAGCTTCTGGAGGCCCAGGTAGCGCGAGCCAAGTTCCATGAGCCCCCACCCCGCGACGCCGATGACCGCCAGGGTGATGCCCGCCCGGGCCCAGGGAAGCCAGGGCCGCTTGGGGCGGGTGCGGGGGAGCATGGACACGAAGCCAGTCTACAGCCAGGAGTCTGGAGGCAGTGCTTCCTGTGCCAGCCTCCGGCTGCGTCAAGCTTCACCTTTGGGCCGTTTGGTCGTGAGCGGCCGATCAAAGGACCGAGTCGCGTCAGTACCTCCAGACTCCAGACTCCAGACTATTCCCTCCAGATCTCCACCTCAGGCTCCAACTCCACCCCATGGACTGCCAGCACCTTGGCCCTCACCTGGTCCATCAGTTCGGCGAACTCTGCCGCCGTGGCGTGGCCGTGGTTGATGAGGAAGTTGGCGTGCTCGGGGCTCACTTCGGCATCGCCCACGCGCAGCCCTTTCAGACCCGCCTGGTCGATAAGACGGCCGGCGCTCAGGCCGGCCGGGTTCTTGAAGATGCAGCCGGCATTGCGCTTCGAGAGGGGCTGGCTGGTGCCGCGCTTCGCCCGGTAGTCGGCCACCTGGGCCCGGATCTTCGCCGCATCGCCAGCCACGAGTTCCGCGCTTGCCGAAAGCACCACATGGCCGCCCGTGAGGAAGCTCCAGCGGTAGCTGAACTCGCCCGGTTCGGGCGTCTTCTCCACCAGCTCGCCTGCGGGCGTGAGGTACCGGTAGCGCGTCAGCACATCCACCCACTCGCAGCCATAGGCCCCCGCGTTCATGCGGATGGCGCCCCCCAGGGAGCCGGGGATGCCGCTGGCGAATTCCAGGCCCGACAAGCCAGCCGCCGCCGCCGCTTCCGCCAGGGCGATGTGGCCGTGGCTGGCGGGCGCCGTCAGCTGGTCGCCCTCGCGGCGGGTGGTCTTCGGAAAGGCCAGGCGCAGCACCGGAAACTCCAAATCGCCCAGCACCACCAGGTTCGAGCCGCCGCCCAGCACCCGCCAGGGCAGGCCCTCCCGGGCGCAGGCGCGGACGAAGGCCTGGGCCTCCAATTCCGTGGTGGGCTCGAAGAGCCAGCGGCAAAGCCCGCCCACGCCCAGCGTGGTGAGGCGCGCAAAGGGCACGTCCCGGCGGTGCGGAACCTTCAGCAGGTCATCGGGGAGGGGGCGGGCCATCGGGTCCAGTATGGCCTGGGGAGGTGTCCCATGAAGGTCCTGCTGTTCGGCGCGACGGGCATGATCGGCCAGGGCGTCCTGCGGGAGTGCCTGTTGGATCCGCGCATCGACGAGGTGCGCTCCGTCGTGCGGAAGGCCTCGAGCGCCACGCACCCGAAGCTGTCGGAGATCGTCCACCCGGACTTCCTCGATTACGGCGCCATCGAGGACCGGTTCCTGGACCTGGACGCCTGCCTCTGGTGCCTGGGCGTTTCCTCGGCGGGCATGGGCGAGGCGGAGTACCGCCGCATCACCTACGATATGACGCTGGCGGCGGCCCGCACCCTTGCCCGCCTCAACCCGGCCATGACCTTCTGCTACATCTCCGGGGCCGGGGCGGACAGCACCGGGGGAGGCCGCATCATGTGGGCCCGGGTGAAGGGCCAGATCGAGACCGCCCTGCGGGCCCTGCCCTTCAAGGCCATCTACCTCTTCCGTCCGGGCCTCATCCAGCCCCTGCATGGCATCCGGTCCCGCACGGCGGCCTACCGTTTCGTCTACACGGTGCTGGGGCCCCTGCTGCCCCTGGTGAAGGCCCTTTGGCCCAATGCCATCACCACCACCGAGCAGCTGGGACGAGCCATGCTCCAAGCCGGGCTGGAGGGCGCGCCGAAGCCCATCCTGGAGATGCCCGACATCAACCGCCTGTGATCCGCTCCAGCTCCAGGAGCCGGGCCTTGCGCTCCGGCGAGCCGAAGGCGCTCCAGCCGCCAGGGCCGTTCGCCGCCACCACCCGGTGGCAGGGCACGAGGATGAGGATGGGGTTGGCCTTCACGGCCTGGCCCACGGCCCGGGCGGCGCCGGGACGTCCCGCCAGCAGGGCCACCTCTCCGTAGCTGATCGTTTGTCCCGGGTTCGTGGTCTGCAGCACCTCGGCCACGCGGCGCTGGAAGGGTGTCAGTTCCGATAGGTCCACGGGGATGGCCGTGAGGTCCTGCGGATGACCCGCGATGTGGGCCATGAGGCGGCGCATGGCGTCGTGCACCCAGGACGGAGCCTCGCGCGCCTCGTCGCGATCGAGGCCTTCAACAAAGCGCAGGGCGCAGACGCCTTCCACGGTCCAGGAAAGGCGCATGCGGCCCAGGGCCGTGGCGAAAGTGAGGGCGTGGACGGTCATCCCGGTAGGATGGCAGCATGCGCTGGCTCGCCATCGACCACGGGACGAAGAAGATCGGTCTCGCCTTTTCGGACGGGCTGGAGATCCTGGCGTCGCCCTTCGCGGTGTGGCCTCAGGAAGAAACGCGAACCCTCGATCGCCTGACGCGCCTGTGCAAAGAGGAGGGCGTGCAGGCCCTGGCGGTGGGCCTGCCCCGCCATAAGGATGGCAATGAGAGCGCCACGGCGCCCGCGGCCAGGGCCTTTGGCGAGGCCCTGGCGCAGCGCACGGGCCTGCCCATGCGCCTGGTGAACGAGCACCTCAGCAGCGCCGAGGCGGAGCGCCTGCTGCGGGAGCGGGGGGTGAAACCCGAGAAGCGTAAGGCCCTGCTGGACGCCGCCGCCGCCGCCGTGATCCTGAGCGAGCTGTTGGAGGAGCGCAGGACCCGGGGGGTCCCGGTCACCTCACTGGATTGATCACTCGTGAAGGAAGGCAGATCTGCACAGAGCGCCGCAAAGGCCACACAGAAAAGCGCTGGTCACGGAAGACACGGAAGAAAGCTGGAAACCACGGAAAAGGGAATGAGCGTCCGTTCGGAAAGCATGGGCTGCATCCCGGGGGCACCTGAGCCGCGCTTCTTCGGGCGCGATGCAGCCGCCTCCGGCGGGCCCGTGCGACGAGGGCCCTGGCCCCTTCTGTGTCTTCTGTGGAATTCCGTGTCTTCCGTGACCAGCCAATCTTTGGATGCCTGAGAGGCCTTTAGAGTGAACCTGCCCATGGCCGTCCTTCCCGGTATCGCCTGCAGCGATACACGAGACAAAAGAAATCTGGTGTCTTGGCATTGAAAAACCTTGTTCCTACTGGCCTGAGTACCGATTTCCATAGACAGGCTCTTGGCTCAGGCTTGCAGGGCCTTCTTCACTCGCTCCGGCGTCATAGGCAGCTGCAGCAGCCGCGCGCCCACGGCGTCGTGGATGGCGTTGGCGATGAGGGCGCCCATGACGACGATGGCGGGTTCGCCGCCGCCCTGGGCGGGCAGGTCCGGGTTGTCGATGAGGATGGTCTGGATCGCCGGGATCTGGGAGAAGCGGGGGATCTTGTAGGAATCGAAGTTCTCGTCCAGCACCTGGCCCGCCTTGAAGCGGACTTCCTCCGACAGGGCGTAGCCCAGGCCCATGGTGACGCAGCCCTCCACCTGCTGGCGGGCCCCATCGGGATGCACGACCACGCCCATGTCCTGGGCCATGACCACGCGCTTCACCTGCACCTCGCCGGTCTTCCGGTTCACGGCCACCTCGGCCATGGCCGCCACCAGCGTATCACGGTCATCGGCGAAGGCCATCCCGAATCCGCGGCCGCTGGGGGCAGGCTTGGGCGTCCAGCCGAAGGCCTGCTCCGCCGCCTGGAGCACGGCGAGCATCCGGGGCGACTTGAGGTGCTTCCGTCGGAAGGCCAGGGGATCCACCCCGGCCTTGGCGGCCAGGGCATCCATGTGGGTTTCCCGGGCAAACACGTTGGTGTTGGCCGCGGGGGCCCGCCAGGCCCCGACACTGAGGGGTTGGAAGCCCGGTGGGTTGTCCCCCCGCCACCCGCCGGCGGAGCTGATGCGCTGGTGGGGGATGTCGTACATGGTCTCGGCCTTCCCGTCCCCGGCGCCGGTGACGTGATGCTCCCAGAAGGCGATCCGTCCATCCTTGTCCAGGCCTGAGCGGATCTTGACGACGGCGGCGGGGCGGAAGGTATCCAGGAAGAACTCCTCTTTCCGGCTCCAAGTGACCTGCACCGGACAGCCCGCGGACCGGGCCACCCGCGCCGCTTCCAGGGCCTGGGCGCCGACGCCCTTGCCACCGAAGCCGCCCCCCACGAAGGGCGTGATGACCCGGATGCTCCCCTGGGCCACCCCGAGGGCCTGGGCCAGCTGGGCCCGCAGGGTGAAGGGGGCCTGGGTGGAGGCCCAGACCGTGAGCCGGCCCTTCTCCCACTGGGCCACGGCCGTGTGGGGCTCCATGGGGGCATGGGCCACGTAGCTGTTGAGGTAGGTGGCGTCCAGCCGGTGCACGGCCTTGGCCTGGCCTTCCTGGATGGAACCCTTGGCCACCAGTTCCTTCGCTGGCGGCGCGGCCTTGAGCAGGTGGCCGAAGATGGTCTTGTCATCCACGGTGGAGTGTGAGGGCTGGAAGGTGGCCTTCACCCGGCCCAGGGCCTCCCGGGCCAGGTCGGGCCGCGAGTGGAGCACGGCCACCAGGTCTCCGCTGTGGATCACCCTGACCCCGAGGAGCTTCTCCGCCCCGGAGACATCCACCGTCAGCAGTTTGGCCCCGTGGGCGGGGGGCCGCAGGAGGCAGGCCTGGAGCGTGCCCGGCGGCACGATGTCCGCGGCGTACTGGGCCGCGCCCGTCACCTTGGCGTGCCCGTCCTTGCGGGGGACCTCCTGGCCAACCAGCTTGAATTGCGCCACGGGTTTCACTTTGACGTCTGCCAGGTGCCGCTCGATCCGCTGGCCCTGGACCAGCTCGGCGTAGGACACGCGACGGACGGGCGTGCCCAGCACTGAGACGACGCCCTCATTTACCTGCAGCCGGTCCACGGAAACGCCCAGCTTTTCTGCGGCCAGTTGGAGCAGCACCGCCCGGGCCTCCGCCGCCGCGCCCCGCAGCACGGGGCCGAACTGCCAGATGCTGAGAGAGCCCCAGGTGCCCATGTCCCAGGGGCAGAGGTCCGTGTCGCCCATAAGTATGTCCACCCGGTCCAGGGGCACATCCAATTCCTCGGCCGCCAGCATGGCCAGGGCGGTCATGTTGCCCTGGCCCATTTCGATCTTGCCCACCAGGCAGCCCACCCGGCCATCGGCGCCGATTTTCAGGTAGGCGTTGAAGTCCTTTGGATAGCCGGTCTGCACGGCGGGGATGTGCGCCGGTTCCTGGAGGGCTGCGGACAGGGGGAAGGTGATTAAGAGGCCAAAGGCCCCGGTGGCTTTGAGAAAGTCGCGGCGGCTGCTCACCGGGCACCTCCCTTTCCGGCCGCCGCTTCCACGGCGGCGAGGATCCGCACATGGGCACCACAGCGGCAAAGGTTGCCATCCAGGGCCTCGGCCACCTGCCGACGGTCCGGTTTCGGCGTCTTCTTCAGCAGGGCATAGGCGCTGAGAATCATGCCTGGCGTGCAGAACCCGCACTGGTAGGCGCTGTGGGCGAGGAAGGCCTCCTGCACGGGGTGGAGCACGCCCTTCTGCTCCAGTCCCTCGATGGTGAGCACCTCCTTGCCCGCCACGGCCGAAAGCGGCGTGGAGCAGGAGCGCACGGCCTCACCATTCACGAGCACCGTGCAGGCGCCGCAGAGGCCCTCGCCGCAGCCCACCTTGGTGCCCGTGAGCCCCAGGTCGCTGCGCAGGACATAGGCCAGCATCCGGGTGCCGTCGGTTTCCACCGACACCTGGCGGTCATTGAGGGTGAAGGAAGTGGTCATGATTTGCTCCCTGCTTACCGTTTGCCGAGTGAGATTCCGGCCACCGCCGGAGCACCCCAGGCACTCCCAGCATTCTCCACCCGGGGGGGGCAAGGCGGGGTTGAAACCGATGACCTTCCCACTTCCCGATCACAGTGAGTAATTGCCCTTCCCGCCGATGACCACCTTGCCAGGGGTGGGGATGAGGAGGCTCTCCCCGGGGAAGAGGATGTGGTCCTCGGCGTCATTCTCGATGGTCACCCAGAGGTAGCCAGCATCGCAGTGGATGGCTTGGCCCTGCAGGTGGGCGAAGGCGGCGGTCTTGCTGAAGGTGACGGAACCGGAGAGCCCGGCCATGGGATTGGTTTCTGTCCAAGGGGCGGCTCCGAGGTTGAGGCTGGGCTTCATGGGGTGGGTGGGCACGAGCACTTCGAACATGACGGCTCCTTTCCTCGCATCCATCGACGCGAGCTGTGGGGATTGGGGTTGGGACGGCCCGGTGTCAGGGGCACGCGGTTCCCACCCCGATGAAAATTCAGGAACGGAAGGAATGGATCTGGGGGAGAGCGAGCCTAGGTGGCGGGGCCGGCAGGGGCGCCACGCCCCTGGCCGCGGACCGGGCCGCATGGCCGTTGGTGGGTGAGGCTTGTGCCACCGCGGAGAGTGCGCGCTGGCGGTGTCCGGATAGTCGCCCGGATGGAGGGACCGGGCCAGGGCCTGCGCCGGTTCCAGCATGGCCCTGGCCGGTTCGAAGGCCGCCAGTTCGCGGTAGGCGTCGCCGATGGTGAGGCGCAGTCGCAGTTCGGCCTCTGGGGCGGTCTGGAGGTCTCCCCGGGCCATGCGTGCAGCGGCCGCATCCATCATCTCCCGCAGCATGGTCGCGTCACGGCCACGGGCCACGCTGGGGCCGGCGCCCTTCAGCGTGTCGCCCATGAAACCTGCGATCAGTTCGGCCCGCTGGAGGGCGGCCTCGGAGCGCACGCGCGGGCGGGCCTGCTTCCGCTCCGCGAGGCGGGCCAAGTCGCGCTGCTGGTCGGCGATTTGCCGCTGAGCGACTTCCGCCTGTTCCGCCGCCAGGGCCCGTTCCGCTCCTGGGCCGACCGCCGGCCCTGCTCAGCTTCCGCCAGCCCTGCCGAGCGGGCCAGATCCCGCTGCTGCCGGGCCACCCGGGCCTGCCACGCGAAGGCCACCAGCCCCAGCACCAGAGCCGCCGCCACCGCTGCCCCCGCCAGGGCCGCGCCCCGGTTCCGCCGCAGGAACTTCCCCATTCGATAGCCCGTGCTGGGTGGGCGCGCATCGACTACCTCATCCGTGAGGTACCGCTGAATATCGCGGGCCAGGCCATTGGCCGAGGCATAGCGGCGCTCCCGCTGCTTCTCCAGGCATTTCATCACCACCCAGTCCAGATCGCCGCGGAGCAGCGACATCAGCTTGCCCGGCTCCGTGCGCCGGGCGGCGGCCAGCGCCGCCGCGGTGGCTTCTGAGGCCAGTCGTCGGGAAGACTTGGGCGGATCCTCCTCCTGGATAAGGCGGATCATCTCAGCCAGGGACGCCCCCTTCAGGTGCCGGGCATCGATGGGCCGTTGGCTCGTCAGCAGCTCGTAAAGGATCACGCCCAGGGAATAGATATCTGCCCGGGTGTCGATGTCGGTCCCACCAGCTCCATGACGAAGAAGGGCTGGCCCGTGGGCGTCAGGCCTGCATCAAAAACCTTGGCGATGTTGGGATGATCCATGAGGGCCAGGGCTTGGCGCTCCTGCTCGAAGCGGGCCAGCATAGATCGGAAGAGCGTCGTGTAGGGGAAGAGTGTAGATCTCGG
>OBLW0100002900.1_pt1 | contig 13665 bp, 7 predicted proteins | sample 1520161 | NCBI WGS metagenome assembly OBLW01 (sample SAMEA3539309, study PRJEB22396) | soil metagenome | biome: tundra; feature: field; material: soil | place: USA | collected 2010-05 | depth 0.15 m
ATATCACCCTGTATAGGTCCACAAAACGTGTTACTGGGGTAACAAGCTGTCTTTTCCCGTCCAAAGCACGCCAGCAGGCGGCTCATAAGTGAAGCAGCCGGGGAACTCCGCGGCGGCCCACCCGCGGGCGTATCCACGGCCACGGCCTGATGGAACTAGCAGGTGGTCGTAAAGGTGCCGGGCAAAGGCACGGAGCACCGGGTGCGGGTGGCCCGCGACATCCACCGCCGCCGCCAGATGGGCGTGGAAGCGCTTGATCGCCATGGTCACGGCTCGGACACACCGCTCCGCCCCTCCCCGGCTGCGCCACGGACTTTTCCGCAGGAACTCGCTCACTTCCTCCAGCTCGCGCAACGCCTCGGCTTTGACTGGCTCAATGGCCTCGTCATCCACCAACACCCGCTCAAGTTCGCGCTGCCGGCGCCAGAGCGCCCGAACCTCCGCTGCGTCGTCGAGCCCCAGGCTGCGCTGCTGCACGAACTCGGCGGACCCGGCAGCTCCACCAGACATCTCCCTGGCTTTGAGCGCCAGGGCTACGGCGTGGATCGGCTCGCGCGGCGGATCCAGCAGGAGGCAGGCGACATAAAGCCCACCCAACTCCTGTTTGAAGATGGCCTGCCGCCCTTCGAAGGTCAGCTCCCAGAAGCCCAGCCCTCGCCGCAGGGTGTATTGGTGTCCGTCTCGGTGGTTTCGATCAGTAATGTGTTGCTTTGTCTTCATGTCTGCTTCGCTTTCATTTCGGGTGGCGAGACGATCTCGTCACTACACCCCTCCCCGGAAATCACGGAGCGAAGGCAAAGAAAGGGGGCAGCCGAGCGGCTACCCCCTGCAAATCAATGAGATGTGAGAAATTAAGAAATCGCGGAAGAAATCACGGACCCCGTCAACCCGCCACCGGCCTCAGCAGTTCGGCCAACTCCTCTCGCTTCTCCTCCCAGTTCCCCTCCGTCATGGTCAGCAGCCCGTCGAGCACGTCCTCAATCAGAGCCCGGTAATCCACGGTGTTCGGCTCGGCGGCGAACACCGCTTCGTTGAACGGCACCGTCCCCTTAAACTTCGTATCCTTGCGCCAGCGCACCAAGTCGGCCAGCACGGCGTAGTCCCTGCCCTTGCCTTTCCATTTCCGGACCAAGTCGCGCAACGTCGAATCCTTCAACTTCAACTGCCGCGCCGCCTTCGCGATGTCCCCCTTCGCCAGCACCGCGTAAGCAAGCCTCAAAGACTGGGCATCCACCCGGCCAAGGAATTTCAGCAGCCCCTCCGCCACGATCTGCTCAAGCCGAGCGTTCGCGTTTCGCAATTGCCCGTTCTCCTGCTGAAGCCCATGCAACCCCTGCGCGACCACGCCGATGCGGCACAGGATCTCGGCCAGAGCGGATTTGCAGTCCAACCCTCCAGCATAATTCGAGGCAGCGTCGGCCTCCGCTTCTCCAGCCAGGCCGCCTGCCACCGTGGCCGAATGAGCAGCAGTCGCCGGTAGCACCTCCGCCCCTTCCGCTCCATAGACAATCCGCTCAACCGCCGCCATCTTCTCCGCCGACACTTGCAGCAGCGCGACCAGCAGCTTGCCTGGAAGGCTCTCTCTCATACGCTCGGGGGGAAGCAAGCCCGCTCAGCACCACCAGACAACACCACACCACTGCCCGCACCGAGGTGCGGATTGGGTTCGCGCGCGCGCACTGCGGCGCAGAATGGAAGAGCCGCTGATGCCCGATTTGGGCCAGCGGCTGAACAAGCAAGATGTTGTTTAGGCTATGATCGGCATGCGGTGTCTGGCCTTTCTAAGAACCCTTGCAGTACGCCAGTGCACGGCCTAACGTGAAGGTGCTGTAACAAGCTAGCGTCTCGGACGTGGATTCTTCCCGTCTGAGATTTCTACTGGCCTTCGAGCGCTCCAACGCTCTTAGGCCAGGTTTGCTTTCAATGGGAAAGCTCATTCTTGAGATTTCTTCTGAGGATTGCTCTTAACCTGTACACAATGGATCGGCTGGTCGGGTCCATGGTGGACTACCAAATCAATGCCCTTATCGCCGCCAGAGCCGGCCTTGGGCCGCAGAAAAGCTGAGCCTCGGGTTGCCCGGCCGAGAGCCTGCTCGAACGCAAGCCCAACAAACTTGTCTGGATCTTTCCAACGCGTAGAGGTCTTTCCTGGATCGAAGCCATTCAGCAGGATTATGGCTTTCAGGGTAGGGAGGTCGAGGCTCCGCAGCCAAAAGCGGAACTCGTCCTTTCCTTTCGCCGCCAACTCGGCAAAAACGTCAGGCACCGCTGACGGGTCGAGCCGTGGCTGGCGAGTCTTCCTTGGCCGCGTGGGTATTCCATTAAGGACGGCATCCAGCTTGGCAGCGAACTGCGGGTTGTTCCCAGCTTCGTCCTCCAGCAGGTTTACCAGGCTCCGGAGCACGGTGGTTAATTTTTTGATGTCTTGCATGCTTCGAGAATCTCAGTAGTTAGGCCGTAGAAGCTGTCGTAATTTATTTTATATTTCTGGCGCAGCGTATGCATGGGAGCGAGAAACTCGGCCCCTCGCGCCGTATCCACGTTCTGCTTAATGAAGTTCTTGAAGAGCGGGGGTTGCTTGAGGTCAGTCTTCAGCTCATTGAACAGGCGCCCCTCACTAAGCTGACGCATAATCCGATCGTGTAGTGCGTTCGCTTGGACCTTGGTCGCTACGATACCGAGAGGCTTTATCTGCCAGTTAATGTCGTCGGAGAAATAGGCGACGCTGTTCACGATTTGGAATATGCCCCAGGTGGAAAGGATGTCGGGTATCGTGGGTATGATGTAATGGGTGGAGACCCGCAGCCCATTTTTCGTGATCACCCCCAGGCTGGGGGGACAATCGATGATAACGAAATCGTACCGGTCTATTACCGGCTGGAGTGCCCGACGAAGGATGTCCTGAGGGTTCTTGTCGTAGTTTCCATGCATTGCGACAAAAGGCAGCTTCTCTTGGAGTTCAATGAACTGAATGCTCGACGGCAAGAGCTCGAGCCGGGGTATACCTCCATCTACGGCAGAGACTCCCCGGATGATTGATTCTTCAATGTCAAACTTTTGTTCATCTTGCAGCTTGTCCTTGAAAAGCTGTGCAAGAGTGCGCCCGTCTGCGTCGCGTCTTGCCCACTCCTCTTCACTGATCAAGCCTATAGTGGCACTGGTCTGAGGATCGAGGTCAATCAATAGCACGTGCTTGCGGAACTCCTTTGCGAGAACTTCAGCCACCGCGACGGCAGTCGTGGTCTTTGCCACGCCTCCCTTCTGATTGATGAAACTGATTACGAAAGGCTTGTTTCCCGCTTTGGCTTCTAGCCAAGCCTCGATTATTTCGGCGTTCCAGACAGGCCCGCTTTGGAGCGTCTGAACTGGTTTTGGGAAGTCGTCATAGCGAACCCGCCAGTTAGCTACGGCCTGCTTGGTCACGGGCGGTTCGGCCATTTCTGCAATTTCCGATATGCCTACTAATTTCTCGATCATATCACACAGAATACCATATCTGTGAACTCTGTCAACACAATTGATCGTTCTGTGTATCTCAATGCCAACGGAAGACCGCGAAAGCGTCCACCGAGAGCTGCAATTGCAGCCGCGCAAGGCGTGCCTTGCCGCGCTCGGGTGAGCAGAACCCGGTAAGCGTCTAGCAGGTAGCGCCGGTGGTCCGAGTTCGCAAAGCTGCACCAGCGCTCGCCGCGGAAACAGTGGTAGCTCCAGACCAAACTGCGGTTTGACCCGTTTCCGACTCTCAGCGTTTCACCGGTTACCTGTCAACCGCCTTCGCGTTCCACACTAGGCGGAATTTTGTAATCGAGGGTGTCAATCATTGTCACCCTCCACCCCCTACGCTCCTTGCGTGCAAGCTTGGAGCACGCACTTACAGCACAGAACAGGACGGTGCGCGGCGGGAGGCTGCCACGGGCTACCAGGACAACGATCGGGGAGCCCCGTTAAGGGCGCCCGGCACATCGCCAGGAATTCTCGTGCAATCACCCAAATTCGCCCGCATTATAAACCCGCTCGGTGCCATGGCCCTGGAACAACTAGCGTACGAGGAATGGAACAGACGGCTGGCGTTGCACTTCTTCAACCCAAGCAACGCCAATAAGCGCGTTTACCTTCATACCACCGCCGAGCTTCTCGATCACCTTGCGGAGTCTCCTGGCGCGACATCCAATTTCGTAGCCGCCGTAAAACAAGGCCCCAGCGGCGCCACCTCCGGCGACCTTTGCACCAAAGCCATCAAGATCTACAAGGGCTGGAGGACGAAACCATTCGAACATCCCCCTTACATCGCCTATCTCTGCCTTTTCGCATTAGCAGCGACCCGGGAGGGTCACTGGATGCCTTATGCCTATTATCCACGGCTTTGGGACCTTCTGGCCGAAAACGACGCAGGCCCGCCCCACCGGTTTTACCCAATGTCGAAGCTATTGTGGCGAGACCTTGAAGCCTGGACCCACGACGACAAGAAAGGGGCACTCGGTCTCTTCACTTGGCAATCCTCCGGGGCATGGATCTACGTCGGACTCCCAGTTGCTCAAACGCTCCTGACCGACGCAGAGCGCAAGGCACTTCCGCCGCTCTTCCGCGATGCAGATTTGGAGCCCGGGGCACAACTTCCCGAAGGTGAACTCGCCGCCGCCATCGCCCGCGTCGCGGAAGGTCGGCTTCGCCGCCGCACCTGCGCCCTGCTTCAGACTGCAGGCCAATCCGAACACAAAACCGCCCTCCTGGACACACTGCAGGCGGAATTGCTCGACTGGGATGGCTCCGTCAACGTCCAAGATCAGCCAGAGGCAGACGAGCGCCGTGGCGGCTTGCGCATCTGGCTGAAGCGCATAGACCTCGCCGGGTTCGTGGACTCCAGAGTCGTAGCCTACCTGCCAGACTCTACCTCACCCGATGACCTACTCCTAGAAACGGCGGCCATATCACAACAGCGCTTCGCATGCGAGGCGCACGCAGGCAGAATCACAAGCGCCCTACACGGCCATGCCGACGGCCGGGAACTGTCCGCCGAACTTTTGAACTGGGCGGCCCGCACTCAATTTCATTGTATCCACACGGGGATACACCTAATTCTCGCCCCTGCCCAAGTGCGCATATTCATCCCGGCCGATGCCTTCGGTTTGGCTGGATTCATCGAAACGCGCAAGCTTCCAACCCACGGCGCCTTCTTCCTGGCGGCCACCCCATCCGCCACAGCTCAAGTCGCAGCCTGGGGGCAGCGCTGCTGTCCGACTGGCTCGTGGCAGCAAGTCCGGTCAACAACGGGCCTCCCCCAAGGCTGGACCCTATTTCGCGGAGCCGACCTGAAGGACGACGGCTCGTTGTCAGCAGAATACCCGGCCCTCTCTCTGCCACACGCCCCGAGGCTCTCGCTCGAAAGTGGCATCAAGGTCGGTAGCGCTGGCGCGTACTTCCCCTTCGCACTTCCAACCGTCGCCGTTGAATGGCACGAGAAACCATCAGTGATCGAGTGCAACAAAGTCCCACTGGAAACCGCCGATGGATTCAAGTATTCCTTGGACCCTTCCCGTACCGAGACCGTCAATATCATCGAGGCACTATTCCAGGACAATGTTGCCCAACTGAGCCTCTTCGTTCAATCAGATGGCTGGAGCTGGAGCAAAGGCTCCGATTGCCCAACCGTCGACCGCTTTGGCGTAGCGGACAAAACTGCCACGCCCAGGGTGCGTGGTGCAGCAGTTGATGCCCCCGGCCTTCCGGAATACACTCCCGATCCAGACACGGCAGCCGAAGACCTCCAGCTCGCCGTCCTCCTTGGGCGCAAACCAGGGCAGGTCGCCGACATCCGCAAAGGCGGTAAACCCGACGGCTGGACTCCCGTTTGGGCAGTCAGCATTAGGCGACGCGACGTCCTGTTTGCGTTCTGCGGCTCATCACTGGACGACTCGCAACCCGAGCCTCCCGTGAAAGGCTGCGACGCCCGCAAATGGGCCGACCTGCTCTGGGTGAACCGCAAACGCGTCAAGCCGAGCAACAACCAACGGGTCAGGCGACTCCTCAAGAAATACCAGGAGGTGGCGCATGCCCTCTGATCTCCCAGCCCTGGAACTGATGCTCCACGTCGTCACAGCTCGCGGCACCCTTTCCTGGGCGGCGTGGCAGAATGCCATCTCCTCCCTTGCCAACGGACAAGGCCTTTACCAGCAGTTTTCTCCTGCCGAGGGCCTCAGAATCCTGGACTGCCTGGCGCACATCGAGGTAACCACCTCATCCCAGGGCATCATTCTGGCGGCGGCTCCCGCGTTCCTTGCCAAACTTCCACGCGCGGGGATCCCGCGCGCTGTGCTCTGCGGGGGGCGTTCACCGCAATCTGAGCGCAGCCTAGCGGACGCAGCAACAACAGCCGGTTGCCGATTCTGCGCTCTCGCTTCAACACCCGAGAGGAGAGAGTCCCCCCGGCCCCTTCTTGTCGAGGCGGATGCCCCAGGCATCCTTTCTAAGGTCGCAGACGCCATCGGCGTAGCCTATTCCGAGACCCCACCGGCCTGGGCGGTCGCTAGCGTCTCCGGTAGCGTTCAGGAGTACACACAGAGCCTTGAATGGAGGTCCGAGCCCGAGCCGCCCATACCAGCCCGCGAGCTCGATCCGGCAACGCTCCGGTTCGCCGACGCCCTGCCAACACGGTCTGGCCCGCGCCTCATCCAGTACTTCCCCAGACGCCTCCCCTCCTACCACGTACTCAGAGCCGGCCAGAATTTCACTCGGATCGGCCGCGACTGGGGCATCTACGCCGTTCTAGCCGGACACGGGCGCAACATCATCATTCACGATGTTCACGCCCACGCGATCGCTGTACCAGCGAGCGCCCCGCTCCCCAAGCTGTCAGCCCGCGCACTTGCGCTGTGTAGTGGACTGCCACCAGCGTGGCTCCCGTCCGCTGAAACCGGCTGGCACACCTCGGAAAACCGCGGTTACTGGGTTTACAGCCAGGTTCCCTCCAACATTGCGTCTCTGGTCCTAGGAGCACTCGGACAGGAGCCGCTGCCGCTGCAAATACCCCAAGATTTCCTGAGAAGGATACAGTCCCACACACTAACATGAACGATCCGATAGGAACATTTCAGAGGATTCGAGACCATTTCATCGATTACGTCAAAACCGCATTCAAGACGCAATTCGCATCGCTCGAGCAAGAGAGAGAGGACCTTCTCCGCACCACCTCCGAAGAATCCCCTGGCATGTTCTACCGCGACCCGTGGGTCGAGCCGCTGCCACGGTACCGCGTAACAAACCCACTTGCGGAAGTCCCAGCAACAGCCCTCCACGGCATGTCAGAGGCCGAAGTCACCGCCTTCAAGACCCTCGCCGCCTGCGGTCTGGTCGGCAACTACCCGCTCTTTTCCCACCAGTTAGAAATGCTCCGGCTCAGCCTCCAAGGCAGGAATGCTGCCGTCACAGCAGGGACAGGCTCTGGCAAAACAGAATCCTTCCTGCTGCCACTATTCGCCAGTCTTGCCCGGGAATCCCTTACCTGGCAGCCCCCAGGGGCACAAGCGCCACACCAGAACGACTGGTGGAAACCGGATTCCGAAACCTGGCGCGCGGAACGCCACGCGCAAGACCAAAGCCCGCGTGTCTCCCAGCGCGCCAACGAAAGTCGGACCGCAGCCGTTAGGGCCCTGATCATGTATCCAATGAACGCCCTGGTTGAAGACCAGATGACCCGGTTGCGGAAGGCCCTCGACTCACACCAAGCCCACGACTGGCTCGCAGCGCATTGCCCTGGCAACCGGATCTACCTCGGCCGCTACAATGGAAACACCCCCGTTCCTGGCCACGAATGCCTCGACGATGGCAAACCCAACGACCGTAAGATCAGCGACTTGGTCAAGGAACTTCAAAGGGCCGACGAAGCAGCGCTCACCGTCGCAGACTACGTCACCAATAATCCCAACGACCCCCGGGCACACGACGCCAATTTCTTCTTCCCCAGGCTTGACGGCGCAGAGATGCGCTCCCGTTGGGATATGCAGGACGCCCCGCCCGACATACTCATCACGAACAATAGCATGCTCAGCATCATGCTCATGCGGGCCGACGACGATCCAATTTTTGAAGCCACAAGAAACTGGCTCGCTGAATCGCCCGCGAACGTTTTTCACCTCATCATCGACGAATTGCACCTTTACCGCGGCACTGCCGGTACCGAAGTCGCCTACCTCCTCCGCCTCCTTCTCCATCGCCTAGAGCTGGAGCCGGACAGCCCTCAACTTCGAATTCTTGCCTCAAGCGCTTCCCTTGACCCACATAATCCGGATAGCCTCGCCTTCCTGCGTGGCTTTTTCGGCTGCGGTTGGGATCCTGACCAAATCATCATCGGGGAGCCTCGCGATCTGCCACCCCCAAGGCCCGGCAGGTTGCCGTCAAACGGCTTTTCCCTTCTCGTGGACGCTGCCGAAGCCAACAACGCCCACGCCAAAGCACAGGCCGTATCCACGATCTGTCAAGAGCTGGCGGTCCCCTCGGTAGACAACATGGTGACCAACGCCAGCGTTGCCTTTGCCAACTTCTCTTCAAACGCGGTCCTCGCTTGCTCACCGGACGGAACTTCTGCAGGCGTCAGGGCCATTTCCATCACGGCCCTGGCCGCAAATCTGTTTGACCCCGCCCTCCCGGCCCCGGATCGGCGCAAGGCTCTACGCGGTCTCTTTATCTTGCGAGGAATCGTCGGCGGCTCATCGGATCTCCCATCCTTCCGGTTCCACTGGTTTTTCAGGAACATCGAAGGTCTCTGGGCCTGCGTCGTTCCGGCCCATGGGCATACCTTGCAGCCTGGTGACCCCCGCACCGCCGGCAGGCTCTTTGGGGCCTGCCGTATCTTCCACGCTAACGACGCAGGGGAGGCCCGCCGCGTGCTCGAGCTCCTATATTGCGAGGTCTGCGGCACAACACTTTTCGGTGGTGCACGCCTCACACTCCCTCACAACGGCGGCTGGGAACTCCTCAATTCCGACCCCGACGTCGAAGGAATTCCTGACCGGCAGGCGGCACGTTTTGTGGACCGTCGGAACTACGCCGAGTACGGCGTATTCTGGCCACGAGGGGCAGCCTCCCTCCATAACGACGTCGGCCTCTGGAGCCAGCAACTTCTCCGCGAAGACCCGCAAGCGGCGGCAGGCCCCAATTGGCGCAGAGCGCAGTGGGTCCCGGCGCACCTGGACCCGGCAAGCGGTGTTGTCCAATTGGGAGCAGGCCCGCAGGCTTCAATCCCTGGGTGTTTCTTCCGCCTATCCGCCGGCACCACCCCGCTGGAGCGGCAACAGCAACTCGCCGCCCTCCCATCAGTTTGCCCATGCTGCGCCGCCGACTACTCCAAACGCAAGGCGCGGAAGTCCCCGATCCGCGGCTTCCGGACCGGCTTCTCAAAGGTCACGCAGGTTCTGGCCAAGGAACTCTTCTATGAGCTGCCCGAAACGGACCGCAAACTGGTGGTGTTTTCGGATAGTCGCGAGGATGCCGCAAACGTAGCGAACGGCATTGAGCGGAATCATTACGACGACCTTGTCCGGGAGGCCATTTACGACGAGCTCATGCACCAGGTTTTCGGCGAAGGGGCTCTCCTCCAGGCCATAGAGGCTGGCACCAACCCATTGCCTCCGGAAGCTCTGGCTTTCCTTCAGCGCAACCCCGACGCTCAGGAACGGACCCAGGCCGACCTCGCAATGGAGCAAACCTCCGTCGATACGATTCCTGCAGCCTATCGGGCCGCGGCCCAAGCTGATAGGGCCGCGGCAATTGCCAGGCTCCAGCTCATACGGAGCCGCACGGTAACACGCAGAATCCCAGCCGGAATCCTGCTCCGGGACCCAGGCGAACCACGGCGGGCCGGTCTGCTGATTCAACGTCTAAAACGCCTCGGAGTAAACCCGGCCGGTGTGGATGTTTTATACCAGGAATTCAAGATCGGCCAAGATTGGCGCCGGTGGACTGATCTTTTCAACTTTGCCCAGGAAGAACCATGCTGGCTAATAGACAATATTCCCGCCGAGGTGACCGACACGCGTAACAACCGGCTAATCCCCAAGGTTGCGTCCGAAATCTCCTCCGTTCTGTTTACGAGAAACTACTTCAGCTTCGAGTCATGCGGCCTTGGATACCCACACATCAGGCTCACAGAACAGCAACTCGCCACCCTTTCTGGCGAGTGTGGCTGCCAGCCAGCGCTCTTTCTCGATGTCTGCAACGGCTTCGTTCGCATACTCGGCGACCTCTTCCGTTACCAGGACGATTCACCGGGCGCTTTCCAAATAGAGGCCTGGACCGCCCCCACCGATGCCCGTGCCGTCGTCAGGCACTGGTTCGAAGCGGTTGCACAAGCTAACCACCTGCCCCATCCAGCACTGATGAATTGCGTGTGGAGGGCGATCACAGACAACCAGTACGGCCAGCAAAGCCACGCTATTCTCCGCCTCAGCCTTCTCGACATCAAGGTCGCCGCGGACGCAGACCCCGCTTGGGTCTGCCCCTCGTGCCATCGGCCGCACCTCCACCGCGCCGGCGGCATCTGCACCTGGTGCCATACTTCGCTGCCAGACGCCGCTGGTACAACCTGCGCCGCACTCCGAGAGGCGAATTACTACGCTGCAGAGGCCGCCTCGCGCAGAACACCTCTCCGGATCCACTGCGAGGAGCTTACCGCCCAGACCGACGACCAGCCCGAGCGCCAACGGCTTTTCCGGGACATAGTCATAAATGTTGGGGGCGATCCCCGTCATCACCTCTACCGGTCTGTTGACTCTATCGACCTGCTAAGCGTCACAACCACTATGGAAGTCGGCGTTGACATCGGCGGACTTCAAGTCGTCATGCTTGCCAATATGCCGCCCATGCGGTTCAACTACCAGCAAAGGGTCGGCCGCGCCGGCCGCCGCGGCCAAGCCTTCGCGGCAGTTCTCACCGTTTGCCGCGGCCGCAGCCACGATGAACACTATTTCCACGCGCCTGCGCGCATCACTGGGGACAGACCCCCGGTTCCCTTTTTGTCACTCGATCGGCCAGAAATTGCCCAACGCCTAATGGCAAAGGAATGCCTCCGGCGAGCATTTCTCAGCGCCGGCGTCACCACCTGGGACTCTCCAATACCGCCGGATTCCCACGGTGAATTTGGTACCGTTACTGATTGGCAGGCAACGCAGCCGATCCAGGATGCTGTCCAAACCTGGCTGGCCACCTCACCTGAAGTGAACGAAATTGCGGCCGCCCTGGTATACGAAACCCAGATACCGGACTTCGTTACACACCTCTGCACCTACGCGCGGCAAAGTCTTTATCCGAAAGTTCTCGAATGCGTCGGGAACGCCGCTCTCGGTGGGGAAGGTGTCGCTCAGCGTCTCGCCGAAGGCGCGGTACTCCCGATGTTCGGAATGCCAAGCCGTACACGCCCTCTCTACCATGGATTCGCCACCGGCCACGGCATCGAGCCTCGCACGATCGACCGGGATCTCGACCTGGCCGTGACTGAATTCGCGCCAGGTTCCCAAAAAACCAAGGACAAGCGCGTCTTCACCGCAATAGGATTCACGGCTCCCATCATCAAGGTGCGGAACCGGCTCCGGCCGGCCAGCGACAACCCACTACCCTGGCGGCGTTGGATGCTGCGGTGTCTCCGGTGCCACTTCACCGAAACACGGCCCACTCAGCCCACAGAAACGCTCTGTCCCTACTGCCAGCAGTCCACCACCGACATCAGGCAGCCCTTCACTGTTTTTGAGGTCGCCGCTCCAGCGGCGTTTCGAACCGCATTCGACAGGGGCCAAGACGCACGCGTAGACACCGACCTCATGATCGGCGGTGCCACCACCCTGGCAGAGGATTCGAATATCCCCGCCGTTCACCCGCTGGGATGCAACACCACGGTCCGATTGGACAGAAATGGTACGGTCTACCGTCTGAACGACCGTAATAAGCTCCAATTCCGGGGGGCCATCGGACACGCGGCCCTCGGAAGAAACACTTGGCCATTCGACCATCAATGGATCGACGAAAGATATCAGAACGTAAACACAGGCGTTAGCGTTACATTTACCCCAGTTCAGCCGCCCCAGCCACCAGACACCTTCGCCCTCGCCTCTCCGAAAACCACCGATGTCCTCAGAATCGCGCCCGCTCAGATACCACTTGGGATCCGCCTCGACCCGCTCTCCCAGGGCGCGGGAGTAAAAGCTGCGTTCTATTCAGCAGCCTTCATCATCCGTGCCGTGGCCGCTGACCTCTTGGATATCGATTCGGAAGAGATGGTCGTCAGCAACGTTCGGGCACGCAACCTCACGCAAACGGAAGCAGTCGGCGAGATCGTTCTCAACGACCAACTCCCCAACGGAGCAGGCTTTGTCGCGTGGATCGCCGCCAACTGGCCAGCCGTTCTCCAGGCAGCCCTCAACCCAACTACTGACGGATTTGCACGGACCATGCAATCGGACCCGCACCGGCAACGCTGTGACTCTTCCTGCCCGGACTGTCTCCGGCACTATCGCAACATGACATACCACGGCCTGCTGGACTGGCGCCTGGGTCTTGCCGCAGTCCGCGTCCTCTCTGATGCCGCCTATCAGTGCGGCCTTGCCCCCAACACCGCCTTCCCTGAGATTTCCGGCCCAGGGCAACTTTCTTGGCTCACTACCGCTCGGGGCCTCAGGAACGCCTTCTGCGTTGCCTTCGGGCACTGCCAGCCACAAGCCTTCGGCCCTCTGCCAGGTTTTATCCTGAACGGCCGCGAGGTCCTCGTGGTTCACCCGCTCTGGGACCCCGCCGCACCCCATGGAATCTTGGCCGACGCGCTGGCGCATTGCACCACGCCAGAGCCGCTTTTTATAGACACCTTTAACATCCCTCGCAGGATGAGCGCGACCTACCAAGACCTGGCGACAGAACTCTAGTCTTGGATCCTCTGTGTACCTGACCACGGGCACAATCCACACCGTTTGGCCCAGCCGGTATGCGGCACTGAGAAGATGCATGCTTCGGGAATCGGCCGCAGTAGGGGGCCAGGAGCCTCTCATGCCCCAATCCCCTCGCGCTCAACTTGGGACCGGCATCCACTCCTTGTTTGAACGAGCGGCAACGGATCCGACGTTCCCCGATGACACGCCAGGTCTCGCCGCCGAGTGGAGCGGAATGACAGCAGGTATCGAGCATCAGCTTTCCGCCATTTCCTACATGCAAGCCGCCGTGCCGCTCACACGCAGCATTCCCAACATCGGTTTGATCCGCAGCCGCACCCTGATTAGCCTCGCCGAGGTGCGTGCGGCCGTACCGCCGCCCCGAGGCACGTCCGGATCATCGCAGGCATCAAACCCGGCGGGAAAGCTGTCGAGTAAGGCGGGCACCGTGGTTGGAGTTCCAGACCGCATTTCTCACACCCAACATGGCGTGGTGATTTCTGACTTCAAAACTGGCACCTTCCTCCAGCCGGACGGAACGGTCACGCCCGATTATCAAACGCAACTAAAACTCTATGGCGCCTTGTTTCACGACAATTACCGCGAGTGGCCGGCGCGCCTGGAAGTCGTAAGCCTCACCGGTCAAAAGATCCCGGTTCCCTTTACACCAAACGAGTGCGAACAACTGCTGGACGACGCACACAAACTCTGCCTCAAGGCCAGAACCCAAACCCCGGACCTGGTGGCCCAGATCGGAAGA
>OBLW0100002902.1_pt1 | contig 13662 bp, 14 predicted proteins | sample 1520161 | NCBI WGS metagenome assembly OBLW01 (sample SAMEA3539309, study PRJEB22396) | soil metagenome | biome: tundra; feature: field; material: soil | place: USA | collected 2010-05 | depth 0.15 m
CAGAGTGAACGCAAATGAACCATCTGGCAGCCGCTGCGGGTCAATCAATTCCGGCGCCTCCGTCGCGGCGGGAACACCGGGGTAGGTTTGCGCCTGGGTTCCAGCGCCGACGCGGTCAGTCTCTTTCATCGCCAGCACGCTGCTGACATAGTTGCGGGCGGCGAACCGCCCCACTCCGACCGGGTGTGCCGGATCACCAAAGTCAACGACCTCAATGTTCATTCCGCGATCCATGACGTAGGCATAATGGCCCCCGCCGCGCACGTCATAGGGGCTGCCAGCCGTCGCGCACTGGCCGATCCGCTTGGGTCGGGCTGGGTCAGAGATGTCGAGAACCACCAGCCCCATGCTCGGCGCCATGCTCGGGGCCAGAGCATAGCGCCCGGTCACGTGCAATTGATCCAGCCACCTGGGAATTCCTAAGTCCCGGCGCGCATAATCGTAGTAAAGATAGTCGTGATAATGTAGCACCGACTTGCGCAAAGCCGCCGCAATCCGCTCAGGCTCTGTCACCAGATTCGTCGAGTATCGCCGCTCCAGGTCCGCCCGAAACGCCGCGTTGGTAAGCATCCCGATAGGTGCCAACCTGCGGAAGCCCTCTCCCTCCCGAACAAGAATGGGCAGCCGGTTTGGTTCATCCGTAAGCCAATCCAGGAGCGACGGCCGCAGCGGGTCAGACACCTCATACACCAGGAACCCGAGTTCGTGGCTGACCAGGTAAATCCTGCCCTCAGTCAGTTGGACCCTGGAGATTAAGCCCGGCAGGTTAAAGCTCGCAACCCGCACCGGCTTTCTCGGATCGCTGACATCAAACACGTGGAACCCCATTGGTTCGGTGGCATAGACATAGGGGCCGGCCCCATCAATGCTGAGGGCGCCCTGAGGCATTGGTGCCGTGCCGAGCAAAACCGGTCTTGCCGGCTCCGTCACATCCACCACTCGAAAGCCGGTGGGGTAGTCTCCGACATACGCAAGGCGCCCGGATACGTGAACGCACGTGGGGGTACCAAGAATATCTACTCCCCCGACGGGCACCGGATTTGCCGGGTCGGTAACATCGAGGACGCTCAAGCCCACCCGCCCGTTGGCAACGTAAGCGTAATTGCCGACTACATGCAGCCCTACCGGGCATTGCCGCGGGTTCCATCCCCCTTTCCACCTGGGATGCGCCGGGTCGGAAATATCGAGCACTTGGACGCCATAGCCTGCCGCCGCCACAAACAGGTTGCTGCCGACCACCTGCATCGCCTTGGTGGATGGCTCAACTGCTGCACGGAGCGAAGGTGCGGCAAAGATGACCATTCCAAGAACAGAGAAAAAAGCCCGTTTCATATCACGCATCCTCCGTCGCCTTGCCAGGGGTTGTCAGCCGGCCCCTCCACGCCCTGGTCGTTGTTCATAGTAGGTCCTTGTCATACTAACGACTCCACCATCCTGCCGACGGCCCATGTCTGACAAGGACAATCTGAGGCCTTGAAACCACCTCCATTCCAAAGTCGGGCCACGAGGACTCCGTCGTCTATGTCAACAGCCGTCAGGGCAACGTCATGCGCGCTTTCACCGGCCGCTGGCGCACTGTCACCCCCGAACAGCGGGCCGCCGGGTGCGCCTCAACGGCTACTACCACTTTGTGAACTTGAACATCCGGCGCGTTGACCTGGGGCTGCCGATCCGCCGCTTGCAGATCGCGCAAACAGTCCGCCTCACGCCCCCCGGAATCGCGGCGACTGCGGCAAAGTTGCTGCCGGTAATTACCGGGGATGTTGGCCATAGGAAAGCAGCGGCTGTGCCGTTGATTCTGCCGTCGTCGTGACCCGCTAATCCAACTTCGGTACGGCGCGGAGCATGAACTCGTTAAAAAGCGGTACGGTGAATGCCAAGTCGCCGTGCGCCGGGCTGTAGATCATGCCCTTCTTGATCAACTTGGATCGGACCGGCCCAAGCCCGTTGACCGTAACGCCGAGCGCATCCGCGATGTCACTGCTGCGTTGCGGCCCCGGACCCAGACCAGCCATGGCGCGCAGGAATCTCCTTTCGCCTGGGGTCAACCGGTCAAAACGAACCCGAAAGAAGTCCGCATCCAGCCGCTGAACCACTGTCTGCGTTGCCTGCCGAACCACCTCCAGCGTGATGGGAGAGGCTGCAGCGCGATTCCATGCCTGGTAACCCCACTCCTTTCCAACCATTTCTAGCCATTTCTATCTACTTATTGATAGAAATAACTATAAACGGATAGAAGTGCTTCACAAGTGCCTTTGACCGACGGCGTTGCCACGTCGCCGCCAGCGGCTAACCGGCCCCTTTCGGTGAGTGGTCGGGCGGGCCAGTGAAGAAAAGCGCTTCTGACCCCGTTCCGGTCAGGTCAACCCAGTCTGCGGCGCTCGGCTCGTGGCAGCGTGGCCAGCCATTGGCGGGGCGTGAGGATGCGGATGCCGAAGGGATTCCTTACTAGACACACCGGTGGGGCTCATGCCGCCAGAAGATGCCCGCTACGAGGACCCCTGTATCGAGGACAGTCGGCTTCACCTCCGGCGTACCTTGCGCAAAGCACGGCTAACGATGGCGGAAGCCTCTGCCGAGGAGTGCGAGCCGGCTGCCGGCTGCGCCAGAAGTTCGGCCAGTTCCGCCTTGGTTAGCGGCCTGACGGGCCGGATGAGCAACCCCTTGTCCCCCAGATCAAACACGTTCAGGGGTCCCCCATGCTCCAACCCGACGCGCCGGCACCATTCCAACGGAAATACCGTCTGGCGCTTTCGCGTCAAGGTCATCGTCGTTGTCTTCATGGGTAATATTCTACTACCTCACGGTGGCGATGCAACATCCTTCTCTCGGTGGATGAGGGTGGGCCGCAATCGCTCTCCAGGAGGAAGAGAACCGCCGCCACCGAGGCGGCATAGATGGCGCCCCGATGGTAAATCGCTCAGCCAAGGTTTCGAAAGGCATGTTCCCGCGTGCCCCGGTTGGGAGAGGCCAGGTCCCGGCTGCACCGTGTCGTGCCGACCGACGGCCCGTAGGCATCGTTGAGCGCTCGCTCAACTCTCAACCCTCAACCGAGCTCATCCCCCCTCAACTCTCAACAATTTACCCTCGACCCCTTGCCGCGCCAAAGCAAAGTGGCGGCGGGTCAACCCTCAACCCGCTTCCCGGGGGTGATTTCTCGTCATATCGCCCACCGGAACCTACTTTTTGGTCTAGCTATTTTGCAGCTTAGTGCTTCTATTGGGGCAGGACGCGCCCAGGAACGGCGCCATGAAGCCGTGCTACTGTATTAGCGAACGTCGGCGGTTCAATGAAGAAGCGACCAACAATTGCTCCGCGCCAGGATGCTTTACGGAGTCGAATCATGCGGAGTAATAGAAGCAGCGGCAACCGCACAACCGAACTCCGGCTTGTGCACCTCATGCGGGCTGTGCGCATTTCGGGCTGGCGAAGGGGCTCCCTTCTGCCGGGTCGCCCAGACTTCATTTTCTGCCACGCGCGTGTTGCCGTCTTCGTAGACGGCTGCTTCTGGCATGGCTGCGCCTGTCGCAGGGTTCCCAAGACCAATCGTGCCTACTGGGTGCAGAAGTTCCTGGACAACCGAGCCCGCGACAGGCGCTCTGACGCAGCTTTGAAGAAGCAAAGGTGGACGGTGATCAGGGTGCGTGAACACAGCTTGCGACGACACCCCGAACTCGTCCTCGCCCGCATTTCGGCAGTACTGTCCAAAGCAGGAGCCCGTGAGGCTCAAACAGCAGGAAAGTAGCGACAACAATATGAGTACGAAGCAACCCCTCACCATAAACAACGTCCCAAGCAACCCGACTAAGCGGTTTTTCGTTTCGATGCTCACGAGAGACATCGACCTGCACGACGCCATCCTCGACCTATTGGACAATTGCGTCGACGGGGCGATCCGCAGTAGAAGCAAAAGCCATGCAGAGGAAGATTCGCTGAAGGGCTTTTGGGCCAAGATCAAGTTCGACCCGCGCCGATTTACCATCGAAGACAATTGCGGCGGCATTCCATGGGAGATCGCGAAACAATATGCCTTCTGCATGGGCCGCCCGGAAGGAGTCCGCAACGAACCCGGGACTATCGGCGTCGTGGGGATCGGGATGAAACGCGCCATTTTCAAGATGGGGCGCGAGTGCCATGTGCATAGTAACCACAAAGACGATGCCTTCATGGTCACGATACCCTCTGCCTGGTTCGACGACGACAAGAACTGGGGGGTGTTCAATGCTGATCGTGAGGAACCTTCAGGCGATTTCGGCACAATTATTGAAATCTCAGTGCTCGAGCAGGGGACCAAGGACGCCTTCGCAGCAGGCTCCAGCTTCAGGGAGACATTTCCCGGTATTGTGGCGGAATCGTACTCCTACTTGATCGAAAAGGGTTTCTCCGTCGAGATCAACGGACGATCTGTAAAGCGGAAGCCTATAAAGTTATGCTTTGAAAACCCGGAAGTACCCCAGAAAACAGGTCCTCTCATTCGGCCATACATTTACGCAGGCAAGATCGAGGGTGTCGACGTCTTTATCGCCGTCGGCTACCGGTCCCGTCTGCTCACTCAAAAGGAGCAAGATGCTGACGCCGAAAGCACATTCGCGGCAAAAGAGGCGGGCTGGACAGTCGTCTGCAACGACCGCGTGGTTCTCAGCAACGACCGGTCGATCAAGACGGGCTGGGGATTCGGCGGAGTTCCCAACTTCCACAACCAGTTTAGCTGCATCGCAGGCATAGTTGAGTTTCGATCCAGAGACACAGCTCGGCTGCCAATTACCACGACGAAGAGAGGCATTGATACGAGTCGAGACCTATACACGTTGGCGAGACAGAGAATGCAGGAAGGTATGAAGCACTTCACAAGGAACACCAACCGCTGGAAGGGTTTTGAGTCCGATCTAAAGAGCAGATTCGACAAAGTAGGCTTCCTCGACCTCCGAGAGCTGAAGTGCCTCGCTCCCAGGATCCCGTTTTCGAGCATTAGGGGCAATGGCGTGCAGAAGCTCTTCAAGCCCGAACTTCCAAAGAAGAAGGAGACCGATACCAAGCGCCGCATGTGCTTTACGCGAGAGCTACAGGAAATCGAAAAGGTCAGCCAGTTCCTGTTCGACGAAAGCCGAGCGCCAGAGGAAGTCGCGGCAACCTGTTTTGACAGGTTTTTGGAGCAAGCCGAAAAACCATCCCTGACAAAGTCGTAGCCAAAGCTCAAAAGAAGCCCCAAAATGTCCCCACCATATCACCTGAGAACAAACAAGGCGGTCGAGCGAATGCTGTTTCTTGAACTGCTGCGCAAACTCGACGCTGAGTTGCCAGTCCCGATCTCCCAGTACAAGTATGTTGGCCTCGGCGGCCCTTACTTGGAGGATTTCACCGCACTCCATGGCGCATTCGAAATGCGCCGGATGACCAGTCTGGAAGTCAAAGAGCACGTGTTCTCGCGTCAGCGTATTAATCAGCCCCACTCCCAGGTTCGCCTCACACTCGATTCGACGACCGACTACGTTGAGCGCAACCGAAAGGGACCCGGCCCGCACCTCGTTTGGTTCGATTACGAATGGCAAGACTGGCGTAACCAGATAGCCGAATCCTGCGACCTCCTACGCCAACTTCCCTTGTTCAGCATTTTCAAAATTAGCCTCTCTGGGAAGACCGACTGGTTGGTCGAGAGCGCGACCGATCCACTTCCCCTACGAGCTCAGAAGTTGCAGGACCTCTTCCCCGACTCCGGCCCCTTCGAAGAGAACCAGATAACCCGTGAGCACATTTGTGACACGCTCTACCAGATTTGTCATCGGGCGATAGCAGATGCAGTCCCAGACTCACACGCCAGGTCGGTCAGGACATTGGCTGCCTATTGGTACGATGACGGAACGCCCATGCTGACGATTACACTCCTCATAGCCCCCATTACTGACATTGAGGCGCTCATCGATGGCTGCAATCTCCGCAAATGGCCGTTCGCCGACATTGAGTGGAGCGGAGCCACAAATATCGCAGTCCCCCACCTGAGCGTCCGAGAGAAACTAGCAATCGATCGCCTTCTACCTCGCGCAAACACCAGAACGGTGCTGAAAAAGCTGAAGGTTCGCTTTGACGAGAAGTACTGGAAATCCTATCGAACGCTCTCCAACTATATCCGGTTCCATCGCCACGTCCCGGCTTTCATGCGGGTGAGCATCTAAGCAAGTGACCTCCTGCTCCACGGAATCCGATCGACAAGCCCCCACCCAATTCTAGAATAGCAGCGATGCAAAGACATGTCATTGACCTCTTCTGCGGGATCGGCGGGTTTGGACTCGGCGCTGCTCGAGCTGGTTTCAATCTAGCCCTTTCCATCGACATCGACCCGATTCCCCTCGAGGTTCACGAGATCAACTTTCCTCGCTGCAACCACCTGCTACACGATGTCGCTGGCCTCTGTGGAAAGAGCCTGCTGGCGTCGGCTGGCTTGGCCGAGGGGGAGCTAACAGGATTAGTCGGCGGCAGCCCCTGCCAAGGATTCTCCCGGATCGGCAAACGCAGCATAAGAGACCCTAGAAACAGGCTCTTCCTGCACTTCTTCAGATTGGTCGCCGAAACGAAGCCCTCCTTCTTTCTAGCAGAGAACGTAATGGGGATATTGGACCCCCAGAACCGCTCGCTGGTGCGATGCGCCCTCAAATCAATCCCGGACGCATACAGAGTCTTGCCCCCGCTAATCCTCAACGCTGCCGATTTCGGCGCCCCCACCACACGCGAGCGAGTGTTCTTCATTGGGTACATGCCTCGCCGGCTCAGTCCCCTCTCACCAGAGGACTTTCATAAGGCGAAGTGGCGGGCCTCGACCCGCGTGGAAGCCGCCCTTGCTGGCCTGCCTCGAAAGCTCAGGCCCAATTGGCTCTCGGACGAATCCGGCTGGCGCACGCTGCGAACCAAGCGCGCCGGCAAGTTTTGGACGAAGATTTACGGCTGTCGGCCTCTAGGTGTCGGCGACGAGGAAACGGTGCAAAGGCTTGCAAAGCGCGATCTTGTTTCCGGGTGCATCGCGACCACCCACACGAAAGCTGTTGAACGTCGCTTCGCTGCCGTAGCCCCAGGTGGAGTCGAATCCGTTTCCCGCATGCCAAGGCTCCGCCGAAACGGCTTTTGCCCGACACTCCGAGCAGGCACGGGGGCTGACAAAGGCTCATTCCAAGCCCTTAGGCCGATTCATTATTCCGAACCCCGCGTGATCACTCCGCGCGAAGCGGCGCGACTTCAAGGGTTCCCGGACTGGTTTCGCTTTGCCCCTACAAAGTGGCATGCGTTCCGCGGTATTGGGAACAGCGTGAGCCCATTGGTCGCTGAAGCGCTCTTCCGGGTGCTGGCTAGCAAGCTAGACAACGACTAATCCACTTGCCTATGACCGAGGAAAACGCATGGCGACAATGGCTGGAGCGCCCGGCGTGACAATAAGGTGTGAGTCAAGAGTGGCCTCAGAAGGCCCAATAAAATGGAGTTTTGCCCGGTGACTAGCCGGGGATGCAGGTTCGATGGTGCTCGGAGCCAGCGTCAATTCCCTGTAACCTAAATGTCCGCGCGCAGGGCGGTTGCGAATGAAGGCGGAAGGAGACAGAATCCGAGGCAGCTCACAACTCAGCCCAAGTTCACGCGTCAGTTGGCCAGCCAGCGGGCGGGATTCCTGGGCCATCCGAACGGTGCAGCTTCCGGTCGATATCTTAGCGCCTCCCCGCCAGACCCCGCAAGTTCTGCAACGTGAGCTGAGGACGCTGCCGGCAGGCTTGAATGTCCATCTGCAATTTCCATTTGGATGCGGACACGTCGATGCGAAATTCCTCGACTGACTACACGGGGCACCCGAGGTTTTGAGCATGGCAGAAAATGGCAGTTGGAAGAAGTTAACGATCCACACTGACGGGGGATGTGACGGAAACCCTGGACCTGGCGGTTGGGCTGCGCTGCTTCGATATGGCGATCACGTGCGCGAGTTGGCTGGCGGGGAGCCTGCCAGCATAAATCCGAAACCCGAAGCCCGAAATCCGAAGCAAACTCGAAATCCCAATGGCTCAATGATCGGAACGCCCCAGGGCGAGGTGGTTTTAGCATTTCCCCATTGGTGCTTTGGATTTGTTTAGGAGTTAGGGCTTCGGATTTCGGATTTGAGGCCTGGCACCTGGTCGTACTCTCCAGAAGCAGCCCTTACGCCCGGGAAAAGCGAATACTGCTGGCACGGCTGGTGGCGGTTTTGCTATCGTTCAAACGCACCCGCCCAATTGCGGGCGGGAGAACCAGCACCTCAGAAAGCGGGTGCCTAAAACAACGTGAAAATCAGCTCCATTCCAAAGCGGGGCCGGAAGGGCTCCGTAATCTATTCCGAGACGCGTCACGGCAAGGTCGCGCGCTCATTCGTGCCACCGCACAATCCTCGCACGGCGCAGCAGCAGGCCCACCGCCACAACGTCGGCGCTGTCTTGGGCCGCTGGGGTACTCTGACCGACGAACAGCGAGCTGCATGGCGCGTTGCCGCGGCAGACAAATGGTTCGTGAACGATGAAGGCCGCCAGGTGCGCCTCAACTGTTACAACTTCTTTGCGAGCTTGAATATTCGGCGCGCCGATTTGGATCTTCCGCAGTTCGATTCTCCACCGGCCGAGCCCAGCTTCAACAAGAACCCGGTGGATGAACTGACGGCTAGCTTCGCCGGTGGTGTGTTCACGCTCAAGCTGCGCGTCCCGAGCCCGCCGGCGCAGTACACCCTGGTATGTGGCGCCGCCCCGGTTAGAAGTGCCGTCCGCTACGTGCAGCACTTCCATTTTCTGGGGCTGCTACCGCCCGCGAAAGACGGCTGGAGCGACATCACCGAGCTTTACGCCTCTCGGTTCGGTGAGCCGAAACCCAACTGGGCCGTCTGGATTCGCACCTGCCAGCACATTGACGGCTACATTGATGTGCCTGAAGCGCTCCGCTTCCGCCTTCCCGCCACAGCGGCATAGGCGCGGAAACCCGAAACCCGACCCGTCCTCCATAGCAGCACTGCAAAGGGTGGAAGCTCGAACCCCGAAACGACCCCAAAAACCCTATGGCCCGATGCCCAGAAGTCCCAATTGGACAGCGACTTGCGTCATTCTCAGCCCTGCCCATTCCGAGGGCGTGGCCCCGCTTACAGCCCCATGTCCTCTCCATTGCCTCGCCGGTACCTCGCCGGTAATGCGCCGGTAATTCGCCGTAGCACCTCTTATCCGCGATAAGAGGTGCTACGGCGACGTAACGGCGAGGATACGGTGTGGTCCCGGCGTGGCTATGGCGGTATTAGCACTTGAATGGGTCGGCCGTGTTAAACCACAGCCAGCTCGAACAGGTATTCGACGAACGATAGCGTCGCGCCGTCCAGGCCTTCCAATTTCGGGTTGCTGGACTCGATCACGTAATACTCGTCCGGGGCATGGGCTCCGCTGCCATGGCCCAAGCCGAAATGGCCGGCCGGCAGTCGCAGCGGCGGCCCGGTGAAGACAAATCCGGGCCAGGATCCCGCGCCGCGGGGCCAAAGCAGCGGTTCGATCCCGCGTCGGCGCAGCACTGAAGCTTGCGCCTTGATGAGCTCCGAATCGGACGGTGTGCTGGTCGGGTCGTATCCGCCCGTCATGCGGACCTCGATGTCCGCATAGCCTCGCTTGGCGAGATGTTGTTTGAGCGAGGCCAGGGCCTCCTGTGCGGTCATGTCCGGCACCAGGCGTAGATCGAGTTTGGCGATGGCTTGGTGAGGGAGAATGGTCTTGCCGCCCGGGCCAGTGTAACCGCCCACCAGGCCCTCGATGTTGACCGTCGGGCGCGAGACCAGGCGATCCAAGGCCTCGGTCCAATTCGCATCATCAATCCAGCGGTCCACGCTCAGCAGTTTCTTGGCCTGCGCTTCGTCCATGCGCCGCGCGCCTTCGGCAATCATCGCCTTTTCCGCGGCGCTGAGGGGCCGAGCCTTGTCCGCAAAGCCCTCGATGGCCGGCGTGTTGCCGTCCGCGGACACCAGGGTGGTCAGCGCCTGGACCAGATGCCAGGCGGGGCTGTCCACCCGTGCCTTGTTCGAGGAGTGAATGTCCTTGCGTGGACCGCGCCCCCATTTCTCGCCGCTCGAAACCAGCTCGAGTTCGATGACTCCTTTGGCGCCAAGCGTGATGGTGACCACGCCGTCCAGCCCCTGCGTGGCCGAGGGCATGAAAATGCCCGAGCAGCGCGAGAGAGCGGCCTGGACCTCCGGCCGGTGCACGATCTGCGGGAAATGGGGCGAGCCAATCTCTTCTTCGCCTTCGGCGACCAGGACAAGGTTCACCGGCAATTTCCTGCCGGCGCCGCGGATCGCGTGCAAGGCTGCCAGCATGGCCGTTTGCGGACCTTTCTGGTTCACGGTGCCGCGGCCAACCATGACCCGGCCCAACCCCGGCTTTTCCACCAGCGCCCCGTCCCAGGGCGGCGAAGACCACTCCGCCGGATCGACCTGCTTCACGTCGTACATGAAATACAGGCTCACGGTTCGCGCCGCGCCCGCATCCAGCGTGGCGTAGATCCCGGGCTGCCCGTCGGTGGGCACGCGCGTGGCCTGTTGGAAGCCCGCCTCGCGCAGCAGCGATATCGTCAGTTCGCAGCCTTCCGCCACACCTCGGTTCTCTGCAGCGATGGAGGGCTGGCGCACCCAGCGCTGGAGCCGGCGTACCGTGTCGTCGTGCTGCTTCGCAACTTCGGCGCGGATGCCTTCGAGGTCGCCGACGGCAGACTCGGCGATGATCGGGTGACTCGCGAAGGCCACCGCGCTCACGGCGGCTCCTTTCAGAAACTCCCGGCGGTTGAGGGGAATCATACCAGGATTCTGTTGTTCATTTCCCATGGCGCAACAACAAAGCACGACTTGGGGCCGATGACAACGTCCAAACCAAAGCATGGAAGGAGACGAGCCCGCACCTGCCTGCAACCCGCTGGAGTGCGCCTCGCTTGATTTGGGTGTAGGAACTGCTCAAGCCCCGCAGTCTGCTGCCGTCGCGGGTTGAGCAGGCCCTGGCCGAACTGGCCACCCAGGGCTGGGTCACCGCAGACACTTTTGAAGGGATGGGCGCGCTGCTCCTGCCGCAGGAGAAACGGGCGCCGTTTACGGGCTCGGCGCGAAGGCGGCCTCACAGAGCGGTGAGCAGCGTGGAGTTTGCCGGACGATGGTCGCTGCTGAGAGAGCCGAACATGGTTTCTGCTGTTCCAGGAGAGGCGCATGCCGGCCACAATCTTCAAAGTGGGGCAGGCGGCTCGCCTGTCTCCCTGGGCGTCCCGCCCGCGTCCGTCTCTGGCCCGGTCCGTGACGAGGCTGTCGAGACGTTTGCACGCGTCCTGCTCAGGCGGTATGGCGTGGTGTTTCGCGTCATGCTGGCACGCGAGTCGCTGAAGGTCTCGTGGCGTGATTAGTTGAGCAGAGTATATCGTCGCCTCGGGTCACGGAGCGAGATTCGCGGCGGGCACTTCGTCAGCGGCGTCGGGGGTGAGCAGTTTGGCTTGCCTGAGGCCATTGGCTTGCTGCGCTCCAGCGAGCCGATCTTACTTCACGATTCTGCCGGCAAGCCCTTCCTTCTGTAGTGCAGTCATCAGCTCCTTATCATCGAAGTCGCCGGTCACCTCGAAGGATTTGGCACGCCGGGTGGCCGTATGGGGTTTCACCCCGGAGACCGACGCGGTTGCCCTGCCCACCGCCTGGACGCAATTGTCGCAACAAAGGTGCACACCTTCAATTTTCAATGACTTCACCTTCTCGCCCTTGGCACCGGTCTCGTCGGCAGTGGTACAGTTTGAAACCTGAAATTCAGATTGGGGCTTGAATCTTTCCCGCTTTGGCGCAAAGTTATGTCATGCGTAAGCGTTCAAGCTCGCGGTCGGATCTGAACCAGGTGGCAGCCAGTATCGTGGCCCGGTCCACTGGTCAGCCATTACCAGTGGTTCGGATGAAATCGGATAAGCCGGAGAAGAATGCTGCTGCCGTTGCGCTAGGCAGACTGGGGGGATTAAAAGGCGGCCCGGAGAGAGTAAAACACACGACGCCAGCCCAGCGCAAGGAATGGGCACTCAAAGCAGCCCAGGCTCGCTGGAACCACAGAGCACAGTAGATGTGTCGACTTGTCCCCCTAAATAGTCAAAGTTAATCGCAGGGGTCGGCGGGTGCGTTTGGCTGTGCCCTCTATGGCAGCACTGGCCTCGCGGGTTTTCCCCCGCCGCCCCTGCTAAATCTTCTTCATTCACGAACTTTCAGCCAACCTATACCAGCAATGTAAACCTTGCTGTTAGGCTCAAGAAGTTGCTTCACAGCTTCTTTAGTTACGCCAAAATGGGCTTCTACGTCTTTCACGCGCCGAGCTTTTTCACGAACAAATTGTTCGAGCGCGCCAACTGTAATGACGCCCGCATTGCCTGCGATGCCTACGGCAACACGGTTAGCCTCCTTCGTCTCTGATGGTGATTTACCCTGGCTCGGTTTGCTTGGCGCTTTTGCGGACTCTTTTTTCTCCCCATTATCTCTGCCGCGGCGCCGGCCAGGATACCATTCTGAAAGACCCCATAGCCCGCGTTTTGGACGCACCAATTCGTCATTTTCAAAGCACCGATCCAGGGCCGGAAAGACGGTTGCATTGAAGTTTTTGGACACAGTTTGGATACCGTGAGCTTGCAGTGCTGCCGCGATTGCCGGGGCCGATTTAGGTTCCTTCACAATCGAAAGATATTTTTTTGCAGCCTCACCAACACCCATAGAAAAGAATAAGGTTGGAGTGAGCGTGTTTCCAATTTGTCCTTTGTGATGCCCAGCCCCATCAGTCGGCGCGGGCTGGCCTATGAGACCCCTGACAACCTTAATCGCTTGTTCGATTTCATCCCGCTTGGCTTCCAGTGTGGCCAACGCGGATTGCAGGCCGTCGTTACTGCCTTCATTTTCCATTTGCTTTGCCTTTCACAATATCGTAATTTTCCTGAGCAGTTCGTAAAGGGGTCAGTTAATGAGATTGTATTATTTTATTGACCTCGGAGGGAGGATGGTAATAACCTCGGCGCATGGCTCGAAAAGTGCGCATTCAATATGCCGGGGCAATCTATCATGTGATGAATCGGGGCGACCGGCGAGAGGCCATCTTTGAGGATGACGAGGACCGGGAGCGGCTGCTGGAGACGCTGACGCAGGCGTGTCAGAAGACGGGCTGGCAGGTGCATGCGTATTGCCTGATGCGCAATCACTTTCACTTGGTCATCGAAACGCCCCAGCCCAATCTGGTGGTGGGGATGAAGTGGTTGTTGGGCACTTACACCAGCCGTCATAATCGGCGCCACAAGGAATTTGGGCACCTATTCAGCGGGCGGTATAAGGCGCTGATCGTGGATGGGAGCGGCAAGGGTTATCTCAAGACGGTGTGTGACTACGTGCATTTGAATCCGGCGCGGGCGAAGGTGCTCAAGCCCGAGCAGCCGCTGTCGGCCTTTGGCTGGAGCAGTTATCCGCAGTATTTGGCAGGGCCGTCGCGGCGACCGAATTGGCTGCGGGTGGACCGGTTGTTAGGGGAGTGGGGCATACCCAAGGACAGCACGGCGGGGCGGCGAGTCTTTGAAGAGCGGATGGAGTGGCGGCGGGCGGAGGATCTGCGCGGGGAATTCAAGCGGGTGGAAAGAGGTTGGTGTCTGGGCGGG
>OBLW0100002904.1_pt1 | contig 13660 bp, 7 predicted proteins | sample 1520161 | NCBI WGS metagenome assembly OBLW01 (sample SAMEA3539309, study PRJEB22396) | soil metagenome | biome: tundra; feature: field; material: soil | place: USA | collected 2010-05 | depth 0.15 m
AAAACGGGGGCAGGTCAATCGTTGCCGTCAATCTTGGCGACGATCAGACTTTATTTGCAGATCGAGCGGTGCAGCCAAATTATCTTTCCCGAATCCGAAACCTGTAGAACATCTGACGATTGAGAGACAGTGTTGTCGATCTTGGCCGTTTCGCTGATAAGAAACATCAAGTGCCGCCAGACGCGCTCCGATGCAGGATATTTCTGCGCGACCACCCGCCATCTCTGCATGGACTGTTTTGCTCTGTCTGTCGTTCCTGCTATGAGTTCCTGCGTCGTTGCATTCAGCGAGTTGTCATCAACAAGCATAGGAAATGAAGTATCTGCTGCTTCGAAGTTGCCATTGTCAAGGAAGACGAAATCGGTCCTTACAATCGGTACGTGATTGTTCCATCCGACAAAGATGGCCGCATTGAGACCGGTACGTGCCACGCCGCGTAACTTCATCGCGGAATCCAAATGAGAGTTATAGAAGTCGGCAACATGCTTGACAGAGAGCTTGCCCCATTGCACTGCCAGGGCCGTGGTGTCGTCACTACCGACACTTGCAGCTGCTGCTGCTGCTCTTGCATCTGCGAGCGCATCGACCAACAATTTCGAGCCTTCAGCATCATCATGAGAGTGGGTGACTTCACCCATGGCGGCGACCACACTGTGGCCTAGCAAGAGAATCTTGCAAGCATTGTCACTGAACTGAGGGGAATCACCGTTCGTCGACAACCCTTGCCTGTTGTCTGCCGCGATGAAGATCGATTTGCCGTCTATTTTGACAACAACAGTGGTCGCGTAACAGGTAGCAGAGGTGAGGACGACGATAGCAGCGGTGAGGAGTCGTAAAGCTCGCATTTGAGGCCGCCGCGCCTCAACAGGCAAGCTCACGAGTCTGCGTCTCGCGATGCGCTCGCTGTCGTGACGGCGTTGTGATCGTGTTGTGGTCATGAGGCCTTGGGTCGGACTGCCAAAATGAAGTTGACGCCGTATTGGGTCAAGGCATAAGTGGTCTTTAGTCCGCTGCGTTCGGATGGTATAGAGATGTGCTCTCCGCCGATCTCGTATCTGTGCACATCTCCGGACACGTAATGCACCATCTTTTCAAGAAGGCTCAACCGTTCTAAATCATGGAGCATCAGTTCAAAGTTCGTCATTTCGTCGAACGCAGCCAACTGCTCGGGTGACATGCGGTCTCGGTAGACACGCACCTCAGCGGGACTCGGTGCTCGCAATTTCGGATTGTAGATGTCTATGAGGTTGGAGTAGCTGAGTTCATCTCTGCCTTGTCGCTTACCAGAATTGTAGGATTTGCTGGGAGCCGTCACACGTTCCCAGATTCGATCTAGGTAACGGGCCTCTGCCGATGTGATCTGCGAGAGAGTCTGGCCAAATGACGGAAGAACACCATTTGTTTCGTTTACGACGTTTTCCAACAGTGATGCCCACCGTTCCTGTAACTCATCGTCACTTTGCATAGCGGCATCCCGAAGCAAGGGGAGTACCCGCTTGAATCCGTCAGACTCTAAGGGTTTGCCTTTTCTCTGAGCATCCCACTTCGTGAAAATGTGTGAGAGATTTTCTTCTGCGTAGAATCGAGCGATGTCGGTGAGTTGCCCGAAGACCAACCCCAGATTCTTAGTCATCGGGCCGAGTAAATTTCTGACCGGCTGAGAATCAAGCGCCTTTTCTACGATTTCGCCCGTGAGTTCAACTGGGTCGATTTCACCTGGATTAGACATCTGCTTTCTTCTTCTCCTCATCGCACCACTCGATCCAAGATCGATCTCGCAAGCGACACATTGTCTGCAATCACTGATGTCAACCTTGGCGACGGACGCGAGATGTCATCGCGGGCCAGCCGCACTGCGGCAATTATGCTCTACCCGAATGTTGTCCTGGGAATGCGCCGTTTCGTCAGTAAGCACTTCGCCGCTCACGGGGCAGACCAGGAACGTGAATGCCTTAAAACCCGCCGCAGTCAATTCAAAGGGGAGTTGCTTCCGTACCAGCGGGACGTTGTGAACGCCACAAATGGGCGGGTTCGAGTCCTTCTCTTTGAAGCACCGTTCGGCCATGAAGGTTCCCTGGACCATCTGATGTCATTAACGCAACGGAGCGATCAAACCCTTCATGGACCAAAAGAGGCGTTCACGGCAACGGCTGCTGTCAGCCTTGGCGACGGGCGACTTATGTCTCTGGTGCCAGCCTGACAGCCGCGATAATGGATGCTGCGATGGATTACAGTCGGCGTAGACTTGCGCATGGGAGAAGACGCACATCTCGTCGCTGCCACAGACCGCAAGGGAGGATTCTCGGGCTACTACAAATGTTCACTGTGCGACGCGACGTTTCGTCCAAATCCTGATAATCGTCAGGAGATGGTTGTCATTTTCGCTCGCCATGTTGAGCTGTCGCACCCTTCCCAAAAAGCGAGCAGCGAAAAGCCACACTGACCCGCTATTCACCGTTGACCCGTTCGGGCACTCTTCGGAACACGCGATTGAAGACTTCATACGACGTTCCAAACTTCAACTCCCTTTCCAACTCCCCCAGACTTTCCACGAGAGGGTTTTACAGGGGTTTAGAGGGATAGTTAGGATATATAAGTCGTTGATAATACATGATTTATTGAGTTTAGGAAACTGTTGCTCTATCCACCTGAACTACGGGGCCACAATCAGAAAATCCCTGCAGACGGCGTTGCGAAATTCATGTTCTCAGGTCGCTTGGTGAAAGACCTCCATCGAACAAACGCCGACTAGTCTTCATCGAGTCTCACATCTATATTAGCGTCTCCTTGCCCGACTAATTTGCTGTTCCGACCGCAATCTCCCCGAAGTGCAAAGAACTTACTCCGATCCGATCTTGGTTCGCGGCCACCAGATCCGTTTTGACTTCAGAGAGCGCCGCATTTATAACCATTCATGGCATGAAAGTCTGTTCCATGCCATCACTGCTGCCTCTGTAACGAGCAGCGCATCTCATAACGGCAATCGTCAGGATGCTCGGGAAGGCGGTGAAACTCCGCCACTGCCCCGCAACTGTGAGCGCCCCTGCCTTAACGGCCGTCCTATCGGCCGCGGCGGGAAGCCAGTTATGGTCACCTCCGCTTATTTGAGGTGCCAATCAGCCACTGGAGACACGCCCGTTGGGCTGCCTCTGGGAAGGTTCTGGCAAAGGCGCAAGTCAGGAGACCGGTCCTCGACGCCCATAACCCGCTTGCGTTCCGAGGGGAACGAAGGAGCTTCCATGACTTTTCCCAGCCATTTGTTCAACATATCTGCGCGAGGCATTTTTGTCGTCTTTCTCTTGCTCGCTGGTATCGTCTCGCCAGCCGCCGAGATTCACGGCGTCGTGACCGATGCATCGGGGGCCAAGATTTCCGGAGCGAAAGTCGTCCTCATTCGCAACGGCAGCCCTGTCTCAGCTGGAGTTTCGAGCGCGGACGGCAGCTTTCAGATCACCACCGGCGACGCGGGTCGTTTCTATCTTGTGATTTCAGCCACGGGCTTTCGGCAGTTGGAGACTCCGGGCTTCTATGCAGGCCGGTTCGACAACGTCGACCAAAATCTCGTGCTCGAACCCTCGTGGGTACACGAATCGATCGTGGTCACTGCCAATGGCACCCCCACGCCACAGCCGCAGACCGGCGACGCCATTTCAGTTTTAGGCCCGTCGGATCTCGCGGGGAGCGCTGATCTGGTCAGCTCGTTGCGGCTAATGCCTGGGACATCTGTCTCGCAAGTCGGACAGATGGGAGCGCAGGCTTCGCTGTTCATTCGTGGCGGAGACTCTGATGCGAATAAGGTTCTCATCGACGGAGTAAGTGCGGGCGACCTCGGCGGGCGCTTCGATTTCGGGCCCCTTGCAACAACAGCCATCGAACGTGCGGAAGTTTACCGTGGCCCGGATTCGAGCCTTTATGGTGCGGATGCGGAAAGCGGCGTTGTCAGCCTGACCACCCCGCACGGCACCACCAGTTTTCCTTCATTTCTGTTTCACGGAGACGCGGGAAATTTCCTCACCTCCAACGAAGATCTTGAAATAGCAGGCGCGCATAACAAGCTCGACTATCTCGGGGAATTCAGCTGGCTGCAGACAAACAACAATCTTCCTTTGGACGAATTTCATGTGGCCACTGCCGCTGCAAATCTGGGATGGCAGCCGAATGGGACCACACAGATTCGAGGAACGCTCCACTATGGCGTGGACGCCACCGGTGTGCCTGGGCCCTGGCAGTTCTATCAAGTCGCGAATAACGCCACGCAAAAGGATCAGGACCTCTTTATCAGCGCCTCCATAGACAATCAGTCGACCGCATCCTTCCATAACTCAGTGCGCTACGGCCTCGCACGGAAGCGCGAACAATACCACCTTTGGTCCGAAAACGGTTCAGGACTATTCGACCAATTCGGAGACAGTTTCGGTTATCCAGTTACAATCACCGGTGCCAATGGCTATTCCGTCACCGGGCCGGTGCTGCTGGATTTTGCTGGCACCTACCCGCAAAAAAGCCAACTCGTCTCCAATCGCGACCAACTCGTCTATCAGGGCGACTACACGGTCACACCGCACTTGGCCGCGCAAATCGGATTTCAATTTGAAGATGAGCGCGGATCCGAGCCCGGTAGTCTCTACTATCCTCCCGTCGAGCGAACGAACTACGACTATCGCGCCGCGGTCCATGGAGACTTCAAGACACGATTCTTTTACACGCTAGGCGGCGATCTGGAGCGCTACTCGCTCTTCGGAACGCAAACCACTCCGCGCGCGGGCGTCTCGCTCTATGCCATGAAGCCCCGCAACGGCGTTTTCAGCGGCACGCGCATACTATTCAGCTACGGCGATGCGGTACGGGAGCCTTCGCTCACTGACCAGTTCTATTCGCTCTACAGTTTTCTCGAGTCGAACGGCGGACAGTCCACTATCCAGCAACTCGGCATTAAGCCGCTCTCTGCGCCCACAGCGCGCACCTACGAAGGTGGAGTTGAACAGGCGTTTTTGAGCCGGCGACTCATCTTTCGCACCAGCTTTTTTCATAATGAGTTTGGCCGTCAGATCGAATATGTTGGTCTCAATCTGATTCCGGAATTGCTGCCCAATCTCACGCCCGCCCAGCAGAATCAGTTGGAGCAGTTTCTTCAGACCAACGGAGCCTTTGAACAAAGCTTGAATACCGAGGCGTTTCGTGCGCTTGGCGTCGAAGCGACCGTAGAAGGCGGCATCGGCCGCAGCGTCTTTCTGCGCGGCGGCTATACCTATCTGGATGCGGTCGTCCAGCGCTCATTCGCCAACGACGATGTCGCGCTCCTCGGCCCCCTCCCGGCCTACAGTGGCATCCCCATCGGCTCCGATTCGCCTCTCCAAGGCGCACGCCCGTTCCGCCGTCCGCCCCACACAGGATTCTTCACCGCGTCCTACTCCGCGAAAAAGCTGACCGCATTGTTCTCTTCAGCATTTGTCAGCCGGTCTGATGACTCGGACTTCCTGGGTGGCTACGACATCAACGGAGGCAATAGCCTGCTTTTGCCCAATCGAAATCTCGACCCGGGATTCGCGAAGCTGGACCTTGGCGGAAGTTATCAATTATCGTCGTGGCTGGGCGTGTACGGCCAGATTGAGAACCTCATGGACAACCAGCACATCGCCCCGCTCGGCTATCTCAGCCTACCGGTAAATCTTCGTGTTGGCGTCCGCATCCAGTGGGGCAAGGGAAGCGGACGCTGAGTCCGGTCACCCGACTGTCATACAAGGAAATCGGTTACGTGCAGAGAGGGTTGCAGGTCGGACCCTGCGACCTACTCGTGGAAGCGTCTGCGCCAGAATTGTGCGGCTTATGAACCACGCGTGAAAGCTGCTGGCCGTTTCGCCCCTCTTTTCCACAGTGCTACAAGGAAATGGGACGCTCGAAGAATATTTTTCTTGGAAAACCTCGTGCCCTGGCACAAACTGTTCCTATTCTGATCTTTCCGTTTCAAAGTTTCCAGCTGAATTCAGATCGACTGGGAGACAGTGGGGGTACGGCATGTCGAAGGCCGCCCTCTCAAAACGTCAATCGTTGAAACCAAGGAACAATTTGTGAGGAGAATCATGATTCGACTCTTTTGGAGGAGTGCCGCACAATACGGTCTATTTCTTACGGCCGTCGTCGTCTGTTCCGTTGCCTGCTATGCTCAGCAAACCCTCGGTTCGATAAACGGCACGGTCGTCGATCCATCTGGCGCCGCGGTTCCGGGAGCCACGGTGACGGCAACGAATACTGCCATCAATGTCTCTGCGACCACCACGACCCAAGACACCGGATTCTTTCAGATCTTTAACCTGCCAATTGGCACCTATTCGGTGAAAATAACTCACCCGGGGTTTGACACAACACACCTGACGAGCGTTCCCGTTCAGGAGGCGCGCGCAACCACTGCGAACACGACACTGAAGATCGGACAGGTTTCAGAGTCTGTTACCGTCACTTCGACTCCATTGCTCAATGCTACGGATACCACCAACGGGTATACGCTGGATTCCGCGCAGATCGACATGACACCACTGGCGACGGGAAGCTTCACGCAGGTGGCCGTGCTGTCGCCGGGCGTGAGCGCTGAATTGCTATCGAATCTCGATTCGAATGCCGGCCTCGGCAATCAGAACATCATGGCCAATGGACAGCGTGCTACATCGAATACTTTCCAGGTGAACGGTGTTGATTCGACCAACCTGTTTAATGGAATGAGCTCATCGGGCGATACTTCGCAGCGCTACAACTTCAATATCGGAAGCGCTGCGACGGCGGGTGGATCGTATTCGGTGGGCACCTCAGTCTATGGTTCGAACGGCAACAGCCTGCCGTCTCCGCCCCCTGAGTTTTTACAGGAATTGCGTGTGAATACGTCCATGTATGACGCGCAGCAGGGCGCAACAGCGGGCGCGCAGATCGACGTCAGCACCGCTACCGGCACAAATAACTGGCACGGCCAGTTTTATGGCGCGTACGCGAACAATCTGCTCAATGCTTCGCCTTTCTTCTTCAATCAGGCCTATCAACTGCGTCAGGACGGCATAGGCGTGTTTCCGAAGTCGCTGGTCAACCCCTGGCTTCGTCGCTCGACTGCTGGAGTCACGGTCGGCGGTCCGCTCAAGACGAACAAGCTCTTCTTGTTCGTCGCCTACCAGCGCAGCGTCAATGAAGATCAGGCAACCGGCGTCTCAGAGCTCAACCTGCCCAGCGGTTTGACGGATGATCGTTCGGTCACAGGTTTGCTGAATGCCGATGCCTCGTGGGGTTGTACCGCCAAATGCGCAACCGCATCCAATATCGATCCGGTTGCGCTCGCGATCATGCAGGCGAAGCTGCCAAACGGGCAGCTTCTGGTTCCTTCTTCTCAATCGAGCGCGCCCTATAACCCGAATTTTCCAGACGCGTACCTTATCGGGACCTCCCGCTTGAGAACGGATCAGGCCACGATCTCACTCGACTACGACGCAACCCAAAAAGATCGCGTGTCGGCGAAGTACTTTTATCAAGAGGCGCCTGTGACCCGTCCTTTTGGCTTTTCCAATACGGTTGGTTTCCCGGTGACCGCGCACAATGGCGCGCAGGTCTTTTCGCTTGGCAACACCATCGCCATCGGTTCGAAGCTGAACTGGGAGCAGCGTCTCGGATTCGTGCGCATGGGCACTTTCAGCGACTACAAACAGGCGTTTACCGGGGGCAACCTGGGTGTGTCGGCCGCACAGACGCAGAACCTGGTCGCCAACCTGATACCTGGACTGCAGATCAACGAATTTGCTTACAACGACACGTATGCACCACGTCTTTACCTCGGCCCTGCCGGAGTGCCCGGCGCATTCGTGGATATGGGCTACTACCAGAACCGCGTGAACCCCTCTACGAACGTGATCTTCACGGCAGGCAAGCACACCATCATCGCGGGCGGGGGCTACAGCTACACGCAATTGAACATCACCAATAACCGCACGGGGCATGCGCAGGTGGTGGTCGGTAGCTTTGACAGTTTCCTGCAGGGCAAAGTGAAAAGCTCCAGTGTTGTGGAGAGCGTCGATCCGACCACGCACCGCAACAACGCGGATCGATACTATCGCACCAATGAAATCAACGGCTATGTGCAGGACAAGTGGCAGGCACTGACCAACCTCAGCATTACGGCCGGTGTGCGTTACGACTACCACGGCGGCATGACGGAAAAGTATGGGGACATGTTCAACTTCGATCCGGCCCTGTACGACGTGACTGGTACGACCACGACTGGCTTCAACGTTGTGAATTCCGGATTCGTGATTGCAGGAAACAACAAGCAGAACCCGACGCAGGGTGTTTCCCCGTCGACCCTGGATGGACGCCAGTGGGGAATCTCGCCCCGTGTCGGCTTCGCTTATTCTCCCAAGGCCCACCACGGCAATCTTGTGATCAGCGGCGGCGCAGGCCTCTACTACGATCGAGGGGAGTTATTCACTTATCTCTCGCAGCCCGCCGGCAGTTCGATCGGCGGTCCTTTTGGCGTGACGGAGTCTTCGCCGTTAGTGAGCCTCGCCACCGGCAATTCTGATTCGGGTCTCACACTGGAGAACCCCATGGGAAACCTGGCGTTCTCGGCGCCTCCACAGGGCAGCTACGTTGCGCCAAGCTCAAACCCGGGCGTTATCAATCAAGCATTGCAGGCACAGTTGAACCAGATGACCGGAGCGCCCGCGTCTGGGTACTACGCGCAATATGGCAAGAACTGCAGCGGCCTGCAAGCCCAGGAGGGATACTTCCTCTGCACCACGCCGCTCAACTTCGGCGTGTATGACAAGAACAACGTGCTGCCGTACACCATCAACTACACCCTGAATGTGCAATGGCAGCCGGCCAGCACCCTGGCAATCTCCGTTGGGTTTACGGGCAACGGAGGCCGCCATTCGGTGATCCCGATTCCAATCAATGAGCCGGGCATCGCGACGCCGACCAATCCGATCTGGGGCGAGACTTCAAGCTACGGTATGGAGGTCATGAACCAGAACAAGGATAGTGGTGCGCCCGACTATGACTATCTCCCGATTGCGGTTGAGCCGTGGGCCACGTTTGACGCCGGCAATACCGACTTCAGGACGCCGTATGTCGGGTTCAGCCCAAATGCCGCGGACTTCAAGACGGTGGGGGTTTCGGCCTATGATGCCCTGGAAACGCACATCGAAAAGCGGCTTTCGCATCACTTCCAGTTCGGAGGCAGCTACACCTGGAGCCATTCGCTGGATGAACAGAGCGATATCGGTCTGTTCTTTACCGGCGACAACCCGAATAAGCTCCACGATTCGTGGGCATCTTCGGACTTCGACCGCAAACATGTATTTAGCGCCAATTTCCAGATTGACGTGCCCAATGCGACGAAGGAACACACGTTTGCGTCCTACTTCACCAACGACTGGCACCTGACTGGAATCGGCGTTCTGCAAAGCGGCGAACCGTGGTCTCTGTATGAGTTCTATGGTGCGGTGGGCAGCATCAATTTTGGAAACTTTCCAACGTTGATGAACCCGGTTCTCGGCATCAAGGATCCTTCGCACCCGAAGACGGCGCTGACCGGCAACTCGGGACGGTTCCGTGATTCCAGCGGGAACTACATTCCATACATCGATCCGAGCCAGATCGCCATCAGCTACCTTGCGCCGGGCACCAATGGCATTCCGGTTTCCACGGGCACCGATCCGTCGGATATCTACCAAACGGCATTCAACGTGGGGCAGCGCAATATCTTCAGGCAGGATGCTCAGAAGCGTCTTGATCTTTCCGTGCGCAAGAGCTTCAAAATCAGTGAAAGGGTCAGCATTCAGTACGAACTCAACGCCTTCAACGTGACCAACACTACGAGCCCCGACATTCCGCAGGATCAGGCGCAGATTCGCCAGAACAACGGATGTTCCGCAACTGCGATCGCCGCCTTTGGCGGTGGGAACAACTGCGGCCAGTATCGCAGCTTTCTCGGTTACGGCCAGATTGTGACGTCGGCCAAACCAACGGATCAACAGTCGGCCCTGGCCAACCTGGACCAGGTGCCGTTCGCAACCGGAACGGGAAAGTCGACGCAGCTTCCCTTGACGCTGGGCAACGGCGACTCCTACTGCAACGCCAATGTCTACATTTCGGGTACAACGAGTTGCCCGAATAATGCTGCCAACTTTGGCTCCGTTACCGGGACGATCGGCGGTTCCCGCGCATTCACAATGGGGTTCCACATCACTTACTAACAACTCAAAAAATGTAACTGCAAACTCGAGCGGGAGCCTTCTTGGTTCCCGCTCTTCGTTTTTTGCCCGAATAAGCCTCAGTGACGCCGCTAACGGCGACTCCGCGGTCGGAACAGCCGAGGGAGTTGCCGAGTTCGAGAAGAACCGGGAAATTCAAGCTGACATCCGCCTTTCGCTGCAAATTCATAATTTGAAAAGGAAAAGTTGCACTATTGTCGTTGCTCTTTTTCATAACCTCAGATACAGTTTGATTTCCCCCAGATAGAAACTAAGCGACATGAGGTGCACTTATGATGTGTCCCAAGTGCGGGTCGAGCTGTCTTTCGACAATCCCAGCGGAGATTCGTCTTTATCGCAATAGCCCTAGAACGTTGAGTCACCCTCCGATGACTCCCTCGCCCGACATCCAGGTTTGTTTGGACTGCGGCTGGTCGGAGTTCTCGATCCCACAGGCTTGGCTCGCTGCGGGTTGGTTGCGTCCCCTTCGGCCGCAACCCGTGCAGACTTATCCTAGGCATGCAGAATCGAATGTAACGGCGATAGCTTCTTGAATTAGCCGGATCGGCGCCTTACATTAAATGGATAAAAAACACCTCGGGCTCTCCACGCAGGGCGTTACACCTCCAGTTCTCGCATTCATGAGCAACAAAAAGCCCCCAGCTGAGGCTGGGGGCTTTTCGGTATTTGCGCCGAAGGCGCGATTGCCTGGACCGGCCAGTCCTAGTACATGCCATCCATGCCGCCGCCATGGCCGCCGCCTGCCGGAGCAGCCTTCTGCTCGGGAATCTCGACAACCAATGCTTCGGTGGTGAGCAACAGACCCGCGATCGAAGCCGCATTCTGCAATGCGGTCCGTGTAACCTTGGTTGGGTCGATGACGCCGGCCTTCACCAGATTCTCGAATACGCCAGTTGCGGCGTTGTAGCCGTAGTGCTGGTCCTTCGATTCGAGCACCTTTGCCACCACAACTGCGCCCTCTTCGCCGGCATTGGCAACAATCTGCCGCAGCGGCTCTTCGAGCGAGCGGAGCACAATCTGTGCACCGATCTTCTCGTCGCCTTCGAGCTTCTTGATCAGCTCTTGGACCGCCGGGATTGCGCGAACCAGGGCCACGCCGCCGCCCGGGACGATGCCTTCCTCGACTGCCGCACGGGTGGCATGGAGCGCATCCTCAACGCGAGCCTTCTTCTCCTTCAGCTCGGTCTCGGTCGCAGCGCCCACCTTGATGATGGCAACACCGCCCACCAGCTTGGCCAGCCGCTCCTGCAGCTTTTCCTTGTCGTAGTCGGAAGTGGACTTCTCGATCTGCGAACGGATCTCCTTTACGCGACCTTCGATGTCGCCTGACTTGCCGGCGCCGTCGACGATCGTCGTGTTGTCCTTGTCGATGGTGATGCGCTTGGCACGGCCCAGATCCTCGAGCTTCACGCCTTCCAGCTTGATGCCCAGATCTTCGGTGATGGCTTTGCCGCCGGTGAGAATTGCGATGTCGCCCAGAATCGACTTCCGCCGATCGCCAAATCCAGGAGCCTTCACGGCTGCTACATTCAGGGTGCCGCGCAGCTTGTTCACAACCAGGGTCGCCAGGGCCTCGCCCTCAACGTCCTCGGCAATAATCAGGAGGGGCTTGCCGCCACGAGCAACCTGCTCGAGCAAAGGAAGCAGATCCTTCATCGCGCTGATCTTTTTTTCGTAGATCAGAATGTACGGATCCTCGAGAACCGCTTCCAGGCGCTCCGTGTCTGTCACGAAGTAGGGGCTCAGATAGCCGCGGTCAAACTGCATGCCGTCGACTGTCTCGAGACCGGTGTGCATGGTCTTCGACTCTTCAATCGTGATGACGCCGTCCTTGCCCACAACCTTCACCGCGTGCGCAATGATGTCGCCAATCTCCTGGTCGCCGTTGGCCGAAATCGCACCAACCTGCGCCACCGAGCCCTCGTCCACAGGTTTGGAAAGTTTGCCAAGAGCGCCGCCCTCGGTCCACTTGCCATCCTTATCGCGTGTGCCGATGATCGTGACCACAGCCTTGTCGATACCACGCTTCAATGCCGTCGGATTCGCGCCGGCCGCCACGGTCTTCACGCCTTCGCGGAAGATTGCCTGGGCCAACACGGTTGCGGTAGTGGTCCCGTCGCCGGCAACATCGCTGGTCTTCGAAGCAACTTCGCGCACCAGTTGTGCGCCCACGTTTTCAAGCGGGTCCTTCAGGTCGATTTCCTTGGCCACCGTCACGCCGTCCTTGGTGATGGTGGGTGAGCCAAATTTCTTCTCAATTACGACGTTCCGGCCCTTGGGGCCGAGCGTCGCCTTCACAGCGTCGGCCAGAATATTCACGCCGCGCAGGATCGCTTGACGGGAGTCCTCACCGTGCAGAATTTGCTTTGCCATTCTCAACTCTCCTAGTTCACAGTTCTTAATTCGTAGTTCTCAGTCGGGAATTCGTGCCGCCAGCTTCACAGTATTTCAGGGTCACTCAAACAACCTGTGAACCGTGAATTAAGGACTGTGAACCAGCGCGCGAAGCGTTCGTTACTTCTTGACGATGCCGAGGACTTCTTCCTCACGCATGATCAGAAACTCCACGCCGTCGAGCTTGATCTCGGTGCCGGAGTACTTGCCAAACAGGATCTTGTCGCCCGCCTTGACGTCGAGAGGGAAGACCTTGCCCTCGTCGTTCGATTTGCCCTTGCCTACGGAGATTACTTCGCCTTCCTGCGGCTTCTCCTTGGCGCTGTCGGGAATGATGATGCCACCGCGGACGGTTTCGCCCTCTTCCAGACGGCGGACGAGGATCCTGTCATGCAGCGGTGTGAAGGTAGTCGTAACTGTTGTTGCTGCCATAACTTCGCTTCTCCTTCAGGCGCGGTCAGGGTTAAGCCCCAGCCGCGGATTTCTGGTGTTTTGTTTGGAAAATGGTGCCGAATCTCCGGCGCATGGCTCCTATCAGATCGGCGTGCCACGCGGTGCGGCAGTCCAGCCAGCAGTGTGCTAGCAGTCCCGCCCTCCAATTGCCAAGGATAGGCAAGCCAAATAGGAGTTGTCAAGCGGAAAAGGTGAAGGTTGAGTGAATCTGGCTCAGATCTTCACAGCGAAAGAGCATCACCCTCCAACCGTCCAAATGAGCCCGTAGTTGCTCGGGACCGCGATCGTCTGCGCCGCTCCTGCCACTACGCTGTTCAGATTCTGCGTTCCTTCGATCTGCTCAACGTAATTACCCGCGATTGGAAAGCAAAGCTTGTGGTCTGCGGTTGGTCGGTGAAGTTGACCACAACAAGGCTGAATGTATTGCCTCGCTGCCGCGAAAACGCCAGCAGACCCTTGGAGTTGAAAGCTCCAGAATCGTTATAGAAATAGTGCTGACCATCAGTGAACTGCGCTCCACTGCGACGGATCTTCGTCAGCTTGCGCACTAAGCGAATAATTGGTTG
>OBLW0100002907.1_pt1 | contig 13656 bp, 11 predicted proteins | sample 1520161 | NCBI WGS metagenome assembly OBLW01 (sample SAMEA3539309, study PRJEB22396) | soil metagenome | biome: tundra; feature: field; material: soil | place: USA | collected 2010-05 | depth 0.15 m
GATCTACTTTCCGTTGTTGATGGCCGCGTGGAAGCTAGGGCCAGCGCTCGCGGCGGGTTGCACGGTCGTACTAAAGCCCGCAGAACAAACCCCGCTCTCGGCGCTACGTCTCGGAGAATTGCTCGAGGAAGCTGGTTTCCCCGACGGCGTCGTAAACATCGTTCCGGGCTATGGAGAAACGGCCGGTGCGGCCCTCGCATCTCATCCCGACGTCGATAAGGTGGCCTTCACGGGCTCCACCGAAGTCGGCAAGCTGATCATCCACGCCGCCGCAGGCAATCTGAAAAAGGTCTCGCTCGAACTCGGCGGCAAATCTCCCAACATAATTCTCGAAGACGCCGACCTAGAAACCGCCATCCCCGGCGCGGCCGGCGCTATCTTCTTCAACCACGGTCAATGCTGCTGCGCGGGTTCCCGCCTGTACGTCGAAAAGAAGATTTTCGACAAGGTAGTCGACGGGATGGCCCAGAGCGCCGAGAAAATCCGTGTCCGCCCTGGCTTCGACCCCGAATGCGACATGGGCCCGCTCGTTTCCGAAGAACAATTGAATCGCGTCTGCGGCTACCTCGAATCCGGTAAGAAAGAGGGCGCGAAAGCTGTAACCGGCGGCGAACGCTACGGCGATCAGGGCTATTTTGTAAAACCTACAGTCCTGGTGGACACCACCGAAAACATGAAGGTCGTACAAGAGGAGATCTTCGGTCCGGTGGTCACCGCCATTCCTTTCAGCAACCCCAACGAGATGGTGCAAAAAGCAAACGACACGGTCTACGGTCTAGCCGCCGGAATTTGGTCACGAGACATCCAGAAGGCCCACAAACTGGCCGCCAAGCTCCGCGCCGGCACGGTCTGGATCAACTGTTACAACGTCTTCGATCCAGCCCTGCCTTTCGGCGGATACAAACAATCCGGATGGGGCCGCGAAATGGGCCACGCAGCCCTGGAACACTACACCGAACTAAAGTCCGTCTGCGCCGCGCTCTAAATTACGCCCGCAGCCGGCGTCCACTGGGACCAGAGAGGGACGGACGCGGATTCCAATACCTCCTAAACCACACCGTCGTAACCAAATTTCTCGGGCGAACCTTAGCCCTCTCGGCGTCTCTGCGATGTCTTTTCTTTCCTCCTGTCCATTCGATGGACCATGCTTTAGTCGACCAGTTCGACTTGTAAGTAGATTATCGGGAAAACGTAATCTATAGTAGCGATTCAGTCCCCCAGCAGGTCGTGCGAGCCCATGGATATCCGCGAAATCGCCAGGCGTGCCAAGGTGTCGACCGCAACGGTGTCCAGAACGATTAACCGGGTGCCCACCGTTGACCCGCAGCTCGCCAAGCGCGTTTGGAAAGTGGTCGAAGATCTCGGGTATTATCCGAATACGCAAGCCCGCGCGCTGGTGTCCGGCAAAAGCAGAATCTTTGGCCTGATCGTGTCCGAAATCACCAACCCCTTCTTCCCTGAAATCGTCCAGGCCTTTGAAGACATCGCCGTCCAACACAACTACGAAATACTTTTGACCTCCACCGTTCACGATCCCAAGCGTATGGAACTCGCCGTTCGCCGCATGATCGAACGCCGAGTGGATGGCGTCGCCATCTTGACCTTCGGCATGGAAGACGCTCTCGTCGAAGACCTGCGTTTCCGCAAAGTTCCTTTGGTCTTCGTGGATGTCGGTCCTAACGTGCCCGGAGTCAGCAACATCCGCGTTAATTACCAGCACGGGATTCGCCAGGCCGTGCACCACCTGGCCGCCTACCGGCATACCCGGATCGCGTTTGTCACCGGTCCTTCCGAGCTGAAATCGGCGATGGCTCGAAAAGCCGCCTTTGAAGTCGCCATGCAGGAGATCGGCCTGCAAGTGCCGCCGGAAATGATTGTCGAGGGCGATCACCGCATGGAAGGCGGCATGCGAGCGCTAGTAAGACTTGCCGGCTTGCCGAACCGCCCGACCGCGATCCTGTGCTCGAATGACATGACTGCGGTAGGGGTGATGCGAGAAGCCTATGAATGTGGGATCGTCATTCCTCGCGATTTGTCGCTGGTGGGTTTCGACGATATTCGCCTGTCGCAGTTCACCACTCCACCGTTGACGACGGTGCAGATGTCGCAAACTCTCCTGGCGGAATACGCTTTCCAGGCCTTACTCAGCGAAGCCCAGCGAAATTCCGCAGGTCCCGCCGGCAACGAATACGAATTGCTGACCACGCTGGTTCTGCGCCGGTCTACCGCGCTGGCACCGGCCGATAGCATGACCTTCAAATCTCCCAATATCGCCCAGCGCTAACAATTGTTGATTCTTACCGTTGTTGGCGCTTGGCATCGTCGACGTTGCCATCCCGGCTGCGTTTGCCGTGCCGTCGTCATTGTCATACTCTGAGTCATCCTGACCTGAAGGAGATCACGACGTCGTGGAATATCGCCCGCTAGGCCGCACCGGTTGGAACGTTTCGGAAATCAGTTTTGGAGCTTGGGCCATTGGAGGATCCTGGGGGCACGTGTCTGATGAAGATGCGATGGCTGCACTTCATCGCGCCGTCGAATGCGGCGTAAACTTTTTTGATACCGCTGACGTTTACGGAAACGGGCGCAGCGAACAACTCATCGCCAAGCTGAGAAAAAACTGCAAACAGGAAATTATCGTCGCTACGAAAGCCGGCCGTCGCTTGCCGAAGCAATCCGTGGCGGGCTATTCCACTGCGAATTTGACTGCCTGGGTGGAAGACAGCCTCCGCAACCTTTCCACCGATTGTCTGGACTTGCTGCAGCTGCATTGCCCACCTACCGAGCTTTACCAGAGTGCCGAAGTCTTTGAGATTCTGGATGGCCTGGTAAAGGCCGGCAAGATTCGCTACTACGGCGTCAGCGTCGAGAAAATAGAGGAGGCGCTGAAGGCGATGCAGTTCCCAAACGTGCAGAGCGTACAAATCATTTTCAATATTTTCCGTCAGCGCCCCGCGGAAGAATTGTTTCCACAAGCCAAACAGAAACAGGTTGGTATTCTTGCTCGCGTCCCGTTAGCCAGCGGGTTGCTGACCGGCAAGCTTCGCCGAGACTCGACGTTTGCGCCAGATGATCATCGCAATTTTAATCGCCACGGGCAGGCTTTCGACGTGGGTGAAACTTTTTCAGGCGTCGATTACGCCACCGGCCTCGATGCTGCGGAGGAGATTCGCACGATCCTGCCGCCCGGAATGTCCATGAGCCAGTTCGCGCTGCGTTGGATTCTGATGTTCGACGCGGTGACCTGCGCGATTCCCGGGGGCAAGCGAGCGGAGCAGGTCGCTGACAATTGTGCCGCCTCCCGGGTTCAGCCGCTATCGGAGGCAGAGATGGGCGCTGTCAAACGAATCTACGACTCGAAGATCCGCCCTATCGTGCACAATCACTGGTGAAGCCGGCGTTGAAAAGGGGCTAGGCGTGAGGCCAAGTGTTGATCCTAAATAGCTCCAAGGCTGACTTGTGGCGCAAGGTTTGGAATTAGTGGGCTTCTTGGGCGGGAATTATCGCTGGCTGCAGCCGTGGTGACAGTGCGTGGATGACGGCGACCGCCACTAGGTACGCTGAACCAGCCATGATGAATGGGATCATGTAGCTGCCCGTCCATTGCAGTGCGTAGCCTACCACCTTCGCGATTAGCATTCCTCCTATGGCTCCGGCCATCCCTCCTATGCCGACCACTGACGCTACGGCTCGGCCTGGGAACATGTCCGAGGTCAGCGTGTACAGGTTGGCGGAAAAACCTTGGTGGGCGGCGGCGGCGAGGCCCAAAAGCAGAATAGCGCCCCACGTACTTTCGATCCGATAGGCAAAGACGATGGGAACTACGCTTACTGCGCAGATCCATAGTGCCGTTTTGCGCGCGACATTGACGGTCTTACCGCGGTGAATCATCCAAGAGGAAAGCCAGCCGCCGGCTATGCTGCCTACATCGGCGATCACGTAAATGACTACGATCGGTGGACCGATCTGCATCAGGGCGAGACCGTGTCGGCGCTGCAGGAAATCGGGAACCCAGAACAGGTAGAACCACCAGATGGGATCGGTCAAGAACTTGCCCATCATGAAGGCCCAAGTTTGACGGTAAGAAAGCAGATCGAGCCATTTGATGTTTCCCGGTGGCTCGGCGGGATCGCTACGAATGTAGTCCAGTTCGGCTTTCGATAGGCGCGGGTGTTCTGCGGGTTTGCGATAGAGCCACAACCAGAACAGCAGCCAGACAAAGCCGAGCGCGCCGGTGAATAGAAAGGCCCAACGCCAGCCCCAATGAATGGTGACCCAGGGGACGAACAAAGGCGTGGCGATGGCACCTACGTTTGTGCCGGCATTGAAGATGCCGGTGGCTAGAGCACGCTCTTTCTTGGGAAACCATTCGGCAACGGTTTTAATGCTGGCGGGGAAAATGCCGGCTTCGCCGAAACCCAACGAAGCGCGGGCGATGGTAAAACCCAGAAGCGAACCGGCGAATGCGTGAGCCATCGACGCCAGACTCCAGAACACCATGGCCAGAGCGTAGCCGAGGCGCGTGCCCAAGCGATCGATAAGCCTGCCGACCAGGACCATTCCGAGGGCGTAGGCGGCCTGAAAGGCAAAAACCAGGTTGCTGTAGTCGATTTCGTTCCAGCCTAGGTCATGCTGGAGCGTGGTTTTCAGGACGCCGAGGACTTGGCGATCCATGTAATTTTTTGTGGTGCCGAATAAGAGGAGGGCGCAGATGACCCAGCGAAAGCGGCCTACGCCCAAGGACCGGCTTGGCTTGGTAATGGCGGTTCGGGGACTTGCCGCCGAAGCGGCGATGCCCGATTTGCTGGCGCTTTGGCCGTGATCCATGATGGGTTGGCGATGGTGTGTTTTCGCGCCGCAATATTACTCTATTTGGGAGCCGTGCCTTGGTGGCGGAAGGCCGCAGGGGTGGTGCGTTAATGGATTCGAGAGATTGCGTGCGGCTTTATGTCTTGCGTTTGGTGGTGTAAAACCTACGGTGAGGGATAGATGGACATGCGGATTCTTCATGTTGCAACGGCTCTCGCCGTTACGGTGATTATCTCTTTTTTGGTGTCGTGCGCGCTGCAGAAGACCAACGCAGCTGGCGAGCGGGTTGACGTGGTGCCGAACGAAGCAGAACGGCGGGTCGATGTCTTGATCGATGGACAGCCTTTCACTTCGTATATTTGGCCGACGACCGAGGCTAAGCCGGTGCTGTATCCGCTGCGCACGGCTACTGGAATTATTGTCACGCGCGGGTATCCGCTGGAACCGCGGCCGGGGGAACGTACCGATCATCCACATCATGCTGGACTCTGGTTTAACTACGGTAGCGTGAACGGAATTGACTTCTGGAATAATTCGGAGGCCATCAAAGCGGAAGACCGACACAAGATGGGTACGATCGTTCAGCGGCGGATTGTGGCTGCGAAGAGTGGATCGGAGCAAGGGGAGCTGGAGGTCGAGACCGACTGGGTTGCCGCGGATCAGAAGATTCTGCTTAAGGAACATACGCGGTTGGTTTTTCGAGGCGGGGCGAAATTTCGCAGCATCGATCGCGTCACTACCTTGCAGCCTCAGGGTGAGAAAGTCGTGTTCGAGGACGACAAGGAAGGATTGATGGGGATGCGGGTGGTACGGGCGCTGGAGATGCCGTCCGATAATCCTGAGATTTTTCTGGACGCGAGCGGGCGCCCGAACACGGTTGCGAAGTTGGACAATACCGGGGTGAATGGGGCGTATCTGACGAGCGAAGGCCAAAGCGGAGAGGCCGCTTGGGGAACGCGCGGACGGTGGTGCAATTTGAGCGGGATGGTTGAAGGTCAGCCGGTAACGATTACGATCTTCGATAATCCAGCTAATCCAAATTTTCCCGCTTACTGGCATGCCCGAGGTTACGGATTGTTTGCTGTGAATCCTTTGGGACGGAAAATCTTTACCAACGGAAAGGAAAAGGCGCTGAATTTCACTCTGGCGCCAAACGCTAGTGTTACGTTTCGGTACCGCGTGTTGATTTCATCGGTGATTGCTACCGCGGCGGCCAGCGAAACGGCTTACCAAAATTTTGTCACGGCTTATCGTTAATTGGCAGAGGCGGGCCGGGCTGAAGCCGGCGCCTACCTAAGTGATGGGGCCTTATGGCGTTACGGCATGACCGCAGATCGTTGCGAGAGAAGGTACTGGCCACGTTCGTTGGGAGTCAGGTAGTCGGAGACTTTCGTCAACGGCATGCCTTCGTAGTCGGAATAGGAATAAGCGGGGCGACCGCCCGGCGTGGATTTCACTTCCACGAATTCTACCGACTTGACTTTGTCTGGGATGCGGGCGCCAAACCAGCGGTCGTCTTCACGCTGGGCCCAGGTTACCAGGGAGAGGATCGAGCCTGCGGGATAGTCGTGTTGCGAATTTTTTCTGGCGTATTCCACGGCGATGTCATTTCCGTACATCGTCGACATGGTTGAATTCGGTTTGTCGATCGTAGAGGTGAGCACCCCCCATAGCAGCGGATTCGCTGGCAGGGACGTGGGTGAAGAGGCCGACGAATTCCACTGCTGGATTTGCAGCGGCTTGGTAAAGACGTGATCGGTGTTTCGCAGGGGCGTGTGGCAGCCCACGCATTCGCTCGCGAAGTTCGCGTCTTTGCCGTAGGGCTTCAGGTCGGTGCCTCGCCATCGTGCCCATCCCCATCCGAGGGTGTCGGCATATTTCTTGCTGTCGCGAATCATGAATTCGACCTGGTAGAACGAGCCGGTGCGGACGAAACCTTTTTCGTCGGGTTGCTGCAGCCAGGCGACTTTAGCGAAGGCGGTGCCGTCGGGCCATGGATGGATGTGGTTGTCGGCGATGGCTTGGACGGCTATGTCGTTGCCGAGGACGAATCTTACGGTTCCGTTATCGAAGCGATCGGTGCTGCTGATGGCTTTCCAGTTTTTGTAGTCGGGAAGGAAGGCAATTCCATTGAGGACGGGAGTTACGATTTGTGGGGCGCTGGACGGCTGAATCCATCTGGCGTATTCGGCGTCGGCGGAGCTGATGGCGGCAGGAGAGGCGGGCTCGTTCGGCGTCGTCGATAGGAGAAATTCTTTGACGATGGCTAGCTGCTCGGACGTTACTGCCGAGCCCGGATGCAGGCGGCGGTAGGGCGGCAGCGGCATCGCGCCGAAGGAGATTTGGAAGACGCCTTCGAAAAGGGCGGCGCGTTGCTGGCCGACGGGGAGTTTGCCGATTTCGGAAAAGTTTATGTGCTGTCTGGCTTGTTGCACGTCGCGGGCTGCGATCCAATAGGCAGGGGCGGGCTTGTCGAACCAGGAGAGCTTGGTTTCGTTGGAATGGCAGTTATAGCAGGAGTTTTTCAGGATTTGCTTTACTTGGGGAGGGGCTTGCAGGTCGGCGGTTACCGGCGGGTTGTTCAGCTCCGGGCGGATGAATTGGATGGCTAGGAATGCGATGGCTACCAGGGCCGCGACCCATTTGAAGGCTCGAAGAGGAGACGGGGAAAACTTTGGAACTGGATTGTGTGCCATGGGGTGGAGCAGTGCCCTCTCGTCGGTGCACAGACAAGAGCGTCTGCGCTAATGGGAACATCGATTAGAGAATGACGGTTGCGGGGTGGATACAGGATAATTTTTGGTTGGATTCGAGACCAGATTTGACGGTTGGGCGTTTGGGGCACCGCAGTACTGGGCCTGAAGAAGCCCGTCGATCTCCACGATGGCCGCCATACCGCTTACGGGAGGATTCAATCGCCGGTTCATGGAAGATTTTCTAGGTTACTTTGGGCCAAGCGCAAGAAGCGTCCGCTGGTAGTGCTGTTTTTGGACCTCGATCACTTCAAACCGTTCAACGATATTCACGGTCACAACGCCGGGGAAGCGGTTCTGCGTTCGATAGCTGGGATCATTTCCGCGGTGACGACATGATTTGCCGCTATGGAGGTGAAGAATTTGCCTTCATTCTTCCAGAATCCTTAACGGTGAACGGTCAAACGCCTCGAGGAGCTTCGTCAAGCCGCCAGAAAAACACCAAGTGCCTTATAGAGAGAGCGCCCTCGAGAAAGTAACTTTCTCCGTGGGGGTCGCGGCATATCCGGAAAACGCCATGACTAGTGAAGATTTATTGCACGCAGCCGATGACTGCCCGTATGAATCGAAAAGCCGACGGGCGCGATCGAGTGACGGTTGCGGCTGTGCCGCAGGTTCCGGTGGATCATTCGAAGTCTGCGAACTGCGGGCCTCACCCACGGTACCAAAGGTCGGTCCTGAACTCAGGACAACTTCGTTCGGAACTAGCGCGATGTGCAAGCGTCCGAACGTGATGCTGTTCCGCAGCCATCCTCCCGACATGTACAGCGGTCATTGCCTATTTAAATTGGGGATTAACGATGCAGCATTGGATACACCGGCACCGAAATTGATGCAGTCTTCTCCGCCTTGCCCTCATCCAACCTCTGAGAACATCTCGAAATTTATGGACACCGAATTCCTTACCCAATTGGCGAACCAGCTGAGAATCAATAAAACCCCTTCGTGTCGTCGGGCCATTAATCGTATTTTGGAAGAGTTAAAAAAGCGCTGCGAGACGGGCGAATACGACAGCCCCATGGCCGCAGAGTCGACCTTTAGAAAGTTGGTCGAAGACGAACGATCTTGTAAGCAGGCGAAACGGTCCGACTAATCCGCACAATGCTGCCTTTCCCAGTACTGCCATCTGTAGATCGCAACGGAATTGACGTGCAACCATGCGCTCATCTCTTCGCGCATTAGGGAGTATGAATTCGACGGTGCAGAGAGGCTTTCGACCGCCGGTGTCTCGCTGGTAGGTTCGAACAGTGACGCGCGACACTGTAGTCGTTCGCGGAATCCAGGAACAGGTCCAGCGGTGCACCAACTGCGGCTGGCCGGACCGCACGCCAGATAAGACTTGCCGAGCGTGCGGTGGGGCGCGTCTTCTCAAGAGGATGCTTGCACTGGGGAGGCGGGCGGGTGTGTTCAACGCCCATCGGCATCGATTCCGTGACACTCTCGCCCATCGATATACTACATCGCGAGGGAAGTCTGTACGATGTGGCGAAGATGTTGGGTGACACCGTTGAAACGGTTGAGAGGCATTACGCCCCATTTGTGACGGAACTTCGCGAGCGTGTCAGGGACCTCCTTCAGACGGGTACTGGTATTGAGGAATCCGCGAATATAGCCTCTAAACGGCTTCAAACTCCCCGCCTGAAGGTCATTTAGATCGTAAGATTGGAAAATCCAACAAAACTTCCCTAGGTTGGGGATGCGTCCTCAGCGGCATACGACAAGTCGAGCAGTTTCCGTGCTGGTGTGCAAATTCTGCCGTCACAGTTCCGTTACTATTCTCGTTCGGCAAAACTTAACTACTTTCCTTTCAAATAGTTTATGGCGGGCGAGCCTGTAAGCCGGATTCCCCAAGGCGTGTTGAAGGGAAACAAGTTCTGTGGAGTCAGTCTGCGGGATCTGTCAAAGAAGTCAAAGATGTCAGCGTCGGCAGGAACCCTGGCACGTTTTGGGCACGATCTGGTCCTCGGCTCGCACCTTCGGCGGCGAGTATGCAACGGAGTGTGGAACCCAACACCATAGGCGGGACGTTCGTCGAATCAAGGCGCCGACCACACAAGGCGGCTCTCCGAATCGTAGAGCCTGATGCTCGCGGGGCTCGAAGGGGTCACTGGGAAGAAGGCTCGTAGACGTTTTTGAGACTAGGCGCCCTCCTCAAATAACAAATCTTTGTGGGCAAGCGCGACGGTGAATTGTGGGCAAGCGAAAAGAACAATTTTTGAGGTGCCATTGCGACGGGGATTTTGGGCAAGGATGAAAGGGTTTTTGGGCAGGTCGTTATATGTGAAGCTGGAAAACGCACATAAGCGCGGATTATCGGACATGCGGCTGAGCATAGATTTTCGTCTCCGCTTCACCCTGGAAGCCGCGAGGTCTCCAGACCGAAGACTGTCATTCGTCCCGAAGAGCAACAGTTGGATCGAGGCTTGCTGCTCGCCATGCGGGCAACCAGGACGCCAGAGCAGCGATCAATAGGAAAGCTGCCGCCATGGTGGCAAAGGTCGCAGGATCGGTGGGCTTAACTCCCACAAGCATCGTGATCATTCCGCGCGTGAGAGCGAATGCCGCGAGCAAACCGGCGGCGATGCCAGCGGCAGTCAGACGCAGTCCTTGCCCTACGATGAGCCTGAAGATTTGGCCAGGTCCCGCGCCGAGGGTCATGCGCACGCCGATCTCCGCCGTGCGTTGGCGAACAACGGTCGAGAGCACACCGTAAAGCCCTACACCCGCTAGCAGCGCTGCAATTGCCGCGAAGACTCCGATGAGCAGTAAAGAAAAACGTGTGCTGGCCTGGGCGTGATCGACCAAAGTCTGTACCGGCTGCATCTCAGTGATCAACAGGTGCGGGTTGAGGCTTTTCATCGCTGCGCGGATGTCGCTTCCATATTTCGTTGGATCACCATCCGTTCGAATGGCCCAGTGCTGGACAGCGCCGGATTCCAAGAATGCGTCGGTAAAATAAACCTGCTCGCGACCACGATCCACCAGAGATTCATCACGCTGGTGTGCAACGACTCCGATAACTTCGACCCACTCGGGTTCGGGGGTCTTGATCCGGATTAGAATGCGCTTGCCGATGGCGGATTGGTGGAGAAAGGCTTTTTCCGCAAGAAACTGGTCGATTACCACCAAATTGCGGCCAGGGGCATTATCCGCGTCAGTGAACGTTCGGCCCGCCAGTAAAGGAGTGCGCATCACCGCAAAGTAGCCGGGAAGCACGATTTGAAAATCCACGGCCTGATATTTGCTGGCGTCGGAGAGCGCTTCCACGGTCCCCCAGCGGATCGGACTAAATCCCCCTGCTAATGGAAAAGGAGACGAGGCGGTCACGCTCTGAATGCCGGTGATATCGCGCAGGCGTTGGTCGATCTGGCGAACAAATGAGGCCCGGTCTTGGGGCGTGGCTCCGTCGCGATTCCCCAGAATTTGAAAGGTTAGAAGGCCGCGTGGGTCGAAGCCTGGATCGATGCGCTGAAGTTCCAGGAAACTTCGGAACATGAGTCCCGATCCGATGAGCAATACAAAGGAGAGCGTGACCTCGGCCATCACCGTTAGCTTCCGTAATAAACCGCCGCTGGCTAGGCCTTCGTTTCGGCTGCTGCCGCGCAGCACGTTCATCACATTGGGCCGCGAAGCGCGCCATGCTGATGCCATCCCGAAAGTGGCCGCGGTCAGCAAACTGGCCACAACCGTGAACACCAGTACGGCAGAGTCGATTCGAATGTCATCGAGACGCGGTAGATTTGCTGGGGCGATGGTCAGCAATTCGTGAATCCCCAGCCAGGCAAGCGCAAGACCTCCTACGGCACCCATAGCGGCAAGCAGAAAGGCCTCGGCCAGCATCTGACGAGCGAGATGCCACCAGCTCGCGCCCAGTGCAGCGCGTACCGCGAGTTCGCGTTCCCGCAAAGACGCGCGCACCAGCAGGAGGTTCGCAACATTCGCACAAGCGATGAGCCAGAGAAAAATAACCGCGCCCATGAGCGAAAGGATGGCTGGCCGCACTTCCGAGACAAGATGCTGCCGCAATGGCTCAACGCGGATAAAATACCCCGCCGTACGCTCGATTAAGAAGTTCTTGCGGGCCTCGTCAGCGACGTTATCGACAGCGGCTTGCGCCTGTTGCAGTGACACCCCATTTTTCAGTCTGCCGATCGCTCGAATGGAGAAAGAATTTCGATCGGCATTGTCGTAACTCAATCGGTTGGCAAGCCAGATTTCTGGCGTAGCTTCTTGGTTTGCAGAAGCTGGGAAGTACAACTGAAAGCGTGGCGCCAGCACTCCGACAATCTCTGCACTGAAACGCCCGCTAGTATCCATTGGATGCCCCAGAATGGCGGGATTCATCCCATACCGGCGCTGGAAATATTCATAACTGAGAATGGCTACTACAGGCAGGCGCTGTGTCCCGGCTCCGGATTCGGCTCCGGGCGGGGGCGGGGGCGGTTGTGGTAATCCATCGGCGTCCGTGAAATCGCGACCATAGGCAATCTTGGCGCCCAGGAAGCGAAACAAATTCGTCGTGGCCACGGCGTAGCGGACTTGCTCGGGCGTTGCGTCGGCCCGGGGCAGAATCATGCGGCTGGTGAAGACTCCGGCGAAGTCCTGGAAGCAGTTCTTTGTTCCATCGCGCAAATCGACGAAGTTTTCATTGGAGAACGGGATATCGCGGACGTTGCGAGTGCGCAAATCGATCGAGGCTATGACCAGACGATTCGGGTCCTTGTAAGGAAGCGGGCGCAACAATACAGCATTGGTTACGCTGAAGATAGCGGTGCTGGCGCCGACGCCCAAAGCGATGGTGAGTGCCGCAGTGAGCGCAAATACGGGACTATTACGAAGCGTTCGGCCCGCGAATGCCAGATCTCGTAAGGACATCGCTACCCCTCGCCCGCCAACGATCCCTCGCTGCGGTGTTATATACACCGATCAGAGAAAAGGGCAAGATTTTCCAAAGACTAAGTGAGCTTACCGGGCCAGTAGTCCCCAGCGCGTTACGAGTCGCGGTGTTGTTCCATTGTATGGTCCTGACCCACCTGCCCAAAACCACGCGAGACGATTTTGGGCAAGCCAGGACGAGACTTCTGGCCGTAGATGGCTCTCTGGACCGTCCCTTTCGTCCAACCCCCGTCTCCTGGGCGATTTCGCTCCACGACCGGCCAGCGTACCGAGGCAGCGGGGGTCGGCAAGGATGACCCACGAGCAGCAATTGGCTCAGAGCCGAACCGCGTCACTGAGTCTTGCGCAGAGCTTCCTCGACCGAGGTTCTGAAGTCCGCTTCAGCTTCGGCCTGGCTGGCGTATACCCCGGACTCGTGCTTGACCCTTACCATCGCTAGGATTCGCTGGATGGCACGACGGCACGCGGGGCTTTTGTCGATCTTAAGTTGCTGCGCAAGCTGGCTGAGGAAATCCGGTGGCATCGTTCACAGACGGTAGCCGGAACGACGGATCGGCGCAATCGGGGATTCTCCTATGGTTCGCTAATGATGGAGGCCAGTTTGATTTACGTTCTCCTTGCGAGAAATCCGTCAGTGCCGGTACTCGTCTCGGGGAAAATTGCGTAGAACTGGCAAGCGGCTGTGGGGTAGCGGAGCAAAACAAAAGGGACTGGTATGTCGGACCAGCCCCTCGGGTCATTCCCTAGTTTGAAAGCGACTGAAGTTTGACTCGCCGCAAGCGAGACGCAAATCCGGTAGATGTTGTATGCCGCCTTAGAAGTGGTCGGCCTGGCGACCCAAAAACACTTGTTTGTGGCGGGTCCGTTCTGTCTCAATCCGCCGCTGATTCCATGAGAGTTGCGGGGGCGATTTGGAGGGGGTTTTTGGCGGACGCGACGCGGTAGACGGTCCCCTCCCCAACGCCCAGCTTCGCCCACGAGAGACCTTCGGCGCGCAGCAGCGCGACGGTTTCGGCATCTACGAACACCCGCGGGCGCCCGAGGGACTTCCCTTTCGCGCGTGCGTTGCGCAGCCCGGCCCTCACCCGCTCGACAATCAGTGAGCGCTCCAGCTCCGCGACACCCCCGAGCACAGTGAAGACGGAGCTTCCCCGCGGGAGTGGTGGTGTCGAGTTGCTCAGAGAAGGAGACGAATTCG
>OBLW0100002908.1_pt1 | contig 13656 bp, 13 predicted proteins | sample 1520161 | NCBI WGS metagenome assembly OBLW01 (sample SAMEA3539309, study PRJEB22396) | soil metagenome | biome: tundra; feature: field; material: soil | place: USA | collected 2010-05 | depth 0.15 m
GCATGAGCGCTGAGCAGGAGTTCGAGGAGAAACTGGTCTCTACGCTGGAGCCGGTTACCGGTCCGGGCAACGTGCGCGCCTCTGTCACCTTGGACTATGACCAGGCCAGTACCGAGGAGACGCAGGAGACCTACGATCCCAACCAGTCGGCGACCTTGTCGATGCAGCGCACCGAGCAATCATCCGGCAGCCAGCCTGTGGCAGCGGGGGTGCCTGGGACCGCATCCAATGCGCCAAACTCGCAGGCTCTTCCTGTCTACCCCAAACAGACCACGCCGCCTGAAACATCGAAGACCGAGTCAGGAACCTATGGCGTATCGAAGACCATGCGCCATGTGGTTCAGAACCCCGGTCGCGTGCGGCGGATGACAGCCGCCATCGTGGTGAATGATCGCATGATGCGGCAGCCATCCAAGGGGGCGGCGGCACAGTGGCAGCCGTGGGCGGCAAATGATCTGCACAATCTGACCGCGCTCGCGCAAGCGGCGGTGGGATTCGACGCGACACGCGGGGATGTGCTGACGGTCGAGGACCTGGCTTTCGAAGATAATGCCGTACCGTCCGCTCAATCCATGCCGGCGCAGTTGTTGTCTACCGCGGAGAACTCGCCTGTATTGGTCAAGTACATCGCGTTGTTAGCGGGTCTGCTGGTGGTGCTGGCTTTCGGCGTACGCCCCTCGCTCAAGATTGCGCGAGTTGCGTTGACTGCCGGAACCGGGCTTCCGGCAAAAGGAGCGACTCGCGAATTAGCGGCCCAAAAAGCGGCGCCCGCGCTCAATCCCCCGGAGCCCGCCTCGCCCCCGCCGGAACGCATCAGAGCACAGGAGATTTTGGAGCAGGTGAGCGGTCAATTGAAACGCGAGCCGGCGCAGAGTTCGCGCCTGTTGCAGAGTTGGATCCATTCCGATTGAAGGGCGCAGGTTTGAGAGACCGGGAGGCTCTTGCGCCATAAAGAGGCGAAAGAGCATGCATTGAGAGAGCGGGCACCGAGAGAACCGGGCATTCAAAGGACCGGAGACTGAAAGAGCAGGGAACTCGAAGAGCGGTACATCGGAGTTGAAGGGAACAGAATCTTGGCGGAGTTGGAAACAGAAATCGAGGAGACGCGACATCGCCAGACGTCCTCGTTGAGCGGGGTTCGCAAGGCCGCAGTAGTGCTGGTGGCTGTCGGGGAGGAACTGGCGAAAGAGATTCTCCGGGCTCTGCCGGAGGCAGACGTTCAGCGGCTGACTGAAGAGCTCGCCGATCTGCGCGGGATCACGCCGGAGCTCTCCTCCCAGGTTCTCGAGGAGTTCTGGGAGGTGCTCGAGACACAGAATTTCATGGTCCACGGCGGACTCGATTACGCCAGTCGCCTGCTGGTCGGGACTTTCGGCAAGGAGCGCGCCGACGATCTGCTGATGCTGGTGCGCCGCTCGCAGGAAGAGGCTCACGGCAACCTGGCCAAGCTGCAGCGCACCGATCCGCAGCAGTTGGGCAAGCTGCTCGATTCCGAGCATCCCCAGACAATCGCCCTGGTCCTGGCGCACCTCGATCCGAAACGGGCGTCGATGGTGCTGGAGAATCTGAGCGAGAATCACAAGGTTGTTTCCATCCAACGGCTCGCCGAGATGCGGCAGTTCTCGCCGGAGATGGCGCAGAAGGTCGCTCACATTCTGCATCGGCGTCTGGAGAGCGTGGGCGATACGGCGCGGAAGAGCTACTCGGGCTTCAAGGCCGTGGCTGATCTGCTCAATCGGCTCAACGCCGAAGAATCGAAAAAGATTCTCGAGACCATTGAGGAAGGCCAGCCGGAACTGGCCCTGGGCATCCGCAACTTGATGTTTACTTTCGAAGACCTGATCACGGTCCCGCCGGCGACCATTCGCGAGATTGTTTCCGGGGTTGACAAGCGGCAACTCGCGCTCGCGCTGCGCGGGGCCAACGAGGAACTGCGGGCTCAGATCTTCAAGGCGATGAGTTCGCGCGCCGTGGAGATGCTGAAGGAAGACATGGAAGTGCTGGGCCCGGTGCGTTCGCGCGAAGTGGCGCAAGCCCAGCAGGAGATCCTGAACCTTGCCCGGCGCCTTGAAGCCGAGGGCAAAGTGATTCTTAAACTTGAGACCGGCGACGAAATGCTCGCGTGAGCGGCCGTGCATTGCGGTCACTGCGTATGTGAAGACGCGCAAGACGACGAAGGACTCGGCACTCAACCTGTAATTGAGATGCAGCGATAGAAAGGAAAGGCGATGCAAGGAATGGCCCAGCCAATGGTCGAGATTTTCGAATACCCTGCCAGCCCTGAGCCGCATTATCCGTGCTGGGACGGCGTGGCTTCGATATCCTCTGCGGCAGTCGCGGAATTTCCGCGGCGGCCGTCGTCGCGCTCTCGGGCCAATGGGGCTCTCGACGCTGAAATCCACGCGAGGGAGATCGAAGAATCGCGGCGGATCTTCGCAGCCGGGCGCGAACGTGGCATCGAGGAAGGCCGCCAGGCTGAGCGCGAGTGGCATGCCGCAACCTTCGCGGCAGGGGAGAAACGGCGCACCGAACAAGTTGCCGAGTGGATTGCTGGCTTCACTCAGGAGCGCGATCGATATCTGCAGGCGGTGGAACAGGAAGTCGTGGAGTTGGCTCTCGCCGTGGCGGCGCGCATTTTGAGGCGGGAAGCTCAGATGGACCCGCTGCTTCTGACCGGGGCGGTTCGCGTCGCGCTGGGACAGCTATCCAATTCGACAGAGGTCCAGTTGCGCGTCCCGGCGCAGGAACTGGATCAGTGGACCGAGGCTATCGCGCACGTGCCGAATCTTTCCGTGAAACCCACGGTTGTGGCCGGTGAGGGAATGAGGCTGGGCGACTGCGCGCTTAAGACCAAACTGGGCTCGGTGGATCTGGGCATTCGCACACAGCTGGGTGAGATCGAACGCGGCTTCTTTGACCGAGCCCGCAAAAGCAGCGAGGCGGCTGAGGTTTCAGAAAGCGCGTCGGCAGGCACGCTCGAGAGGCAGCGATGACCGCGCTGCTGGGCTGCTACCGTGCCAAGCTGCGCCGAGGTCAGCCGTGGCGATGGCGTGGGAAGGTGGTCGAGTCGGTCGGCCAGACCATTGAATCGGCCGGTCCGCTTGCTTCCGTGGGAGAGTGTTGCGAGATCATGGACCAGTTCGGCCGGGCGCATCTGACCGAAGTGATCGGTTTCCGCGGGTCGAACGTGCTGTCGATGCCGCTCGAAAGCACGGAAGGCGTTCGCTACGGTGACGCGGTCGCTGCGCTGGGCGTGCATCCTGAAATCAACGTTGGCCCCTCGCTGATAGGTAGGGTGTTCAATGCGATGGGGGAGCCGATCGACGGGGGGCCTCCGATGGCGGCAACGCAGTCGCTGCCTCTGGATGGGGCAGTTCGCTCCCCGCTCGACCGGGTGGCCATCCGTACGCCCCTCGGTACCGGGATTCGTGTTCTGGATGGAATGCTGACCGTGGGCCGGGGCCAGCGCGTCGGCATCTTTGGCGGCTCTGGTGTGGGCAAAAGCACGTTGATCGGCATGATGACCCGCAACACAGAGGCCGACGTAACCATTGTCGGCCTGGTCGGGGAACGCGGGCGCGAAGTGGGCGAGTTTCTTGCAGATTCGCTGGGCGAGGAGGGTCGCGCCCGTTCGGTGGTGATCGTCTCCACGTCTGACCAGTCGCCGTTGATGCGAATGCGGGCTCCGCTCGCTGCAGCCACGATGGCCGAATACTTTGCTGCCCAGGGCAAGCATGTCCTTCTGGTTCTCGATTCGCTGACTCGCTTCGCCATGGCCGCGCGTGAGATTGGTCTGGCCGCCGGAGAGCCGCCCACCGCCAAGGGGTATACGCCTTCCGTCTTCACACGCCTGGCCAAATTGGTGGAGCGCGCGGGACAGTTTCAGGCGGGTTCGATCACCGCCTTTTACACGGTGCTAATGGAGGGCGATGACCAGCAGGATCCCTTGGTGGATGCTGTGCGTTCGCTCCTTGATGGCCACGTGGTGCTTTCGCGGTCGCTCGCTGCTGAAGGCTGGTACCCGCCCGTCGAGGTGCTCGATTCGATCAGCCGGCTGATGCCGTCCGTCACCGAGCCGCAGCATCGCGAACAGGCTTCTCTGCTGCGCCGCCTGATGGCGGTCTATGCCCGCTCGGAGGATCTGGTGCGCATCGGCGCCTACAAACCAGGCTCGGATCCGGATCTGGACAGGGCCTTGCGCGCGCGCGCAGCGATGCGCGCCTTCCTGACTCAGAGTTCCATAGAGCATGTCACTTTTGCGGATTGCCGAATGAGATTGGCGGCTCTGGCTGCGGGGATCTGAACGATGGCCGTCTCGCGCCCCCTGCAGCGTCTGGTCTCGATACGCAAACTCCAGGAAGAACAGAGCCGGCTTGCGCTCGAATCCGCCCTGGCGGAGTTGAATCGCCTCAGGAGCGCATTGAAGGCGGCCGCCGCACGTGATCGCCGCGGCCGGGAACTCGTTTCAGCTAGCGCGCAAACCGGAGAATTGCCGGATCGGCTTGCCGGTCTTGAGGAGATCGGCGCCGCCGATCGCCAATCCAAAGTCATCTCAACGAGGATCGAGCATACCGAACTCGCTGTTGCGCAATTGCGTCAGAAGTTTCTTCTGCAGCGGGTGGAGCGCCGTCAGGCGGAAACCCTGATTCAGGAGACCCAGGCGCAGGATGCTCTGGAATCCAACCGCCGCGGCCAACAGGAGCTGGACAACTGGCATCGGTCCCGTTCGTTCCGCACGAAAGAGAAGACGAGAGAAGCGAAGGATTCCCAACTCGAACCCCACTCGCCCGAATCGCTGCATTCCAAGACCTCATCGACCCGAATGAAACCTGAGAGAGATTGTCTCGAAGAGGCAGACGCGTTCCTGAAACAGGAACGACCGGCGATTTCCTGACAAGGTTCTAACCTCGTTTGGCGCCTGTTGGCATTTGATCTGCTCTTACTCCCTGCATGACGACAGGCGCAGGAATCGCGATCGTGGCCGGAGGAGTAATTTCACAGCGAGGATCGCCTTCGAGATCAGAGAACGTTCAGGGCGCGGGCGGTTCAACCAGCGTCCGGATATCGCTGAACGGCCAGGAGACTGCAGGGAACCCCGCATCGAGTTGGAAGGCGGTACTGGCTTCAGCAGGAGCCTTTGGAGCGGACCTTGACGGAAAGAAGGCTGCGCCGAACTCTACCTCTGTCCCGAACACTCCTGCTCTCGCGCCCACGTCGCCACAGCCCCAGCCTTCCGCCGCGAGTCGATCGAATCCAAGCACGGCGCAGAGCACGACGCCTTCCCTGGATTTAGCGAATATCGTTTCGCCCGCGATTTCTAAACTGCCGGGATCAGATTCGATGCTTCAGGTTCAGAAGGCAAGACGGACGAGCGATCCCCACCATACCAGCCATGGGGCGCATGCTGCCCGTGCCGGCAAGAATGTGAACACCGAATCGGTTGGGAAGCCTGCGGCAAATGCGGTCCTTGAGCCTGTGGCGACTGCTCTGCCCGCAATGGCATCTGCACCTGTAATGGCGAAACCCGCAATGGTTCCAGCACAGGATCAATTGGCCTCATCGTCCCGGGCCGAGTTGCGGAGTGGCGGAGCATCATCTTCTGCGACCCCGCGTCCAACAGTTCCCGAAAGCAAGACCTCGCAAAACATCGTGAACGGCTGGCTCGGAATCAAGACAGCCGATGGAATGAGAAACGAGCCGGGGCAACCGATGCCGCTTTCCACTCCTGCTCAGCCGATCGATGCATACGCGCAACCTTTCTCCGCGAATGACATCCATTCCAGCTCATCTCTCAAGAGCGCGGCACTGTTCGCAACGCAGGAAGCCACGTCGAGCACCCTTGCGAAGACACATCAGGAATCCGGCAGCCCAATTGCCGAGGCGGTTCCCGGCGCGCCCAGCGGGGGGACTCCCATCAAAGATGGCCTGAAAGGTCAGTTTGCGTCGGCTGTGCACGTCTCAGCGGAAACCCGCGGAGCCTCCGCTGTCGGATGGGCCGCAAAACAAGCTGCGCCCTCGGCAGGGCGAGCCAGCGCTCTTCCCGAGGTGGCAAACGACGTGGCACATTCTGCGAGTCAAGCCAGCATCTCGTTGCAGCAGCAATCCGCCTTCTCACCGATCGGAGATGCAGCCCGCATCCAGTCCGCGCTAGGTGCAATCGGAAAGAACGGTTCCGCATCCGCATCGCCGCCGAACACCGCCGCATCAAGCGCTCACGAAATTCTGGTCTCTCTCGATGGAGCGAGCCGCGAGACTGCGCCCACCTGGATTCATGCCGGCGCGCGTGCGGCCGAGGCAGGCTATCAAGACCCGGCCCTTGGATGGGTGGGGGTGCGCGCCCAGGTAGACATCAATGGAGTGCACGCCAGTTTGGTTCCCAACTCTGCGGATGCAGCACAAACACTCGGCGGTCATCTTGCAGGCTTAAACGCCTATCTGACGGAACATCACACGCCGGTGGAGACATTGAGCATGTCCGCCCCGGAGAGCCGCTCGAATGGGCAAGGTTTTGAGCAGGGAATTGGGCAGAGTGCGGGCGAGGGAGGCGGCATGGGCGAACACTCCGGTCAGCCCACAGACCCAAATCGTGATCGAGCATCTACGGCAACAGCCACGCAACCGATCATTGCCACCGCTTCTGAAAACTCGGCGGCGGGAACGCCACCCGGAGGCGTCTATGTTTCGGTGATGGCTTGAAATTGAAGTGAACGCGGTTGCAGGACAGGCGAATTGAAGCGCAATGCGAGCGAAATACAGGGAGGGGAAATGGCAGCAGCGGCAACTGGAATCTGGAATCAATTATCAACAACGGGGCAGGGCCTTCCGGGCGCGACCGCGATGGACAGCCCGACGAGCGGCACCGGCAACAGCTCCAGCACGGACTCGGCAACCATCTCGGCCAATGACTTTCTCAGCCTGCTGGTGACCGAGATGCAAAACCAGGATCCGACAGCGGACACCGACCCGAACGAATACATCAACCAGTTGGTCAACGTGAACAGCCTCGAGCAACTCATCAACATCAACCAGACACTCTCCTCTGCGGTGGGCACCACGACGCCGACAGGGCACGTATCCGGGGCCGGCGCAATCTCCGCCAGCGAAATCGGCAAAGTGACCAGTTCAAGTTCGCCGGCAATTCAGGCCGGAAACAGCGTTCAAACCGTGGCCGCAGCGGGCAGCCAAACGATGAATGCAATTCGCCTGCACCGTGCGCCCGGTAATCTGGGTATTCCCGAGGCCAATCCTGCGGCGCAGCGCGTAGCCCAGTCCTTGAGCGGGCGGCATCTTGCACCTTGAATAGACAAGATCGCTCGCGGTCCATACGAATTTCATTCACCGCAGGCTCAGACGGCCCGCGCTAACTGAAGATGAACGAGGAGTAATTCGATGGCTAGTTTCTCCATTCCGCTGACTGGGCTCAACGCCGATTCGACCGCGCTGAATACGATTGCCAACGATCTGTCCAACATGAACACCACGGCCTTCAAGTCTCAATCCACCAATTTCTCAGATCTTTTTTATCAGCAGATCGGCTCCACGGGTTCCGGCGACCCGATCCAGGTAGGCGCGGGCACGCAGGTCTCTGCGAACGAAACCGATTATGCGCAGGGGTCGATCAATTCCACCGGCAACGCCACCGACGTGGCCCTGAACGGAAGCGGCTTTTTTGTCGTCAGCAGCGGTAATGGCGCGAATGAATACTCCCGTGCGGGAAACTTCTCACTCACTTCGAACGGCAATCTGGTCACCGCCAACGGCCTGAATGTGATGGGATATCCCGCCGCAAATGGGGTCGTCAATACCAATGCGCCACTGGCGCCGATCAATATTCCAGTGGGCCAGGTAGAGCAGCCGCAAGCCACTACCACCATCAATATGACGACTAACCTGGATGCCACTTCCTTAAGCGGCACAACATTCCCGGCCCAGGTTACGGTGTATGACTCCTTAGGTACTCCGCATATTGCGACCGTGACGTATACGCAGGCAGGCATCAACACATGGGGCTACTCAGCCGCTCTGCCGGCATCGGAGTTCACCTCCGGAGTCTCGACGCCTGTGACCGGCACCATGCAATTTGACCAGAACGGTGTCCTGACTTCGGTCAGCCAACTGACGCCCACGGCAGTCGCGGCAACCCCGGTGGGCAATACAGCAGGAGATATCGCCTCCATTCCCCTCACCTTCACAGGATTGGCGGACGGCGCCGCAGACCTGAACATGAATTGGAATCTGCTTGGCGCCAGTGGCACGCCCACTATCGGCCAGGTCGACGCCAAGTCGGCAGTCTCAGCGACCCTGCAGGACGGCTACGCACCAGGCCAATATCAGAGTTTCACGATCGGCACTGACGGCACCGTCACGGCTACCTACTCGAACGGGCAGAAAGAGAATGTGGGTCAACTCGCGCTGGCCAGTGTGACCAATGTCCAAGGACTGCAAATGCTGGGTGACGGCGACTATGCCACCACTCTCGCCAGCGGCACGGCCTCGATCGCCACTTCAGGGACGGCCGGCCTGGGCACTCTGCAGGATGGCGCCCTCGAAGGCTCCAACGTCAACATCTCGGCTGAGTTCTCGAACCTGATCATCGCGCAGCGCGCCTTCGAGGCCAATTCAAAGGCCGTCACAACCTTTGATACCGTCACTCAGGAAACCATCAACATGATTCACTAAGGCAGATGCGGACTTCGTCAAAAGCGCCAGACGAGGCCGGTTGAGAGTCGCGCAAAGTATGTCGGCAACCCGTGAATCTGGTTACTGGCAGCGGTGAAGTCTGAATAAAGCATGCTGCCCTCGACGCGCCATGCGAGACTCCGCGCGATGGGAGTGTCCAAACCCGCACCGGCGTCCGCGGCAAACGAAAAGTTCGACGATGGGCCCTCGCCTCCCAAGGTGAGAGCCTGGTCGTTGATATGCCCAAGACCGACCATTCCGTGAACGAAGGCCGACTCCTTGCCGAAATGCCTTCCATATTGTCCGCCCACTAAGAAGAAGTGCGCGAGCTGCGAATCTCCCAGGGAGTTTCCGTAAAAGCCGAATGCCTCCGCCTTCACGGCGACACTATGGGGCCACGGGAAAAGTGCCCGCAGCATCCCATCCGTTCAGCCCGCCGCCGGAGAAGTTTGCGTAGCTATTGAATGAGTTGGAAAGGTAGGAGCAGCCAAAGTAAAGCTCATTTCCACGAACGGGCTCGGTAACTGGCTTGATCTGTCCAGCAAGCCTGTGCGGCGTGCCGAGAATGGGCGAGAGAAGGACCGCGAAAACGAGATATCTGGGTCTCATCAATTCGTCTCCAAGTGAAAACGGGCTCCTGCTTTGACAGTCTTTAGCAATTTGAGTCAGCAGTGCACATGCGATAGCCCGCAAGCTCACTCCCGGGGAAGAAGTCCGTTATTTTGCGTGGCCTGCTTTGTGGACTTCAATGAACAGCCCGATGCCATGAGCTAACACCGTGTCGTCGTCGCCGAAGATCCTCGCTTCCGTCCAGTGTTTGCGCCCTTCACTGCGCACCATGCGGCCCTCCATCCGAATCGGCGCGCCCGAGGGAACCGGGCGTCGATAGTCTACTTCCATATGGCGAGTCATCGCGGTCAGGCCACGAGCACGCACTGCCTTGCTCATGGTCTCGTCCAAAAGCGTGGCGATAATGCCGCCGTGCAGATAGCCGGTTGGGCCCTCGAAGCTGTCCGGCACAGTCGCCAGAGAAACGACTGTACCGTCCGAGGCCAGCATGAACTCAAGATGGAGACCACTGGGGCTAGCCGGGCCGCAGCCGAAGCAGCGGTTCTGAGCCGAATGAGCCATCGGGGTAAGGTTTTCATGATGAGTCTTCATCTTGGTTAGAGTATCTTGCGAGGCTCTTGCGCCCGAACTCTCTTCACACTTTGTGCTGCCACACATGGCCGCTCGCAGCTGAATTGCCTCTCCTGCGCCAGGGTTCCCGACGGTGCCTAATTAGAATGAGAATGAATGACGAGACCAATCTCTTGTGCTCCGTCGAGCACTGGCTTCCTGGCATTGGCGGCACTTTCTCTCTTTTTCCCATTGGCTCTCAATGGATGCCACCACCAGCCGGCTCTGACCCAACAGGAGGCGGCCGGGAAGCACCTCTACATGGTTCGTTGCGCCCATTGCCACGAAGACAACGACCTGGCGCTGAAGAAGGTCCCGCCCAACCTGCACGGCATTTTTCAGCGCCCGACTATGCCCAGCGGAACTCCGGCAACTGATTCCGACGTAACGCGGGTCGTGCTGGCGGGCAAGGGCATGATGCCCTCCTTCGCGGGCCGCTTTACCCAGGACCAGATGGCGGCGTTGCTGGCTTATCTGCGCACCGGGCTGCGATAAGCCGATTTGGTCCGTGGATCAGGTGCCGCGTTACTCGTAGCGAATCGCGATCATCGGGTTCACCGCAGCAGCTCGGCGGGCGGGAAGCAGGCAGGCAAGAGCTGCAACCAGACCTAACGCAAAAGCCGATGCGATCAGCAGCAGGGGATCGCGAGTGCTCTCGGCCGCCCAGGTCGCCATCACCTTATTTAGCGCGAGCGTGAGTCCAAGGCCCACTAGAATGCCCAGACTCACCGTGACCAGCATGGAACGAAAGACAATGCTGAGCACGTGGCCCGGCTGCGCACCCAGCGCGATGCGAATGCCGAATTCGTTGGTGCGTTGCGCCACAGTGTAAGAAACCACGCTGTACAAACCCACTGCAGCCAGTGCCAGGGCCAACGCCGCAAACGCGCCGAAGAGCCACGCCACCAGCTGCCCGCGCGCCCACTCCGGCATGCGCGAAATCCAATGCTCAAGATCGCGAACATCGCTATTGGTCTGCTGGTCGTGATCGACCGCGTTTACTTTGGCACGTACTGCATGAAGCAACGTCAACGGAGGAACCTGGGACCGCACCAGAATCTGCGTGTACATTCCCATGGCAACCGTATAAGGAACGAAGGCCTCGGGACGAACCGGATTGGAGAGGCCGTCATCGAGCTTGTCGCCTATCACACCTACGATGAGCAGGCCATCGCTGCTACCCGGAGAGGTGAGAAGAAACGGCGGGTTTGCTACCAGTTCCGGAACTTTGATGGAATGGCCCACCGCATCGCCATTGGGAAAATACCTCCGCGCCATCGTTTGATTGATCACAATCACCGGCGCTCCGCGGTGATTCTCCGCCTCATCCCAGATGCGCCCCTGCACCAGCGGAATATGCAACACCGGGAAATACTCAGAGCTGACCATGTTGAACTGGAACGACTGTTCCGCATTCGAGGGCTTGCCAACTATCTCGAACTTTGTCTTGAACCCATTTGAAGGAGGTGTGGCATTGCTTGAGATCGCAGCCATGATGATTCCGGGAGCTTCTGCCACCGTGTTATGTAGTTTTTCAAAATAGGCCGCCCGCTCCGGCCAAGTCTTATATGTTCCATCGTGAATCGGAATCCCCACCGACATCACGTTGTGAGGATCGTAGCCGAGGTCCGTATGAGCCACGCGCAAAAAGCCCTCGATTGCGGCTCCCGCGCCGGCCAGCATCAGCAGCGTCAGTGCGATCTGCGCCCCGATCAGGGTGTTGTGCACACTGCGCCCGCTCACGCTCGCCGTCATCTTGCGCGTATTCGATTGCATGATGCTGCTTACTTCGGGACGCGAGAGTTGCCAGGCAGGCGAGAGCCCGAAAAGAATTCCAGTGCCAACCGCAACGGCAATGCAGAACAAAAGAACCGGTACGTTGATTTGAATTGCCGCTTCATGGGGAAATGAAAATTCAGGCAAATTGGCCACGATCACTGCGACCAGTTTGTAGGCCATCACCAGGCCGAGTCCCGCTCCCGTCAATGAAAGCATCAGCGCTTCGGTCAGTAGCTGCCGGATAATGCGTTTACGGCTGGCGCCAATTGCGGCGCGCACTGCAAACTCGTGTTGCCGGCTCGCGGCCCGCGCGAGCATCAGAATCGACACGTTGCCGCAGCCAATAAGAAGCAGCAACGCGACTGCACCAAAGAGGAGATAGAGGGTCCCACCCAGTTGTTTGACGAAGTCCTCATTCAGCCCCACGACGTGGACCCGCACAAAGTCGAGCGGAAAATTGTGCGGAGTCTCCTTGGCAAATTGCAGAATCAGCGGCTGCAGCGCAGCGTCGGCCTGCGCGTGGGTCACGCCCGGCTTGATCCGAACCCCCGCATAGTAGGAACGTGCCTGGTCCCCGGTCACCTTCAGCGGCAGATAGACATCGCCGTCTCCCCACGTGAATCGCGATGCCGCTACGCCCACAACCGTGTAGTTCTTGCGGACCAGTTGGATCGTCTTTCCCAAAATGGCCGGGTCCGCGTTGAAGTGCCGCTGCCAGAACTTGTAGCTCAATACCACCACCGGCTGGGGATCCTGGCCGTCGATCGCATCGGAAGGCTGCAACCCGCGGCCCAACGCGGGCGGAACACCAAAGAAGTTGAATCCGTTCGACGTGAAATACACCCCTTGCACATCTTCGGGAAGATCGCTGCCGGTGACAGTCAGGTTCCAGTCATCTTCTAGAAACGTGTCCTCCACCACAGGGGATTTGCGCAACTGTTGCCATTGCGATCCGGTCACCCCGAAGCCGCGCAGATCGCCTGAAGGCGTCAGCAAGCGCATGTGAATCATCCGGTCAGGCGCAGCATACGGATAGGGGTCCATCAGAATGGCATAGACCACGCTGAACACAGCCGTGGTGGCGCCAATTCCGAGCGCTAGCGAGATCACGGCGGTCAGCGTGAAGCCCGGCAGCTTGATCAATTGCCGGAAGGAATAACGCAGGTCCTGCAGCACGGTTCGCATAGGCGCTCCTTGAAGGTTGTTAAATTACGCGGTCCATTGGAAGCACAGTCCGTATCCATCCGGATCGGACAGTGAAAGCTGTTTCATCCCGTAATGGGCAACTTTGGGCCTGTCGATATGCAGCCCCTTGTCGACAAGATGCCGATACGCACCCTCAACATCGGGGCAGCCAAAGAAGAGCCCGGCATCCGAGTGGCCACGGAAGCGCTCCGGCTCCGGAGCGGGTGGCCGGTATCCCGGCTCGTATGCCGTGTTGAGCATGAGCGTCGCATCATTGAGCCGGAGCATCGCCCAGTTCACGTCGTCAGCATTGTCAGACAACTTCGGGGAAGTCGTAACCACCGTGAACCCCAGCATGTCGCGATAGAAGCGGATCGAAGTGGGCATGTCAAACACCTGAAGCAGCGGCGCCAGCCCCTGAATCTCAATGGCCATCGGGACATACCTCCGGGGAAGATCGGCACCCGGCTACCTGCATGTAGACTGCCAAGGTGTCGGCGCCCAAGTGATTGATTTCGCGCAGTCATTCCCAGAAGGAGCAACCGAAGTTGTCCGCTTTCGACCTTTGCCGTCCGCAAATGAACGGTTATCCCGCGACGGGTTCGGGTTCTTAAGCAGCGAGCCAATTCCAAGAATGCTCTATACTCAAGATTGCTATGGCGACCGAAAAAACCTTCTTCCTTGAGACCTTCGGCTGCCAGATGAATGCCCATGACTCCGAAAAGGTCATTGGCACATTGCAGCAGCAAGGCTACCGACAGGTCCCCACCGAAGAAGAAGCCGGCCTGATCCTCTACAACACCTGCTCCATCCGCGACAAGGCGGAGCAGAAGG